>Ga0302118_10000130_pt1 | contig 32757 bp, 31 predicted proteins | sample AG5_331_MG_FD_203126 | JGI IMG/M metagenome (GOLD analysis project Ga0302118, IMG submission 203126) | Marine microbial communities from Western Arctic Ocean, Canada - AG5_33.1 | ecosystem: Environmental > Aquatic > Marine > Oceanic | place: Canada: Western Arctic Ocean | collected 2017-10-01 | reverse complement strand
CCGGGTCCTTCCACCGGCCGTGGACGAGCCACTGGACGAGCCGTATTGCCACCTCGTTGAGCATCAGCGTGGTGATGATCTCGTTGACCCCGATCCGGGCACGGGCGATCGCCGGACCCAGGGCCAGAAGGCCACCGCCGACCACCGCAGCCGCCAGCATCGCTGTCACCAGGACCGGTCCAGGCCAACCACCTCCGAGACGCGCCACCCACGCGGCCCCGATCGCCCCTGCCATGATCTGCCCCTCGGCTCCGATGTTCCAGAGCCCCATGGACCCGGCCACCGCCACCGCCAGACCGGCAAGACCCAGGGGCACAGCCCGGTTGAGGGTCACCGACCAGGCCCGCGGATCACCCAGCGAGGCTTCGAACATGCGCCCGTAGACGCGCAGCGGATCGTGGCCTGAACCAACCAGCAGGAACACTCCGACCACGAGGGCCACTAGCAGGCCCACGCCGAAGGCCAGCGGCTGGCCGCCTCGCAGCACCCGATCGCGGGGGGCGAGTACCGGACGCCTCATGCGGATGCCCCACCAGTCGGGACATGACCAACCATGGCCTCGCCTATCTCGCGGCGTCCGGCCACCGCGGGATCGAACTCGGCTACTACCCGGCCCCCGTGCATGACCAGCAGGCGGTCGGTCAGCGTCAGGAGCTCGTCGAGGTCCTCTGAGATCAGCAGGATGGCGACGCCCGCCCCGCGCTCCGCCACCAACAGGTCCTGGATGGCCTTGACCCCCTGCACGTCCAGGCCGCGGGTCGGCTGGGCGGCCACCACCACCCGGGGTCGGTCGCTCAACTCGCGTCCGACCAGGAGGCGCTGCAGGTTGCCGCCCGACAGTCCGGCGATCGGCTGGTCGAGCGGCCCGGTACGCACGCCGAAGCGCTCCACGAGGTCACGGCAGTGGGCGGTCGCCGCTTCGGGATCCAGGAACGGGCCACGCCGATGTGTGGAGTAGGTGCGGAGTATGGCGTTGTCGGTGACGCTGAGACGTGGCGCCAGGCCCACCCCCATCCGGTCCTCGGGTATGTAGCCCAGCCCGGCTCCGAACCGCTGGCGTGGTGTGGCTGCCGTGAGATCCATCCCGTCCAGCTGCACAGTTCCACCGGTCGTCGGACGCAGCCCGGCAATGGCCTGGGCGAGCTCGCGCTGACCGTTGCCTGCCACCCCGGCTATGCCGACGATCTCGCCGGCACGAATCGTCAGGTCGACGCCGTGCAGTGCCTGGAGGCCCCGGTCGTCCAGACACCTCAGGCCGACCACCTCCAGTTTCGGCCCGCCGACCACCACCGGTGGTGGACGTTCGCTGATCACCGGCGATGAACCCACCATCAGCTCGGCCAGGGCTGCGGAGTCGGTCTGGGACACCGGCAGCGAGGCTGCGACCGTCTCGCCACAGCGGAGCACCGTGGCCTCGTCGCAGAAGCCGGTCACCTCGTGCAGCTTGTGGCTGATGAAGATCACCGTGCGGTCGTCGTCAGCCATGTGTCGCAGGACGCGGCCCAGCTCCTCGGCCTCCCCCGGGGTGAGCACCGCCGTCGGCTCGTCCAGTATCAGGATGCGGGCGTCGCGCCAGAGTGCCTTCAGGATCTCGACCCGTTGGCGCTCGCCCATCGAGAGCTGCCAGACCGGTCGGTCAGGCTCCGTGGCCAGGCCGAAGCGCTCAGCCAGGTCGGCCACCTCCGACTCCACGGCCTGGCGTCGGATGATGCGCTCTGCTGCGCCCAGCACGACGTTCTCGGCAACGGTGAACGACGGAACCAGCCGGAACTCCTGGTGGACCATTCCCACCCCGACAGCCAGCGCATCGGCTGGCGAGCGGAAGTGGTGGACGACGCCGTCGATCCGGACCTCTCCCTCATCGGGTCGGTAGACGCCCGACAGCACGTTCATGAGCGTCGACTTCCCGGCCCCGTTCTCTCCGAGGACCGCGTGCACCGTGCCGGTCCGGACCAGCAGGTTTGCACCGGCATTTGCCACCACGCCGGGAAAGCGCTTCCAGATACCGCTCAGTTCGACCGCCGGCACCGTCGCCGCCGGGGCATCGTCGGGAGGTGGGTTCATCGGGTCATCCGGTGTCGGGGCCGCAGGCAACCGGACGTGACGGCGCCGGCGGGTCGTCCCCGCCGGCGCCGACTACGTCAGGAGTTGGGGATCAGCCGAGTGAACCGATCACCCCTTCGACGAAAACGTCCATGCTGAGCATGGTGCCGTCGTCGAGAACGTCACCTGCCGCCACGTAGAGGCTGCCGTCCTGGGCGTTGATCGGACCCTGGAACGGGTGGAAGGAACCGTCGATGATCTGCTGCCTGCGCTCAGCGACCGCCGCCTTCACGGCTGCGTCGACATCGGAAGCGATGGGTGCCAGGTCGACGACGCCGTCGGCCATCGAACCCCAGTAGTAGCCACCCTCATAGGTGCCGTCAATGGCCTGCCCGATGATCTCGGCGTAGCGCGGACCCCAGTTCCAGACCGGAGCGGTCAGGTGTGCCGCCGGCGCATGTGCGCTCATGTCGGAGTTGTAGGCAACCCAGCGGGCTCCTGCCGCTTCGGCCTTCTCGCCGGCCGCAGTGGAGTCCTGGTGCATGGCAATCACGTCGGCACCCTTGTCCAGCAGGGCCTGGGCGGAATCGCCCTCAACCACCGGATCGAACCAGGTGCTTGTCCAGACCACCTCGACCTGGGCATCGGGGTTGGTCTCCAGCACGCCGAGGGTGAAGGCGTTGATGCCTCTGATCACCTCAGGGATCGGGAATGCGGCCACGTACCCGATGAGGTTCGAAGAGGTCGCAGAACCGGCGACCATGCCGGACAGGTAGCGGGGCTCGTACATGCGGCCGAACGAATTGCCGAAGTTGGTCCCGTTGGCCTTGTAGCCCGACACGTGGTCGAACACGACGTCCGGGAACTCCTCGGCCAGGGCCTCCATGTCGTCCATGTAACCGAACGAGGTGCCGAAGATGACGTTGAATCCCTGACCGATGAAGTCACGGGCGTAGTTGCCGAAGTCGGCGGTGCCCTCCGGGACGGTCTCGACGAATGCGGTCTCCACGCCGGTCTCGGCTGCGGCCGCCAGACGGCCCTGATCGTGCGAGTAAGTCCAGCCGGCATCGCCGACAGGTCCCACATAGATGAATGCCGCCTTGGTCGAATCGCCATCGTCGGATCCGCAGGACGCGGCGACGAGCGAAAGGCCCAGGACGACGGCCAGCAGGCCGAAAAGACTACGTCTCACTTTGTTCTCCCTCCGGCCGAACCGGAACGGACCCCGATGGTCCTGGACACCCGGACACGGCGCGGTTCGCAGCATGCCACATGGGGACGGGGACCGCTCGCCCGCTGCCCGCATGCAGGCCGCAGGTCAGGCGACGGTGAGTTGCAGCGAGACCCGGGTGGCACCGTTGGCGATGGCCGCCCGGACCACCGCTTCCACGGTGTCCAGCACCGTCCCGGAGTCCCCCCTGAGAGCTGTACCGAACGGCCCCACCTCGACATTCAGCCCGGCTGATTCGGCCACGGCTATGGCCGCCCGTACGTGCGGGCCGGGCGCACCCTCCACGAAGGGCTCGATGGTGAACTCGGCTGCTATCTCCACATCGCCATCATGACCCATCACCGCAGTCGGTGCGTACGCCGTTCAGGCCTCCCAGAGGCGGCGGGAGCGCTCGGCCAGATCGCGGTGGGCGGCCGCAAGGTCGGTGCCGACCACCTCCCCGTCGGCGACCACGGCCCGGCCCTCGACGAAGAGGTGCCTGACCCTGCGATCCGGGCCCAGCACGAGGGCGGTGAGAGCATCGACCATGTCCCCCAGGTCATCTCCCGGCCAGACGGCCAGGTCGGCCCTCATGCCGACCTCCATCGATCCCACGTCGTCCATGCCCAGGCATCTGGCACCGCCGAGTGTGCCCATCTCGACCACATCGGCCGGCATGAGGGCGTCCGGACGGAGTTCCCGGAGTCGGGCCGTGTAGAGGGCCTGGCGCATCTCGGCGAACAGGCCTCCCACCTCGTTGGAGGCAACGCCGTCCACGCCCAGGCCCACCGGGCAGCCGGCGGCCCTCAGATCGGTGACCCGGCACATGCCGGCCGCCAACCGGGCATTGGAGGAGGGACAGTGGGCCACGCCGGTGCCGGCGGACCCGAGTCGGGCCATCTCGTCGTCGTCTATGTGGATCCCGTGGGCCAGCCACACGTCGTTGCCCACCCAGCCCCACTCGTCGAGCATCTCGACAGGTCGGCGACCAAACCGCTCCAGGCAGTGCTGCTGCTCCTGGACCGTCTCGCAGAGGTGGGTGTGGAGGCGCAGCCCGTGGCGTCGGGCCAGCTCGGCGGACTCCACCATCAGCTCGGGGGTGACCGAGAAGGGACTGCACGGCGCCACGGTGACGTGGACCATCTCGCCGTCGTGGTGGCGGGCGATCACCGACTCCGTGGAGGCCAGGATGGCATCGCGGTCCTCCACCACATGGTCGGGTGGCAGCCCGCCCATGCTCTCCCCCAGGTCCATCGACCCCCGGGAGAGGTGCAGTCGGATGCCGACCTCGCGTGCGGCGTCCACGATGGCGTCGAACACCGTGTCATCGCCACGCGGCACCAGGTAGTGGTGGTCCGATGCCGTTGTACAGCCGGTGGCAGCCAGCTCGCCCAGCCCCACGAGGGCAGCGGCCCGCACGTCGTCGACCGAGAGTCGACCCCAGACCGGGTACAGCTCGACCAGCCATCCGAAGAGGTCGCACCCGACGGCCCGGCCCCGGGTCATCCACTGGTACAGGTGGTGGTGGGTGTTGACCAGGCCGGCGGTGACGATGTCGCCGTCGCAGCGGACCACCTCGTCACCCGGCTCGGAGGCAATGGTCCCCACTCCCACGATCCGGCCGTCGGCGATGGCCACGTCACCCGGGTGACGGGCACCACGCAGCACCAGTCGGCGGCTCATGCCCACCGATCCCACAGCACAGGCCTGTTCTTCACGCCGACCAGCCTCGCAGCATCGGTCGGCTCACGGGGTCCAGTCAGCGAACGTGTCGATCATCAGGCGTACGTCGGGGCCCAGTGGGTACAGGATCGGGCAGGTGCAACCATCGGCCATGTACCCGGCCACCTTCTCCCGCACCTCGTCGACCGTGCCCGCCGCGCAGATCATCTGCACGATGTCGTCTGGTACCAACTTCGAGGCGGCCTCGACCTGGTCATGGGTGGCAGGCCAGGTCAGCACCCGGCCGACCGCTTCCAGCAACGACTCCGGCACGCCGGAGGCCTTCATGATGTGCGGCTGCTGTCCCAGGTACTGGGTGACCATCATCCTGGCTCCGTCCAGGGCCTCGGCGCGGGTCTCGGCCACCGAGCAGACCACCAGTTGGGGCCGGTCCAGGTCGTCCAGCGACCGGCCCGCCCGGGCCGCCCCATCGGCCAGGCGGTCCATTGCCCGCCGGTTGTACTCGGGCGACACCAGGTAGTTCAGGACCACGCCGTCGGCGATCTCACCGGTCAGTTCCAGCATCTTGTCGCCGGTAGCGCCGATGTAGATCGGGACGTCCTTGGGTCGGCGCTCCTGGTACACGTAATCCAGCTCGACGCCGTCGAGGTGCACGAACTCGCCGTGGTAGGTCACCGTCTCGTCAGCCAGCAGGGCCCGGCAGGCCTCCACGGTCTCCCGGATGGCCAACAGTGGCCTACGGCGATCAACGCCCACCTTGGATGCCAGCGGCTCCCACCAGGCGCCGATGCCCAGGATGATCCGCCCCGGTGCCAGGTCGTCCAACGTCGAGAATGTGGATGCAAGCCGGGCCGGGTTGCGGGTCCAGCAGTCCACGACACCGGAGCCGACCGTGATCGTCTCGGTGTTGGCGGCAATCGCCGCCATGGGCACGACGGCATCGCGCACGAGGCGCGAATCGGCCTGCCAGACGGCCTCGAAGCCGCGCTCCTCGGCGTACCGGGCGTACTGGATCGCCTCCGGTATCGGATGGGCGTCCTGCAGGTAGATGGCCAGTCGGGTCATCGGTTCCTCACCTTCTGGAAGTCATCGTCAGAGTTCATGCGTCGTCGATCCGGCGGTGCAGGCGCACCGCCTCCTCGGCGGCCCGGGCCCTGATCTCGTCGGGGTCCACCCGGGTGGGGCGTCCGTCGACCAGCACCAACTCACCGTCGACCTCGACCGTGAGCGGCCCCACGCCCGTGGTGAAGGCCAGGCGCCACGGGTCCATGTCCGCGTACGACCAGGTCACCCGGTCGGAACGGGCCTCCGGGAAGAGGTCCCAACCAGTCGCCAGCCACCCCCAGGCCGTCTCCGGTGAGGCGGTCACGTCATTCTCCCGTTGGCGCACGTAGGCCAGTCGGAACTCGTCGAGCATGTCGGCACCGATGCCGTCGGAGCCCAGCGCCACCGGGTTGGCAAACCGGGCGGGGCGGGCGTAGCCGACGGCGTTGTTCATGTTGGACCGCGGGTTGTGGACCATCGTCCCGGCCAGGCCGTGGTCGTCGGGAAGGTGGACACCGTGGACGAGCAGCCAGTCGTCGGCGGCCAGGTCCCGGAGCCGGTGCAGCGCGTCCGCGTCCCCGGGCCCCTCGGCGACGTGCACGTGGACGCCCACGCCCATCTCCGCAGCAAGGCCGGCGGCAGCCTCCAGGGTCCCGTCGGTGCAGGTGAAGGCCGCGTGCACGCCGACCATCCCACGACCCCCGTCGCGCAGGAACCGTTCGTTCTCCGCCAGGCCCTGGAGTGCCCCATCGGCTCCGTGCCGATCGGTGACCCCGTAGGCGCAGTTCACCCGGACCCCCACCTCGGCACAGGCATCGGCAATGACCGTCAGCGAGCCCTCGATCGCCTCCGGTGACTCGTGGTGGTCGATCACCGCCGTGCAACCCCGCTCGAGGGCCTCCAGGGCACCGAGCATCGCCGACCATCGGATCGACTCCAGGTCCAGCGCCCGGTCCAGGCGCCACCACACCATCTCCAGGATCTCGACGAAACCGGACGGGGTACGCGGCGGTGCCGGCATGCCGCGGGCCAGCGCCGAGTAGAGGTGATGGTGCGCACAGACCAGGCCCGGCGTCTGGTTCGAGGCCAGGCCTGATCCGACGTCAGCCGGCATCAGACTCCACGTCCGTCCCAGTCGGCCCAGTTTTCCTGCTGGCCGGGAGCGGCCATCGGCAGGCTGTGACGCCACTCGCCGTCGTGGGCGTGCAGGGCTGCGGCCACGGCCCCGGCCGTCGGCACCAGGCCGATCTCGCCTACGCCCTTGATGCCGTAGGGCGAGTCAGGCTGTGGCGATTCGATAAGGCGCACGTCGACCTCCGGCATGTCCTTGGGGCGGATGATGCCGAGGCTGCGGAGGGTCTCGTTGCGAGGCCGGGCATCGGCGTCGGCCGGGAATCCCTCGGTGAGGGCGTAGCCGAGCCCCATGTGGACCGCCCCTTCGACCTGGCCCTCGCAGAGCATCGGGTTGACGGCCCGGCCCACGTCGTGGGCGGCCACCACCAGGTCCACGTCACCTGTCTCCGGATCCAGGACCACCATCTGGGCGGCGTATCCGAATGTGGAATGGATGATCGGGTTCTCCACCCCATCGCTCATCGAGTTGGTCCAGTCCACCCTGTACTCGCCCTCGTAGTCGACGCCGGTCCGACAACCGTCGGCAATGGCGACCCGGCAGGCATCGGCGACTGAGCCGGCCCCCATGAGCGTCCCGCGGCTGCCGGTGGTCTGGCCGGCTCCCAGTTCTCTGGTGGTGTCAACGATCACGTCGACCAGGTCGGGGTCCACGCCGAGTTCCTCGACGGCCACCTGTACGACCACGGTGTGGATGCCCTGGCCCATCTCGGTCCAGCAGTGCCGGACCTCGATCCGTCCGTCGTGGCGAAAATGCACTACAGCCCTGGCTATCTCCTTGAAACCGTTGCCGAGACCGGAGTTCTTGAGGCCCAGACCCAGGCCGACCGGTAGGCCGCCGGCCACAGCGTCGTCGTAGGCCTCCTTCACGTTGTCCAGGCAGGCCCGGGCGCCGAGGCAGCCATCATCCATGATCTGGCCGGGACCCCAGACGGCACCGGGCGTGATGACGTTGCGGCTCCGAATCTCCCATCCGGATATCCCCACCTTCTCGGCGAGGCGGTCCATGACACCCTCCATGGCGAACTGGGCCTGGTTGGCACCGAAGCCCCGGAATGCCCCGCAGACCGGGTTGTTGGTCCTCACCGCCGTGGCCTCCACGTCGATGGTGGGCAGCATGTAGGGGCCGCTGGCGTGTCCGGCCGCCCGCTCCAGGACCTTCATTCCCACAGATGCGTACGGACCCGAATCGCCGATCATCCGGGCCCAGAGGCCGGTCAGCATCCCTTCGGCGTCGCAGCCCGCCCGGTAGGCCATCCGGATCGGATGGCGCTTGGGGTGCATCAGGAGCGATTCCTCGCGCGACAACGTGCACTTCACGGGCCGCTCCAGCAGCCAGGCTGCCAGAGCCGTGTGGGCCTGGTTGGACATGTCCTCCTTGCCGCCGAAGGCCCCACCATTGGACACCAGCTCGACGGTTACCCGGTCAGTGTCGACGCCGAGCACCGACGCGATCTGGTTGCGGTCGTCCCAGACGCCCTGCCCGCCGGAGTAGACGTACAGTCCACCGTCACCTGTAGGCACGGCGAGGGTGGACTCGGGCTCCACGAAGGCGTGCTCAACGCGCTGGGTCTGGAAGACCTCGTCGACGACGTGGGCCGAGCCGACCAGGGCGGCCTCGACGTCGCCGCGGGCGTACGTCGACACCGAAAGCACGTTTCCGTCCAGTTCCCAGACAGCGTCCTCGTCAGCCGTAAGGGCCACCACAGGGTCGCTGTAGACGGTCAACGGCACCATCTGGACATCGATCAGCGTCGCCGCCCGACGGGCGGTTTCCCGGTCATCGGCCACGACCACGGCCAGCACGTCTCCCAGGTAGGAGGTCCGACCACCCTCAGGGATCATCACCGGCCAGTCCGTGTGGATGATCCCCACCCGGTGCTTCCCCGGTATGTCGGCGGCCGTGAGCACCCGCTGCACACCGTCGACGGCTTCTGCTGCCGTGGTGTCGATCCGCACCACGTCGGCACGGGCGTGGTCGGCGAGGCGGAGCGCTGCGTGCAGCAGGCCCTCAGGCGACATGTCGTCGATGAAGGGGCGGTCTCCGAGGCTCAGCTCGGTGGCCTCCACCTTCACCCCGCTGGTCCCGATGCCGCCGCGGGGCATGGCCACCGGGATCTCGCCCGATGCAAGGGATTCGACTGCATCCAGAATCTTCACGTAGCCGGTGCACCGGCAGAGGTGGGCGCCCAGGTGGCGGGACGCATGGTCACGGGTCAGGGCGGTGCCCTTCTTGTCCACGAGGGCCTTGGCGCGCATGACGATGCCCGGCGTGCAGAAGCCGCACTGCAGGGCGCCATGTGCGGCGAAGGCACTGGCGTAACGTTCCCGCTCAGCGTCAGGCAGGCCCTCCAGGGTCGTGATCGAGCAACCTTCGGCCTTCTCCATCGACGTCTGGCAGGCGATCCTGGCCTTCCCGTCGACCAGCACGGTGCAGCAACCGCACTGACCCGACGGCGCGCAGCCGTCCTTGGGCGAGGTGACGCCCAGTTCGTCGCGCAGGGCGGCCAGCAGGTGGGGGTGGTCAACGGAGGCATCGACCGGCCTCCCGTTCAACTCGAAGCTCGTTATGGCCCTTCCCCCTTCGGCTCAGCGCTGGACTCCACGTTGTCATCAAGGGCCGCACGGACACCGGCAGGAACCTCCGGCCCCCGCTGGGCGGTGATCCGACCGTAGACCTCGGGCCTGCGGTACCTGTGGAAGTCGAACAGCGTCCCGGTGTAGCCGGCGCACAGGTCCAGGTCCACCTCAGCCACGGCCAACTCGTCACCGTCGGTGGTGCACAGTGCGGCGATCTCGCCCGATGGGGCAATGATGGCGCTCTCCCCCAGCAGGGCGCACCCCTCCTCCTCGCCGGCCTTGGCCACGCCGACGACCCACATGCCGTTCTGGTAGGCACCGGACTGCAGGACGAGGTGGTTGTGGAATCCCTGCAGGCGGTCCTGGGCAGGATCCGGGGCGTAGTGGATAGGCGTGTTGTATCCGATGAGGGCCAGCTCGCACCCCTGGAGTCCGAGCACCCTGTAGGTCTCAGGCCAGCGGCGGTCATTGCAGATAGCCATGCCGACAACCCCGCCGAACGCCCCGTGTACGGCGAAGCCGTCGCCCGCCTCGAAGTAGTACCGCTCCAGGTGCTGGAAGGCCCGCCACGGCTCGTGCTCGGAGTGGCCCGGCAGGTGCACCTTGCGGTACCGGCCGACGATCGAACCGTCCCGCTCGACGAGGATCGCCGTGTTGTAGCGGTGGCCGGCCGACGTCAGCTCTGCATAGCCGAGGTGGAACCCCACCCCCAGGCGCCTGGCCTCGTCGAAGAGGGGCCGGGTATCCGGGCCCGGCATCTCGGTCTCGTAGAAGTGGTCGGCGTCGGCCAGGTCGTCCACCCACCACCTGGGAAAGAAGGTGGTGAGGGCCAACTCGGGGAACACCACCAGGTCGCAACCTGCCGCAGCGCCGGAGCGGAGCAGTGCCACGAGCCTCTCCACCACCTCGGGCCGGGCGTCGGCCAGCTGGATCGGACCCATCTGCGCTGCGCCCACCGTCAACACCCGGCTCATGGTGCGCTCTTCGCACCGTCGGTCGAAGCCCCGCCACTCCCGTCCGGAGCGCCGGTCGTCGAGAGGTCCATCGCGTCCAGTGCCAGCATGCTCCCCAGTAGGACGTCGGCGCCGGCCACCAGGTCGTGAGGCTCGGTGTACTCCGCCGGGTTGTGGCTGATGCCGTCGCGACTGGGTACGAAGACCATGCCGGTCGGACATAGTCGGGCCATCATCTGGGCATCGTGTCCGGCACCCGACGGAAGCCGCTTCACGGAGTGGCCCAGCTCGGCGGCGACCGCGGCGACGGTATCGACCACCCGGTCGTCAAACGCCACCGGCTGGAACCTGGCCAGGGTGCGGTCTTCGACGGTCACCCCCTCGGCGGCAGCGGCTTCGGCCACGAACCGGGCCAGGTCGGCCTCCGCTTCGGCGAGGAGGGCCTCGTCGGTGTTGCGGAGGTCCACGATCATGGTGGCGCTGCCGGCGACGACGTTGACCAGGTTGGGGTGGAGCTCCAGGCTCCCGACGGTGGCCACCTGACGGCCACCCATCCGAATCGCCAGCCGGCGCACGTGGGCGGCGATCGCAGCCGCCACGTAGCCGGCATCGTGGCGAAGGTCCATGGGCGTGGTGCCGGCATGGTTGGACTGGCCGGTGATGGCCAACTCTGTCCACGAAATTCCCTGCACTCCGGTCACGGCCCCGATCGTGATGCCCTCGACCTCCAGCACCGGTCCCTGCTCCACATGGAGCTCCACGAATGCCCGGGGGGCGACGCCGGGGCACGGTGAGGTTCCCCGGTAGCCAATGCGGTCCAGCTCCCCACCCAGGACCGCCCCGTCGATGCCCACGATGTCCAGGGCCTCCTCCAGACCCATGCCTCCGGCGTATACGAGGCTGCCGAGCATGTCCGGTTGGAACCGGGCGCCCTCCTCGTCGGTAAAGAAGGCGACTGCGAAGGGATGCTCCGTCGTGATCCCGTTCTGCTCGAGGGTCTCGATCACCTCGAGGCCGGCCAGCACCCCGAGGTTGCCGTCGAAGCGGCCACCCGTCCGGACGGTGTCTATGTGGCTCCCGGTCATGACCGGGGGGCCGTCGGTGCGACCGGGCCGCACGCCCACGACGTTGCCGATGCCATCCATGCTGACGTCCAGGTCCAGGTCGGTCATCCAGGCCACGACCAGGTCCCGGCCGTCCCTGTCCTCGTCCGTCAGGGCAAGGCGACAGGAACCGCCCCCGTCGATCGGACCGATGGTGGCCAGGTCGTCGATGCGGCGCAGCAGCCGATCACCGTCGATGTGCAGGTCGCTCACCGGTCGGCTCCCGTCGAGGCGTCGGCCAGGGCAATGTCTGCAGGGCGTACCGGTACACGGGCCAGCTCCAGGCCTGTGGCGTTGCGCAGGGCACCGACCACAGCGGCGGTCGAGGAGATGCAGGGCGGCTCCCCGATTCCCTTGGCCCCGAAGGGTGCCCCCGGTTCAGGCTGTTCTATGAGGGCAGCGATCTCCACCGGTGGCATGTCCAGGGCGGTTGGCACCAGGTAGTCGGTGAACGATGCGTTGCGGATCCGGCCGTTATCGACCAGGACCTCCTCCATGACGGCCAGCCCGACGCCCTGCGCGGCACCGCCCTCCAGTTGCCCGATGGCCTGGACCGGGTTCAGCACCCGTCCCACGTCCTGGGAGGTGGTCAGCTCCACGACCCGTACAAGGCCCAGGTCGGGGTCCACGTCGACGATCGCCCGGTGGGCTGAGACGGCGAACGAGACGTGGGCATCGCCCTGGCCGTCGTCATCGAGCGGCGACGTCGGGGCGTGGCGGTAGACGACGTCGGCCGACAACGGTTCCGCTGTGACTTCGGCCAGGTCCACGGACACACTGCCGGAGAGCGACTCCACCCGACCCTCCACCAGGACCAGATCATCGACCGGTACGTCGTGGGTCACCGCCACGCGGGCCACGACGGCGGCCCGAACTTCCTCGCAGGCCTTCTGCACGGCACCTCCCGACATCCATGACTGGCGGCTGGCCGAGGTGGAGCCGGCCGACCCGATGCCCGTGGTCTCGACCGGAGCGAGGACCACCTCGTCCACCCCCAGCACCTCGCTTGTGATCTGGCCGATCAGGGTCACGAAACCTTGTCCCACCTCGGCGCAGGCACACGTGATCGTCGCCACGCCGTCACGCAAGTCGCACCGGGCGGCCGACGAATCGTCGAAGCCCTCCGAGAACATGAGATTCTTGAACCCGACGGCCAGCGCCTCGCCACGCACCACGTGGTCGGCGTCGGCGGTACGTCCGGCACCGCCCGGCCTGGTCATGGGCTCGTCGGACCTCACGGCTGCCGACGGATGTTCCGCGCACGTCCGGATGACCTCGGCCACCGGGAGCGTGCCGGTCAACACCTGTCCGGTGATCAGGCGGTCACCGGGTGCCAGCGCGTTCTTCAGCCGGAGGTCGATCGGGTCCATATCCAGGGCGGCGGCCAGGCGGTCCATCTGGGCCTCGTGGGCCATGCAGGTCTGGACCGCCCCGAATCCCCGCATAGCGCCGCAAGGTGGGTTGTTGGTACGCACCACCACGCCGTCGATGTCGGCCGACGGAACCCGGTAGGGCCCGGCCGCGAAGCAGGTGGCGTTGGCGATCACCGCACCGCTGGAGGAGGCGTATGCCCCACCGTCGAGGAGCAGTCGGGCTTCCACCCGGACGAGCGTGCCATCGGGCTCGGCGTGGTGGCGGTACCACATGCGGGCCGGGTGCCTGTGCACGTGACCGTGGAAGCTCTCGCTTCGCGAGTAGACCATCTTCACCGGCCGGCCGGTGTGCATGGCGAGCATGCAGAGGTGGACGTGCAGGCTGAGGTCCTCCCGGGCACCGAACGCCCCGCCAACGCCGGCCAGGGTCAGCCTGACCAGGTCGGGGTCCATGCCCAGGCAGTCGGCCACCTGGTCGCGGTCCACGTGGAGCCACTGGGTGGCGATGAACAGGTCGACTCCGCCGTCGGCGGCCGGAACGGCCAGCCCGGACTCCGGTCCGAGGAAGGCCTGGTCCTGCATGCCCACCTCGTAGGTGCCCTCCACCGTCACCAGGCCCTCACGATCGGCGGCCAACGGGTCGCCGTGGCGCAGGTGGATACGACGGATGACGTTTCCGTCCGGGTGGATCGGCGTGGCCGTCTCCGCCCGGGACGGGTCCACGAGCGGCTCGGTCACCTCGTACTCGACTTGTATGGCGGCGAGTGCCAGACGAACGGTGTCGGGATGGTCAGCGGCCACGATGGCCACCGGTTCGCCCTCGTAGCGCACCACATCGCCGGCCAGCACCGGCTGGTCGAGGTGCTCCAGGCCGAAGGTGGCCATCCCGGGCACGTCGGAATGCGTCAGGACGGCGTGCACGCCGGTCACGGCCACCGCCGGTCCCACGTCAATCGACAAGATCCGGGCCGAAGGGTGGGGCGACCGCAGGGTGCCGCCCCAGAGCATCCGGTCGTGCCGGAGGTCGCTGGAGAAGGCGAAGGCACCGGTCACCTTGGGGATCGCGTCGGGGCGCTGGACGCTCTCCCCGATCCCGGAGGGGCGGGTCCGCCCACGAGTCGGCGTGGCCTGAACCTCGCTCATGAGCGGGCCTCCCGCCGCATGGCGGCCGCCCGGTCCACGGCTTCCAGGATCCGGCCGTAGCCGGTGCACCGGCACAGGTTGCCGCTGATGGCCTCGCGCACGGTCAGGTCATCAGGATCCGGCTCCTCACACAACAGGGCATCCACGGCCATGAGCAGCCCCGGGGTGCAGAAGCCGCACTGGACTGCGCCGGCCTCCACGAATGCCCGTTGCACGTCGGCCAACGGTCCGACCTCGCCATCGGCATCCGACAGACCCTCCACGGTGACGACATCGCGGTCGGCGGCCGCAGCAGCAAGCACCAGGCAGCTGCAGACCAGATCGCCGTCAAGGCGGACCGAGCAGGACCCGCACTCCCCCTCCTCGCAGGCGTTCTTGGATCCAGGGAGGCCCAGGCGTTCCCGTAGGACGAACAGGAGGCTCTCACCGGCATGACTGTCGACCACCTCCACAGGCCGGCCGTTGACGGTGAGGCGGTACGGATCAGTTCTCACGCCGCCTCCTCTCCGACCATGCCGAAGGCCCGGACCAGGGCGCGTCGTGCCATCACCCCGACGACGTGCCTGCGGTAGGCGGCCGTTCCCCGGTGGTCGTCGATGGGGCGGGTGGCATCGGCCACCAGTTGGCCGAACCGATCCACATCGCCGGCCGTGGGCGGTCGTCCGCCCTCCCAGTCAATACGGCCGCCGATCATCGCCTCGGCCTCGGTGGCCCGCAACGGAACCGGGGCCACGGATCCCAGGCCGACCCGGACCGTTCGTCCAGGAGGGTCGACCACGAGGGCGAGGGAGGCCACCGAGATGACCATGGCATTGCGGGGCCCGACCTTCATGAACTCCTGGGGGCCGTGCAGAACCGGGACCCTCACGGCGACGATCAGCTCACCGGCTGACAGGGCGTTGGCCTTGACGCCTACGACGAACTCATCGAGGGGAAGATGCCTTCCGCCGTTCGAGGAGCGGAGTTCGACCACGGCATCCAGGGCGACGAGCACCGGCAGCATGTCACCGGCCGGCGACGCCGTGGCCAGGTTTCCGCCGATGGTGCCGGTGGCCCGGATCTGCGGTGAACCGACCGTACGGGCGGCCTGGCCAAGGGCCGGTGCGAGGGCGCCGAACCCGGGATCGGCCATCTCCGCATAGGTCATCCCGGCGCCGATTCGCAGGACGTCCCCCTCGCGGGTCCACCCCCGAAGCTCAGGGACCCGGTCGATCGCCACCACGTTGCCGATGCTGAGGTCCCCCCGGTTCACCTGGACCATGAGATCCGTGCCCCCGGCCAGGACGGTCGCTGTCGGATCAGCGGCCAGGGCCGCACAGGCATCGTCCAGCGTGAGCGCGATGGTCATCGTCACCCCGCGATGCTCCCGCCCGACAGCTCCCGCGTCAACATTTTGTCAACCTTATTACCTTGGCTAGGGTTCTGGCGTGGACCGGCCCGTGCATCCCCTGGTGGAGGCGATCCAGCCGATAGCCGATGCCCTCGGCTGCACCATCCTGGCCCTCGGAGAACTGACCGAGTCCGACCTACCACTGGAATGGGAGGGGGAGGTGGTCGGTGGCCTCAGGCGACCCGACCTGCACTGTGCCTTGGACACGCTGCTGACAGCGGCCGAGCACGAGGTCGGGCTCCCGTGCGTCGAGATGGACCGGTCCCAGAAGCAGGGAACGGTTGCGCTGCTGAACGACTGGGGGGCGTTCACGCTCCGGAAGTCCGTCGAGGACGTAGCCGAGGCCCTCGGGGTGAGCCGCTTCACCGTCTACAACTACCTGGAGCGTGCCGAAGCCGGCGATTAGGCACCCCGATCCGGGCTGCCATTGCTGCCACCGCTACGGTCCAGCACCATGGACGACGCCACCCAGCCCGATAACCGACAGGCCACCCACGACGATGACCTGGCCCGGGTCGACGCCGTCGGGCTGGCCTCCATGATCCGCGCCGGAGACCTATCGGCGGTTGAGGCCGTGCAGGCCACGATCGACCGCATACAGCGCCTCGACGGAGACCTGAACGCTGTCATCCACCGCCAGTTCGAACAGGCACTGGAGCTGGCAGCCTCCGACGACCTCCCTGCGGGGCCGTTCCAAGGCGTTCCGATGCTCATAAAGGACCTTTGGGCCGAGGAGGCCGGCCAGCCCCACCACGGCGGGATGCAGGCTCTCAAGGACGTCGGGTTCACCGCCGACTCCGACTCAAACCTCGTCATCCGCTACAAACAGGCGGGCTTCATCAACGTGGGTCGCACCAACACGCCGGAGCTGGGCCTCGTCGCCACAACCGAACCCCACGCCTACGGCCCCACGCGCAACCCCTGGAACCCCGACCACAGCCCCGGCGGATCCTCCGGCGGGGCCGCCGCAGCGGTGGCCTCAGGCATGGTCCCGGCCGCCAACGCCAGCGACGGCGGCGGCTCCATCCGCATCCCGGCAGCCATGTGTGGGCTGGTCGGCCTCAAGCCATCCAGGGGTCGGATCTCGCAGGGCCCGAAGGAGGAATGGGGCTTCTCCTGCCAACATGCCCTGACCCACACGATGCGCGACACCGCTGCGATCCTGGACGCCTGCGCCATTCCCTTTCCCGGGGACGGCGTGGTGGCCCCCGACCACGGACGGCCCTACGCCGACAGGGTCGGCTGGGATCCGGGACGACTCCGCATAGGCCTGATGCCGGACAATCACCGGGTACCCACGCATGCTGACTGCGAGGCGGCCACCCGCAGGACAGCCGACCTGCTGGCCGACATGGGCCACGACGTGGTCGAGTCACGGCCCGAGGCGTTCGGACAGATCGGGGAGATGAAGGAGCTCGTCTGGGCCTTCAACCTGAACTGGGGCGTGGGAGCCGTCGTGAGCATCGAGACCCTGGGTGCCAGGCTGGGGCGCACAATCACGGCCGACGACGTGGAGCCCGGCACCTGGTTCCTCGCCGAGCGCGGCCGCGGGATCGCCGCTCCCGACTACGCCAGAGCACAGGCCGTCATGGGCTCATGGCGCAGGGCGCTGGCAACCTGGTGGGAGGACTTCGACCTGCTGCTCACCCCGACCACGGCCGATCCGGCGCCCCGCCTTGGCCAGCTCACCCCAACCCCCGACGACCCGGTCCGTGGCTCCAAGGGATCCATCCCCTACTCGGTGTTCACCTCACCGTTCAATGCCTCGGGCCAACCAGCGATCTCGCTGCCGCTCGGCTCCTCTGACGGCCTACCTGTCGGGGTGCAGTTGGTCGCCGCCTATGGACGTGAGGACCTGCTCATCGCGGTCGGGTCGCAGCTCGAGGCCGAGGTGCGCTGGTCGCAGAACAGGGCGCCCATCCACGCCTGAGATGGGGGACGGGAGCACCCACACGCTGTTGACGATCGACTCGACAGCGGTGCGTCGCTCCGCCCGGCGCCCATCAGAGGGAAGGTGGATTCCCACCTCCAGCTCGGCGACGGTCACCACGGAGATGGCCACATCGTCCTCATCCAGGAGGATTGAATCCAGGTCACAGCCTGCTCGCCTCAGGCGTCGAGTACCGCTGTACCGGCCGAGGAGAGGTCCACGACCGGTGGCTCGGTTGACCACGGAAAGTTGATCCACCTGTCCGTGTAGTGCCAGACGTACTCGCAGTCGACCGTCGACTGCGGCTTCTGGTACAGCACTGCCGAACGCACCTCGGCGACCTGGGCCAGCGCCGTCTCACGCACCAGAGCCAGGGTGTGTCCGGTGTCGGCCACATCATCGACGATGAGAATGCGCTTGTCGCCGAGATCCACCCAGTCCACGTACGGAGGGAGGATCACCGGGATGTCCAGCCGCTCGTCCACGCCGGTGTAGTACTCGACGTTCATCACATAGAGGTTCTTGACCGCCAGGGCGTAGCCCAGCGAGCCGGCCACGAAGAGTCCACCGCGCGCTATGCACAGGATCATGTGGGGCCGGTAGCCATCGTCGGCGACCATCCTCGCCAACTCGCGGACCGCCGTCCCGTAGCCGGTCCAGTCCATCTCCTCCCGCTCGGCCACCGCTTCTCCCATCATGTGCGTAGCGAGGCCCGGGCCCGGGCATCGCCGTGGCCGGGAAACCTACTCCGCGAACCCGGCCCGGTCACTGGTCGGCCGGGTCCGGTCGCAGGCCTCAGTCGTAGGTGGCGGCGACCCGCCACACGCCGCCCTCCAGCACCACGAGGCGGGCAGCCCCGTCAGCAGTGACCACCTGGAGACGGGCACTGCGCCTACGGCGTTCCGGATCCCACCAGCGCTCATCCAACGGCCAGGGGCCTGCCCATGCCACCACCCGGTCCCCCGCCCCCCGAGCCGCCGACCCACCCGGTCCGGGGGGCGACGACAGCAGGTGCGGTGGCGCCGATAGCACTCCCCGCCCGTCGACGGCCACCATCTGACCAGATGCGTCGCGTACCTCCACGCTGACCGGATCCACGTGGACCGCTGCCGGAAGGGGGCCGGGCAGGGCCCCCGGCCACGGTGGCCCATCAGTCGCCGCGAGCACCGCCGGGGCGGAGACGTCAGAGCCGTCGCCCGCCCTCCGGACGCACGGCACCAGGGCCAGGCACTCCCCCGGATCCCGGCCACCGCGCCACTCCGGTACCCGCACCGACCCGGGGCCCATGAGGCCCTCCACCCGGATGCAGGCCCGGGCCGCCCGCTCGTCGGCCGCCGATGCCCCACCCCAAAACCCCTGCTGGCGGCCGGTGGCCGGCACCACCTCGTCAGGGGTGAGGACCAGCGTGGTGATCCCCGATGTGGGTCGGGTCGCCGGCGGCCCGTTGAGCCACCCCTCCAGCTGCCACCGCACCCGGTCGGCCAGCGCCCCCGGGCCCAGCACCCCCTCGTCCCGCCAGCGCCGGGCCAACCGCTCCCCGTGCTCCGTCTCGGCCTCGACCAGCACCAGGGTGCAGGCCAGACCGCTGTCCGAGAGCCGGCCGTGGAGGACCTCGGCCAGGGTCCGGGCAGCGAACGCCGCCTGATCGACACGCTCCACCGGCGGGTCGAAGGCCACGGACACCGCCAGGTCCGGCGGCACCGGTCCCGGGTCCGGTGGCCGCCCGTCGATCCCGGATGCCAGGCGGTGGGCGTCACGCCCCTCGGCCCCGAAGCGGGCAACGACGTCGGCGGCTGGCAGGGCAGCGAACGCCCCCAGGGTGTCGAGCCCCAGACGAACCAGGACATCCACCAGCGCCGGGCGCTCCAGCACCGATATCGACAGCGGGGCCAGGAATGCGGGCACCCCACCCGGCGGAACCACCACCGCCCCGCCACCGTCCACGCCCGAGGCATCGGCCGCCCCGGCAGCCAGGCCGGCGGCGAACCTCCCGTCGGCGACACCGATCCCACACCCCGGATGTCCGGCCGGCGACCCCACCAGGTCATCGAGGGCAGCGGATGCCAGCCGGGCGGCCCTACGCACGAGGTTCGCCTCACCGCCGGAGAGGCGGACCGGACCCTTCACCCCGAAGGAGCACGACCCCGGATGCCACGTCTCCAGCCACGGGGTGACGTCCTGGAGGGCTGCCACCACGGCCTCGAACCGGCGGGCCTCCCGGGAATCGTCGCGCTCCAGCACCCGGACCTCCGGACACCGGAACTGGGCTTCCCGCAGCCGTTGGCCCCGGGCTACACCGGCCTCCCGGGCGGCAGGCGTGGCTGCCACCACCCGACCGGAGGCCAGCACGAGGGCAGGCTGCAACGGCCCAACCCCCAGGGCCGTCAACGGCCAGTCGGGACACCGGACCACCAGGGTCCGGACACCGGCATCGACGGTCGTTGTGCCGCTCACGCTCCGCTGGTCGTCCCGTCCGGGCCGGGCAGCAGCAGCTCCGTGCGGCGACCGGTGGATTCCATACCCCGACCGGATGCGGTCACAACCGTCCGACGGGAGCAGAGCCGGCCGTGCCCGGCATCGGGTCCGTCCCAGATGGCCCCATCCACGACCAGACGCAGATCGAGTCGACCCGGCCACGGGCCGTCTCCGAGGTGGAACAGAACCGAACCCCGTTCCCGGCAGCGGGCGGCCAGGCGGCGGACGTCGACCGCCCCGACACGGTGCCGGGGCGCCACCACAATCAGGTCGAACGCCCCCACAAGGGTGGCCACCACCGGCCCCCACCCCGTCGGGTCAGGAGCATCCACAATCACCAGGCGCTCCATTTTCAGGCCCTGTCCGGCCGCCGCTGCCAGACCCAGGTCGGGGTCCCCCACCACGGCGACCCAGGATCCTGCAGCCGTGGCCCGGACCATCAGGGCCATGGCCAGGGAACGGGCCCCCATACCCGAGACACCGATCGTGGTGCCCCGGCGGAGTCCCCCGGGAAACAGCCCGGCGAGGGCCGGCAGCACCGGCAGGGTCCGGTCGACGGCCAGGACCGTGGGTCGGATCCGACCGGCGACCTCGCCCACCGTGGGCACGGACCTTGGACGGGACGGCCCACCGGTCGGCTCGGCCCGCTCGTCGACCTCCAGGTCGTCGAACGGGTCAGGCTCGGCCAGCAGGGAGGCCGGAAGCCGGTGGTATGCAGTCATGCCCCAGTATCGAACATATGTTCGATACTGGCAAGGGGGGGCCGTGACCTCAGATGGGTGGTTGGCCGGCGTGCTGACGAATCCAGGCGTGCATCGCTATGCCCGATGCCACCCCGGCGTTGATAGACCGGGTGGACCCGTACTGGGCGATCGAGCAGACCATCGTCGCCGCATCCCGGACCTCGTGGGAAAGCCCCGGGCCCTCCTGTCCGAAGACCAGCACGCACCGCTCCGGCAGGGCCGTCGACTCCAACGGCACCGAGCCGGGCAGGTTGTCGATCCCGACGACGGCCAGGTCGGCCGTCGCCGCCCATGCCATCAGGTCGACCACGTCCGGATGGTGGGTCACGTGCTGATAGCGGTCCGTGACCATGGCACCCCGACGGTTCCAGCGGCGACGGCCCACTATGTGCACCCCACCGGCCATGAAGGCATTGGCGTTGCGCACCACCGTGCCGATATTGAAGTCGTGCTCCCAGTTCTCCACCGCAACGTGGAACGGATGTCGTCGGCCGTCCAGATCGGCCACGATGGCCTCGCGCGACCAGTACCTGTAGCGGTCCACCACGTTGCGCCTGTCGCCGTCCGCCAGCAACTCAGGGTCCAGCCGGGCATCGTCAGGCCACGGCTCGGGGTGCGGTCCAACGCCTACCTCTTCAGTCACATTCAATCCAGGATCGCCTGGTTGACCAGCGTGCGCAGGTCCCAACGCAGCGACACGTGGGTGCCCGACGGCACCAGTTGGGTCATGAACACCGCATGGATCCCCTCCGTCGGATCCACCCAGAAGGCCGTGCTGGCCATGCCACCCCATGAGGCCTCTCCACGCGAGGCGAGGATCCTCCCGACAGCCGGGTCCTCCACGGTGGCGAAACCCAGGCCGAAGCCGCAGCCGGCGAAGAAGTCCGGCGTGTAAAGGGGGTCTCCGACCTGGTCCAGGTGGGCTCCACCTGGCAGATGGTTGGACATCATGGAGCGGACCGTCCGCGGCCCCAGGATGCGTGCCCCGTCCAGCTCCCCGCCGCGCAGCAGCGCACTGCAGAACCGGTGGTAGTCCCCTGTCGTGGAGACCAGCCCACCTCCGCCGCTTTGCCATGACGGCTCCAGGTAGGCGCTCGTGGGTCCGGCGTCCAGCAGGGCCGGTTCCGACCCCGGCGCGAAGCCATAGCAGGAGGACAGCCGTCCGACCCTCTCGTCGGGGACCAGGAACGACGTGTCGTCCATGCCCAACGGTTCCAGGATCCGGTCGGCGAGGCAGTCGGCGAACGGTCGATCATCTAGCACCTCGACGACGCGACCCAGCACGTCGGTGGCCATCGAGTACGACCACCGGGTCCCCGGGTGGTGGCGGAGCGGCAGGACGGCCAGCCGACTGATCCTGTCAGCCAGGGTTCCTCCCCGTTCCATCGTCGCCAGGCCTGCCCGTCGATAGATCTCGTCCACCGGGTGCTGGTCCAGAATGGAGTAGCTGAGGCCCGAGGTGTGGCTGAGCAGGTCAGTAATGGTGATGGGCCGATCGGCGGGAACCACCTCCGGAGAATCGGCGGTCCCACCCACGAACACCTGCGGGTCGGCGAACTCCGGCAGGACGCCAGCCACCGGATCCCGCAACCCGAGGCGGCCCTCCTCCACGAGCTGCATGACCGCCACCGACGTGATCGGCTTGGTCATCGAGAAGATCCGCCAGAGGGTGTCGTCGGCTACGGCGACGGCGTTCTCCCGGTCAGCCAGGCCGGCCGTGGAGCGAAGCACGACGCGTCCGTGGCGGGCGACCAGCACGTCGGTGCCCACCATGTGACCGTCCTCCACGAACGCCCCGGCGAAGTCGGCCACGCGTCGCAGGCGGTCGGCATCCAGACCCACCTCGGAGGGATGGACGTCGACCTGCAGCATTCCCATGGGTGTCGAGTCTGGTCCCGGGTCGCCTACGGCGCCCCAGCGGGCATCAACCGACGACGTCGGTCAACTCGTCGTCGTCGGGAACCTCGACACCGTCGACCCAGTAGAGGTAGAGGCCGGCGATGATCTCCTCGATCCCCTCAGGGTCAGAATCAGCGCCTGCCATCTCGACGGTGACGACGCTGCCGTTCATGTGGACACCGGCGATTCCGCCACATGCGAACAAGCGGCGGGCCAACTCATCGGCCGGCGTGGCGCCGGCTATGTCATCACCGGCCCGGTAGCGCTCGTGACCCATACCGGTCAGGGAACGGTTGGTCTCGAAGCGGATGACGCCGGTACGCGACGACGGCCTGCGGACGACGGTGATCGGCTGCCCCATGGGTGGTGAGGCTAGCGGTCGGTGTCAGCGCCTCGGTACGCCTCAGGGTCCGCTTCTCCCGAGTCGACCGCTCCAGCGGCGACGGCACGGTCAGCCCGCTGCAACAGCACCGCCAGGCCGATGGACACGCCGGCCAGCACCGTGTGTACGACCTTGAAGCCGGCCTCATGGTCGCCGAGCAGCAGGCCGACACCCCGAATGCTCCAGAAGGCGATCGTCCAGAGGCAGAAGATCGCCACCAGTCGGGTCGAGCCCAGCGGGCGGCGATGCCAGAGACCCAGCGGCAGGGTGGCGGTGACGGCGGCCAGCACCAGGAAGAGGAGGGCGACCACGATCCCCCATGCCCTGTCCCAGTTCACCAGGGTGTCGTCGCCGATGAGATTACGGATGCGACCCACCCACACGATGGCCGTCCAGGCGACCAGGAGCCAGAGGAGTACTACGACGCGCTGCACGGATCAGACGGTAGCGACCACGCACCCGCATGGGAGAAGACGACTCAGAACAGGCGGGTCGGGGCTCCGTGCCTGTCGCGGGGCGGCGCGCCAATGGACGGCAGCCCGTGCATGAACGACCAGCTTCGGCGGTGGTATCCGGTGGCACCCCGCTCGGCCAGGGCTGCGCGGTGCACCGGGCTGGGATAGCCCTTGGACTGGGCGAACCCGAAACCCGGGTAGCGAACGTCGGCGTCACGCATGATCCGGTCGCGGGTCACCTTGGCCAGCACCGAGGCCGCCGCTATCGAGAGGCAGGTTGCGTCGCCCTTCACGATCGTGCGGGCCCGGCCCCCACCCACGAAGTCCCAGTTGCCGTCAAGGAGCACCCGGTCCACGGTGACGCCCAGACCGTCGAGCGCCCGGCGGGCGGCCAGGCGTTGGGCGTCAGACATGCCCAGGTCATCGCACTCGTCGTTGCTGGCGTGGCCCACGGACCACGCCTCGGCCCATCCGGTGATGCGGTCGAACAACGCCTCGCGCTCGGGCTCGGTGAGCATCTTGGAATCCCGAACCCCGGTGATGCGCCGGTTCCGGTCGGGAACCACCACCCCGACCGTCAACGGTCCGGCCCAGGCTCCCCTACCCACCTCGTCGAGGCCCGCCACCACCCTGTGGCCCGCGTCCCACAGGTCGCGTTCTGCAACCAGCCCCGGGGCCCTTCCCCTCAGGGCTGAGCGCATTCGGGTCCTACCGGCCATGGCCCGACCCTAGGAGAACGATCCACCCTCGGCAGATGGAGCGGTGGACGGACCACCAGATTCTCCGGGCGGTGGCCCGGGCGCCGGGCCGGATGGGGAACGGGGTGGGGGCACCCGACCCGCCGGAGCTGCCAGCAGGACCTCACCGGTCGCTTCGACCGTCGAGAAGGCGGTGTCCAGACCCGGGACCCGCAGCACCACAGGGCCGTCATCGTGACGCTCCAACTCCCAGAGCAGGGCAGGCCTCTCGCCATGCCACCTGACGGCGTAGCCGAGACGTCCGAACGGAGTTGCCAGGCCGTGGACCTCGACGCCGCCGCCCAACCAGGAATCCGGGATGTCCACCAACAGGTCCAGCCCGTCCGCCGAGCTGTGCGCCAGGCGGTCAGCCAGAGAGCGCAATGAGATCGTGGCCGCATCGGTCGCCACCAGGTTCGACGGTCCGGCCACGTCCACCAGTCCGCCGGCGTCGGCGGCCGCCCGGGTGTCACCCAGGGCCGTGAAGAGCCCTGACATCCGCTCCAGGGCCCACCGGTCTGTCGGGATGTCTCCGGCCGACCGGACCAGGTCCTCCAGCGGGATCCCACCGGAACCGGAGAACCACCCGGGTTCGCGATCCAGCATCCAGAGCCATGCGGCAGCCACCAGACGGTCCCCGGGCGCACCGTTCGACTCGAGCAGGCACTCCACCGCCCTACGCCCGATACCCCACCTGCACAGCTCCACGGCTCCGGCGGGGGTCGGGTCCGCCAGCATGAGGTCCACGAGGTTCCGCTGTACCGAGTCCGCCAGAGACTGGTCCGGCAGGTCCACCGTTGCCGCACCTGCCAGGTGGCCCGCCCACCCGGCGGCGACCCGTTCCGCCGACGGGAACACGGCCGACGGGTTGTCCACCAGGTCGCCTGCCGGCACCGCGAACCTGAGGGCCGCACGATGCGGCAGGGGGACGATCAGAGCGCCGGCTGCGGCGCCGATCCGGCACCTGACGGGTTCGGGCACTTCGAGCACCGCCCGACCGCTGGTCACCGTCTCCCAGAGGTCGTCCGACGCATCCACGATGGCGTAGCGGCCGGGTTCGCGGTCCACGACCAGGGCCGTTTCACCATCCACCTCAAGGCGCCGACCGTCCACCGAGATGCGACGTAGCGCCCCACCCTGAGCGGCCTGGACGGTCACCGCCACGGCCACCGGAACCGGGGTCTCGTTGACCAGCTCGACTACGACGGCAGCGCCTGAGGACCCGCTGGCAAGGGTCGTCCAGGTCGTAGCCACCACGTCGCCACCCGCCACGCGCATGCGGGTGACCAGCACTGGTGCAGGCCCCGGCCGGTCCTGGCGCACGGCTGCTTCCACGGCCGGGGCGTACCAGCGGTCCTCACCACCGATCCAGAACTCCACCCGACGCGGGGTTCCGGACGGATAGATGGAGGCCCGGGCGTCGACCACGGCCCGGAAGCCATCGTCGGTACCCAGGCGGGTGCCTGCGGGTTCCAGAACCGGAGTTCTACGCCTCCGGAAAAGGTTGGTGAACCGGGACATCAGGTGGTCGACACCTCGGGGCCTGCCCGCCGTGACATGAGCGTCGACCACACCTCGGTGGGCGAGCGGCCGAGGTCGAACACCGACCGCACGCCCTCGGCGACGGGAACCTCCACGCCCACGGTGGCGGCCATCTCGCAGGCGACGGCGGCGGTGCGAACCCCTTCGGCAACCTGGTCCATGCCGGCCAGCACGCTCTCCGGCGAAGCGCCACGCCCCACCTGCTCGCCAACCCAGCGGTTCCGACTCTGGGGGCTCATGCAGGTGGCCATGACGTCGCCCATGCCGGCCAGACCGGCAAAGGTCATCGGGTCGCCGCCCATCGCGACACCGAGTCGCGTCATCTCGGCCAGGCCACGGGTAATCAGCGCCGCCCGGGCATTGTCGCCCGTGTCGAGCCCCTCGGCCATCCCGGCGGCCAGGGCAATCACATTCTTCAACGCCCCAGCCAGCTCGCAGCCGACCAGGTCGTCGTTGGTGTAGACCCGCAGCCGCTCGGATGCCAGCAGTCCCTGCAGGGCAGTTGCGGCTGACGGATCGGTGGCAGCAATGACGGTCGCCGCCGATCGCCCCTCCAGGATCTCCCTGGCCAGGTTCGGCCCGGTGAGGACTCCCACGGGTCGCCCCGACAGCACGTCGGCGGCCACCTGGCTCATGCGTAGCCCGGTCGAACGCTCGAACCCCTTCGTCAGGCTGATGACGGGAACCTCCGGTCCGACGGCGTCCACCACCGATTCGAGAACCTGGCGGAATCCGTGGCTGGGAACGCCCATCACCAGCATGTCAGCGCCCCTGACCGCCGACCCCAGGTCGTCGGTGGCATCGAGTTGTGCGGGCAGCGCGTAGCCGTCCAGGTAGCGGCGGTTGCCGCGACCGGCGGTCACGTCGGCAGCCACGTCGGCCCTCCGGGACCACAGCACGGTCGACACCACGGGAGCCAGCAGGGCGGCAACCGTCGTCCCCCATGAGCCGGCCCCGATGACCGCCACCCTCGATACCGCGCCACCGCCAGACATGGCGCAACCCTACGGGCCGCTACCCGGTGCCCCCGGCCGCAGCGCCGCCCGGACGCGCTACGCAACGGCGGCTCCCGGCATCGACCCATAGGCTGCGCCGGTGTCCGGAACCGTGGCTGTGCTGATCCCGGTGAAGGCCTTCGGAGCGGCCAAGGGCCGTCTCGCCGAGGTCCTCGACGCTGAGGCCCGGGCCGACCTGGCCCGGAGCATGGCCGCCATCGTGGTGGCCGCTGCGGCTCCCCTCCCCGTGACCGTGGTCTGCGACGACGATGACGTGGATGCCTGGGCCCGATCGGTGGGTGCCGACGTGGTCAGGGTCGAGGGACCCGGCCTGAACCGCGCTGTGGAAGCCGGAATGGATGCCCTTGCCGCCGACGGGGTGGCAATGGTGGTCGTGGCCCACGCAGACCTGCCACGCGCCACCCGGCTGGACCACTGCGCCGGGTTCGACGGGATCACGCTGGTGCCGGACCGCCACCATGACGGCACTCCGGTGGCAGCAGTACCCACCGGCACCGGTTTCCGGTTCGCCTACGGTTCGGGCTCGTTCGCGGCCCACGTGGCCGAAGCGGAACGCCTGGGGCTGGCTTGGCGCAGCCTGCTGGACCCCGATCTGGCCTGGGACGTGGACGGCCCCGACGACCTGGCGGCGCTTGAGGGCTGAGTTCGGCGCCGGGTCAGCGCCGGCTGCTGCGGCCCCGGCCACCACCGGAGCCGGTACCCGTGGACGGCTCCCACCGGAACCGCCGGACGACCACGATGGCCCCGAGCAGGCCCCACGCGGCGATCCGCAGTAGCAGGTCGGGCTCCCACGCCGAGCCTGTCCGGAACGGATCGAAGGCCGCATAGAAGGCCTCCACGAATGGCTTCACCGGGAAGACGTCACCGGCGACGTCCAGCCAGCGTGCCGGATCCGGCACGACCACGAACACGTTGGAGATGAACGCCACCGGCAGGATCGTTGCCTGGGCCAGCGCCGGTGCCGACTGCCCCGACGGGGCGACTGCCGCCAGGGCGAGGCCCAGCATCGAGAAGGAGGCCACCCCCACCACGAAGGTGACCACGGCCGCCGGGATCCGGTCCGCCTGCATCTCGAGGCCGTAGAGGCCGAAGCCGACGGCCAGCATCACCAGCGAGCCGACCACCGCTATGGCAACGGCCGATCCGACGATCCCGCCCATGTAGACCCACCGTGGCAGCGGTGTGCTGCGGATCCGCATGAGGATCCCCTCGTCGCGGTAGATCGCCGTGGTAATCCCGATGTTGGTGTAGGTGGCCGAAACGGCGGTGAACACGGCCAGGCCCGGGGCGTAGAACTGCGCTGCCGCCACCGCCTGTCCGGGTGCCACTTGTATGTCGTCGAAGATCGCCCCGAAGAGGAGCAGGAAGATGAGAGGGAACGCCAGGGTGAAGAACGCCGAGATGGCGGTCCGCCTGAACAGGCGGTTCTGGTAGCCGACCTGTCTGGCCAGCAGCGCCATCGAGGAGGGGAAGCGGTCAACCACCGGAGGTCCCGCCGGCTTCGGGGTCGTCGGGGTCCCCGCCGTGACCGATGAGGTCCAGGTAGACGTCCTCGAGGGTGGGGCGGTTCACCTCCAGGCCGTCAAGTTCAAGGGAGCGCTCCAGCGCCCACGTCGTGAGGTGGTGGAGGTCGGCTGTGGGAGCCGGGGTCCTGACCTCCAGCACGCCGTTGCGCACAGAGGCCCGGCCCGCCAGCGCGGACAACAGGCCGTCGACGGTTCCGCTCGCCTCGGCGGGGAACCGGATCCGGATCAGCGTGTCGCGCTCGGCGCCGCCCCGCAGTTCGTCGGGGGTACCCGTGGCGACCACCCGACCATCGGCGATGACCAGGACGCGGTCGGCCAGGGCCTCCACCTCGTCCATGTAGTGGCTGGTCAACAGGATGGTCTTTCCCAGCGAGCGCAGGCCGTCCACCATCTCCCACGCCTGGCGACGCGCCGACGGGTCGAAGCCGGTGGTCGGCTCGTCCAGGAACAACAGGTCCGGGTCGCCGATCAGGCCGGTGGCCAGGTCGATGCGCCGCTTCTGTCCGCCGGACATCCGATGCGTACGCCGGTCGCCGAGGCCGTCGAGGCCCACGAGGTCCAGCACGTCGTCCACTCCCAGGCGCCGCGTGTAACAGGCGCCGTAGTGCTCCAGCACCTCGCGCACGGTCAGCTCCCGCTCGATCCCGACCTCCTGGAGGACGATCCCGATGCGGTCCCGGAACTCCCGATCACCATCGGCTGGGTCCCGACCGAGCACCTCGACCGTGCCTGCGTCACGGTGCCGGTGGCCCTCGAGGATCTCGAGCGTTGTCGACTTGCCTGCTCCGTTGGGACCCAGCAGGGCGAACACCTCACCACGCTCCACGGTGAACGAGATGTCGTCGACAGCCAGCACCTCGCCGTATGACCTGGTCAGGCTGGAGACGGCGACCGCTGGCACGCCGGCGACCCTACCGGTCGGGTTCGCGCGCTCCGGCCCACGCCCGTGCCGTCGACTCCGGTTCCTTTGCGGCGCAACGCCCACCTGTCAGACTTCCGTCCCATGGAGACAGTTGGCTTCGAGCACATGGTGGACGGCACCCCGGAGGACTACGAGTTGATCTGCCGCGAGCTGGTGGCCCACAAGGCGGCACACCTAACGGACCACCTTCTGGCCACCCTGAAGGCCATGGCCGGTCCGATGCTGGGCTACCCGGTGGACCGGTTCCACCACAGCCTCCAGAGCGCCACCCGGGCGCTACGCAACGGCGAGGCTGACGAGATGGTGGTGGCCGCCCTGCTGCACGACGTGGGCGACCCCATTGCCCCGGAGAACCACAGTGCCGTGGCCGCCGACATCCTGAGGCCGTATGTGGACGAGCGCACCCACTGGATCGTCCGGCACCATGGCGTATTCCAGGGGTACTACTACTTCCACCACCTGGGCGCCGACCCCGATGCCAGGGAGCAGTTCCGGGAGCACGAGTGGTTCGACGACTGCGCGGCGTTCTGCGCCGAGTACGACCAGAACTGCTTCGAGCGGAACTACGACGAGATGGCGTTGGAGGACTTCGAGCCGCTGGTGCGCGAGGTGTTCTCACGCGAGAGCCGCTACCCGCTCCCGTCCATGACCCTGGCCTGATACACCGTCATCCGCCTTCTGGCGGCCATCTGGACGGCCCTGCACTAAGGCTCCAGCACCACCTTGATGGCCCCGGCGGAACGATCGGCGGCCACCCGGAAGGCCTCGGGGGCGTCGTCCAGGGAGAACCTGTGGGTGATAACCGCCTCGGACAGTTCGGGGACCGCCGCCAGGAGCGCCGCCGCCTCGTCCACCTCACGTACGTCCGGCCCGTGCCGGCCGGAGCAGCCGTACATGGACGACGGCCGGAGGCTGACCTCCTTGAGAAACATGGACATGACGTTCGGGATGGCGATCCCCTCCCAGTAGACGGCCGGTATCGACACCGTCCCACCCGGACGGGCATGGTCGATCGCCGCCACCAGGGCGCTCTCGGTGCCGGCTGCCTCGATGACCACGTCGTACTCACCCGACGCAGCCGTACCAGCGCCCAGGCGTTCACCGGCCGCCACCTGGTGGGCATGGCGGGCAGACAGATCCACCTCGGCGCCCAGGTGACGGGCCGCAGCCACCGCGGTCAGGCCGATGGTCCCTCCGCCAACCACCAGGACGCGCTGGCCCGGCTGCACGTCGGCCACGTTCACGGCGTGCACCGACACGGCGATCGGCTCGACCAGGCAGGCATCGCTGACTGGCACACCGCCCACCAGCGGGACGATGCATGCCGGGTCAACCAGGATCCGGTCGGCCATACCGCCATCCATGGCCAGGCCGTAGAGCGCCATGGCCCGGCACTGCTGCTCGGCGCCAGCCGCACACCGGTCGCAGGTGCCGCAGGCCAGCGTGGGCCGGATGGCAACCTCCGTGCCGTCGGAGAGGCGGCCGGCCACCTCGTGGCCGAACGTGTTGGAGAGGCCGAATCCGGCCATGTGCAGGTCGGAGCCGCAGATGCCGGCGGAGGCCACATCGACCATCACGCCGTCGCCGGTCGGATCGTCCACCTCGACGACCCGGAACCCTCCGTCAACCGTCCGTACCGCGCGCATGGTGCCCCCTCCTCGCTGTCGAACGCCGCGGGCCGCTGCCCGCTTTCAGTCGATCAATGACACGACCGTACGATCCATCCATGGACCCGGACGAGCCGCGCAGCATCGACCTACTGGACGGCGACTTCTACGTCACCGACCCGTACCCCACCTACGTCTGGCTCCGCCAGCATGATCCCATCCACCACGACACCGCCAACGACCTGCTTGGGGTATCGCGCTACGACGACATCGTCACCATCGAGCGGGACAAGGCCACCTTCATCTCCTCTGGCACCGAACGCGGCTACCGGCCCAACATCGCCGCCGACCGGTCCATCATCGGGCTCGACGACCCCCACCACACGGCCCGCCGCAACCTGGTGTCCCGTCGGTTCACGCCGCGGGCGGCCGGCCGCTGGGAGGACCACGTGCGCGGCGTGGTCACCGGCCTGATCGACGCCGTGCTGCCGGCCGGCGAGGCCGAGGTCATCGCCGATCTCGCCGCGCCGCTTCCAGCCCAGATGATCGGGCTGCTGCTCGGGTTCGGTAACGAGATGTGGCCGAAGCTCCAGGACTGGTCGGAGCGGACCATTGCCCTTGGTGGCGGACCCCGCTACCACGACCATGACGGGGTGGCCGCGGCCATGGAGTTCGCCGGGGCGGCAGCGGATCTCTACGAGGCCAAGAAGCCCACGGTTACCGAGGGCTGCCCCATGGATGACGTCATGACGGTCTGGATCGACCGGGAGCGCCGGGGCCTGGACGGGTACGACTTCGGCCTGGACGAGATGATCTCGGACTGCCTACTCCTGCTGGACGGCGGCGCCGAGACCACCCGGACCGTGATAGCGCGCACGCTCGTGGAACTGGCACAGCGCCCCGACCAGTGGGCGTTGCTGCGTGGCGGCGCCGACATGACGGTGGCCACCGAGGAGTTCATCCGCTGGGTGACGCCGATCCACAACATGTGCCGGACGGCCGCCATCGACACCGAGGTGGCCGGAATCCCGGTCCGGGCCGGCGACCAGCTACTCCTCATGTACTCGTCGGCCAATCGGGACCCGTCGCACTTCGAGGATCCCGAGTCGTTCGATGTCACCCGGACGCCCAACAACCACCTGGCGTTCGGCTTCGGCACCCACTTCTGCCTGGGCGCCGCCCTGGCCCGCCTGGAGATCCGGGTCTTCTTCGAGGAGTTCGTCCGGCGCGTCGCCGAGCTGCGCCTGAAGCCGGGAACCACACCGGTGGAGATGCCCAACGCCTTCGTCTACGGGCTGCGTCAGGCACACCTGGAGTTCGACCCGGCCTGACGGCCGGCGTGGCGTCAGTCGTCGGCGGGCCTGTTGCCGGCCATGACGTCGTCGCCCAGCCCTGGGGCGACGAACGACGAGAAGTCGGGTCCGGCCCGCAGGGCCTGGCCGCCGTCCACGTTGATGGCCGTCCCCGTGATCCAGCGCGACTCGGGGCCGATCAGGAACCTGGCCAGGGCGCCCACGTCGGACGGCTCCCCGACGCCGGTATCAGAAGCCGGGGCCAGCGGCGTGTTTCGCAGGTAGCTGGCGAACACCTCTGAGTCACGCGCCACGAAGTCCATCATCTCAGTGGCGATGAAGCCGGGCCGAATGGAATTGAACCGCACGTTGGACCGACCGAACTCGTCAGCGGCGTTGCGCATCATGGCCTCGATCCCCGCCTTGGCAACGGTGTAGGCACCGAAGTGGAGATGGTTCTGATGGCCGGCGATCGACGACATTCCGACGAACGAGCCACCACCGGAGGCCACCATCTCGGGAACCGAGTGCTTCACGCACAGCATCGTGCCGACCACGTTGAGGCGCAGGACCGCCTC
>Ga0302118_10000123_pt1 | contig 33129 bp, 27 predicted proteins | sample AG5_331_MG_FD_203126 | JGI IMG/M metagenome (GOLD analysis project Ga0302118, IMG submission 203126) | Marine microbial communities from Western Arctic Ocean, Canada - AG5_33.1 | ecosystem: Environmental > Aquatic > Marine > Oceanic | place: Canada: Western Arctic Ocean | collected 2017-10-01 | reverse complement strand
CCACCCTTAACCCAACCCGGTATCAACTTATCAGAGTCAGGAACTAGCCAGGTAATATGGCCCGGCCACGAAGCACTTAATGTGTCTTTGTGTCCTCTACTCAGTTTATTAAGAAGCGGTTCAAATTGATCGATGCTCCCACTAACTAATATCAGCCCCTTATGTACCGGCCGATTTTTAAGACGAAGGATTTCGCTTACCGCGGCTTCACTGTAGGGGTCACAGCCTAGCCCCCAAACAGCCTCGGTTGGATAGGCGATAATATTACCTTGTTTCAGGTTTTGACAAGCTAGCTGGATGTTTAGCTTGGTCACTTAAATTCTCGTTCACCAATGAGCAACAATGTTGCTCAAATTCGGTAGTATTAACTAAGGAATTCCTGCAATGCCTTGTCTTAGGCTTGCGCTTTTTCACTATTCGCAGCGCGTTTAGCTTTTACTCTGTCGGCTAAGTCGGCATCTGCTTCAAAGTATCTACCGCAGATTTCATGATGGTGTAGGTCGTTTTCTGATCCCATTAAAATGGCAGAAAATGGGTAGCTCATCACGATTGAACTCTAGAAATTAGTGAAAGAGGAAACTACCGCAGACCGCTAGTCTATGCAAGAAAACTAGACTGGCTGCTAGCCCAATCTAAAGTAGCGACCGCCCTCTTGGCGAATCAAGCCTGTTGCTTCGAGTTGAATAAGCTCCGCATTTAACTCCGGTATGCTGAGCTCAAACTCGCCTTGTATCGCCTGAAACAGACATCCCTGATGATCGATAGCCTTTAAGGCTATGAACTTCGAGGCCGGATCCCTCTTTATACCTAGCATTGCTGCATATGTATCTTCGCTTTTAGTTCTTGCAGACTGTTGGGCTACGCCAAGCTCGTCCAAAATATCTGCAGGCTCTTCGACCAGTTTGGCTCCCTATTTTATAAGCTGATGACAACCGTGGCTCTGGGGACTAACAACGGGACCCGGCACGGCAAATACATCCCGGTTCGGTGCTAGAGAGAATTACGGCATAACTCAGTCGATCGAAGGTCTTATAGGCCAGCAAGGTTCCAACATCGTTACAGGGGATGGTCAGCTTGTCCTGATTGAACAGAGTACGCATTCTGCACCGGAATGGCATCCTCGACCGCTCATCCTCATCGGTCATGCGAGTGCCTTCCTCCTGAATTGACAATATATCACCAGCTACGAAATTATCTTCGTTACCAAGATTAATGACGACTGTGTCTAGTTGTGAAGCAAAGCTCACCTCGCCTAGGAAGGCCGCGATCTGACCAGAAATATCGACACTAGGCTCAGTAGGGAATATGGTCGCATCGATACTTGATTACTCTCTAGTTAGTAAGCGGTCGCTAACTTGAATAATGTTGGTGCCATTGTTAACTAGCAGCTTCCTCATATCGGATACGACGTTCTCTACAATACTACCAAAGCCCAGATATTCCGTTTCTAATCCCAGCACTTCTTCTTCGGTTGTGCTCAAGAGACCGAGCGGGCGAATATTTCATCGCCTGTACCTATAGTGAGATTGTCACCTACATTCGCTACGATATAAGGTGCGCCGTCTAATTCGGCGGCGCTAATAATTCTATTTTTGGTAAAACTGCTCTCGATGGGTTCCAGTGGATTAGCAGGAATAGCACTCTAGAGGGCTTCTTCTCGAGCCTGAGGAGAAACCATTTCTACTTCCCGATCGCCTCGCTGCACGAAAACACGGGGTGTTCCGCCCAATATGCTTAGCTTCAGTGTATCGTCAGGATAAATAAGATCAGGGTTATCTAAGTATTCGTCCAGCTGCCAGATTTCAATCCAACGTTCAGGATCTCGTAGGAATTAGCCTGCAATTTCCCATAACGTGTCTCCTTCTACCGCGATATAGCTAACAGGATAGTCATCCACAAGCATGCTGGTTTGCCCATGCACAGACATCAATGTGCTCAAGCCCGCTAGGCCTATTGCCAGAGCTGGCGGTAATTGTCTAATTCCCAAATTTATTATTCTTATGCTTCCGCGCTAAAAAGCGTTGAGTTCATATGATAGCAATACGCTATAATTATCACTAGAAGCAGTTCACATACTGCGTCACACTATTTCTGTAGGTTTCACCACTATGCCAATTTTACAAATTCTGGAATTTCCTGACCCCAGACTAAGGAAAATAGCCGAACCCGTTACTGTTTTCGATGAAAAGCTCGAAGTCTTGATCGAAGATATGCTTGAAACGATGTACGAGGCCGAGGGTATCGGGCTCGCTGCAACTCAGGTGGACGTTCATAAACGTCTATTGCTAATAGATGTATCGGAGAATCGGGATAGTCCTCAAGTATTTATTAATCCAGAAATTGAGATCCTTGAGGCTGAGCTATCCGAGTATGATGAAGGCTGTCTCTCTGTGCCTGGCTTTTATGAAACCGTGTCTCGACCCCGGATGGTAAAGATAACAGCACAAGACTCTAAGGGCGAGAAGTTCGAACTAGTGGTCGAAGACATTCTAGCGACCTGTATCCAACATGAGATAGATCATCTCGATGGTAAGTTGTTCGTCGACTATCTCAGTATATTGAAGAGGCAGCGGATTCGCTCTAAGCTCGAGAAAGAGCATAAGAAGTCTGCCTGAAAAAATGAAAAAATTGCGAATCTGTTTTGCAGGCACACCTGCTTTCGCTGCTGCGCATCTGCTAGCATTGCTGAAGGCAGGCTATCATGTGGTCGCGGTCTACACTCAGCCTGATCGCCCCGCTGGCCGTGGCAAAAAATTACAAGCTAGCCCCGTCAAACAAATCGCTCTTGAACATGGGCTCCCTGTTTTTCAACCATCAAGTCTAAAACCCTTGAAGGAAACTGAAACGTTAGCCTCTCTCGATAGCGACTTGATGATCGTAGTTGCCTATGGACTTATTCTTCCAAAAACCATTCTTGATGCTCCAAGACTTGGCTGTCTAAATATACATGCGTCATTGCTGCCCCGTTGGCGCGGCGCCGCTCCAATCGAGCGCGCATTGCTAGCTGGCGATAAAGTGTCAGGCATCACTATTATGCAGATGGACGAAGGACTGGATACTGGCGCTATGTTGGACAAGGAATCTGTAGAGATTGCCCCTACCGACAATCGCATCGACCTAGAAGAAAAACTACAAATAGCGGGTCAAACGGCACTTTTAAGAATCCTTAGCAATCTAGAAAAGTATCAATCTGAGGCCACGATTCAGAATGATGAAGATAGCAACTACGCGGCGAAGTTGAAAAAGTCCGAGGCGTTTATCGATTGGCGCCACAGCGCGCCGGAGATTGATCGTCAGATTCGCGCGGGCATAGGAAGAAACCCTGCCTATACGATATTAAGCGATCAACGTCTGCGCATTCTCGAAGGATCTGTATCCGTGAATAATTCCAACGCCAAAGCAGGGCAGATAGTAGAAAGTGAAAAAACACATTTTACTGTAAGCTGCGGCTCTGGAGCACTCCAAGTACAACGAGTACAACTACCAGGGAAAAAACCCGCAACTGTAAAAGACATCAGCAATTCACGTCCGGAATTGTTTTCTCGCAACGTTACATTTGACTGTGAGCAACCAAAATAGAATGAGTAATAGCCGAGCCATAGTTGCCAAGATACTTTGCTCCCTGCTTAACGATCGGGGCTCACTGAATACCCTTCTCGGTAATCACAAAGACCATCCAGAGTTTAGCCTGATCCAAGAGAGCAGTTACGGTTGCTGTCGCTGGTACTTCGCCTTGGAGATCTTACTCGGGCAGTTACTCAACAAGCCACTCAAGAAGCAGGATTTGGACATTAAATGTCTGATGATTTGTGCGCTCTATCAATTGAGAGAGCTGGAGGTCGCTGAATATGCCGTTATTAACGAGTCAGTTTCCGCCGTCCAGATCTTCAAGAAGCCATGGGCAAAAGGTTTGGTGAATGCCGTCTTGCGCGGCTATCAGCGCAAGAAAGACGAACTAGAGAAGGCTTTGACTGCCAGCCAGCCAAATGGAGGTCTGGCATTTCCGAAATGGTTAGACTCAGAAATTAGCAGGCAATGGCCAGAGCAGGCGTTATCTGTATTTCACAACAGTAACCAGCGCCCGCCTATGACCCTGCGGGTTAACCTCACTAGAAATTCTCGAGAGCAATATCTTGAATCACTAGCCCAAGCTGGCGTTGGTGCTACTGCCGGGGATTTGACTGATTCGGCTCTGTATCTCGATAAGCCGGCCCCCGTTACCGATTTACCTGGATTCGCTGAGGGCTTGGTAAGTGTGCAGGATGAGGCTTCACAGCTTGTGCCTAACCTACTCCGACTCGAGCCAGGTCAGCACGTCCTCGATGCCTGTGCCGCTCCGGGCGGCAAGAGTTGCCATATGCTTGAAAGTGAGGGCTCACTTACACGCATGACTTCTATAGATATGAGCCAATCAAAGCTGGACCGAATACGAGAGAATTTGGAGAGGCTGGGACTAGAGTCGAACTTAGTTGCTGCAGACGCCGGCGAACTGGAAGTATGGTGGGACGGCACTCATTTTGATCGCATTCTTCTCGATGCCCCCTGCTCAGCAACTGGCGTCATTCGCCGACACCCGGATATCAAATTGCTACGCAGGCCTGACCAGGTAAAATCCTTAGCAAAAATTCAGTCTAGCCTACTGACTAAATTGTGGACTTGCCTTAAACCTGGAGGCTTGTTGCTCTATACCACTTGTTCTCTGCTACGGCAGGAGAACGAAGAGACTATTAGGCGTTTTCTCGATTCTACTGATAGCGCTAAATATGAAGCCATAGCGGCCGATTGGGGAGTAGAATGTGCTTTTGGTAGGCAGCTTCTGCCAGGTACAACTTCAGGTCCTGATGGTTTCTTCTACGCGGTTTTACGAAAAGAATTTGCGTAGAATTTCTAGATTCACCCGTTCGATAAATATTGTAAGGCCAGCATGAAAATAATTATCCTCGGCGCCAACCAGGTTGGCAGCACTCTAGCCGAAACCCTTGCGAATGAGGCCAACGACATTACAGTTGTCGATGCAGATACCGAGAGGCTTCGGGAACTCAAAGACCATATCGATATAAGCACTGTAGCCGGCCATCCTTCTTTACCTGATGTCTTGGAGAAAGCAGGGGGCCAAGACGCCGACATGATCATTGCGGTAACCGAAAGCGACGAGGTTAATATGGTCGCCTGTCGCGTGGCCTACTCTCTATTCCAAACTCAAAAGAAGATCTGCCGTATTCGTGCCTCTTCCTATCTCGTTTCAGATAAATTGTTCGGCCAACACGGTATTGCCGCGGATACTGTTATCAGTCCAGAGTTAATTGTCTCTAGCGACATCGAACGCTTGCTAGACCTGCCTGGTTCATTACAGGTATTGGATTTTGCCGGTGGTAAAGTACAACTCGTCGCGGTAAAGGCATACTACGGCGGCCCGCTCGTTGGCCAAGAAATTCGCTTACTACGCCAGCACATGCCATCTGTGGACACTCGTGTGGCGGCGATCTTTCGCAAGGACCGCCCGATAATTCCCGAGGGCTCTACAGTTATCGAAGCTGATGATGAGGTCTTTTTCGTGGCAGCAACGAAAGACATTCGCGCATGTATGAGCGAACTACGACGCATGGACAAGCCCTATAAGAGATTGATGATCGCCGGTGGTGGAAATATCGGCATGCGCCTAGCCGAGAGTGTCGAAGATCGCTATCAAGTTAAGATTATTGAAAGAAATCTAGATCGTTGTTCTTTAATCTCAGAAACCCTAAATCACGCTATCGTGCTAAACGGCGAAGCATCCCAGCGCGACCTGCTAATTGAAGAGAATATTTCAGATACCGATGTGTTCCTCGCGCTTACTAACGACGACGAAGCCAATATCATGTCCTCCCTTTTAGCTAAGAGGCTAGGCGCGAAGAAGGTCATGGCGCTTATTAACAATTCTGCCTACGTCGATCTCGTCCAAGGTGGAGAGATCGACATTGCTATTTCTCCACAACAGGCAACGATTGGAAAGCTACTCGCACTCGTTCGACGCGGCGATGTAGTAAATGTTCATTCTCTACGCAGGGGAGCCGCCGAGGCCATGGAAGCAATCGCTCATGGCGATGAAGCTTCTTCGAAAGTAGTAGGCCGGGCTATCGAAGATATCGACCTGCCGGAAGGAACAACGATTGGAGCGATCGTCCGCGGCGATAAAGTTCTTATCGCTCATGACAAGACTGTGGTCAACTCTGATGATCACGTGATCTTGTTCCTTGTAGATCGCAAACGAATTCCTGAAGTGGAACAGCTGTTCCAAGTTGGTTTCAGCTTTTTCTAGAAGCTACGAAAACTATGCATGCCTCAATCATCGTAAAAATATTAGGTATATTACTAATGCTCTTTAGTGCGTTAGCCAATTTGCCACCTTTGCTCGTCTCTTATATCTATGCAGATGGCATGGCAAGCGTCTTTACGGATTCTCTACTTATTATTTTTAGCATTGGTTTTTTGATGTGGCTGGCGACCGTCAGGTCGCGCGCGGAGCTCGGCACACGAGACGGTTTTTTAGTCGTTACTCTGTTTTGGGTAGTACTGGGCACCGCCGGTTCATTGCCGTTTATTTTTTCCTCTGCAATAGAGCTGTCTATTACCGATGCAGTGTTCGAGTCACTGTCCGGCCTTACCACCACTGGCGCTACAGTGATCTCCGGTCTGGATGATTTGCCCAAGTCGATTCTATTCTATAGACAGCAGCTACAATGGCTGGGCGGAATGGGCATCATCGTGCTAGCTATGGCATTGCTGCCAATGCTTGGTATTGGCGGGATGCAGCTCTACCGAGCTGAAAGTCCTGGGCCCGTGAAAGACAATAAGTTGGTGCCCCGACTTGCAGAAACAGCAAAGGCGCTTTGGTATATCTATCTCACACTAACAGTTGTTTGTGCGCTCGCGTACTGGATTGTCGGCATGGATCTATTCGATGCGATTGGCCATAGCTTCACCACCGTCGCCATTGGCGGCTTCTCTACCCATGATCTTAGCCTCGGTTATTTCGACAATCCCGCTGTTGATATCATTGCCATCATATTCATGTTTATCGCAGGCGTGAATTTTGCCCTGCACTTTACCGCTTGGCAAAGAAGGAGGATTGGTCACTATCTCTTCGATCCGGAATTTAAATTTTACGCATTTATTCTAGGGTCCATCTCGGTAGTCACTGTAGCAGTGCTGTATTTTTCGGATGTTTATCCGAGCCTACTCGAATCCACGGTAAAAGGCGTTTTTCAAGTCGTGTCTATGGCGACGACTACCGGATTCTCTACAGCTGATTTTAATTCATGGCCTCTATTTTTACCCTATGTGCTTCTCTATGCAGCCATCATAGGTGCTTGCGCCGGCTCTACCGGCGGCGGCATGAAAGTCATACGCATCCTGTTGATCTTTAAGCAAGGTTTTAGAGAAGTGCAGCGGTTGATTCATCCGCGCGCCGTTATACCCATCAAACTTGGCGGGCAGCGCGTCTCCGATCGGATAGTGGAATCTGTCTGGGGTTTCTTCGCGGTCTATGTAATGGTGTTTTTAGTTATGCTGCTAGCATTGCTTGCTACAGGACTGGATATTGTTACAGCCTTCAGTGCTGTAGGCGCATGCATAAATAATTTGGGTCCTGGCCTCGCCGAGGTTTCGGTGACTTACGGCCAACTTCCTGCAGCGGCGAAATGGATATTGTGTTTTGCGATGTTATTGGGACGGCTGGAGATATTTACTTTGCTGGTTTTGTTTACCCCAATGTTTTGGAAGCGATAACCAATTTTCATTTTTCTATCAATTACGGGTAAACGACTTAACGAAAACACATCACTCTAGTTAAGTATGATGAGAAGTTAGTAAAACTTTTCTCCATCTGGCTGTTTTCGAAATCGTTTGTACTCCCACTGGTATTGTTCCACGGCCATGAGTACACAGTCTTCTACAGACTTATTGAGTCCACGAACCGATGTCGCTAGGTTTTCGTTGTAGATCGATTGATCCGCCTCTCGAATAATTAACTTAAACCCGTCCCGCTTCGGTAGGCGCACCACAAAGCCACAGAATACTCTGGCCTGCGAACGCGCTACGAGCTTGCTTACCAATGTCATCGTTAACGCTTGTTTACCAAAAAATTTAGCGAACTCTCCTCCTTCTTCATTCGGCACTTGGTCAGGCAAAACGCCAACCAACTCCCCTCTCATCAGCGCCTTGAGAACCAATGAGACCCCCTTTATGTCGGTCGGTGCCAGTTTCATTCCACCGCGTGACCGAACTCGTCGTAGCATGCGATCTAGCGCAAGCAGCTTCGGCGGCTGATACATGAACGTCGATTCAATGTTCTGACTGACATAAACAGCGAATATTTCCCAATTACTCAAGTGGGGAGCCAACAATACAATGCCCTGATTGCTGTTCACGGCTTCCTGGAAACTCTCAAGGCCTTCGGTCTGAGTAACGAGCGAATAGGTCTTTTCTATCGGTAACATCCACGACTTGCCCATCTCCATTGCTGTGCTCGCCGTGCTAGTCAGGCTCTCTTTCGCAAGACGGGAGATTTCTTTAGCCGGCAAATCGGGAAAACAGACTTTTAGATTCTTTAATGTCGTATCTCGTGCTCTATTGGGAAGATAATAGAGCATTGACCCCCAGATCGAGGCTAGCCCATGGACAACCCATAGTGGTAGCTTCGCCGTTATGAATAGGAACGAGAGTAGGAAATAGTATTTAACTGTAGCGATAATAATTTCTCATTTAAATAGATAGGTCGATAGAATTAGATGGAAATGGAAGCATAATTATCACGTATAAACAATCGGCCGATTCTTAGTCACTATCCCCTTATCTGGCCGGCAGGTGGATTAGTTCGAGATAATCGAGGATAATTGCAAGCCTTTGACTTTATAGTCATTTAACAAGACAGACCATTCTAATCTATCCAAGCAAACCGGCCAACGCGTGAAAAAGAATTTAGACAGTAGCACTTTTCAAGGACTCATTTTTGCCTTACAGCAGTTTTGGGCTGATCAGGGATGCGTCATCATGCAGCCACTCGATATGGAAGTAGGCGCAGGGACGTTCCATCCGGCTACTTTTTTGCGTGCCATCGGACCAGAGACCTGGAATACCGCTTACGTTCAACCCTGTCGTCGGCCTACTGACGGTCGTTATGGCGAGAACCCCAATCGGCTGCAGCATTATTATCAGTTTCAAGTGCTCCTGAAGCCCTCTCCAAAGAACATTCAAGAGCTCTACCTTGATTCGTTGCGTGCTCTCGGTATTGATATGTCGATACACGATATTCGATTCGTCGAAGACAATTGGGAATCTCCAACTCTTGGCGCTTGGGGATTGGGCTGGGAAGTATGGCTGAATGGAATGGAAGTAACTCAGTTTACTTACTTTCAGCAAGTAGGTGGATTGGAGTGTTACCCCGTGAGTGGCGAAATCACCTACGGTATCGAGCGAATCGCTATGTACCTCCAAGGCGTCGACAGCATCTATGACATTGTATGGGCCGACGGTCCCGATGGCGTAGTGACCTATGGTGATGTTTTTAAACAGAACGAAGTAGAGATGTCCGCCTTCAATTTTGAACATGTCGATGTCGATATTCTTTTCCGTAATTTCGATGATTGCGAGCGACAATGTGAGGCTCTCATAGAAAAGCAGCTGGCACTTCCAGCCTATGAGCAAGTACTAAAGGCCTCGCACTATTTCAATTTACTCGATGCCAGGAATGCCATCTCGGTGACTGAGCGACAGCGCTTCATCCTTCGCGTGAGGACTCTTGCGCGCGCAGTGGCTGAAGCCTATTACGCAAGCCGCAAACAGCTCGGTTTCCCGCTAGCGAGCGAAGCGCTCCGTAAGGAATTTTTGGAAAAATAGTCATGTCGAAAAAAGATTTTCTAGTAGAATTGGGCACAGAGGAATTACCTCCTAAAGCACTACTCAAGCTCTCGAAATCATTTCACGCCGGAGTAGTAGAGGGCCTCAAGAAGGAGTCTCTGGCTCATGGTGAAGTGAAATCCTTCGCTACCCCTCGCCGGTTAGCCATATTGGTTTCTGCGGTAGATGCAAAACAGGCTGATAGGCTAACCGAAAAATTTGGTCCAGCTGTAAAAGCCGCGTTCGATCCCGATGGCAATCCCACACGCGCTGCGGATGGATTCGCCAAATCTTGTGGTGTGACCGTTGCTGACTTAGGCCGTGCTCCGAAAGACGGAGTAGAGAAACTTTGCTTTTCGTTCACACTGCCTGGCAAGTCGACAAATGAGTTATTGCCTGCAATCGTCAATACCGCTCTCGTCAAGCTCCCTATACCTAAAAGAATGCGATGGGGCACATCGAGAGATGAATTTGTGCGGCCGGTCCACTGGCTAGTGATGTTATTCGGTGAGGAAGTTGTTCCATCTACTATCATGGGAGTGGAGTCAGGTGCCGATAGTTTTGGTCATCGCTTCCATCATCCCGATAAGATCCGCATCAACAAGGCGAGCGAGTACGAGGCTCTTATGCTGGAGCCTGGCAACGTGATCGCCGATTTTACTAAACGTAGAGAGCTGATTCGAACTGCAATTCTCGCAGAGGGTGTGAAGCTCAATGCCAATACCGTCGTTGATGAATCGCTACTGGATGAGGTCACAGGCCTCGTTGAATATCCAGTTGCTTTAACGGGAAAATTCGATAAACTATTTTTAGAGGTCCCATCAGAAGCCCTGACACTCGCTATGAAATCTCATCAAAAATGCTTCTATTTGTTAAGCAATGAAGAAGATTTACTGCCGTATTTCGTAACCGTAAGCAATATTCGTAGCAACGATCCTTCTCAGGTCACAAAGGGTAACGAGAGAGTAATTCGCCCTCGCTTAGCAGATGCAAAATTTTTCTATGAGACTGATAAGCAAGCATCCTTAGAAAGCCGGTTAGACCAACTAAAAAAAGTCGTGTTTCAAAAGAAGCTAGGTACAGTCTACGATCGTAGTTTAAGAGTCGCGAACCTGGCCAAATTTATAGCGGTAGACACAGGCCAGAACGAAGCACAAAGTGAGAGAGCTGCCATGCTTTCTAAGTGTGACTTGGTCACGAATATGGTTGGAGAATTTGCTGATCTTCAGGGCGTAATGGGTTCTTATTATGCTGCAAATGATGGTGAACCCGAGCTAGTAGCCACTGCAATTAGTGAGCAATATATGCCCAAATATGCGGGCGGCGATCTCCCGTCTACTGCCATAGGTAGCATATTAGCTATTGCCGATAAACTCGATTCGATTGCAGGGTTATTTGCCATCGGGCAACCCCCAACCGGCTCCAAAGACCCTTTCGCACTTCGCCGCTCAGCCATAGGTGTATTGCGCATTATGGTTGAGAACAAATTAAATCTAGACCTCCTAGCCTGCATAGAGACATCGTTAAAGGGATTTGAGTCACTAGAGATAGACAGCGATACGGCCGAGAAAATATTTGAGTTCATGCTCGAAAGATTTCGCAGTTGGTATTCAGACGAAGGCATCCCTAGCAATGTTTTCCAGTCGGTTATGGCAGTCAAGCCGCGCAAGCCCTATGATTTTGCGAAACGAATACTGGCTGTATCTAGTTTCGTAAAGCTCAATGAATCAGCTGCGTTAGCTGCAGCGAACAAGCGTGTGTCAAACCTATTAGACAAAGTTGACGATGCTTCTTTGTCGACTGAGGTTAGCGCAAAACTATTAGTTGATGACGCTGAAAAAGTGCTCTTTCAACAGTTGCGTGACAAAGAACTTAGTACAGCGCCTTTGTTCGACGGGGGCGACTATACGTCAGGGCTTGCAGAACTTGCCCAGCTAAAAGAATCAGTAGATAGCTTTTTTGATGACGTACTTGTAATGTGCGACGACAAGTCTATACAAAATAATCGCATTGCGCTGTTACAACGATTGCGCGACATTTTTCTTAAAGTGGCTGATATATCTTTCTTGCACACCTCTTAGGCCGGTATAGTCAAAGCGAGCAACCATGAAGATTATAGTGCTAGATCGTGATGGCGTTATCAATCAGGACTCGGATGACTATGTAAAATCAGTGGAAGAGTTCATTCCCATCGATCATAGCATCTCTGCCATAGTACGATTGTGTGCTGCAGGTTTCAAAGTGGTGGTTGCAACTAATCAATCTGGGCTTGCTCGCAAATATTTTGACGAAAAACAGCTATCTGAAATGCATCTTTTTTTGTGCTCTATGGTAGAAGAGGCTGGCGGCGTCATTGAAGGAATATTCTATTGCCCTCATCATCCGGATGAAGGTTGTTCTTGCAGAAAACCGAGAACAGGCCTGCTTGTTCAGATCGAAAACGAGTTCGCATGTAAGCTTCAAGGTTGCTACTTCATAGGAGATAGCTTGAAAGATATAGAAGCTGCTCGTGCTTTCGACTGTAATCCCATCTTGGTTCGAACAGGCAAGGGCTTGATTACCGAGCAACTCCTTAGTGAATCCCACGGCTTGTCTGTATCTACTCACGACGATTTATCTATGGCTGTTTCGCACATTCTAGGATCGTAAGATGTTGGCTAGATTATTTCTCGGAATAAGATCATCAGTTTTTTATGCAGGCTACTATTCAGGCACTGTTTTTATATCGAGTTTTTTCATCCTTCTCTTTCCTGTCCTTTCACCTAAGGGGCGTCATGTTGTTGGCAGCATGTGGTGTGGCTTTGTTTTGGAATGGCTACGGCTCTGCTGCGGTGTTAGATATGTAGTTCACGGACTTGAAAATCTACCGAAGACGCCGTCCATAATATTGGCAAATCATCAAAGTAGTTGGGAGACGATTTTATTCTACAAACTCGTTTTCCCTGTCTCTCCGATATTGAAGAAAGAATTAACACAAATACCTTTTTGGGGTTGGTCTATGCGCCTTCTTGAACCCATAGCAATCGATAGGAGCAAGCCAAGAGAAGCTGGTCGTTCATTGCTGATACAAGGTGTCGATCGAATTCAGAATGGAAACTCGGTTATTGTTTTCCCCGAGGGCAGCCGTTCCGATTACGGCAGTGTTAAACGGTTTTCTCGTGGCGGCGCGAAACTTGCCATCGCCGCAAACACGGTCATCATTCCGATAGCTCATAATGCTGGATACTGTTGGCCAGCTGGTAAATTTATCAAAAGACCTGGGAGAGTTACTGTTGTGATAGGACAGAGAATGGAACTGGGTGAGCGGGGCGCTAGCGAACTTACCGCCGATGTCGAAGCCTGGATACGCACTAAGGTGGTTGAGCTTAACTAGCGCCCATCTTGAGTACTAGCTAGATCCGATTTACGTGTTTTCTTGGTAAGTAGACCTTAAATATCCAAATTTTCCGCGGCTAGCGCATTATCTTCGATAAATTCACGCCTAGGCTCTACCTGGTCACCCATTAGAGTATTAAAAAGCTGGTCAGCTCCAATCGCGTCTTCGATAGTTACCTGCAGCATTCTTCTAGTTTCTGGATTCATCGTAGTATCCCAAAGCTGATCTGGGTTCATTTCTCCGAGACCTTTATAGCGCTGTAAATAATGGCCTTTCATGGCATCGTTGGTGAGCCATTCCACTGCTTCGGCGAAAGAGGAGATTTCTGTTGTTTTCTCGCCGCGCTTAACAAACGCACCAGGTTCTATAAGGCCTACCAGGGTCTGTCCGAGATCGGTAAGTGCTCGGTATTCTCCAGAATAAAAGAAGTCCCGACTGAATGCGAAAGACTTTTCCAAGCCATGGAGGTTTAGCTTTGCTTCGGGTAAAAACAGTTGCCGCTCTTCGTCTTTTAAGGCTTCAAGAGTATAGTTGGCGCTCACACTAGCGTACATTTCAGCGAATTTAGCGCTCAACTCCTTGAGCCATTCCTGCACTTTCGCTTCAGATTTCAAGTCACCCTCGCCCAGGCTTCTGGTGAATATCATCGCCTCCAGAATCTCAGTAGGATAGAGTCTCGCTAACCGGCTAATAATTGCATAGCTGTTGTTATACTTGTTCACCAATGATTCAAGTGCGTCATCTGCAATTCCCGGAGCATCCGAATTCACATGTAGGCTCGCTCCATCGAGGGCTGTTTGGGTTTTGAATTCAGCTAACTCAATGTCGTCTTTTAAATATTGTTCCTGTTTGCCCTTTCGAATCTTGTAGAGAGGCGGTTGTGCGATGAAAATATGGCCGCGCTCAACCAGTTCGCGCATCTGCCGGAAAAAGAAGGTCAGTAGTAGAGTTCGTATATGTGATCCGTCAACATCAGCATCCGTCATAATAATAATGCTGTGATAACGCAGGTTTTCTGGCGTAAATTCTTCGTTACCTATTCCACAACCTAGCGCCTTAATCAATGTCCCGATTTCAACTGAGCTCAGCATCTTATCGAAGCGCGCCTTCTCTACGTTTAGAATTTTCCCCTTTAATGGCAAAATAGCCTGGTTTTTACGGTTCCTTCCTTGTTTTGCAGAACCACCCGCCGAGTCGCCCTCCACTATATATATCTCTGAAAGTGCAGGATCTTTTTCTTGGCAGTCGGCGAGTTTGCCTGGTAAGCCAGCAATATCTAATGCGCCTTTACGTCGCGTCATTTCTCTGGCTTTACGCGCCGCTTCCCGCGCACGTGCCGCATCTAGCATCTTGCCAACAATAAGTTTTGCGTCTTGGGGGTTCTCTAAGAGATAGTCGCTAAAGTGCGATGCCATTTCCTGTTCAACGACAGATTTAACTTCGGAGGACACTAACTTATCCTTCGTCTGCGAAGAAAACTTTGGATCCGGCACCTTCACCGAAATAACCGCTGTAAGCCCTTCCCGAGCATCATCTCCAGATGTGACAACCTCTTTCCCTTTCCTGCTTGCCAACTCCTTGTCAATATAGCCTTTAAGTACTCGAGTTAAAGCGCCCCTGAAACCGGCGAGGTGGGTTCCCCCATCTCGTTGAGGAATATTATTTGTATAAGGAAATATATTTTCCTGGTAGGAATCGTTCCACTGTAGAGCAACTTCGACGGTAATACCGTCTTCTTTTCGCTCAGAACTGAAGTAAAATGCCTTATTTACAGCAACTTTATTCTTGTTCAGATAGTCAACAAAGGCCCTTAGCCCGCCTTCGTATTTATATAAATCTTCTTTGCCTGAACGCTCATCGGTAAGCCGAATAGCCACACCAGCGTTCAGAAACGCTAACTCACGTAGTTTTTTCGCCAAGATATCGTAGTGAAACTCAACATTAGAAAATGTATCGGTAGAGGGCTTAAAGTGACACTCTGTGCCAGTGGCACTGGTCTCGCCAACTACAGCGAGCGGGGCAACTGGAACGCCGTGCTTATAGCCCTGCTCGTGGACCTTGCCGTCACGTCGGATGGTTAGTTTTAGCTCTTCAGACAAGGCGTTTACTACCGAGACCCCTACGCCATGGAGCCCGCCGGAAACTTTATAGCTGCTGTCGTCAAACTTGCCACCTGCGTGCAGGACCGTCATGATCACTTCCGCTGCAGAGACCCCTTCGGCATGCATTTCCGTCGGTATGCCACGGCCATTGTCTGATACGGTGACCGTTTCACCAATGTGAATGATCACTTGCACTTCATCGCAGTGGCCTGCCAACGCCTCGTCGACAGAGTTATCCACTAACTCGAATACCATATGGTGCAGGCCTGTTCCATCATCGGTATCACCGATATACATGCCAGGCCTTTTTCGAACCGCATCTAGCCCTTTTAAGACCTTGATACTATCGGAATTATATTCGCTGCCGGACTCTTCACTCATACTTCTACTCCAGGGCTTTGTTAGCAGACACTATCGGCTGCCTCCCACTTAATATCGGATAATTTAGCTAAAAATCAAGATGTTATTGTACCACGTTCCACGTGGAACGTTGCCAGTTTGGTCTGGCCAGGAAGGCTATCTAGGATGCCGGCGATCTCCACACAGGTCACAAAAATTTGGCTCCCCATGCTTACTAGCTGCGAAAGAATAGCAGCCCTGTTGTCATGATCAAGCTCAGACGGCAGATCATCGACAAGAAAAATGCACTTCCTATCGAGTGCCTGGCTCAGAAGAAGGCCCTGCGCGATCTTCATAGCACTAACCAGCATTTTTTGCTGGCCTCTAGACAATATGTCGACTGCCCGATTTCGCCCAATCCTCAAAGACAGGTCGGCCCTATGAGGCCCACTCTGAGTCGCTCCATAACGAACATCAATATCCCGGTTTTCTACCAGAACATCTGCAAGACCTTTATCAGCATCCCACCCACACTCGTAATCAATTCTCAGCGCATCACTATCGATACCATTCATCTCTCGATAGAGCTTTAGGAATAGAGGGAGAAACAGTTGGAAATACTCTACCCTGGCTCTATGTACTTCTTTCGCTGACAGGGATAGCTCAGAGTCCCAAGCAGCTATCTGACTAAAATCTGGGGAGCGCTGCCTTAATAGTAAGTTTCTATTCGCGATGGATTTCTTGGTGCGCCGCCAATTTTCTACAAAACCATGTTCCACGTGAAACACGCCCCAGTCTAGAAACTGCCTTCGCGACTTGGGACCGCCTTCCAGCAAAAGAAAGGAATTGGAATCGAGTATCTGGCAGGGCAACTCACGGGCAACGTTCTCCCAATTGGATTGCTTCTCTGACCGAAACTTCAAATGATGTTTTTGTCTGCGGGACTTACTAAGGCCAATTTCCTTGCCACCGACTAGCCTCGCAAAAACAACAGCCTCGTCTTTGTCACTATTGATTAATGGGTCCAACTTACTCGTACGGAAAGACCTTCCACTAGCTAACAAATGAATAGACTCGAGTATACTGGTCTTACCCGAGCCATTCTCCCCATGAAGAATATTAACAGTCGCAATAGGCTCAATATCGAGCCTATTGATGTTGCGTACCGCTGCAACGGAGAGCTTCTCTATAATACTCATAAGTAGGCAAGCCGAAGTTGTGCCTTCAATGCGCTATACGTATCTATAAACGCATCGGCATTACAACGTACAAAGCATCACTACCTTCTTCTGCTTCTAACAATGCACTGCTATTGGGATCTGAAAGCGTAATGCGTGCCCGCTTGCTATTCAGCGTGGATAGAACATCGATTAAGTAGCTAACATTAAAGCCAATCTCCAGGGGGTCGCCTTCATACTCAACCGAAACAATCGCCTCCGCCTCCTCCTGCTCTGGGTTATTAGCAAGAATCTTTAATTCACCGTTAGATAGTAAAACGCGTACACCGCGATACTTCTCATTAGATAGTATCGATGCACGAGAAAAAGCCTGCCGCAATTCCTGGCAGTTCCCGAGAAGAACCTTGTTTCCACCCTTCGGTAAGACTCGGTTATAATCGGGGAATCTACCGTCTACCAATTTGGAAGTGAAGGTAAATGCCGTCACACTCGCACGGATATGGTTCTGCCCAAAAGTAAGTGATATTTCTCCGGAGTCATCTGTCAACAGGCGGGCCATTTCCATGATTCCCTTTCGGGGCAATATGAGTTGCTGTGGCTCGGAGATAGGATTGCTCATATACAGCGTTTCCATGGCTAAACGATGGCCATCGGTCGCAACGACACGCAGATAGTCACTCGCTACTTCAAACAACATCCCGTTCAGGTAATAGCGTACATCTTGCTGAGCCATCGCGAAGCTTGTGCTGTCTAGTAATTCGCGTAATTTACTCTGGGCCATAGTAATAGAAAACGTATCGGGCTCCTCGTCCACGATAGGAAACTCGGAAGCTGGCAGGGTAGTAAGTGTAAACCTACTTCGCCCAGACCTAAGGGTCACCTTATTTTCAGTAAGAGATAACTCGATGATGGCATCGTCAGAAAGGGATTTGCAAATATCCAAAAGTTTACGCGCCGGAACCGTAACGGCTCCTGATGTATGCGCCTGATCGACAGTCACTCGGCCAACCAATTCGACTTCGAGATCAGTACCCGTAAGTGATAGCTCACTCTCTATCAATTCCAAAAGGACATTGGAGAGAACTGGAAGTGTTTGACGTCTCTCGACAACACCACTAACTAATTGCAGGGGCTTTAAAAAAGCCTCTCGTGAAATAACAAAATGCATTTCTTTGCTTTCCTTATCTATCTAAGCTGAGATCTTCTAAACTCAGACATTATGCGCTAGGGTTAAGTCGATAATGATCTGAGCAAATTATTATAGTCTTCTTGTATGTCTATAGAGCTACCACGGAGTTTCTTAACCTGCTTGCAGGCATGCATCACGGTTGTATGGTCCCTACCCCCAAAAGCATCGCCAATCTCTGGCAAGCTGTGATTGGTTAATTCTTTAGAAAGGCACATAGCCACCTGGCGGGGCCTCGCTACTGACCGATTACGGCGTTTCGAGAGCATGTCTGACATCTTAATCTTGTAATACTCAGCAACGGAGCGCTGAATATTATCGATCGTCACTAACTTATCTTGCAGAGCAAAAAGATCGCGAAGTGCTTCTTTAATAAGGTCCAGATCAATTTTCTGACCGGTGAAGTTAGAATGCGCTATAACGCGCTTCAATGCTCCTTCCAACTCTCGAACATTGGACCGAAGGCGCTGTGCTATGAACATAGCAACATCATTCGGCAATTCGATGTTAGATAGCGCTGCCTTATTCTTGAGAATTGCCGCTCTAGTTTCCAACTCTGGCGGCTCCACAGCAACCGTCAGCCCCCACCCGAATCTAGATTTCAATCGTTCTTCCAGGCCGTTAATCTCCTTGTGATAGCGATCACTGGTCAAAATGATCTGCTGCCCACCTTCAAGCAAGGCATTAAAGGTATGAAAGAATTCTTCTTGGGATCGTTCCTTTCCAGCAAAAAACTGAATATCATCAATCAATAGGGCGTCTACGGAGCGATAGAAACGTTTAAATTCATTAATAGCATTCAATTGCAGTGCGGTTACCATGGTCGCAACGAAGGTCTCAGAGTGCAGATAGACAACCTTGGCGTCTGGCTTTTTAGCCACCAAATAATTACCGATAGCATGCATTAAGTGAGTCTTACCTAACCCCACACCACCATAAATAAATAGGGGGTTGTAGGCATAGCCAGGGTTTTCCGCTACCTGTATTGCGGCGGCTCTAGCGAGCTGATTAGACTTGCCTTCAACGAAATTATCGAAAGTGTTTTCAACATTTAGAGCGCCCCGATGCCTGAGCTTACCCTCGATAACGATGTCGACATTGCGCCTTTCCAATTCCGCCGGCCTACTCGAATTTAAAGCTATCGCTGGCGCTGCTATCGTCTGTGTCTTTAGCTGATCATTGGCATTGAGGGTCTCTCTAATCCTCTCTTTTGATTTGGGCCCAATGGCCGTTGCTGATTGCGGTAGCGCCATTGCAACTCGCTGAGACGCATCACCACTAAATACTTCCAGTTGAATCTCCAGTGAAGCCTCGTCCGACTCAGTTACAATTTCTGCTATTCGCGATAAAAACTTTCCTTTTACCCAATCTAGAATAAATCGATTAGGGGCAAAGATGCGCAGGACTGACGAATCTAGTTCTACGTGCAGTGGTCTTATCCACGTATTGAATTGTTGAGAGGGTAATTCTGCTTTCAAGCAGTCGATACATTCTTGCCAGATCGTTACAGCCACGTTTTTATTACCCGCATGAATTATTGTTTTTCAAAACAGGCAACAAGTCTATCGACTCAAGCAAGAGTTATCCACTGCCACACAAATTAAATTTAGTCTTTCTTAGTGCTTTTTATATGCTTATTTATCAGTATGTTAAACCAATTTATCTGATAAAACCCGAGTGGGAAATCACTTCTATTCACAGCAATTCTGGCTAGTTGTTAACAACAAAGCTGTGGATAACTTGTTATTAAATTCTGGATGAAGTTGTGGGCAATCGTCTTGGCGGATATCCTGCATACTACAGTTCAGTTTTTCTCCTCGATCACCTATTTCGATTCTTTATTTATACTGGTATTACATTGCATTTTTGCATTAAAACCTCTAGAATTCGCGGTCCTATTTTCGAACCGTTTCGTTCGGTTTGTTATTGAAGAGTCGGATGAATTGATATGAAAAGAACATTCCAACCAAGTGTATTAAAGCGAGCTCGAACTCACGGTTTTAGGGCGCGTATGGCAACTAAAGGCGGCCGTCTTGTTATTAAGAGACGCCGTTCTAAAGGGCGCGCTAAACTATCAGCATAAGCTCCGCTTTCTCTGCTGTTCGATGATTTACTAATCAAATGAGAAGAGAGAAAGAAGTGTGCCTGAGTTCGGCTTTCCTAAAACTTCTCGGCTATTAAACGCTGCAGACTACAAAGCTGTATTTAGTAATGCTCAGCTCAAAGTCTCCTGCCGCCATTTTCTGGTGCTAGCCAATCGCAATAATAGATCCAGCGCCAGATTGGGTTTGGTTATCGCTAAGAAGAACGTTGCATTAGCTGTGCAGAGAAATCGGATAAAGCGCCAACTGCGAAATACGTTTCGACACAATAAAGAGCTATTGAACAAACTAGACGTGGTCGTATTGGCTCGCAAAGATGCTGATAAGCTGACCAATAAAGAGTTAATCGATACGATCGATTCTTTATGGCAAGACTTACACACCAAGATGATAAGGACTGCAGCGAAAAACCAGGACGACAGGTAAAAAGCTATCATGTTGGACAAATTACTAATTCGACTTATCAATGCTTACCAGTGTAGTTTGAGCTTGCTAATTGGCAATCAATGCCGCTTTTACCCCACCTGTTCCCAGTACACTAAAGAAGCAATTGAAATTCACGGCTCTCTGCGAGGATCCGCACTAGGTATTCGTCGCATCTGCAGCTGCCACCCTTTTCACGAAGGGGGTCATGACCCCGTTCCCGAGAGTTCGGACCGCAGGGTCAATGGACTGAGTAAGTAGATACCATGGATTTAACTAAATACGGCCTCTATACGGCTCTGGCCATTGTCACCTATTTAATGTTGTTGCAGTGGCAGGAAGACTATCCTCCCACTATTAATGACGGCAGCTCATCTCGCGTTGAAATTCCACAGATACCCAATGCACAAAACAACACTCAAGTAGGCAATGATCTGCCTAGCGATATTCCAGTAGGCACGCCTGAAGTAGTAGCTACAAATGATGCAGCTGATACGCCTACAATCGCTGTTGTTAGCAATCCAAGTGCTGCCGACACAACTAGTACTGAAGACCTCATCTCTATTCGCACCGATTCTTTTGATATTCGCATAGACCCCGTCGGTGGCGACATCGTTCATCTCGCATTACCTCTTTATCTAAAACAAATAGACGTCGCTGATGACCCCTTTGTTCTTCTAGAGAACCAACCGGGCCGCGAATATATAGCGCAGAGCGGCCTCATCGGGGCTAATGGCGTCGACAGCGATGGTCGTGCTATCTACAGAGCAACGTCTACTAGCTATAGCATGAGCGAGTCGTCTGATAGTCTGAATGTAGACCTAACCACTACCACCGCCGATGGAATTGAAGTAATAAAGCGCTATGGTTTTAATCGAAACAGTTACCTGATTGATATTAGCTTCATCGTTAATAACCGCTCTACCGAAAACTGGCAAGCCAACGCGTTTGGCCAAATCAAACGAGATGTCTTTGATGACCCAAGTGATGCCGGCGGTTTCGGTAGAACCTATCTTGGCTTCGTGACGACTATGGCAGATGACCCCTATATTGAAATCGAGTTCGACGACATCGATGACAACGGCAGCAATACAATAGAAACAACGGGGGGCTGGGTGGCATTTAGCCAGCACTACTTTATTACTGCATGGGTACCTGATGCAGAATCGCTAAACCGTATGACTACCAGAAAGAACGGTAACAATCAGTATTATGGAGAATTCACCAGCAGCGCATTTCAGGTAGCAGCGGGTGAGACCGGCAATCACAATATTCAATATTACGCGGGGCCTAAAGACCAATACGTTTTAAGAGATATCTCTCCTGGGCTAGATAAGACAATCGACTATAGCTTCCTCTGGTTTATAGCCAGCCCCATCTATTGGCTACTCTCTAGAATCAACTCTGTAATTGGTAACTACGGTATTTCGATCGTTTTATTAACCGTCGTAGTTAAGTCTGCTTTCTATAAACTATCTGAAACCCAATACCGCTCAATGGCTGGCATGCGAAGACTGATGCCTAAGATGCAGCAGCTCAAAGAGAGTTATGGCGACGATAAGATGAAGCTGCAGAAGGCCACCATGGACCTTTATAAGAAGGAGAAGATAAACCCCTTCGGTGGTTGTTTGCCTATGCTCGTGCAGATGCCTGTATTCATAGCGCTGTACTGGGTCTTATTAGAGAGTGTAGAACTGCGGCATGCGCCTTTCATGCTATGGCTGAATGACCTTTCAGTTCGTGACCCCTTCTTTATACTACCCCTGCTCATGGGTGGTACGATGTATTTACAGACCACCCTCAGCCCCGCGCCTGCCGATCCTATGCAGGCTAAGGTGATGAAAATGATGCCCATAATGATGACCTTATTGTTTCTCTGGTTCCCGGCCGGGTTGGTACTGTATTGGTTAACAAACGGTGGATTGGGCATACTGCAGCAGTGGTACATCACAAGAAAGATCGATGCTGCCTACGCGGCGAAAAAAAACTAGCTCAATCACTGTGATTGGCAGGTTCTCCTAATTTATAGATCTTCTGCTATGAACTTGTTTAGCGATGCCTATGTCTTCTGTGGAAACATCCCAATTAGAAATTGATACTGTCTGCGCTATCGCGACTGCTCCGGGGCGCTCAGGTGTCGGTATCGTCAGAATATCTGGCCCCCTTGCTCTTTCTATAAGTGAACAGATCCTCGGGTTTACACCTACCCCTAGGCACGCCCATTTTTGCAGTTTTCTCGATGCAACCAAGATAACCATTGACCAGGGCATTGCTCTATTCTTCAACGGCCCGAATTCCTTCACTGGGGAAGATATATTGGAGCTACAAGGCCATGGAGGCACCTACGTATTAAGAGAGTTACTCGAGCGCACCATACAACTAGGAGCAAGACTCGCCAATCCTGGTGAGTTCTCCGAACGCGCATTTCTGAACAACAAAATAGACTTGCTCCAAGCTGAGGCTATTGCCGACCTGATTGAGTCCAATTCAAAACAAGCCGCGAAGTCTGCACTGCGAACACTACAGGGCGAGTTCTCCAATAAAATACTAAACCTGCAGCGACTATTAATTGAAGCACGAGTACACATTGAGGCTACAATTGATTTTTCAGACGAAGACATAGATTTCGTTAGTGACAACAAAGTCGCAGATTCTCTAAGCGCTATCCTCGGGTCGATAGAAGCAACCCTAACCCAAGCTAAACAAGGGGCACTATTAAAAGAAGGGATTAATGTTGTTATCGCTGGTAAGCCGAACGCGGGTAAGTCTAGTCTTTTAAACGCTCTCTCAGGTGTAGATAGTGCGATTGTCACAGATATCCCAGGTACCACGAGAGACCTACTATCTGAAGAGATCAACATAGACGGCCTGCCAGTACACATCATAGACACTGCCGGCATTCGGATTAGTGACGACGTAGTGGAGCAAGAAGGCCTGAGGCGCGCTCAATTAGCGATGGAGCAAGCTGACCTGTTGTTACTAATAGTAGATAAATCACAGCCAGAGCAAGATGTGGAAAACCTGTTAGCACCCCTTGTATTATTAACCGATAAGTCAATTAAAGATCTAGAGTATCTGCAGAACACCGCGATTATCTATAACAAGATTGATCTGCTAAACAGTGAAGTCCCGAGTCTATCTGCGATCAGCTATCTCGATTATTCGATACAGGCCATTAGTCTCTCTGCCAAAGAAAATGTTGGTGTTGAATTACTTAGAGAGTATATAAAAGAAGCTATCGGTTTTAACGCCACGGAGGAAGGGGTTTTCATTGCCCGCGAGAGACACCTAACTGCTTTAGCGAATGCGAAAAAACTCGTTAAATCTGCTTTAGAGCTGTTAGCAACAAATTCTTCGTTGGAGTTGATCGCAGAAGATCTACGTTTTGCTCAAATGCAGCTCGGGACGATAACTGGTGAGTTTACCAGCGATGATTTGTTAGGAGAAATATTCTCCAGTTTTTGCGTTGGTAAATAATTCCTATGAATTATTGGGTGCTGATTATACCCGTTTGAAAGATGTGCATAAGCTGAAGGATTTTCGGGATAACAGATGAATTGTTTTGTACTAAATTGATTCGTTTACCGGGCAGCTTAAACGATACACAAGGGCTAATAGGCTATTGTTACTCTATTCAGTGCTTATCTACAAAGTTTTCATTGCTTTAAGCTATTGAAAATTATAAATTTAGTTTAGATATCAACAGATATTCTTATAGCTATTAATATTAACATCAATACTCTAACTATCTATATATCTAATAAATACATAACTAAGTATTAGTAATATTTTAATAAAGCTATAACTATCAGTTTAAGAATAAGGCCTTATACTAGCCAGCCCTTTTAAATAGGCCGGTTAGATAAAATCTGGAACATTGTGGAATATAGCAAAACATTTGACGTAATCATTGTAGGTGGAGGCCATGCCGGTACTGAGGCAGCCCTGGCTTCTGCGCGCCAAGGCGTTGCTACTTTACTAGTTACTCACAGCATAGAAACGCTAGGCCAGATGTCCTGCAATCCAGCGATTGGGGGTATTGGTAAGAGTCATCTGGTTAAAGAAATCGACGCTCTTGGTGGAGCCATGGCGAAAGCCGTAGATCTGGCCGGCATACAATTCCGTGTCTTAAACGCGAGTAAAGGGCCCGCGGTAAGAGCGACCCGGGCACAGGCTGATAGAGTTTTGTACAAAGCAGCTATCCGAGAAATGTTGGAAAAACAAGAGAACCTCTCTCTGTTTCAACAAGGTGTAGACGATCTCCTTATCGAAGACGAGGCAATCGTTGGGGTCGTTACACAGATGGGAATGCTCATCAGAGCACCGAGAGTCGTGCTAACCACCGGTACGTTCTTAGGTGGGAAAATACACATCGGCCTGGAAAACACCTCGGGCGGTAGAGCTGGAGATCCACCCGCTATCGCCCTTGCTAAACGATTGCGTGAATTGCCTTTTAGAGTCAATCGCCTTAAGACCGGAACACCGCCCCGACTCGATGCTGACTCTGTCGATTTTTCAGTGATGCAAGTTCAGGAAGGCGACACACCTCTCCCAGTAATGTCTTATCTAGGAAAACAGTCGGATCACCCTGAGCAAATTAATTGTTACATCACCAGCACTAACGAAAAGTGCCATGAAGTAATTCGCGGCGGGTTAGATCGGTCGCCTATATACACAGGAGTTATCGAGGGAACAGGACCGCGTTACTGCCCATCGATCGAAGACAAGGTGATGCGCTTTGCTGACAAACTGTCTCATCAGATCTTTGTTGAGCCAGAAGGCTTGAACACAAAAGAACTTTATCCAAACGGCATCTCGACAAGTTTACCGTTCGACGTGCAATTGGAAATGGTCCGTGAAATTAAGGGCTTTGAGAACGCACACATAACACGCCCCGGTTACGCAATTGAATATGACTTCTTTGACCCGAGAGACTTGCATTACTCCCTAGAAACTAAATTCGTCAAAGGGCTCTACTTCGCGGGTCAGATCAATGGGACAACTGGATACGAAGAAGCTGGCGCACAGGGACTGATGGCTGGACTGAACGCAGGTCTAGATGCGCGAGGACGTGAGTCTTGGTGTCCGCGAAGAGATGAGGCCTACATCGGCGTGTTAATCGATGACCTAATTACTCTCGGTACGAATGAGCCTTATCGCATGTTTACCAGTCGTGCGGAATACAGATTAACCCTGCGAGAGGATAATGCGGACCTGCGTCTTACCGAACACGGGAGAAGATTAGGCTTGGTCGATGATGAGCGCTGGGCATTTTACAGCGAGAAGAAAATTCGAATCGAAGAAGAGCTGCAATTTTTACGCAGTACCTGGGTGCAGCCCAGCACAGATCGGGCTGAGCGCATAAATCACTTGTTAGAAAAACCCATTTCCCGCGAATATAGCCTGGCTGATCTGCTGGCTAGGCCTAGAGTAGAGCACGGCCCCTTGCTGGCTGCTTATAACGGTGATATGGATTTCCCGGGCAGCACATCAGAGAAACCACAGGCGGCGATTGAGGCTCAGTCAACACAGCAGGCAGAAATACAGATCAAGTACCAGGGCTATATAGATCGACAGGAAGAAGATATCGAGCGTCTGAAGAAGCAAGAGAATACAAAGTTGCCTGTTGATTTTGACTATCAGCAGATGCAGGGTCTTTCAAATGAATTGAAGCAGAAACTATTAGAAGCTAAACCAGAAAATATTGGTCGAGCCTCTCGCATTCCCGGCATAACTCCAGCGGCAATATCGCTTTTGCTAATCTACTTGAAGAAACACCGGGCGACAAATCGCAAGGCTGGCTAGCCCCACGGTGAACTGATGACAGATTTAATCAGAGAGGAGTTACAGTGTGGTATTTCATCGCTGTCGCTAAATTGTAACGAGGAAATGCTTTGTTCTTTACTGGCCTATATCGACTTACTCAAGAAATGGAATTCGGCGTATAACCTTCTCGGAAGTAATGAATCGGATTCTCTGGTCTCGAGGCATATTCTCGACAGCCTCTGTGTAGACCCTTACTTGGGAGGAAATCTAATAGCAGATATTGGTGCTGGCGCGGGACTGCCGGGAATTCCTCTAGCGATCTTGAATCCAGAAAAAAGCTTCGTATTGATTGACTCCAATGGCAAGAAAACACGGTTCATGTTCCAGGCGAAAATTCAGCTGGGCTTGGACAATATTTCTATCGAAAATTGTCGAGTAGAGCACTATCAAAGTATCCAGCAAATTGATATGGTGATGTGTCGAGCGTTCTCTACACTAGCGGATGCCTTGACTATGCTGCAGCCAATATTCTCCGACGAGTGCAAATTATTGGCTATGAAGGGGAATTATCCCGAGGACGAAATAGCGCGATTACCAGATGGGTTTGAGCTATCGAAAAGTATTAAATTGGATGTTCCTGGCAGTGAATCACAGCGCCATTTAATTGAGATAATGCGAAAAAGATAGGGAAGCTTCAATTTCAATACTTGAGCATAGTCGACCGAATAATCAGTAGGAAGTTGATACAATGTTCACGAGCCGTAGCTAAGCACAATAGCTTAGGATAGAAGTTAAGATTACAAGTTAGGAAGAAACCAGTGGCCAAAGTTCTCGCAATAGCAAATCAGAAAGGTGGTGTAGGTAAGACTACGACTTCTGTGAATCTTGCGGCGTCGTTAAAATTTACTCGAAAAAATGTGCTGCTGATCGATCTGGACCCACAAGGTAATGCCACTATGGGTAGCGGGGTTGACAAGTCCTCATTAAAGACATCAATTTATGATGTGCTGATGCGGTACGCGACCTTTGACGAGGTCGTCCAACGACCCGAAGCATCTGGATACGATTTGCTGCCGGCAAATGGCGATCTGGTCGCAGCCGAAGTGGAGCTGATAAACGAAGATAACCGTGAACTTCGACTCCGCCAAATTATTGAACAAGTTCGTCACCGCTATGACTATGTAGTCATCGACTGCCCTCCTTCATTAAATATGTTGACGATTAACGCGATGGTCGCAGCCGACGGTGTTGTTATACCGATGCAGTGTGAATATTATGCCCTTGAAGGCTTGTCTGCCTTGATGGATACGATTAATGCGATACGTGATAGCTTGAATCCGGACTTAAAGATCGAAGGAATCGTACGCACCATGTATGATCCGCGAAACAAACTAACCTCAGAGGTTAATGGCCAGCTAATTAGCTTTTTTGGAGATGCTGTCTACCGTACAGTCGTACCGAGAAATGTTCGTCTAGCCGAGGCCCCTGGCTACGGCAAGCCTGTTTTGAATTACGACAAGCAGTCCCGTGGAGCAATCGCTTATCTAGCGTTGGCTGGCGAAGTATTGAGACGCAGCGATGAAGCAGCCGCAAGAGCCGCTGTTTAAGCTGTAGTTTCGCTTTTGTTCAAATTTTTTTGAACCTTTTTTGAACCTAGGGAACAAAACCCGTTTACCTGAGCCCTAATGCAAGATGACTGATAAAAGAAGACTCGGCAAAGGCTTGGATGTATTGCTCTCCAGGGGCAGCACAGAGACCATGGCAAGCCTCCTCGGCAAGCCCAAAGACCGCACACCACCGCCACTAGCACCAGCCGCTGAAAAAGACGGCGATCTCAAGAATATCCCTATCGACTTAATTCAGCGTGGTAAATACCAACCGCGAACCGACATGCACGAAGATGCTCTGGAAGAGTTAGCCGCCTCCATTCGAGCTCAGGGCGTGATGCAGCCAATTGTTGTGCGTCCCATATCATCAGATAAATACGAGATTATAGCCGGCGAGCGACGCTGGAGAGCCACACAGATAGCGGGTTTGGATTCTATTCCAGCCATTATTAAGCCAGTCGGCGATGAGGCGGCAATCGCCATGTCTCTGATTGAGAATATTCAGCGTGAAAACCTGAATCCTATCGAAGAGGCGATGGCGCTTAAGCGCCTGCAGGACGAATTTGAGCTAACTCAACAAGAGGTGGCTGATGCGGTAGGTAAATCCAGAGCTACCGTGGCTAACCTCATGCGCCTGATTGGCCTAACCATCGATGTTCGGCGAATGCTGGAGCATGGGGATCTGGAAATGGGCCATGCCAGGGCCCTGTTGTCACTACCGGATATTCAACAATCCGAAGCGGCCAGGTCAGTTGTTGGCAAAGGACTGTCTGTCCGCCAAACAGAGTCCCTGGTCCGTAGATTGATTGCCGAGGTAGGCTCAAACAACAGCGCGGGCCCCAAGATGGTGGATCCGGACATCAAGAACCTTGAAGAGAGCCTAGCAGACAAGCTGGGCGCCAAGGTAATGATTCAGCACACAGCCAAAGGCAAAGGTCGGCTTGTATTGAAATACAATTCTCTTGACGAATTAGACGGCATCCTCTCTCATATCAATTGATAACCCTGCGTGGTTGATTAGGCACTATAAAGCCCCTATAATGCGCCTGCTTTGGTGATCACCACTGTGATTTTTTAGGTGTTTGTGACAGGTGCCGATGGAGTGCGAAGCTGAAAAAGCTAAGCCAAAATGTCTAATTTAAAGACCCCGCCGGTGTATAAGGTAACCATTGCGCAACTCGCAGTGACTGTCTTTATAACAGTAATTTCTCTGTTAGTTTCAGGGTCCGTTTTGGCTTACTCGGTACTATTGGGCGGCCTGATAAGCGCTGTGCCAAACAGTTATTTTGCATTTCATGCCTACCGCTACCAGGGGGCGAGAAATGCACAGAACGTTGTGAAGGGCTTTATTCGCGGGGAGCTCGGCAAAATCATCATGACAGTGGTGTTGTTTGCGCTTAGTTTCACGCTGATTACCAACTTAAACGAATTAGCCTTAATACTTGGGTTCACACTGATCCATTTTGTAGGCGTAGTAATGTCAGGGTTCATTAGTTATGGCCCCTCACAGAACAAAACGTAAGTAAAAACACAAGCTCCTGAAGAGCTTAGAGAATATAAATGGCAGAGTTAGCAGACGCGGCACACGCAGCCGCTGAACATGGCGCAGAAGGCCAGACTGTTCAGGAATACATTACCCACCATTTATCCTATTTGACCTACGGTAAATTCCCAGACGGTCAATGGGGCCTTGCTCACACGCCTGAAGAAGCTGTCTCAATGGGCTTCATGTCGATACACGTCGATACTATGGGCTGGTCTGTGTTCATCGGCGCCGCCTTCTTATTATTCTTCCGCTATGTCGGTTTGCGCGCAACTTCCGACGTGCCAAGCGGCATACAGAACTTTGTTGAGAGCATCTTCGAATTCGTAGAATCCCAAGTTAACTCAGGCTTCAACTATAAGAATCCTCACGTGGGCCCGCTGTGTTTGACGGTTTTTGTCTGGATCATATTGATGAACATGATGGATCTGGTACCAGTTGATTGGTTGCCGGAGATCGCGATGGCGGTAGGTGGCCTCTGGGGCTTGGAGCATATGTCCTTTAAGGTTGTGCCAACAACAGACCCGAACATCACCATGGGTATGTCAATCAGCGTCTTCTTTCTTATCCTTTACTACAGCGTTAAGAACAAGGGCCTTGGCGGCTTCCTAAGTGAGCTCGCCTTCCACCCCTTCGGTAAATGGATGCTGCCGTTTAACCTTATTATTGAAATACCCACCCTATTTGCTAAGCCGGTTTCGCTGGGGCTGCGACTGTTCGGAAATATGTATGCGGGGGAATTGTTGTTCTTGCTTATTTCCGGGCTGCTGGGCGCTTATCAGTTGCCCGCGCACTTTGTCTGGGCAGTGTTTCACCTATTGGTTGTGCCGCTGCAGGCATTCGTCTTCATGATGCTAACGATTGTGTATCTGAATGCGGCACATGAGCCGGCACACGGCGACCACTAAACAAAATTTTATATTTTATTACGATTGATCTGAACTAAAGAAAACCTGGAGGAAAAGATGGAATTGATATTAGCGAATACGGTATTGGGCGTACTGCTTGTACTGGGAATGGGCGCACTCGGAACCGCGATTGGTTTCGGTATTTTAGGAGGCAAATTCCTAGAAGGTTCTGCTCGTCAGCCGGAGCTAGCTCCTAAATTACAGGCCAGCATGTTCTTGGTAGCCGGTCTTATCGACGCGGTAACTATGATTGGTATTGGTATCGGCATGTGGTTTACCTTTGCCAACCCTTACCTAGGCCAGCTAGCAGGCTAAGACAGACATCTAATAGCGGGAGATCGCGGTGGATATTACATTAACTATTATCGGGCAATCGGTAGCGTTCTTCGTTTTCTGGTGGTTCTGCGCAAAATATGTTTGGCCTCTATTCATGAATGTTATGGAAGAGCGTCGGCAGAAAATCGCAGACGGCTTAGAAGCAGCGGCTAGAGCTGAGAAGGATCTGGAATTAGCGCAGGCTAATTCTACAGATCAGCTTAAGGTAGCGAAGGTTGAGGCAGCTGGCATTATTGACCTTGCTAACAAGCGCGGCTCACAGATTGTTGACGAAGCAAAAGATAAAGCTAAAGAAGAGGCCAAGCGAATTATTGCTGGCGCTCAGGCCGATATCGAACAGGAAGTAAATAGAGCGAAAGAAGCTCTACGCGCTCAGGTATCTGCGATAGCAGTCGCTGGTGCCGAGAAGATTCTGGAGGGCTCGATCAATCAAGCCGCTAACGAAGACATGTTGAACAAATTAGCTTCCGAGCTTTGAGAAACTAGACAGTGGCAGAACTAATCACATTAGCAAGACCCTATGCTAGGGCGGCGTTCGAAACTGCTTTGCAGGATGGCGCGTTGGATAAATGGTCCAGCATGGTCGCTTTATCTGCAGCCGTGGCCGACCAGCCTGGCGTGAGCAGTATACTGAGTTCTCCCTCGTTGTCGTCGGACCAAATTGCGAAGGCCTTCATTGGTGTATGCGGTGATGAGCTTGAAGAGAAGGGCAAGAACTTTGTAGGCCTACTCGCCGAGAACAAGCGTCTGGTTTTGCTGCCAGAAATTTCTTCATTGTTTGAAGCACTGAAAGCACAACAGGAAATGTCGGTCGATGTTGAGATCACAACAGCTTTTGAAATTAGTTCAGATGTTTCAAACAAGCTAGCGCAAGCTCTCAAAGATCGCCTTAAGCGTGAAATCATATTGACAACCAATGTCGACCAAAGCTTGATCGGCGGCGCGGTTATTAGAGCGGGTGACAATGTCATCGACAGCTCGGTGCGCGGAAAGTTATCTAAATTAGCTGAATCAATGAATTCCTGAGCAGGTCAGGAACAAGGAAATAAGCATGCAACAACTGAATCCATCCGAAATCAGTGACATTATTAAGCAGCGTATCGACAAGCTCGATGTGTCTGTTGAGTCAAAGAACGAAGGCACTATCGTCAGCGTATCTGACGGCATTATTCGTATCCACGGCCTAGCCGATGTGATGTACGGTGAAATGATCGAGTTCGAAGGTGGCGTATACGGAATGGCGCTTAACCTTGAGCGGGACTCTGTAGGCGCCATTGTTTTAGGCGACTATCTCTCGCTGCGCGAAGGTCAAACTTGTCGCTGTACGAAGCGAATTTTGGAAGTCCCTGTTGGCCCTGAATTAGAAGGGCGCGTTGTTGATGCATTAGGGAAGCCTATTGATGGCAAGGGCCCAGTTGAAACAACTATGACCGACGCGGTTGAAAAAATAGCGCCAGGCGTAATCGAAAGACAGTCAGTTGACGAGCCAGTACAGACAGGGTTGAAATCAATCGATTCCATGGTCCCAATTGGAAGAGGCCAGCGTGAACTTATTATTGGTGACCGTGAAGTAGGAAAGACAGCGGTCGCGATCGACGCGATCATCAACCAGAAAGGCAAGAATGTTAAGTGCGTCTACGTAGCGATAGGCCAGAAGGCCTCATCTGTAGCTAATGTGGTAAATCGCTTGGAAGAGCACGGGGCCATGGAATACACCATCGTCGTAGCGGCGACGGCATCTGATCCAGCATCTATGCAATTCATTGCGCCTTACTCAGGCTGCACGATGGGCGAGTACTACCGTGACCGCGGCGAAGATGCATTGATCGTCTACGATGATCTGACTAAGCAAGCCTGGGCCTATAGACAGATCTCCCTGTTACTGCGAAGACCTCCAGGTCGTGAAGCCTATCCCGGTGACGTTTTCTACTTACACTCTCGCCTTTTGGAGCGCTCATCGAAAGTGAACGTTAACTACGTAGAGAAGTTCACCAACGGTGAAGTGAAAGGTAAGACAGGTTCTTTGACAGCATTGCCCATAATCGAGACTCAGGCTGGTGACGTTTCGGCGTTTGTACCAACCAACGTAATTTCGATTACAGATGGCCAGATATTCCTAGAAACAGACCTATTTAACTCAGGCATTCGTCCTGCGATGAACCCGGGTGTCTCGGTGTCGCGTGTGGGTGGTGCTGCGCAAACTAAGATTATTAAGAAGCTGGGCGGCGGTGTACGGATCGCATTAGCTCAATACCGTGAATTGGCGGCGTTCGCGGCGTTCGCTTCTGACCTTGATGATGCGACTCGAGCACAGCTTGAGCACGGTCAGCGAGTGACAGAATTGATGAAGCAGAAGCAGTACACGCCAATGTCGATCGCTGAAATGG
>Ga0302118_10000116_pt1 | contig 33803 bp, 33 predicted proteins | sample AG5_331_MG_FD_203126 | JGI IMG/M metagenome (GOLD analysis project Ga0302118, IMG submission 203126) | Marine microbial communities from Western Arctic Ocean, Canada - AG5_33.1 | ecosystem: Environmental > Aquatic > Marine > Oceanic | place: Canada: Western Arctic Ocean | collected 2017-10-01 | reverse complement strand
GACCATCCGGGGACTGGTGCCGACCGGTGGAAACCCTGCAGCCGCCGGGGGACCGACGGTGGAGAGCGTGAGGTCCAGGGCCGGCAGCGCCACGGCTCCGGCGGTTGGGCGACCCGCCTCGACCAGGGCCACGTGGACGGCCCAGTCCGACCTTGGCGGTTCGCTGTATTCCCGGGTGCCGTCCACCGGGTCGACGATCCACGTCCGCTCGGCACCGGAGCGATCCGGATGCACGGCGTGTGCCGTTCCCTCCTCGGACAGGACAGCGTCGCCGGGTCGGTGCTCGGCCAGTGCGGCCATCAGGAAATCGTGGGAGCTCTGGTCGCCCTCGTGCTTCAGCAGTGCCGCCGGCGCCCCGTCGGCTGCGAGCCGGGCCCGGATGGCGAGCAGGAGCGTGCCGGCCCGGGTGGCCAGGTCGGCGGCCAGTGCGTGGTCAGCGGGGGTGGCCATGGTCCGATGGGCTCAGTCGCCGGCCGAGCGACGGCCCAGCGCGATGGCGGCCCGGACCGTGGCCCGGATGTCGTCCTCGTCGGCACCCGCCGCGACCAGGCGCACGACCCCGTCCTCCACGGCTGAGGCCTGCTGCTCGTTCCACGCTGAAGCGGCCTCCACGGCTGGCACCAGCACGCCGACGAGTAGCAGGGCGAGCGCACCGGTTGCGCCCACGAAACCGAAGGCGATGGCGCCGTCCACGCTGTCGGCTATCGAGGTGACGATCATGCCGACGATTCCGGTGACGCAGAGCACGAGGGCCATGGACCGGACTGTTCCGGGGGTCAGAATGCGGGTACGGGCGTCGGCGGCGCTCATCGGACCAGAGGCTTGTACTTCATGCGGTGGGGTTGGTCGTCCATGCCCAGCTCCTTCTTCCGGTAGCTCTCGTACTCGGTGAAGTTGCCCTCGAACCAGCGGACCTGCGAACCGCCCTCGAAGGCCAGGACATGCGTGGCGACCCTGTCCAGGAACCACCGGTCATGGCTGATGATCACCGCACAGCCGGCGTAGGCGTCAAGCCCTGACTCCAGCGCCCTGAGCGTGTCGATGTCGAGGTCATTGGTGGGCTCGTCGAGGAGCAGCACGTTGGCGCCGCTGCGTAGGACCTTGGCCAGATGGACCCGGTTGCGCTCGCCGCCCGACAGGTCTCCCACCCGCTTCTGCTGGTCGGAACCCTTGAAGTTGAACGACGCCACGTAGGCCCTGCCGTTGACCTCCCGGCGACCCACCTGGATGAACTCATGGTCGTCGGTGATCTCCTGGTAGACGGTGCGGTCCGGGTCGAGGCTGTCCCTGGACTGGTCCACGTACCCCAGCTCGACGGTGTGGCCGATCCTGAGCTCTCCGGCATCCGGTGCCGTGTCGCCATTGGCCGACCCGTCGGCGGCAGCCATGATCATCCTGAAGAGCGTCGTCTTGCCGGCGCCGTTGCCGCCGATCACCCCGACGATGCCGGCCGGGGGAAGCGAGAACGAGAGGTCGTCGATGAGCAGCTTGTCGCCGAAGCCCTTGGACAGGTGGTCGACCTCGATGACCTGGTCGCCCAGGCGCTGGTTGGCGGGAATGTCGATCTGCAGGTCCCTGGCCCGGCGCTCGGTGTCGGCCGCTTCTGTCACCAGACGGTCGTAGGCGCTGAGTCGGGCACGTCCCTTGGACTGGCGGGCCTTCGGTGCCATCCGGACCCATTCCAGCTCGCGCTGGATGGTTCGCTGGCGTGCGGAGTCGACCCTGTCCTCAGCGACGAGGCGTGCCTGCTTCTGCTCCAGCCATCCCGAGTAGTTGCCCTCGTAGGGGATGCCCTTCCCGCGGTCCAGTTCCAGGATCCAGCCGGCCACATTGTCCAGGAAGTAGCGATCGTGGGTGATGGCCACCACGGTCCCCTCGTAGTCGCGCAGGGTCCGTTCCAGCCAGGCGACCGACTCGGCGTCGAGGTGGTTGGTGGGCTCGTCCAGCAGCAGCAGGTCCGGGCGGGACAACAGGAGTCGGCAGAGGGCTATCCGCCTGCGTTCGCCACCGGAGAGGATCGAGACGTCCGCATCCCCCGGAGGTAGGCGGAGGGCCTCCATTGCTATCTCTATGGTGCGCTGCAGGTCCCAGGCGCCGGCCGCTTCGATCTTCTTCTCGAGATCAGCCTGGTCCGATCCCAACTTCTCGTAGTCGGCCTCCGGGTCGCTCCAGCCGGCCAGGACCTCCTCGTAGCGCGACAACAGCCCGGCGACGGCGCCCACCCCGGCCATGACGTTGCCCTGCACGTCAGTCGTGGCGTCCAGGGTGGGTTCCTGTTCCAGGAGCCCGACGGTGAATCCGTCCGTGAGTCGGGCCTCGCCGGTGAAGCCGTCATCCACGCCGGCCATGATCCGAAGCAGCGATGACTTGCCTGACCCGTTGGCACCCAGCACCCCGATCTTGGCGCCCGGATAGAACGCCAGGGTGATGTCACGCAGCACGTCACGGTCGGGTGGGTGGAAACGTCCGACGTTGCGCATGGTGAAGATGAACTGGGCTGCCATGGGCGCAGAGGCTACCGGGGGTCTCGGCGTGGCCCCGTGGCCGGCAGGTCCCTACGCTCCGCTGATGTCCGGCATCACATCACCCGCTCCGGAGGCTGTCCTCTTCGACTTCGGTGGGGTCATCCTGACCAGTCCCTTTGATGCCTTCGCCGCCTACGAGGCCGAGGCGGGCCTGCCGATCGACACGGTCCGGCGCATCAACTCCACGAATCCCGACACCAACGCCTGGGCACGGTTCGAGAGGCGGGAGGTGGGCACTGAGGAGTTCTGCGGACTCTTCGAGGCCGAGGCGTCCGCCATGGGCCTGGAGGTGGATGCCACCCGGATCCTGGCCGGACTGGAAGGGACGCTCCGTCCGGCCATGGTCGAAGCGCTGAGGCGCTGTGGTTCGGCGTTTCGCACAGCACTCCTCACGAACAACATCACCCCGCTGGCCGACCAGGAAGGCGGGCGAAGCGCCGTGCTGGAGGTGGTCGACATGTTCGACGTGGTGGTGGAGTCGAGCGTGGTCGGCTGTCGGAAGCCGGAGCCGGCCTTCTACACGCTGGCCTGCGAGCGGTTGGGCGTGGAGCCCTCGGCGTGCGTGTTCCTGGACGATCTGGGTGTGAACCTGAAGCCTGCGAGGGCGATGGGCATGACCACCATCAAGGTGGGCGACCCGGCCAGGGCGATTGCAGACCTGGAGCAGGTGCTCGGGATCCGGTTGGGCTGAACCGGCGGGCGCTCCGGGCAGGGCTACCCTCGCCGGTGATGCGCATCGTCACCTGGAACGTCAACTCCCTGAAGGCCCGGATCGATCGGGTCGAGGCATGGATCAACGCCGTCGGACCCGACGTGCTCTGCCTCCAGGAGACGAAGATGACCGACGAGGCGTTCCCCCACGAACGGTTCACGGCCCTGGGCTACGAGTCGGCCCACCACGGCGAAGGCCGTTGGAACGGCGTGGCGGTGATCTCACGGGTGGGCCTGACAGACGTTCGTCCGGGCTTCGATGACGGACGCGACGATCCCGATCCGGACGCAAGGGTCATCTGGGCCACCTGCGCCGGGGTGCGCGTGGCGTGCTGCTACGTACCGAACGGCCGCGAGGTGGGCCACGACCACTACCGCTACAAGTTGGACTGGTTGGGCCGACTCCACGATGACCTGGTGGCCAACACCGACCCCGCCACCCAACCGGTGGTGGTGGTGGGCGACTTCAACGTGGCACCCGATGACCGCGACGTCTGGAAGCCCGCTGCCCTCGAGGGGATGACGCACGTGACGGCGCCCGAGCGTGACGCCCTGGCCCGACTGGTGGCCCTCGGCTTCACCGACGTGTTCCGCGAGCGCTTCGACGCTGCCGGCCTGCATTCCTGGTGGGACTACAGGGGTGGAGCGTTCTACAAGCGGATGGGAATGCGGATCGACCTCGTCTACGCCTCGGTGCCGGCTGCCGCTGCACTCGAATTCGTCGTCGTGGACCGCAACGAACGCAAGGGCGAGAAGCCCAGCGACCATGCGCCGGTGGTGGCCGACTTCGCTCTCGGCTGATCCACAGCCACCGGTCGGTGCACTCTCCGGGCCGGGATCTGGACGACCGCCACCCGAAGGTCGTTGCTCAGCCGGCCCCGGTGATTGCCGTGAGGATCGCCTCGCCGTAGGTCTCGACGGTCCGGGGACCGATCCCGGGGACCTCCAGCAGCCCTTCCAGGTCGGCAGGTCGCGACTCCACCAGGGCATCCAGGGCCCGGTTGTTGAAGACCCTGTAGGCGGGGATGCCGGCTTCGCGTGCCACCCCTGACCTCCAGGCCTTCAGGGCGTCGTACACGGGCCCGCCGGGGCCATCGACGTCATCCGGATCGAACGATGCAGCGGTGACAGGTGCCGGATCGGGAGGGGCCTGTGTGGTGGGAGGCGGATCCGGGCGGTCGCCATCGGCGAGGATGGCGAGGATGGCCGCCCCATGGCGGTCCGCCTTGGTGGGTCCGATGCCCGTTACCCCCAGCAGTTCCGAGATCGTCGAAGGCCACGTGGCGATCAGGTCGGCCAGGGTGGCGTCGTTGAACACCACGTAGGCGGGAACGTCGGCTGCGCGCGCCGCCGTGGAGCGGTAGTCGCGCAGAGCGGTCACGATCGGATGGTCGGGCAGAACGGTGCGGGCGGTCCCCTCACGCATTGCCGATACCCGTCGTGCTCCTTCGGCACGTCCGAGAGGCCGTTCCAGCCCGGCTATCGCAGCCTCCAGATCGGGCAGCCACATGGACGGTGTGCGTGTGGATGACCGCGAGCCGAACGAGCGTCGGGCAGCCCAGGTCAGGAATAGACGGTCCTCGGCCCGTGTGAGGGCCACGTAGAGGAGGCGACGTTCCTCGGCACGGGCGCCGGCGTCGCGGGCATGGCCAATGGGCACCAGGCCCTGTTCCAGGCCGGCCACGTGCACGGTCGGCCATTCCAGTCCCTTGGCTGCGTGGAAGGTGGACACCTCCACGGCGTCGGTCGAGTCGTCGGCCATGGCACGTCCCTGGGACCAGACCCACGCCACGAACCCCCTCCCGGTGCCTCCCGGATCCAACGCCATGTACTCGTCGGCCATGCGTCGGATCTCGGCGAACGCCGCCTCCCTGCCGGTGTCCCCCTCAGCGTCGTCGCCGGTGTCGGATGACGCACCGGCCATCTGGAGGTCGGCCATCCGGTCCGCCAGCGGGCTGTTGGAGCGGCCGAGTGCCTTCAGCTGGGCCTTCACGTCGGCCCGGTCCAGCAGGCCGCTACCGGCCCTGGTCCGGAACGGGACGTTCGCCGAGCGCAGGGCCGCCAGCATCGTCTCGGTCTGGGCGTTCGTACGCACGAGGATGGCGTGGTCGGACCAGCGGCCGTCCGGTCCCTTCAGGTCGCGGATCCGTCGGACCACCCCCCGGGCCTCGGCGTCCTGGTCCTCGTGGCTTTCCACGACAGGATCAGGGCCCGGATCCCGGTTCGAGAGCATCGGATCCTGACCGACCAGGACTGCGGCAGCCGTGCGCAGTACCTGCGGGGTGCTCCGGTAGTTCTGTCGCAGTCGGACGACCGCCGCACCCGGAAAGTGGGTGGTGAAGCGGTTCAGGTAGTCGGCATCGGCACCGTTCCAGGCGTAGATGGCCTGGTTCGGATCGCCCACCACGCAGAGATCGGGTCGACCGTCCAACCATGAGGTGAGGAGCATGAACTGCAGCGGGTTGACGTCCTGGAACTCGTCAACGAAGAGGTGGCGGAAACGCCACCGCTGGGCATCAGCGAAGCGTCGGTCGGTGGACATGGCGCTACGGCAGAGGTCGAGCAGATCGTCGAAGTCCACCATCTGGCGCGACGTTTTCAGGTCCTCGTAGTCCTGGAAGATCCTGGCGATGGAGGGAAGGGGGAGTGGCGGGGTGCGACCGGCGGTCTCGGCAGCGGCCGGATAAGCCCCCGGCCGGATACGGCGTGCCTTGGCCCATTCGATCTCGCCGATCACATCGAGTGCTGCGGTGGCCCGGTGGTCGCGTGGAAGCAGGGGGGCGATGAAGCCCATCTTGCGAACGAGGAGCTCCGGTTCCTTCCTGTCGTTCTCCCGCCACCAGGTCCGGAGCTGGGCGTAGGCAACCGAGTGGAAGGTCCCGGCGGCGACCTGGTCGCGCATTCCGATCCGTCGTAGGCGGCTCCGCATCTCCGATGCCGCCTTGCGCGTGAACGTCAGTGCCAGGACCCGGCGGGGGTCGATCTCGCCGGTCAGGGACCGCCAGGCGATGCGATGGGTGAGGACCCGGGTCTTGCCTGATCCCGCTCCGGCATGGATGGCCAGTGGCATGGTTCCGGTGGTCACCGCTTCGCGCTGTTCCTCGTTCAGGCCAAGGAGAAGCGCATCGGCATCGGCGTTGTCTGCGGCGGTATCGAAGAGGTCGCCATCACCCCCCGGGTTGCGTGCTGCATCCTCGGATCGCTTCGCCATGCTCATTGGCCGCACCCTAGCGACGGCCCGTGACAGCCTCGGTGGTGCACCCGTGGGGGATCCGTGGGGGATCCGGGTGTCGGAGGGTGGTGCCAATACGATCGGGCCGTGGAACCGGTCGGGGTCGTGGAGTTCGAGCGTCTGGTCGCCGAGGCGCTTGATGGCCTACCCGACGAGCTGGTCGACCTCATGGACAATGTGGTCGTGTTGACCGCCGACCGGGGAGACCCGCCGGACCTCCTGGGGCTCTACGACGGTGTGCCGCTCACGCAGCGGGAGGACTACGGAGGGCTGGTGATGCCCGACCGGATCCTCGTCTACCGGCTGGCCCTGTGCGAGGTGTGCGGTGACGCCGACGAACTCCGCCACGAGGTGGCCGTCACCGTCGTCCACGAGGTGGCCCACCATTTCGGCATCGACGACGACCGGTTGGACGAATTGGGCTGGGCCTGAGCGTCAGCGGGCCGTCTGGTGGTCCGGTCAGTCGCCTGTCGGCTCCCTGGTCATCGGCACGTGTGCGATGCCGTCCTCGATGAACTCGGGGCCGCTTCGCTGGTATCCCATCGAGGTGTACCAGGGCACCAGGTAGGTCTGGGCATCCATGACGAGAGGGCCCGGTGTCGTGGCATGGACGTGGTCCAGCAGCACGCCTGCCAGGCCGTTGCCACGCGCAGCTGCCAGGGTGGCCACCCGGCCAATGCGGCTCGCGCCTCCGGGTTCGACGAGAACGCGTAGGTAGGCCATCGGACCCGAGGTTCCGTCCAGCCAGATGTGGCGGGTGTCCGGTTCGGTGTCGCGTCCGTCCAACTCGGCGTAGGCACACTCCTGTTCGACGACGAACACGTCAATCCGGAGCCTCAGCAGGTCATGGAAGGTCATCGGGTCAAGGTCCCGGAACCGGTGGTCGTGGATGTCCGTCACGTCGGCGACGCTAGCCCCACCGGGTTTGCCAGCCCGGCGCTGGCATCCGAAGATGGGGTCGTGGAAATCGCCGAGCTGCCGTCTGGCATCAACCTCTGCCATGAGGCCTTCGGGGATCCGGGCGATCCCGTGGTGCTGCTCATGCACGGTCTGGGGAGTCAGCTCCTGCTCTGGGAGGAGGGGTTCTGCGATGGTCTTGGCGCCGAGGGCTTCCGGGTGGTCAGGTACGACCACCGCGACAGTGGATGTTCGACGATCCTGGAGGAGGGATCGGCATACACCCTCTCGGACCAGGTGGCCGATGCCGTGGGCCTGCTGGACCACCTCGGGGTGCCCGACGCCCACGTGGTCGGCCTGTCGATGGGTGGGATGATCGCCCAGACCTTCGCCGTCGAGCAGCCCGGTCGTTGCAGGTCCATGGTCTCCATGGCGTCCAACACGGGCAACCGGGACTTCGGTCGACCGTCGGGTACCGCCCTCGAGGCGATGATGGCCCCGGCGCCCTCGGACCCGGCCGCAGCCATCGACAAGGAGCTGTCCGACAGGCGGATATGGGCCAGCATCTGGCACGACGACGAGCATGCCCGTGCGATCTTCGGCGCCTACGCGGCCCGCTCGGTGCAACCCCGGCACGCCTTTGACCGTCAGGTCTCAGCGGTGCTGGCCTACGGGGACCGTGAGGACGACCTCGCCACGATCACCGTTCCCACCACGGTCATCCACGGCACGGCCGACACGCTGATAGCGCCATCCGGGGGCGAGCGGACCGCTGCGGTCATCCCGGGGGCCGATCTGGTGATGGTGGAGGGCTGGGGCCACGACATGGCCCCCGGTGCCTGGCCGCAACTGATCAACGCCATAGCGACCCACTGCCACCGGGCCGACGGCGGCGATTGAACAGAGAACAGAACCAGAACCTGATCGGACGCACGGTCCAACGGAGGAGAAGCAGTCATGGGAGCACTTGACGGGGTACGCGTCATCGAGTTGGCGGGGATAGGTCCCGGCCCGTTCTGCGGGATGATGCTGGCCGACATGGGTGCCGAGATCATCCGCATCGACCGGGCCGGCTCGGTACGCGGAGGCGACCCGGCCTCGCCACCGGCCGTGGTGAACGCCCGGGGTCGTCGCAGCATCGGCGTGGACCTCAAGTCCGAGGAGGGACGCGATCTGGTGCTGCGTCTCGTGGAGGATGCCGACGTGGTATTCGAGGGCTTCCGTCCCGGCGTGGCCGAACGCCTAGGCCTGGGTCCCGAGGACTGTCTGGCACGCAACCCGGCCATTGTCTACGGGCGCATGACCGGCTGGGGCCAGGACGGCCCGTACGCCAACACGGCCGGCCACGACATCAACTACATCTCGCTTGCCGGGGCCCTGGCCCACATGGGGCGGAGCGACACCGGCCCGGTGCCGCCGCTGAACCTGGTGGGCGACTTCGGCGGCGGGGGCATGTACCTCGCCTACGGAATCGTCTGTGCCCTGCTCTCGGCTCGGACCACCGGCAGGGGCCAGGTGGTGGACGCAGCCATGGTGGACGGGGCGGCCAGCCTCATGAGCTTCTTCTACGGCATGCTCCACACTGGCTTCACCACGTCCAAGCGCGGCGAGAACATGCTCGACACCGGTGCCCACTTCTACGACGTGTACGAGTGCTCGGACGGCGAGTACATCTCCATCGGGTCGATCGAGCCGCAGTTCTATGCCGAGCTGGTGGAGAAGCTGGGGCTGGATCCCGATGAGTTCGCGGCCCAGCACGACCGTTCCAGGTGGCCCGAGCTGAAGGAGAAGATCGCCGCCGTCGTGGCCACCAGGACCCGCGCCGAGTGGGACGCCGTGCTGGAGGGGAGCGACGTCTGCTACGCACCCGTACTGACCGTGGCTGAGGCCATCGAGCATCCCCACAACGTGGCCCGTGGGACGTTCGTGGAGGTTGGCGGGATCGTGCAGCCGGGTCCGGCACCGCGCCTCTCGGCGACCCCCGGTGAGATCCGTCGACCGCCTCCCCACGAGGGCCAGCACACCGACGAGATCCTGGCGGAGGCCGGCCTGGGCGCCGAGGACATCGCCGCCCTGCGGACCGCCGGCGCTGTGGCCTGAGCCGTGGCCACCGTGGTGTTCCTACACGCCCACCCGGACGACGAGGCCCTGGCCACCGGTGGCACCATGGCCCGGATGGCCGATGAGGGCCACCGGGTGGTCCTGGTGGTGGCCACCAGCGGCGAGGAGGGCGAACCGGTTCCGGGCGTGCTCGCCACCGGCGAGTCGCTGGGGGACCGCCGCGTCGCCGAGTTGGCCGAGGCGGCTGAAATCCTGGGGGTGGAACGGCTCGTGAACCTCGGCTACCGCGACAGCGGCATGGTCGGCGAGGACGCCAACGGGCATCCGGACTGTTTCTGGCAGGCCGACGTGGACGAGGCTGCCGCCTATCTGGCATCGGCCCTGGCCGACGAGGCTCCCGACGTTCTCGTCGTCTACGACCCCGACGGCGGTTACGGCCACCCCGATCACATCCAGGTGCATCGGGTCGGACACCGTTGGGCCGAGATGGCGGACATCGACCGGGTGCGCTGGGTGACGATGAACCGGGACGCCATCCGGACCTCCATCGAGGCGGCCCTTGCCGACGAGGACTCCTGGAGCGACGATGGAATGCTGGAGCAGCGTCGGGATCGGGCCGAATCAGAGTCGTTCGGCATGCCCGACGCCGAGATCACCCATGCCATCGACGTGTCGACCGTCATTGGCAGGAAACGGGCGGCAATCGCAGCCCACGCCAGCCAGATCGCCCCGGAATCATTCTTCCTGGCCATGCCCGACGAGCAGTTCGCCAGCGCCTTCGGAACCGAATGGTTCGTAGACCCCGGGAATCCCCGCCGGGGTGGGCCGCAGCGGACCGACCTGCTGCTGGCATGATGGCCCGGTGACCTCAACGACCTTCGTAGTCGGTTCCCTGCGCGACCTCCACGAGGGGATGGCATGGGTGATGGTCATCGGCAACGGCATGGCCGGCATCTGGGCTCTCGGCGCCCACAAGGTGACTGCACTGAGGGGACGGGCGCTGTGGTGGTTCACGGCCCTGGTCCAGGTGGCCATTGCCGTGCAGGTCACCATGGGTGTCGGCCTGGTCGCCGGACAGGGGATCGACCCGCCGCAGTTCCACCTCTTCTACGGCTTCGTGGCCCTCATCACCGTCGGCATCGTCTACAGCTACCGGCAGAGCCTGCGGGCCCACCGGCACCTCCTCTACGGCTGTTCCGGCCTCTTCCTCATGGGCCTCGGCATCCGGGCCATGCTCGTCACCGCCTGACCGGCGGCTTCCGGATCGGACGTCGCCGCTAGGCGTCGTCGAGACGCCGGCTGAGGTCGTCCAGCTCGGCGTCGAGTCGCTTGGGCAGGCGATCACCGATCATGGCGTAGTGCTCGTTGATGAGCGCCACCTCGTGTCCCCATGATGCGGGGTTCACGGACAGCAACTGCGCCATCGTTTCGTCGTCCACGCCGGTGCCGTCGCGGTCGATGGCGTCGATCGTGGGAACCAGGCCAATGGGGGTGTCCGTGGCCGATCCCGTGCCGGCGACCCGTTCGGCGACCCACTTCAGTACCCGGATGTTCTCGCCGAAGCCCGGCCACATGAAGTTCCCGGCGGTGTCCTTGCGGAACCAGTTCACCCAGAACAGCTTCGGGAGGCGGGAGGCCTCGGCCCGGTCTCCGATTGACAACCAGTGCGAGAAGTAGTCGCCCACGTTGTAGCCCATGAACGGGAGCATGGCGAAGGGGTCGAACCGGACCTGGCCAATGGCGCCGGCGGCGGCGGCGGTCTTCTCAGAACTCATGATGGATCCCAGGAAGACCCCGTGGTCCCAGTCCCGGGCCTCGGTCACCAGCGGCACGTTGGTCGCACGACGTCCACCGAACAGGATCGCCGAGATCGGAACACCGGCAGGGTCCTGCCATTCCGGGGCGATGGAGGGGCATTGCGAGGCGGGTGTCGTGAACCGGGCGTTCGGGTGGGCGGCGGGCGTGCCCGTAGCGGGGGTCCAGTTCTCGCCGCGCCAGTCGGTCAGGTGCTCGGGCGTCTCGTCGGTCATGCCCTCCCACCAGACGTCGCCTTCGGGCGTCATGGCGACGTTGGTGAACAGGGAGTTGCCCCACATGGTCTCCATGGCATTGGCGTTGGTGGCCACCGAGGTGCCCGGTGCGACGCCGAAGAACCCGGCTTCCGGGTTGATGGCGTAGAGGCGGCCGTCGTCGCCGAACTTCATCCAGGCGATGTCGTCGCCGATCGTCTCGACCTTCCAACCCTTGAGCGTCGGTACCAGCATGGCCATGTTCGTCTTGCCGCACGCCGACGGGAAGGCGGCAGCTATGTACGTCTTGACACCTTCGGGTGAGGTCAGCCCCAGAATGAGCATGTGTTCGGCCAGCCAGCCGTCATCGCGGGCCATGGTCGAGGCGATCCTGAGGGCGAAGCACTTCTTTCCCAGCAGGGCGTTTCCGCCGTAGCCCGATCCGTAGGACCAGACCTCGCGGGTCTCGGGGAAGTGCGAGATGTACTTGTTGTCGGCATCACAGGGCCAGGCCACGTCCGTCTCGCCGACCTCGAGTGGAGCGCCCACGGAGTGCACGCACGGAACGAAGTCGTCAGTGCCCAGCACATCCAGGACGGCGCTTCCCATCCTGGTCATGGTCCGCATGCTGACCGCCACGTACGGCGAGTCGGTCAGCTGCACCCCTATGTGGGCTATCGGTGAGCCCAGCGGGCCCATCGAGAACGGCACCACGAACATCGTCCTGCCGCGCATGGCTCCCCGGTAGAGCTCCAGCATCTCGGCCTTGAGCGTCGCCGGGTCCCGCCAGTTGTTGGTGGGGCCGGCATCAGTCGGGTTGGTGGTGGAGATGTAGGTGCGGTCCTCCACCCGGGCCACGTCGTCCGGATCGGACAGGGCCAGGTAGCTGTTGGGACGCAGGTCGTCATTCAGCCGCTGGAAGGTGCCTGCGCTGACCAGCTCGGCGGCCAGCAGGTCGTACTCCTCCGGCGAGCCGTCACACCAGTGGATGGCGTCCGGAGAAAGGATCGCAGCCCACTCCTCAACCCAGTCGAGGAGCCTTCGGTTGGTGGTGAGTTCGCCGTTCATCGCCATTGCCGTCCATTGGTATCGGCCCTGACGCGACGATGCCACACGGGGGAGGTGTGACTGTGGTCAATCGGTCCCGGCTGGTCCGGGTGCCCGACGATCTCCGCGGCTCAGGTCAGCTCGGGGGTGCCCATGTCGACCTCGGAGCCCAACGACAGGGAGGTGGCGCGCTGGTCGTCATCCAGGACGAACAGGACCCGCTGTCCCTGGCGCAGCATCCGGAAGACCGAGCCGTCGAGGGCTCCCTCGGCCAGGTCGAACTCGGCGAAGTCGGTCTCACGCATGACAATGCCGTCACCGGTTCCCGGGTCGTAGGACTTGATGACGCCCTGCATGCTGGCTTCCCTTCGACCGGTCGGTCAGTGACCGGCCTTGACGATCTTGCCAGCCTTGATGCATCCGGTGCAGACGTTGATCCGCTTCGTGGACTTGCCCACGACGGCGCGCACCCGCTGGATGTTCGGGTTCCAACGGCGGTTGGTGCGCCGATGGGAGTGGCTCAGGGACTTGCCGAACCAGGGCTTCTTGCCACAGATTTCACAGACTGCTGCCATCACACACCTCGATCACTCAACCGGTCGGGCCATCCGGACCGGTCCTTGAAGAACGCTCCAAGGTTACGGCCGTCCAGCGGGTTACTCCAACCATCGAACGCAAGGAGTGGTGTGGCGAGCACCGTAGGCGGACGCCGGGCGAGAGGCTCAGGCGGACGGTGACTACGCTCGGCCCCCGTGATTGTGGAATCCCTTGACGCCATGGCGCTGCGCTCTCTGATGGGCACCTTCCTGGAAGCGTTGACCACGCACCGTGAGGCGCTCAACCTCCTGAACGTCTATCCGGTTCCGGACGGGGACACGGGATCCAACATGACCATGACCGCCGAGTCGGTCGTGGCTGAACTCGAAGGGCTGGCCGATCCGCCCGGTATGGAAGAGGTCGCCGCGGCCATCTCGCATGGTTCGCTGATGGGCGCCCGAGGCAACTCCGGCGTCATCCTCTCGCAGGTCCTGCGCGGCCTCTCCGGCGTGTTCGCCGAGGCACAGACCGTGGACGGGCGGGCCCTCGCCGATGGCCTCGCCGCAGCGAGCAGCGCTGCCTACGCCGCTGTCATGACGCCTGTCGAGGGAACCATCCTGACGGTGGTGCGCGAGTCCGCCGATGCCGCAGTTGTCGTCGCCGATACCGGTGCCGACCTGCTGGCCGTCGCCCTCGAGGCCCGCTCTGTCGGAGGCGAGAGCCTGGCGCGGACCCCGGACCTGCTGCAGGTCCTTGCCGATGCCGGCGTCGTGGACGCCGGTGGTAGCGGCTTCCTGCTCTTCCTCGACGCCGTCCTGACCGCAGTCGACGGTCGTCCCCTGCCGGATCCACCCGAGCTGGTGGCCACGGTCGGTGCTGCGAGGCCCGACGACCACCGGACCGACGGCCCGGAAGGAACCCGGTACGAGGTGATGTTCTTCCTCGACGCTCCCGATGGGTCGATCCAGGACTTCCGGGAGGCGTGGGCGGCGCTCGGCGACTCCATCGTGGTCGTGGGCGGCGACGGTGTCTGGAACTGCCATGTCCACACCGACGACATAGGCGCGGCGATAGAGGCCGGCATTGACGTCGGTCGGCCCCACCGCATACGCGTCACCGACCTCTACGAGGAGGTGGAGGAACAGGCCTGGGTCCGGGACCAGATCGCGACCGACGCCGAGGACGTGGGCGAGCCCGTTGCGTGCGCAGTGGTGGCGGTGTCAAACGGTTCCGGAATCCGCGACATCTTCCGCTCCCTCGGGGTGCGCAGGGTGGTGGCCGGTGGTCAGTCCATGAACCCGTCGACCGCCGACCTGCTTGCGGCCATCGAGGCGGTCCCGGCCGACGAGGTCCTGATCCTGCCCAACAACGGCAACATCATCGCCGTGGCGGAGCAGGTCGATGCCCAGACGTCCAAGACCGTCCGGGTGGTTCCCACCAGCGGGATCACCGAGGGGTTCGCTGCTCTACTGGAGTACGACCCTCGCGGCACGGCCGACGGAAACCTGGTCGGAATGGCAGCCGCAGCCGCTGCCGTGGTGGCCGGTGAGGTGACTGTCGCCGTCCGTGATTCCGGCAGCGACGTCGGCGAGATATCAGAGGGTGACCACCTTGGGCTGACCGGAGGAAAGGTGAGGGTGGTCACCGGTTCGGCATTTGATGCCGCCACCGGACTCCTGGCCCAGATGGTGGACGACTCGCACGAGATCGTCACCCTGATAGCCGGCCGGGATGCAGCCGAGGCCACCACGGCCGCCATCGTGTCGTGGTTGGGGGCTGAGCATCCCGACGTCGAGGTGGAGGTGCACGAGGGGGGCCAGCCCCTCTACCCGTACTTCCTGGGAGTGGAGTAGTACCGACCGGTCGCAACTGTGGAGAGCACCGATTCGGGAGTCCACGGGAGGTACCTTCAGGCCGTGGGCGAAGGCGGCATCACCCTCAGGGAACTCGGCGCACGACCGGTGACCGACCTGAACGGGGTCGGTGACGCCCGGGCCCGGGCGCTGGCCGCCGCCGACGTGAACTCGATCCTGGACCTGCTCGGCTTCTATCCACGCCGGTACCTGGACCGGACCAGGGAGGCCACCGTTGCCGGACTGTCGGTCGGTGACGAGGGGATGGTCCTGGTGCGGGTGGGGACGGTCTCGTCGCGTCGGACCCGGAACCGCCGTTCCCTGGTGGAGGCCCGGGTATCGGACGACACCGGTGAGCTCCGCCTGACCTTCTTCAACCAGCCGTGGCGCGCCGACCAGTTGAAGGTGGGCATGCAGGCCGTCGTGTTCGGCAGGCTGGACAGCTACCAGGGCAACCTCCAGATGACGAACCCGGTGGTGGACCTCGTCGGCGATCGGACCGGTCGGATCGTCGCCATCTATCCCCAGTCCGAGACGGCCGGCCTTCACAGCTGGGACGTCGACGGCATCGTGGCCGAAGCCCTACGACGGGTCATGAAGGTGCGGGGGCTCTCCGATCCGCTACCCGACGAGGTGCGTGAGCGCTACGGCCTGGTGGGGCGGTCCGATGCCTACCGGACCATCCACCGACCCGGGTCGCTCCACGAGATGGGAGAGGCCCGTCGCCGCCTCGTGTTCGACGAGCTGCTGCGTATCCAGCTGGCCCTGGTGCAGCGCAAGGTGGACCTGGAGCGCACCTCGGTCGGCATTGCGCATGACGTTGGCGAGACGGCGCTCCTGGATGGGTTCCGTTCCGGACTGGGGTTCCGGATGACGGCCGCCCAGGACCGGGTCGTGGGCGAGATCCTGGCCGACCTGGCCCGGCCGGCGCCCATGCACCGGCTCCTCCAGGGCGACGTCGGTTCCGGGAAGACCGTTGTGGCCGTGGCCACGATGCTGGCCGCCGTGCAGGGAGGACACCAGGCGGCAGTCATGGTTCCAACGGAGGTCCTCGCCGAGCAGCACCACACCACCATCTCCGGGCTGCTGGATTCGATGACGGTCTCGGATCCCGCGACCCTCCTCGGCCACCGACCCCTGAAGGTCGACCTGTTGACCGGTCGGACCCCCGCTGCGGAACGGCGACGGATCGGCAGCCAGCTGCTGGCCGGGGGAGTGGACGTGCTCATCGGCACCCACGCCCTCATCCAGGAGGGTGTGGAGTTCGGCTCCCTCGGTGTGGTGGTCATAGACGAGCAGCACCGGTTCGGCGTCGAGCAGAGGGCTGCCCTGCGCGACAAGAACCGTGACGGAACCGCCCCCGACGTGCTCGTCATGACGGCCACGCCGATACCGCGCACGGCGGCCATGACGGTCTACGGCGATCTCGACGTGTCGGTCCTGGACGAGATGCCACCGGGTCGGACGAGGATCGCGACCACCTGGCATGCCGACGAGGACGACGTCTGGGAGGTCGTCCGCTCGGAGGTGGCTGCGGGCTTTCAGGCCTATGTGGTTTGCCCGCTCATCGACGAGTCCGCCACCCTCGAGGTTCGTTCCGCCGAGGAGGCCTTCGCCAGCCTGAGCGCCGGGGAGCTGGCCGGCCTGCGGGTCGGGCTGCTCCACGGGCGCCTGCGTCGGGAGGACAAGGAGGAGACCATGGGTCTCTTCCGGTCGGGAGGCCTGGACGTTCTCGTGGCGACCACGGTCATAGAGGTGGGGGTTGACGTCCCGAACGCCACAGCGATGGTGATCCTCGACGCCGCCCGCTTCGGCATCGCACAGTTGCACCAGCTGCGCGGGCGTGTGGGACGCGGGGACCAGGCCAGCCGGTGCCTGCTGGTCGGTGAGGCGCCGACGCCTGAGGCCGAGGAGCGCCTCCGGGCGCTGGTCAGGACCACGGACGGATTCGAACTGGCCGAGGTGGACCTGGACCTGCGGGGCGAGGGAACGATCATGGGGGAGCGCCAGAAGGGACGTAACGACCTGCGGCTGGCATCGCTACGGCGCGACCGTGAGTGGGTGGAGGCTGCACGGGCCGAGGCGCTGCTCATGGTCGGCGATGGCGACGGCATGGCGGATCATCCCGAGCTGGCCGATGAGGTCTCGCTCTTCCTGGCCGACGACGAATCGGACTTCCTCCTGAAGTCGTGACCGGTGCAGCGGACGGGCTAGGCATTGCGTCCATGACCGAGGTTCAGGTGGCCGGAGACTCCGACATTCCGGGGGTGGTGGCGACCCTGGCCGAGGCGTTCGCCACGGACCCCGTCCTCTCCTTCCTGTTCGAGGACCCGGCACGTCGTCCCTCGCTGCTGGCTGCATTCTTCGCCAACCGGCTGGCCGGTGGCCGGGGGTTCGACGAGGTGGTCGTTCCGGCCGACGCCGCTGATGGTCGGAGCTGCGCTGCGGTCTGGGTGCCACCGGCCGAACCCGGTGGACCCGGGCCCGACTTCGCCGCCGTGGGTGCGGCCAACATGGCCCTGCTGGGCGAGGAGTGGGCGGTCGAGCGTCTGGCCCCGCTGGCGCCGATGATGGAGGCCCACCCGTTGACACCCCACTGGTACCTGGCCTTCGTCGGCACCGCGGCTTCAGCCCGGGGTAGGGGCCTGGCCTCGGCGTGCATCTCGGAGGTGACGCGGCGCTGCGATGCCACCGGCCACGGTGCGTACCTCGAGTCGAGCGACCCTGCGAACGTACCCCTCTACGAGCGCCACGGATTCAGCGTGACCAGCGAGGTCACGATCCTGGGCGGGCCGACGGTGCCGCTCATGTGGCGCGATCCCCGGTGATCGGGACCGGTCAGGCGCCTTCCGGCGGCATGTCGCCGCGGCCGTCGTCCTCGTCGGGCATCACGATGTCCCAGCGGTCCATGCAGTCGGAGCAGCGGTAGGCGACCGGGTCGCCGGGCTGGAACTCCGTCTCGGGGTGGGGCAGGAGGTGGCAGGTTCCACCACAGTCGACGCAGATGATCTGTTCCGGGGCCCGCACCCCCGTGACCGTAGTTCGCCACCGGCTCCGGGCCTCCATACTGGGGTGATGCGAGTCGTATCCGGAACAGCCCGAGGTCGTCGACTGATGTCGCCCTCCGGGAGCGACATACGCCCGACCGGCGACCGGGTACGGGAGTCCATGTTCAATGCCCTGCACAGTCGCTCGGCGCTGGTGGACGCCACCGTCCTGGACCTGTTCGCCGGCACGGGCGCCCTGGGCATCGAGGCCCTCTCGCGCGGCGCCCGACACGTCGTGTTCGTGGACGTGTCCAGGACCGCCACCACCCTCGTGTCCGAGAACCTCGCTGCCTGCGACCTTGACGGGAGTGCGCGTGTGGTGCGTGCCGACGGTCCCGCATGGGTGGCGGCATCGGACGACAGGTGGGACCTCGTCCTCCTGGATCCCCCGTACGACTTCGACGGCTGGGAGGACCTGCTGTCGAACCTGGCTGGCCGGGTGGACGGGCCCGTCGTGGTCGAGTCGGACTCGGAGGTGGAACCCGGACCGGACTGGCATGTCGAATCGTGCCGGCGGTACGGGAGTACCGTGGTGACGTTGCTCCTGACCGGGGCCGAGGCGGTGCCTGCCGTCGACCGACCGACCATCCACCGATGGGAGACAAGGCTGTGACCCGTGTCCTGTATCCCGGATCCTTCGATCCGGTCCACAACGGCCACGTCGAGATGGTCGGGACGGCAGCCGGCCTCTTTGACGAGGTGGTGGTGGCGGCCCTCATCAACCCGTCCAAGGGTGACGGCCTGTTCGACCTCGAGGAGAGGATGGCGCTGCTCGATGAGTCGTTCGCGCACCTCTCCAACGTGCGGACCACGATGTTCGACGGCCTGGTGGTGGACCTGGCCGGTGAGGTCGAGGCGGACTTCATCATCAAGGGCCTGCGGGCCGTGTCCGACTTCGAGAGCGAACTCCAGATGGCGCAGATGAACACGGCCATCTCAGGGGTGCAGACGCTCTTCCTGCCGACTGCGTCGCGACGGTCGTTCATGGCCTCCCGGCTGATCCGCGAAGTGGCGCGTCTGGGTGGCGATGTCAGCCAGATGGTGCCGGAACCGGTTCAGGTGCGCCTCCGGGATCGGTTCTCCGGGTGACCGACCCCTCCCAGGGCCCACAGCCCCTGCCGACGGTGGAGACCGTCCAGGCTGCGGTACCCCCACCTGCCACGACCGACCCCTACCGGCCGCCGCAGATCGAGACGATCCTCCGCCAGCTCAGAGAGGTTGTGGCAGGTGCCCGGCCAATGCCCCTGTCGGCCTCTTCGATGGTCAACAAGGAGGAGCTCCTCGGCCTGATCGACGAGGCGAACCTCAGGTTGCCGGAGGAGTTGCGGGCTGCCCGCTGGCTGCTCAAGGAGCGCGAGGAGTTCCTGGCGAAGGTGCGACGCGAGGGCGACGAGATCCTGGAGCTGGCGAGGTCCCGTGCTGAGCGACTGGTGCAGCGCACCGAGGTAGTGCGGACAGCCGAGCAGAGGGCACGCCAACTGGTCGAGTCGGCCCGTGAGGAGACCCGCAGGATGCGGCGCGAGACCGAGGACTACTGCGACCAGAAGCTGGGAAGCTTCGAGACGCTGCTGGGCAGCACGCGGGATGCCATTTCCCAGGGACGGCGGCGACTCCAGGAGACGGTGCTGGACAGGGATCGTGAACGCCGTGCAGCTGATGCCGCGGATTCCGCACGGGAGGCTTCCACCGGACGCTCCGGAGCGACCTTCTTCGACCAGGACGCGGAGTCCGGGGACCAGTGACCCCGACGGGCCCCGACCGTAAGCCCCGACCGACCGAATCCGTGACCGACTCCCTGCTCATCCCGCTGGCCGTTCTCAGGCGACGGGCCGACCCCCGCCGGCTGGATCGCACGGTGGTGCTCGAGGACCTGATGGTGGGTGGGGTGTCGATCCTCGACGGTCGGGTGGAGATCAGCCTGGAGGCAGAAGCCCGGGGAGCCGACGTGGTGGTCACCGGTTCGGTGGTGGCCCGATGGACTGGGGAGTGCAGGCGCTGCCTGGAACCGCTGGATGGCCGGTTGGACCTGAGGGTGAACGAGGTGATGGCGGCGGTTGGGAGCAGGACCAGCGACGACGATGCATCTGACGCCTATCCACTAGACGGTGACGACGCCGACCTTGAACCGGTGGTGCGCGACGCCCTCCTGCTCGCCCTTCCCATCTCGCCCCTCTGCGACGAGCTCTGCGCCGGGCCGGACCCCGAGCGGTTCCCGGCGACCGCTGGTCCCGAGGATGTCGGAGCAGCACCTGGGGGCGATCCGCGCTGGGCTGTCCTGGACGTGCTGCGCGGTGATGACGGACCCGATGCCAGTTAGTGCCGGCATGGGTGGGTCGCCGGTCACTGCCGTACCGGTTCCGGGTCGGCCCCGCTAGCCTCGTCTGGTCGCCCGGGCCGGTTCATCCGGTCGGGGTGACTACTCCAAGTCCTGCTGACCGCCTCTTAGGAACCGACGATGGCCGTCCCAAAAAAGAAGACCTCCAAGGCCAAGGGCCGCAGCCGCCGGGCGTCCGCATGGACCCTCGGTCGCGCCGCCCGTAGTGCCTGTGATCGTTGTGGTGCAGTCAAGCGCCCACACCGGATCTGTGGGAACTGCGGCTGGTACGCCGGCCGCCAGGCCGTCGACGTCGGCTGACCTGATCCCCACCTGATCATGCTGCCCATAGCGGTCGACGCCATGGGCGGCGACAATGCACCGGGCGAGATCATCGCCGGCGCACGGCGCGCCCAGGAGGACCACGGCATCCCGGTGGTCCTCGTAGGCCGACCGGAGGACCTCACCGACATTGGTGACCTCGACGTCATCGAAGCCTCCGAGGTCATTGCCATGGACGCTGAGCCGGGCGCAAGCGTGCGTCGTATGAAGGACTCCTCGCTGGTCCGCGCTGCCGAGGCCGTGCGCGATGGTCGGGCTTCTGCAATGGTCAGCGCCGGCAACACCGGGGCGACGATGGCCAGTGCCCTGCTTCGCATGGGCCGGATCTCCGGTGTGTCGCGTCCGGCAATCGCCACCCTCCTCCCGACGCCCGGATCCACGCCGACAGTGCTGTTGGACTCCGGTGCCAACGCCGAGTGCAGCGCCGAGTGGCTGGTTCAGTTCGGCCAGATGGGAGCCGTGTTCGCACGGGACCGGTTGGGGATCGAACGACCCCGCGTGGCCCTCCTGTCGATTGGCGAGGAGCCCGGCAAGGGCAGTCCGCTGGTCAAGGAGGCCTATGTGGCCCTGTCCGAGGCGAAGTTCATGGGAGCGGAGTTCATAGGCAACGTCGAGGGTCGGGACCTGCTCACCGATGCCGTTGACGTGATCGTGACCGACGGTTTCACCGGAAACGTGGCGCTCAAGACCGCCGAGGGTGCGCTGAAGGCGCTTTTCACGGCGCTGTTGACCGCCATGGCCGGACGGCCGGAGGCGCTCGCCGCCGCCGAAGTGCTTACCCCGGAGCTCGACGACCTCTACCGGGAGTTCCATCCCGACACCTACGGCGGAGCGATGCTCCTGGGCGTCCGGGGCGTGTGCATAATCAGCCACGGTTCCACAGGTGCCACGGCGATGGAGAATGCCATCCTCACGGGTGCCGAGATGGTGCGGGCCGACATAGTCGGGCACCTCACCGAGGCCGTCGCCGCCGGGACCTGAGGGCAGGGTCCCAGTGACCCTCCCAGCGGTCTTCATACCCTTTCGGTGAATATCCGATCCATGGACGCCGGACGGTAGGATCACTTGCCGGTTCAGGGCGCCCGACGGTCGTCGCCGAGGGCCTTTCCGGCCATGCTCGCTGACCCTGAGGAGTCACAGTGCCTGCAGAAACCCATGTAGAAGGTGCGCCGATCGAGCGTCGCGAGGTGCTCGAGATCGTCAAGGACCGTCTTGCCGACATCCTTGAGATCGAACCGTCAGACATCGGCGAGGGTGACTCCTTCGCCAACGACCTGGATGCCGACTCACTTGCCCTCATCGAACTGGTCGAGGCCCTCGAGGAGGAGTTCAGCGAGCGTTCCGCCGGCTTCAGCATCGACGACGACGACCTGGATGACCTCAAGACAGTCCGCGATGCCGTCGACTATGTCGTCTCTCGCCTCGGCTGAGCAGCTGTCCTCCGACCAGGCTGCCCTCCAGGCCGACCTCGGCCACAGGTTCGGAGACCCGGACCTGCTCAGGGATGCGACGACCCACCGATCATGGTGCGCTGAGAACGGCGGCACCTCCAACGAGCGGCTGGAGTTCCTGGGCGACGCCGTGCTGGGAATGGTGATTGCCGACCAGCTCTTCGGGGACCATCCAGGCCTCTCGGAGGGACACCTCGCCATGATCCGCGCTGCTGTCGTGAGCGCTCCGGCGCTCGCCGATGTCGCCCGCGGCATCCGGCTGGGTGATTCGATCCGCTTCGGGCACGGGGAGTCGACGTCCGGTGGGAGCGACAAGGAGTCCATCCTTGCCGATGCCCTCGAGGCAGTCATCGCAGCGGTCCACCTGGATGGCGGCCCCGAGGCGGCCGAAGCACTAGTCCGGCGGCTGTTCGGCGATCGGCTGGTTCTGGCCGCCGTCGACCCCGGTATACAGGACTACAAGACCCGCCTCCAGGAACTGGCCGCACGGGAGTCCATCTCGACCCCCCGCTACGTCCTGACCGACGAGGGCCCGGACCACGACAAGCGATTCCATGCGGTCGTGGAGGTGGCGGGCGGATCCCATGGTCCGGCCACGGGAACCTCCAGGAAGCGGGCCGAACAGGCGGCTGCCCGTATGGCCTTCGATGCCATTGGTGGCACGACACCACCGACCGCCTGCACACCCTCGACAACCGCAGATACACCACCGACCACGAGTCTGGAAGCAACGTGACCATCGAACTGGAACTACCCGAGGTGGAGACCATCCGCCACGCCCTCGATCGTGAGATAGCGGGCCGCAAGGTCAAGACGGTCGACATGGCCTCGATGGCCACCCTCGGCCGCTACAGGAACCGGAAGTCCTTCGCATCACGCGTGGAGGGTCGCAAGTTGGGTCCGGTCCGGCGAATGGGCGTGACGCTGGTGATCAAGCTGGACAACGAGGACCTGCTTGTGATCCGCCCCGGAGCCGGGGCGACCATCCGACGTCACGCCGCCAGGGACGCCGTCCAGCCCGGGACCGAGGCCACCTTCACCTTCACCATCGGCGGACAGTTCCGCCTCATCGATCCGGAGGGTGCATCGGAGTTGTTCGTGGTGGCCGCCGAGGACCTGCTTACCGAGTTCCCCGACCTCGGGGCCAGTGGGATCGATCCGGCCGGCGAGATGGTCCCGTGGACGGCCTTCGCCGGTCAGGTCCTGGGCCGGAAGGTGCCGTTGAAGGACCTGCTGTGCGACAAGGCGGTCGTGGTTGGAATCGGGGAGCTCTACTCCGACGAGATCCTCTTCCACGCCGGCCTCCGCTATGACCGACCCTCCAACACCCTCTCCACTCAGGAGGTGCGGCGGTTGCATGGAGCCCTGATCTCGGTGGTGAATGGCGCTATCAAGTACCGCGGTACCAACCTCGAGGAAAGGCCCTTCGTGGATGTGTACGGCGAGCCCGGCACCTACGGCGACCACCTCGCCGTCTACGGGAGGGCCGGCGCCCTCAGCGAGCGAAACCGTTCCGCCATCCAGCGCATCAAGTACAAGGGCCGCTGGACGTATTTCTGCGAGACCCAGGTCTGACCAGCACCCACTGGAGCGCGCGACCGCGACGCCCCTGACGCGCCTAGGGTGGCGCTCATGGCGAATGACACGGTTGTGATTCAGGCGCGCACGGGGTGGGTGCCGACTTGTTCCTGAAGCGGCTGTCCATCAAGGGCTTCAAGTCGTTCGCCGATACGGCGATCCTGGACATGGAGCCCGGTGTCACCGTTGTGGTGGGGCCCAACGGAAGTGGCAAGTCCAACGTGGTGGATGCCATCGCGTGGGTTCTGGGAGCCCAGGCTCCGAGCGCCGTGCGTTCCCAGAAGATGGACGACGTGATCTTCGCCGGTACATCCACCCGGGCAGCGCTGGGCAGGGCCGAGGTCTCCCTCACGATCGACAACTCATCCGGGCAGCTTCCGGTGGAGTTCGGCGAGGTCACCATCACCCGGACCCTCTTCAGGACCGGTGACAGCGAGTACTCGATGAACGGAGCACCGTGTCGGCTGCTGGACATCCAGGAACTGCTCTCCGACGTCGGTGTCGGGCGCCAGCAGCACGTGATCATCTCCCAGGGACAGATCGATGCCGTCCTGAACGCCCGCCCCGAGGAGCGGCGGATGATCATCGAGGATGCTGCCGGGATCCTGAAGTACCGGCGCCGCAAGGAGAAGGCCCAGCGTCGCCTGCGTTCCACCGAGGCGAACCTGGACCGGCTGTCCGACCTTCTGAGGGAGGTCCGGCGTCAGGTCAGGCCCCTGGAGCGCCAGGCGGACGCGGCACGCCGCCACGGTGATCTGGTTCTCGAACTCACGGCGCTGAGGCTGCACAGGGCTGGCCGGGAATTGGCCAGCCTGCGGACCAGGGCCCGTGACGAGGCCGGCCGACGCACCCAGATGGCCAGCGAGCAGTCCACCCACACCACCGACCTCGCACGCTTCGATGCCGAGGTGACCGCAGCTGAGGACGAGCTGGCGAGTCGCGGTGGAGATGACATGGGCGACCGCCTGGTTCGGCTGGAGGCACTGCGGGAGAGAGGTCGCGGCCTTCGGGCGGTACTCGTCGAACGGCTCCGGGGAATCGAGCGCGAGCGTTCCACGCTGTTCTCCCAGCAGGTGGTCGTCGGCCTCGAGGCGGAACTGGAACGCACGGAGACGAAGTCCGCCGAGCTCGATGTCGAGGCCGACAGGCTCGCACCGGAGGCCGAGCGCCTCGCCCTTGCCGGAACCGAGCTGGATGCGGACCGTGCAGCGTTCGAGATGGCATGGTCAGACGGCGTGGTGCCCATCGGAGGCCACGCCGGCGAGGCCCGAGGTGAGCTCGGGGTGTTGCGTGCAGCCGTGGCCCAGGCCGGCGCCGAAGGAGATCGCCTGACCGTGCGGCTCGATGCGATCGGTGCAGCGTCAGCTCTGCTCGACGGTGAGGCGGACCGCCTGAGGGGTGACCTCTCGGTCGGCGAGTCCGAAGAGGAGCCGTTGGTGGCGGTCATGTCGCGGGCCGAGGAGCGTGCCCACGAGGCGGCCCTCGGAAGGAACGCCGCCTGGGAGTCGATGACCATCGCCGAAGCTGAGATCAGGACGGCCGGTGCCCGTGTCGACGCCCTGGCCCTGGCCCTGGACGAGGCCCGGTCGAGGGCCGGTGCCGAGCACCTGTCGGGTATCGATGGCGTGATGGGCACCCTCCTTGACCTGGTGGAGGTGGAGGAGGGATTCGAGGCGGCCTTCGAGGCCGCAGCGGGGTCGGCTCTGGACGCCGTGGTCGTCAGCGGTCTGGACCATGTCCTGGAAGCACTCACCGCCCTTCGCGAGGGGCACCTCACGGCGGCGGTCCTGGCCCTTGACGTCGGATCCACCGGCCAGGCACCGCCGGACTTCGGATCACCGGTGCGACCGAGGGTGAGGGCTCGCAGTGAGATGGTCGAAGGACTGCTGGACCGCCTCCTCGGTCACGTCGTTCTCGTGGATGGCGACCTGGAGTCGGTCCTGGACCTGGCGCTGCGCAATCCGGATGCTGTCATCGTCACGGCGACCGGCGATCGGTTCGGCCCATCGGGTTGGCGCATTGGTGGAGACGGTCGGGGGGCGACCGGAGCTGCTCTGGCCGATGCCGAGGGCCGGCTGGCCTCAGCCGAGGTGGAGCATGCCGAGGCGTCTCGGCTACTCGACCTGGCAGAACTGGCGGCCAGCGAGGCAGATGATGACGTGGCTCGGCGCAACCGTGAACTGGACGAACACGACGGCAGGTTCACCGCAGCGGCCGAAGCGCTCCAGCGCCTCCAGGTGGAGCGTCGGGACCTCTCCAACGAGGGTGGATCCCTGCGCACGCGTCTCGGCGAGCTGGGCCAGCGCCTGGAGGACGAGGTCCGACGGGTGACCGAGCTGGAGGCTCGTCTTCCCGACCTGGAGGCCGCCGAGGATGCCTCGGTACAGGCGGTCACGCGGATGAACGCCGCTCGCAGCGACCTCGAGGGGCGGGCGGCTGCGCTGGGCGCCCGCCGGACCGGACACGACGTCCAGCTGGCGGAGGTCACCGGTCAGCAGGCGGTCGTGCGGGCCAGCGTCACCGATCTGCGAAACCGGTTGGCCCAGCTCACCGACGAGCGGGCAGCAGCAACAGAGTTGCGCAATGACCTGGCTGGTCGTGAGGCCGCCACCCGCCACCTGATGGAGGCGGTGGACGGTCGGATGGCGGTGGTCGACGTCAGGCTGGAGTTCCTGCGCGACCGGCGCCGCCAGCAGTCGGAGCGTGTCCGGGCCGTGGCCCTACGCCTCGATGGTCTCCGCAAGGAGCGCTCGAGTGCCGAGACCGCCCTCCGTGAGACACGCGAGCACCAGTCCCGGCTGGAGATCGACAGGGCCGAGACGCGGATGCGGATCGAGAACATCACGGAGGCGATCCGTGGCGAGTTCGACCTGGAGCCCGAAGCTGCGCTGGACGCTCCCTGCCCGGAACTGGTCGAGGGATCCACCGTCGCTTCGAGGGTCGCCACCCTGGAACGCGAGTTGAAGTTGATGGGTCCGATCAATCCCCTGGCATTGGCCGAGTTCGATGCCCTGAGGGAGAGGCATGAGTTCCTCCAGGAGCAGCTCGACGACATCCGCTCCACCCGCACTGAGCTCCGCAAGGTCATCCGATCGGTGGACGAGGAGATCGTCTCGGTGTTCGCATCCGCCTTCGCTGAGGTGTCCTCACACTTCACCGACCTGTTCGAGACCCTGTTCCCGGGCGGCGAGGGGCGCCTCCGCCTGACAGATCCGAACGACCTGCTCGAGACCGGTCTGGAGGTCGAGGCCCGACCCTCCGGCAAGAACGTGAAGAAGTTGTCGCTGCTCTCCGGTGGTGAGCGGTCGTTGACGGCCCTGGCATTCCTGTTCGCTGTCTTCCGGAGTCGCCCGTCGCCCTTCTACGTGATGGACGAGGTGGAGGCAGCCCTCGACGACGTGAACCTGCACAGGTTCCTGGGCCTGTTGGAGCAGTTCCGCGACGATGCCCAGTTGCTGGTGGTCAGCCATCAGAAGCGCACCATGGAAGCCGCCGACTGCCTCTACGGGGTGTCGATGGCACCTGGTGGCTCGTCGCGTGTGGTGTCAGAGCGTGTGGAGGCCGAGCGGGTCGCCCAGCGCCTCGGCATCCTCGCCAACGGCTGACCTCTCAGGGCCGCGCTCTGGGAGGCGGAGCACCCGGAGTACCGTCGTAACCGTGCGCATTCTGCTCGTCGACGATGAGGCCGACCTGCTCGACGCCGTGGCCCGGGGGCTGCGTCGGGAGGGCTACGCGGTCGACACGGCAATGGACGGTGACGAGGCGCTGGTCAAGGCCGCCTACACCCCGTATGACCTGATCTGCCTGGACCTCACCATGCCGGGCATCGACGGGCTCGAGGTCTGCTCGACGCTGCGGGCGGATCCCGGTGCGGGGTTCCCGCCCCGCATCCTGATGCTCACCGCCAGGGACACGGTCGAGGACCGGATCCGTGGACTGGACGTCGGCGCCGACGACTACCTGGTGAAGCCCTTCGCCTTCGACGAGCTGTCAGCGAGGATCAGGTCGCTGCTGCGCCGTGATCCCGGCCGCTCCGGGGCTGTCCTGGAGGTGGGCGACGTGGTGCTCGACACCGCACGCCACAGGGCGCGTCGAAACGACAGGGACCTCGACCTGACTGCCAAGGAGTTCGCCCTGCTGCGGTACTTCATGAGTCGCCCTGGTGAGGTCGTCTCCCAGGAGGTGCTGCTGGACCACGTCTGGGATGAGCATGCCGACCCGTTCACCAACACGGTGCGGGTCACCGTCGGGACGTTGCGTCGCAAGCTCAGCATGGACGGGGAGGAGGCCCTGCTCGAGACGGTGGTCGGCTCCGGCTACCGGTTGCTGGACGAGGACGACCTTCGTTGAGTCGCTTCGACGGGGGTCTGGCCGGGCGCATGCCCGACCGTTTCGGGAGCCTTCGCACGCGCCTCGCTCTGCTCTACTCGATCGTGCTGTTCGCCCTTGCTGCGGTGATGGTGGGTGGCATCTACCTGGGCCTTTCGCGGGCATTGTCCGACGAACCCATGTCCCGGATGGCCCGCTTCGAGCAGATGGTCACCACCGATACCGCTGACGGTTCGTCAATGGCGCCGGACGACCGTGAGGAGAGGCCGTGGCTGGTCATCTTCGAGTCGGAGGTGAACCACAGGGCGCTCGAACACCTGCGTGCGTATTCGTTCACCGCCCTCGGGGGACTCTTCCTCGCCAGCATCGCCGTCGGCTGGTACGTGGCGGGCCTCGTCCTGCGCCCGATCGGGCGCATCTCGGCGGTGGCCCGGGAGATCACCGCCACCGACCTGTCCCGCCGGATCGATCTGGGTGGGCCATCCGACGAGTTACGGGACCTGGCCGACACCTTCGACGAGATGCTGGGTCGATTGGACGAGTCCTTCGAGGGCCAGCGCCGATTCGTCCAGGAGGCCTCCCACGAACTCCGGAACCCACTCGCCGTGCTGCGTACCAACCTCGACGTCGTGATGGCCGATCCCGATGCAGGGCCCGAGGACTTCCGGGCAGCCGGCGTGGTGGCTGTACGGGCAGCAAAAAGGATGTCTGTGCTGGTTGACGACCTGCTCCTCTACGCACACCACGAGCGCAGGGACAGCAGTCGCGAGCCGATCGACCTTGGAACGGTGGTGGCCGAGATGGTCGAGGATTTCGCTGCAGCGGCATCGCGCGAAGGGGTGGGGTTGGACCATGAGAGGTGCAGCGGCCTGGATGTGCTGGGTGATGCGGCAGCGCTGCGGCGGGCCGTGGCCAACCTCCTCAGCAACGCCATCCGGGTATCGGATGCGGGGGGCCGGGTAAGGGTCACGATCGGCCGGGACGACGAGATGGTCTGGGCTTCGGTGGTCGATGATGGGCCCGGCCTGCCGGTCGAGCACCTGGACCGGGTGTTCCAGCGGTTCTGGCGTGGTGAGCGTGCCTCGGCGGGTGAGGTTGGTCGTTCCGGGCTGGGGCTGGCCATCGTGAGACAGATCGCCGAGGGCCATGGTGGGCGGGCCACAGTCCGCTCCACGGTCGGTGATGGGGCCACGTTCACGGTCTGGCTTCCGCGTTACGTGGACACCTGAGTCGGCGGCAGCGTCGGGATTGGGTGTTTTGCGGCCTATTTTCAGAGCTATGAACGACGATTCCACCCAGCAGGACCGCACTGTCGATCGACGGAGCATCGAGGTGGGCGGGCGCCCGTCGGACAGTCCGGCATTTCCGGGCCTCCTACCGGCACCGGTTCCACCTATCCAGACACCGGTCCGCATCCGGGGCCGCCTCATTGCAGGCCTGTTCCTGGCGGCCGTTCTGGTGGCGGCCCTCGTGGCTGGCACGGTTGCAGGCTGGGTGATGCGCGGCGACGGAGACGAGACGGTGACCGGCGTGTCATCCGAGACCCTGGCTGCGGTGATCGGGAGCGTGGTCGCACGCGACGGTGCGGGTGTTGACGCCTCCACCCGTGAAGCCATACAGGCGATGCTGAACACCGAAGGGCTCTCAGAGGCAGAGGTCGTCTCGCTGGTACAGGGTGTCTTTCTCGAACTGGAGGCCGTTTCGGCATCTGATGTCGAGACGATCGTGGCCAATCGACTGTCGGCCACGCCGGGTCTCTCGGTATCTGACGTGGAGGCCATCCTGACCGATCGGCTGTCGGCTGCTCCGGGTCTCTCCGCCGACGAGGTGTCCTCGATCGCCGCATCGGTGCTGGACGAGGCCGCCGGGCTTTCGGCCCCCGAGGTGGAGGCACTGGTGGGTCGGCTCATGGATGAGTCCACGGGTCTGGATGCTGACGAGGTCGAGTCCCTGGTGGCCCGGCTGTTCGCCGAGGCTCCTGTTGACGAGTCGGGTGACGAGCCGGTTGTGGCCGTGGCCGTGGCGCTGGCCGATTCTGTGGTGCTGGTGACCGTGCCGGACCAGGGCCATGGATCAGGCATCGTCTTTGACGACGAGGGTCGGATCGTCACCAATGCCCACGTGGTCGATGACGCCGTGGAGGTGGTGGTGACTCTTCCCAACGGTCGGGAGATCTCAGCCGAGGTCGTCGGCGTGGACGTCCGTCGTGACGTCGCCGTCCTGCAGCTCGTAGAGGAACAGGAGAGCCTGGTGCCGGCGGTCTTCGCATTTGGTAGCGACCTCCGGGTGGGGCAGCTGGCGGTGGCTCTGGGGAGCCCCTTCGACCTGGAGCGCACGGTCACGTCCGGCATAGTGAGCGCGCTTGGCCGGGTCATAAATTCCTATGGATGCGAGTCCGACAACGGTGCAGAGTGCACCGGCGTGGCCATGATCCAGACGGACGCTCCGATCAACCCCGGCAACTCGGGTGGGCCGCTGGCCGATCGCGACGGTCGGGTCATCGGTATGAATACGGCGATCCAGAGCACCGGGTTTGGCGCGGTAGGCAACATCGGGGTCGGATTCGCCATCCCGAGCGACACGATCGTCCTCGTTGCCCGTCGCCTGATCCTCGGTCTACCGGTAGGAACCGCTTGGTTGGGAATCGTCGGGGAGACGCCGACCGATGGTCGTGTCGGTGCGGTGGTCCTCGAGGTCGTGGAGGGCTCGCCGGCAGCCGTGGCGGGCCTGCTGTCCGGCGACCGGATCTTCCGATCCGACGGGCGGACCATCCGGGACATGGCGGCGCTACGTGCCGACATCCAGATTCGACTTCCCGGAGAGAAGGTTGACCTGGAGTACGAGCGTGACGGCGTGATCGGCATGGCGACGGTCGACCTCGGAGCGCTGGACGACCAGTTTGCCGGGTAGCCGGAGGCTGCTCCACTGCGGGTCCGCTGCTGGACCCCACCGGTAGGCTGCGGCCCCCATGGGTCTCCGTTCACGCCTCGGTCGCGCACGCGACGCCTGGTCCACGCATCTGGCCGCGGTCCGGGTGGCCGGCGTGGTGGACGACCGGACCTGGGAGGGTCTCACCAACGCACTCCTCCTTGCAGACATCGGGCTTCCCACCACCGAGGCGCTGCTCGACGGAGTCCGCCACCGGGTCGGTGCCGAAGGCGTGGATGACATCGAGGGTGTCCTCGGCCTTCTGAAGGAGGAGATCCTGGACCGGCTGGGCGGAGCGGACCGCTCGCTGGCGGTCGGCGGCCAGCCGTCGGTCTGGCTGTTCGTGGGTGTGAACGGGGTGGGCAAGACGACCACCATTGGCAAGTTGGGCTGGCGGGAGGCCTCCGCTGGTCGGAGCGTCGTGTTTGCCGCCGGCGACACCTTCCGCGCCGCAGCGGCCGACCAGCTACAGGTCTGGGCCGACCGGGCCGGAGCGACGATGGTCCGCGGAGCCGAGGGAGCTGATCCCAGCTCGGTGGTATTCGATGCTGTGGAGCACGCCGCTGCACGCGGAGCGGATCTGGTACTGGCCGACACCGCCGGCCGGGTCCACACCCGGGGCAACCTCATGGACGAGCTTGCGAAGGTGCGACGCGTCGCTGACAAAGGCGCCGGCACGGTCACCGAGACGCTGCTCGTGATTGATTCCACCACCGGTCAGAACGGCCTCATACAGGCTCGGGAGTTCGCTGCTGCCGCAGACGTGACCGGCATCGTGCTGACCAAGTTGGATGGCTCGGCACGCGGCGGGATCGTGGTCGCCGTCCAGGAGGACCTGGGCATTCCGGTGAAGTTGATCGGCGTGGGCGAGGGCACTGACGACCTCGTGGAGTTCGATCCGGCGGACTTCGTGGATGCACTCTTTTCCGTAGACGTCCCGGCCTGAAGTAGCGGCACGGAGGGAAGAAACGATGTTCGAGGGGCTCAGCAGCCGATTCGAGGGAATCCTCCGGAAGGTCCGTGGAAAGGGCCGTCTCGGACCTGAGGACGTCGAGGAGTTCGTGGCCGAGGTCCGGGTGGCACTTCTCGAGGCGGACGTCCACCTTGACGTCGTTCAGACGCTGCTGGATCGGATCAGGGACCGCGCTGTCGGCGTCGAGGTTGCCGGTGCACTCAATCCCGGCCAGATCGTGGTCAAGATCGTCCTCGAGGAGCTCACAGCGGTGCTGGGAGGAGAGACCTTCAGGCCCGCCTATGCCTCGAAGCCACCCACCGTCGTACTGCTGGCGGGACTCCAGGGCTCCGGCAAGACGACGACTGCGGCGAAGCTGGCCCGCTGGTACAAGGGGCAGGGTCGCAACCCGATGCTGATCGGTGCCGACCTCGAGCGACCCGCCGCCGTCGCACAGCTCAGGACGCTCGGCGACCGGATCAGCGTGCCGGTGTTCAGCGACTCGACGGATCCCGTGGCGGTTGCACGGGCCGGCCTTGCAGAGGCTGTGAGGCTGGGTCGCGACGTGGTGATCTGTGACACGGCGGGTCGATTGGCGATCGACGAGGACCTCATGGCCGAGGTGGCGGAGATCTCCGCCGCCCTGCAGCCACACCACACCTTCCTGGTCGTGGATGCCATGACCGGGCAGGACGCCGTCACCATGGCGGAGGCCTTCCACTCCCGGCTGGGGCTGGACGCCCTGATCATCACCAAGCTCGACGGCGATGCCCGGGGAGGCGCCGCCCTCAGCATCACGGAGGTGGTCGGTCGGCCGATCGCCTTTGCTTCCACCGGCGAGACGGTCGAGGACTTCGAGCTGTTCCATCCGGATCGTCTGGCCGGGCGGATCCTGGGGATGGGCGATGTCGAGACGCTCATCGAGAAGGCCGAGGAGACCTTCGCCGCCGAGGAGGCCGAGGCGGCAGCGGCCCGCATGCTCGCCGGCACCTTCACCCTCGATGACTTCCTCGAGCAGCTCCGGGCGCTCCGGAAGATGGGCTCGATCAGCTCCATCATGGAAATGGTCCCGGGCATGGCGAGCCAGGTGCGTGACCTGGACGAGGCCGTGGATGAACGTCGCATCGACCGGATCGAGGGGATCATCAACTCCATGACCCCGGCAGAACGACTGGATCCCGATGTCATCGACGGTTCCCGCAGGGCCCGCATCGCGGCTGGAAGCGGCACCCAGGTGGGTGAGATCAACCAACTGGTGAAGCAGTTCCGCGAGATGCGCAAGATGATGAAGCAGATGGGTGGTCGTGGTCCGGGCAGGAGGAAGGCCGGTCGCGCGAAGAAGAAGGGGCGTGGTGGCCGGGTGACCGCGGCCGGGCCGGCCCCGATCGACAAGAAGAAGGGCCTGTCCCTGCCCGGTCTGGGCATGTCGCCAGGTGACCAGGGGCCGTCCTCCGGCGGTCTGGACCTCACAGGCAACTGGCCTCCGGGTCCAACGTCCGGCCGCTGAGCCGACGGTCACCTCCCGTTCTGTCCGGTGGTGCTGGAAAACCGGGCGGATCACGGCAGACTGTCACGACCGAACGGGTGCATCATCGCCGCACCCGGATCCCGCCCCGCCTGATCGTGTGGGGCCGTAACGAGAAGAGAGTGGTACCGACGTGGCCGTGAAGCTCCGCCTTATGCGGATGGGTAAGAAGAAGCAGCCGACCTACCGTGTGGTGGTCGCCGACTCGCGCAAGGCGCGTAACGGGCGGATCATCGAGGCAGTCGGCTTCTACGACCCCCGCCGTGATCCATCCGTGATCGAGATCGACAACGAGAAGGCCATCGGGTGGTTGCGCAACGGCGCCCAGCCGACAGAGCGCGTAGAGAAGCTCCTGAAGATCAGCGGAGCCTGGGACGAGTTCAAGGGTCAGTCGCCCGCGCCGAAGGTCGAGACGGCTGCTACGGAGGAGGCTCCCGCTGAAGAGGCCCCCGCTGAAGAGGCTGT
>Ga0302118_10000115_pt1 | contig 33810 bp, 28 predicted proteins | sample AG5_331_MG_FD_203126 | JGI IMG/M metagenome (GOLD analysis project Ga0302118, IMG submission 203126) | Marine microbial communities from Western Arctic Ocean, Canada - AG5_33.1 | ecosystem: Environmental > Aquatic > Marine > Oceanic | place: Canada: Western Arctic Ocean | collected 2017-10-01 | reverse complement strand
TGGAAGTTTCCCGACCCCCAATATCAACAAGCTACCCCTTAATGTGGCGGTCTACTTCGATCCAGCACTCACAGAATTTGCCTATATCGAATACTCTGAAACTGGGAGTGAAGAATATAATATTGCCAGCGGGCAATCCCATATTGAACTTTTTAGCACAGTACTGCCCGCTATGTTTGAGAAGGTGGTAGTGGTCAGCTCGATCGAAGAGGCCGAGGCCTTGGGCGTTGATGCGATCTTCGCTCCAATCATAGAAGAGTTTCAATTGGCCCTGCCTGCCAAGACCAAACTCGATGTCTACGAGATTTGGATTAAATACAATATGCGCTTGATGACGGCGGATGGCGACTATATTGCTGACTGGGTGTTGACTTCGTATGGTAAGAGTCCGAATGAGTCGTTACGTTCGGCAGAAGCCGCAATTAATGCGGCTGCTATAGTTGCGCTTCGTGACTTGGCTTCGAGTTTTTCTCTAAGCTTCTCACAGGTTCCGGAAGTTAAAGACTGGTTAAATACGTTGTAATAAAAATAAGAGTCGTACTTGAGTCGATTGGCATGAGGACTATCATGAAGCACTTTCTAGGAAAAAATAGATTAGGCATTTCTCTGCTGCTTTTGGTTTCGTTTGCCTCCTGCACGACCACGACCATTGACGAGTTTCGCCAAGGCGAAACTGGCATAGAGAATCACGAATCGGTAGTTATTCTTGGGCGCCGACAGGCTAGCGACTACGAGACGCGTTCCGAATTTGTAGAATGTGTCGGCGAGCGGATGACCCGTGGCGAAAACTCAATCAGTATTGTACCGGAACAAGAATTTGTTGATGCGATGTTCCCCTGGTTTGAACCAAGAACCGCGCCTCTGCGCACTCGTGATTTGGAGCGCCTGATGACCGAATCAGTTGTCTCCCAAAGGATGACGGAGTTTGGAGTTCGTTACATAGTTTGGCTGGATGGATTCACCGAAACAACGGATCGCAGCGGATCAATATCTTGCACAATCGGCCCCGGCGGCGGGGGCTGCTTTGGTTTTGGATCATGGGAAGATGACGCCAATTTTGATGCTCGTGTTTGGGATGTAGGCTCTCTAACGAACGTAGGCACCATAAGCACGGATGCAACTGGCCAGTCCTATCTGCCGGCATTCATTATTCCAATACCGCTAATAGCTAGGGTTGAAGCAAATGCCTGTTCACGTCTCGCAACCCAGCTTAAAGATTTCGTAAACGGCAGTTGATTTTCGGCTAATTACTTAGGTGGTTAATGCGTTAAGCAACATATAGAGTACAAATTGGAAGTATAGAGAAAAAATTGAACATGGAAACAGGTGGCACTATGACGAATCTGGCTCTAACAAGCTCGGCTGAATCATCAACTCCGGCAAATCGAATCCCAAAGGCAGCAATCCTAGTCTGCCTTTTCTGTCAGCTTCCCTTTCTTACATCCTGCGCGGTCAATCCCGCTACGGGTAGCCCCAACTTAGTCTTCATGTCCGAGAGTCGAGAGAAAGAAATCGGTTTAGAAGAGCACAATAAAGTTCTTTCTAGCATGTCTCTGCTCGAAGATGAAGAACTGCTTACTTACGTCCGTGAAGTCGGCAACAAAGCGGCTGCAGTCAGTCATCGGCCAGATTTAGAATATACATTCAATATCATTGATAGTCCCGAGATAAATGCGTTTGCCCTGCCCGGCGGTTATGTTTATGTAAATCGTGGCTTACTCACTTTTATGAATTCGGAGGCAGAATTAGCTGCCGTGCTTTCGCATGAGATTGGACACATTACGGCAAGGCATGCGGTTCAACAACAGGCGCGTGGACGACTTGCACAGACAGCCGCAACGGTTGGTGGTTTCGTCACTGCAGTGGCAACCGGCAGCGGCTATGTTGGAAGCCAAATTAGTGAAGCTGCCTCGATCTGGGCACAGACAGGCTTAAGCGGATTCAGCAGAGATCATGAGCTCGAGGCCGATAGTCTCGCAGCAGAATACCTAGTTAAGGCTGGCTACGATCCAGCCGCGATGATCGAAGTAATTACTGTGCTGAAGAATCAGGAAGACTTTAATAGACTAGTTTCAAACACCAGTGGAGGCTATCACGGCCTATTCGCTACGCATCCACGAAACGATACGCGGCTGCAACAGGCGATTACTCAAGTGGGTGGTATTTCCGGAAATGAAATTACAGAAGCAGATGATACAAAATTCAGAGAGAGCCTTGATGGGCTTGTAATAGGTCAGAGCCAGGGATCGCAAGCTACCGACGCGCGCAACCGTTATTATCAGGCATTACTTGGCTACACCGTGGTGTTCCCTGATGAATGGTTAATAGACGAAACCACCACGACAGTGACTGCCAGCAATGCCGAGCAGGGTTCCATACATATCGAGGTGCAGCGCATACAAGAAAATTTAGAGCCACGTGTATTTATTAGAGACGAGATGGGAATAGGTGCCCTACAAAAATCGGAGAAGCTCGAGCAGTATCGACTTCTAGGCCATACTGGCGTAGCAGTGTCACCTGAGACTGGTAACACCGAAAGAGTTGCTGCGATCTATCTGGGGCCGAGAGTGTTCACCTTCCGAGCAGAAATAACAGATGCAGAAGCAAGTGATGAGATCGATGAGCAACTGCTCGCATCTATTCGTACCTTCAGAGCGATTCAACAAGGGGAGACAGCATCTGGAACGGAGGCGAAGATCAAGTTCGTTCAGGCAAGCGAATTTTTTGATTTCTCGGTAGTGGCTCAATCCAGCCGCATCGCGAACTATCCAGAAGAGTCGCTGCGCCTTCTCAATGGCTACTACCCAAGGGGCACTCCCGAAGCTGGCGAGTGGGTGAAGCTGATCGAATAGTTAGAGTAAGAACCTGTTCTTCTAGTCTAGCGGTCTCATGCCCGATGGGCCGTCACTGAGCGCTCTGTGCCTGATTCAGCGCGCTCAATCTCCAATACCGCTCCAATATCACTCCAGCACGTTTCCAATACTCGACCATAAAGTTTGTTTTTGAACTGCGCGGGGTTAAACTTGGTCAATTCCACAACACTGACGCTTAGAAGAATTAAATGACAGCTACAGAAGAAGTTAAAAAACCTCCCGTCAAGAAGAATTCTTTATTGGAATTGAAGGGTTTTCTGAGCGGGCCGCTTAAAGATGAGTGCATCAATCAAGAAGATTTTGATTATGTACTCAAAAATCGTCGGTCAATCGAAGACCGAGACAAGCACGTTCTTCACTACATAGAGGACCTGAAAGTGGAAGATCGTAAGTCTCAAGGCCGTAAGCTGGACATTGAAAGCCTGGCGATGGCACTAAGTACACAGGGCGACCTGGGCACTCTTCGCAAGCAGGCTTATAAAGAGGAGATGCTCAGCCTGCGTTTAAGCGGGGCGCAAAAAGTAGCTGCTGGTATTACTACCGTCAAAGAAATTCTGCGCGTTACTCCCGACAACATAGACTGAAGGCATTAGCTTTGAGATGACGCAAAAGAGCCAAGAGAATATTCTGGTGGTTGGCCCCGCATGGGTTGGCGATATGGTCATGGCGCAATCCTTGTTCATGTGCCTAAAGGAGCAGTATCCAGATTGTCGAATCTCAGTTCTAGCACCAAATTGGACTCGGCCTCTGCTTGCCAGAATGCCCGAAGTAGAGAAAGGGATTAGTCTAGCGATGGGTCACGGAGAGCTGCAACTAGTAAAGCGCCGCGCTCTGGGAAGGTCCCTTCGTGGTGAGCAATTTACTATGGCTATCGTGCTACCGAACTCCTTCAAGTCGGCATTGATTCCCTTGTATGCGGGTATCCCGAAGCGGATAGCATGGAAGGGTGAGTGGCGCAACCTCTTGCTTAGCGACTGTCGACGCCTCGATAAGAATGCATTTCCTCTTATGGTGCAGCGTTTCGCCGCCTTAGCCTATCCGGGCTCCAAAGAGCCACCAGATCAGATCCCTGAACCTAGATTGCAGTCCGATCCCAAGAGCGTGACCCAGGCGCTGGCTACATTTAATCTAGGGGTTGAGGATAGGATATTGGCAATTTGTCCAGGGGCGGAGTTCGGTATGGCCAAACAATGGCCTGCTGATCATTTTGCCACCACCTGCAAAACAAAGATTGACGAAGGATGGCAGGTGTGGATATTTGGCTCTGAAAAGGATGCCGAAGTCGCTGATGAGATTTTGCAGATGCTTGCCGAGAAACAAAGGCAGAAATGCGTGAGCCTAGCAGGTAAGACGAGCCTAGCTCAGGCGATCGATCTCTTGTCGGTTGCCGAGGCCGTCGTATCCAACGATTCAGGGCTAATGCATATAGCCGCCGCACTTGATAAGCCGGTTGTTGCACTTTATGGCTCAACTTCGCCTGACTTTACGCCACCATTGAGCAGCAAGTCGAAATTATTATTCACGGATATCGATTGTCGACCCTGCTTTCAGAGGGAATGCCCCTTAGAGCATAAGAAGTGCTTAACAGAGCTTGAGCCCAGTAGAGCGGTAGCTGCTATCACCGAGCTAACCACCTCTGGGCGCAATTGACTGATGAGCCCTAGAAAAAATAAAATAGATTAGAAGAGAACAGTAAAGGAATAGTTCATTGCGAGTGCTAATAGTAAAAGTCTCTTCTCTTGGTGATGTGATTCATACGCTACCTGCAGTTACCGATGCGCAGCGTGCCAGAAAAGGTATTCAATTCGACTGGGTGGTCGAGGAAAATTTTGCCGAGGTGCCGAGCTGGCATCCCGCTGTTGAAAATGTCATACCAGTGGCGTTAAGACGTTGGCGGCGCAACATCTTGAAGACCTATATGAATCACGAATTTCGAGCGTTCAAACGCGCATTGCAGGGCGTTCACTACGACCTTGTTATTGATGCTCAGGGACTTATCAAGAGTGGTTTTATTAGCCGGCTCTCCAAGGGATTAACAATAGGGCTCAGCAATCGGACCATTCGTGAGCCAATGGCCACGCTATTCTATAACAAAGTTTATTCTGTCCCCTGGACAGAGCACGCCGTGGACAGGGTCCGGCAGTTGTTTTCTCGTGCGCTGCAATATGAATACGATCCGGAGGAGATCGACTACGGTATCGATGTTAGTAGAATAGACTCCGCTAGTAGAATTAGTGAGAAAGCAGAAAAGCAGGTAGTTTTTCTGCACGGCACAACGTGGCAGACAAAGCACTGGCCTGAAAATTATTGGCGTCACCTCGCACACATAAGTACAGAAGCGGGCTATAAAGTTCTTCTGCCTTGGGGTACTCCGGAGGAAAAACTGCGCGCCCAGTTTATCGCCCAGGATAACGATCGGGTAGAGGTGCTTGATAAGCAGACACTATCCGGGCTAGCCAATTATATCCAAGCCTCTGATGGTGTGATCTCTGTGGATACTGGTTTGGGCCATTTAGCTGCAGCGCTAGCGAAGCCAACAGTTTCTCTCTATGGCCCAACGAATCCAGGGCTCTCTGGAACCTTTGGTAATAATCAATTGCACCTCAATTCGAGTCTAAACTGTGCGCCTTGTGTCAAGAAGACATGTGGATATTCAGGTCTTGGAGTGATCGAGGAATACGCAGGAAATTCATTCTCAGTTACTCCACCCTGTTTTGCATCCCACGGACCGGTTGAAGTATGGCAGCAGTTCGAAAGCTTGTTGGGTAAATCTTAATCGATGAATAGTTAGCCAATGCATCTGAATTTTCTCATCTACTCCTATTTTCCGTTTGGCGGATTGCAGCGGGATTTTCTTCGTGTAGCAAAAGAATGTATGTCGCGTGGGCATAGCATTACTGTCTACACGTTGAATTGGGATGGCGATACCCCCGATGGAATAGATGTCATCTTGGTGCCAGTCACGAATCGAAACCGTATCAAACGTAATGAGGCCTACACCGAGTGGGTCCAGGCAGCGCTGAGGCAAAGGGATAACAGCCTCGTGATTGGTTTCAACAAGATGCCATTTCTGGATATCTATTTTGCCGCAGATCCCTGCTTCATGGAGAAGGCGACAGAGCAGCGAGGCTTCTACTACAAATTTACTTCGCGATACAAACACTTCAAAGAATATGAAGAGGCTGTGTTTGCGGCATCGCAGCGCACTGAAGTGTTAATCCTATCTCCTCAACAGCGGACAGCATTCGAGAAATATTATCGTGATTGCGGCCCTCGTCTTCGCCAAGTTCCTCCTGGGATTTCGATAGACAGGAAAGTCGATATAATAGACAGGAAAATTGGAATTAAATTACGCTCTGATTTAGGCCTAGCGGCGACTACAAAACTGCTCCTACAAGTCGGTTCGGGCTTTCGAGTAAAGGGTGTGGACAGGGCGCTCAGAGCAATGGCAGCTCTTCCGAAGTTAGAGCTCGAGAACTGCCACTATTTGCTCATAGGGCAGGGCAATCCCGATCGCTACCTAAGACTTGCTAAGAAATTAGGCATCGCCGAACAATTCACTGTGCTTGGTGGTCGCGACGATATACCTAGATTCTTGGCAACAGCTGACTTGTTGCTGCATCCGGCCTATTCTGAGAGTGCGGGTTATATGCTTTTAGAGGCAACTATCGCTGGGCTACCGGTGCTTACGACCTCAACCTGTGGTTATGCCTTTCATATTGAACAGGCGAAATCCGGACTAGTGTGCAGTGATCCCTTCGAGCAATCGCAATTGAATAGTTATCTGGCACAGATGTTAGGGAGCCTAGACACCGCCGATTGGTCGAAAAATGGTCTGGAGTATGGCAGGCAAGACGAGCTATATTCGCAGGCGTCTGCTGTGGCAGACTTTTTCGAAGAGTTTTTGGCCAGAGAAGCCTAGGGCGCAGCATATGCACTATCTGAGTGAAGACTTTGCAAAGGACCTCCCGAAAGGGGATTCGTTCGAGAGCTTGCAGGCGATGGAAGGCAAAGTCTATCGAGATGTACAAGGCAGAAAGACTCTGCAATTTGCACTTGCTGGAAAGAGCTATTTCATTAAGAACCACTTCGGTGTTGGCTGGAGAGAGGTTTTTAAGAATCTTGTTCAGCTGCGCATGCCAATTCTGGGTGCCGAAAACGAATGGCGCGCAATCAGCAAACTGAAATCTCTCGGGCTGGCGACAATGACGTCAATGGCCTACGGCAGTAGAGGCTGGAATCCTGCTCGAAGACAGTCCCTCATAGTCACTGAAGAACTTGCCGACACCATTAGCCTCGAGGACTACTGCAAAGATTGGCGACAGAACCCACCCGAGTTTGCATTGAAGCAAAAGCTTTTGAATAAGCTCGCCAGCATTAGCAGAACATTGCATCAGGGGGGAGTTTGTCATAGAGATTTCTATCTCTGTCATTTCCTAATGCCGAAGGATTGCCTTGATCCCGCCTCTGATCAGGCCTTCGATCTTTTTATAATCGACCTGCATAGAGCTCTCATCAAGAATCCTCTGGGACTGCGCTGGATAGTCAAAGACGTAAGTGGGCTTCTCTATTCGGCTATGAACATTGGGTTAACGCAGCGTGACTTTTTCCGGTTTATCAAAATATATGACGACAAGAGCTTGCGCGACGCGTTAGCGAATAACGGGGCCTTTTGGAGTTCAGTGCAAAAACGTGCATTATCTATGCATAAGAAACTAGGCTTGGTGAGCTAATGCTATGACTAACTTCTCAAGCGCAGAACTTGTTTCCATGGGTCGGCACATACCCACGCCCTTCAGCATCAGCGTCGAGACAGAGCAGGGCCCAGTAGAGTTAAAAATTGACACATTGCTGCGGACAGTGCCGGGGAAGAGGCTGGTAGCCTTGTCCAATTGGCAGAATCGTACCGTCATCGTAAAAATATTCATAAGCGGTAACCACTGGAAACGCGGCATGTTGAAAGATATCGCTGGCATCAATAGGCTTAAGCAGGCGCGGATTCCAACCCCTAGTCTTCTTCTGCAGACAACTACCCCAGACAAAAAGGCCGGCGTACTAATTATCGAGCATCTGAGTCAGGGCGCTAGTTTGGCGACGTTGTTTGATGAGGCAAAGAGCGAGGAGGACAAAGCTGAAATATTGGTGATGGGTGTGAAGGCGGTTGCCGCTTGTCATCAGGCCGGTCTCTGGCAGAATGATATACACCTCGATAATTTCATGCTTTGTACCGATATTGTCTACGTTCTGGACGGTGCCGATATTAAGAGTAAGGGAAGCGTTCTCGATATTGATACTCGCCTTAAGAATATCGCAATGTTTCTCGCGCAATTTCCGGTGTCTCAAGACAGGCACTGGAGAGATCTATACGATCAATACAGCGAACGAGCGCCGGGACTCTCAGCCGATGACGCTGCTGGCTTCATTAAGAGAATAATAAAGGCGCGATGGAAGCGGCTCAATGCTTATGAGCGAAAGCTCAACCGGTCCACAACTGCAAATCGTTGTGAACAGGGCTCAAATTTCTTCTATATCTACGATAGATCCATACACTCTCCGGAACTCGATCGCTTTATTGCCGACCCGGATAGCTTCATCATTGAGCAGCGATTATTGAAAGATGGCAATTCATCCACTGTAGCGATGATCAAAATCAACGAGCGTAACTATGTGCTGAAACGTTACAATATAAAGAGCTTCTGGCATGGAATCTCTAGGGCGTTTCGGCCTAGTCGCGCTCACCATTCTTGGTGCAATGCGTCGATACTAGAAATGCTCGGTGTGGCTACAGCACACCCGTTTCTCTATTTAGAAGAACGGGTATTCTGGCTCTTCCGCAAGCGCGCCTACTTTCTCTGCGAGTATATTGAAGGACATGATCTGGGAACGGCGTTGGAGAAGCAGGAACTAGAGACTAGCGAGACAGAAATCGTGGCTCTGTTTAGAGGCCTATTCAAAATAATGGCGGACTATCGGATTAGCCATGGCGACATGAAGGCGACGAATTTCTTGCTCAAAGACGACAAAATCTTTGTGTTGGACCTCGATACGATGACACGGAATACGTCTAAGGGGAAATTCATGGAAAAGTTCCGCAAGGACTTAAAACGATTCCGAAAGAACTGGGTGGGCACCTCGATGGAGCCCGAAGTAAGAACGCTGCTAGCAGAAGCAGCAAAGTATTAGTTTGGCTTAGTCTATGACTATTATTACATTAGGCTTATCAGGCGCAATCGGACACGATTCCGCCGCAGCACTCTTCGTCGATGGCGAGTTGGCCGCTGCGGTGGAAGAAGAGCGACTCATTAGGCGCAAGCATGCCTATGATCAGGCACCTTATCTTTCTGCACGACGCTGTATGCAGATCGCCCGCATAAATCCTGCACAGATTGACCAGGTGGCTATTCCCTTTGCACCGATTAGTCTGTTTACGAAAGCCCGGTGGCACCATGCCTATCGACATTGGTATGCCCCAGACAGGGCAGTAGATAGCCTGCTGAATGGTAATAGGCGCTATCGGAGGTATATCGCCGAGCTAAAAGGCCTGTTAGAGAAACTCCATATTCCAGCAGATAAAGTGAAGATTGTGCCTGTGGAGCACCAGCTCGCACATGCGAGTAGTGCCTACCATCTCGACGAACGAGAGGGAAAGACCGCGATATTCTGCAACGACTCGAAGGGCGAATACTCGAATATTTTCCTTGGTTACGGGGAGAATGGCAAGATCGAAAGGGTCAAAGAATTCTATAATCCAGATTCACTCTGTGGCATGTATGCAGCGCTCACCGACTACCTTGGTTTCGAAATTCTCAAAGGAGAAATTAAGGTAATGGGTATCGCTCCGTTCGGCGACGCCTCCAAATATGATCTTTCTTGTCTTGCGAAATTTAATGGCAAGAAGTTTAAGGTAGACAATACGTTGATTGGTACCGTCGGAATTCGTCGTTACAAGGCAAAGTCTAAGGGTCACTATTTTAGTCAGAAGCTGGTAGACATGTTAGGGCCGAGACGCGTAGGCAATCTTGTCGACGATCCCTATGTTCACTATGCCGCGGCGATACAGAAACTCTATGAAGACCTCTCTGTCGAACTGATTCGACACTACTTATCAGATGTTCTTGCGGATACTGGGCGACTCGCCATTGCGGGTACAGGGTCAATGAATATTCGCCTGAACCAACGTCTTGCGAATCTGCCCGAGGTTAAGGAGCTAATCGTTCACCCAGCATGCAGTGATGCAGGTACCGCAATCGGCGCCGCTAGCTTTGCCGTGCGGCAATCAGGTACGAAGATTAAGCCCGTTACGCATATGTTTCATGGCCCTTCATATACTAGTGATCAGTGTATCGAAGCCTGTAAGGCTCACCAGGATAAACCACTTTGGAAGGTTCTCGAGGCGCCCTATGAGAAGGCTGCACAGGTTCTCGCCCAGGGGCATCTACTTGCTTGGTATAAAGGCCGAATGGAATTCGGAACTAGGGCATTGGGCAATCGAAGCATATTGGCGAATCCAAACTTCCCGGAGGTCGTGGAGAAGATCAATCACCAGGTCAAATTTCGGGAAGCCTGGCAGCCATATTCGGTATGCGCATTGGATAGCGTGGCTGAGGAATTTATTCCCGGGGAGCAACACGACAAATATATGTGCCGTGCTGTAACTGCTAGTGATAACTGGGCTGAAAAATATCCGGCTATCGTTCATGTCGACAAGAGTACCGAAACACAAATAGTTGATTCAGTTAGCAACCCAAGCTTACATAAGCTCCTGCTTAGTTTTCAGAAGAAAACCGGTCATGGCATGCTCATCAATGCGCGACTGAATCGCCCCGGAGAAGCCTTGGTGTGTTCGCCAGAAGACGCGCTAAATATGTTTCTGGGAACGGATCTAGATTACCTAATCATGGAAGGTGTCTTGGTTAGTAAGCGCGAGTCCTCGGACGAGTGGTAAGGGCAGAATTACTCGGAGGTTCTTGAGTCTACCCTTTCAAAAATTACAATACGCTTTGTTTCGATGTCTGGGAAATATGCAAGCACTTTTAACTTATCGACTATAGTATTCTTCTCCAGTAAATTTTTCGTTTCGAAGGTGAGTTCGGCCGCAATCATATTGCCAACTTCGCTAGATAGTATCTCTTCCTCAGTTAAGTTCCTTTGTACCAAATCGTAGTCTTCAACCTTACCGCTGAAATAGGCAATCGCATGATTATTCGTCACCAGTTCCGAAGAACCGTCGGTGTTTTGTGCTATCCACTCAATCGAGTCTCTCACGTAGAACTTCGATTCACCGAAGCTATAGTAAGAGTCTATCGCACAGTAACTGAAGAAGATCGCAACGATGTAAACAATGCTTTTTCGGCCGGATATCCTTGCGCTATCTAAAAGGTGAAGCACGATAGAAGGGACGAATAAGACTAGCAAGATACACATTAGCATCGCGTAGCGGCTGGATAAATAACGAGTAACAATAATGAAACTAAGGAGTATCAAAAAGTTTATACAGAGATAGAACGCTACAGGTATAGCCACTTCTCTGTTGAGACGAAGACGATTCTTAAAGAGTCCAATAGTCAAAATGATCAGATACGGCCCACCCACGCCAGCAAGCAAATTGGCCAGTAGAATTGAAATCATGCCGGCGAGCAAAAATACTTCAATGTATTCGCGAGAGAAAATAGACGCGTATTCTGTAAATAACAATGAACCTAAGAGCGCTCTTTCTTCATCGTTCACCGTAAAATTTCCGGAGAAAAATGGCTCGTAGATAGAAGCGAACTTCATGAAGAGCTGTGTCACGTTGAGGCCCATCAGTGCGAGAAAGAGTAGAAGGCCTATCGAGAGGAAAATCACTATTGCATACATTTTGACGAGAAGAGCCTTGCGAGCGACGTCTTCGAGGCGCGTATCGAACAACAAGGCGAGAGGAGAGAATGCTAGATAGGCAAGCGCTTCTGCACGAAACGACGCCGCTAGAAGTAGGCACGCGCAAAAAATAACTGCAGAGCGCGTTGACTGTGTCTTAGCGTAGAGAAGGAGCTGCCAAAGCGCCGCAAGAGAAAGTGCCCAGAATCCAATGTCACGAATTAATAGGTCGCGGTACTCATTCAACTGTGGGTAAACCAAGATGCAGACTGCTGCGATGGCAAGCAGGGGCTCGGAGTCATTGATCTCTTTTACGATACTGAGAAAAGCGTAAACAAGAATAGCGTAGAACATCGCGTTGACGAACAAGCCAGCCGAGAATACATCCAGTCCAGTTACGGATACCAGGCCGATCAGTATCGAATATGTTGCCCATGAATAATGTTGATAGGCCGCGACGATTCCATCGGTTAGAAATATCTCGGCGGTGCGGGCATAGGTATAGGCATCCGAGTTGGGAATTTCCTGTAGGAGTAATGTGAATATAGATAGCACGAGGCTCGCGGCTACTGCGATCCATCTGATGTCGTGTTGTCGCCAATCTAGATTTATCTTCACGTATTTCTTTTGTTCACTTTTCAGCTATTCATTTTTTAATACGAGATCAATAGGGTCTCGCGGAAGGCCCAGCAGCCTGCGTCTTAAATCGCTTGTGTAACCAAAGGTATTGGTCGGGCTTTTTGCGTATAGCCTGTTCCACTAACTCGTTAGTGGTGCGGGCATCCGCTTCAGCGTTGCCACTTGGAAATCCTTTTAGGGCAGGCGCGAAGTCGAGATGATACCCCGAGTTATCTTCATTCCGATAATGGCTATAAAACACTACTGCGGAATCATTTACCTTGGCGAATCGCGCCGTCGCGGTGATGGTCGCAGCCTGAACACCAAAGAAGGGGACGAACACCGAGTGCTTCGCGCCGTAATCCTGATCTGGAGCATACCAGAGAATCCGGGCTGCCTTCAGACAGCGCATCGCGCCCCGTATATCTTTTCGATCGTAGACATGACGGAAATGGCGAATGCGGCCATTGAACATCGCCGCTTGAAACAACGGGTTCTTGTTCGGTCGATAGGTCACATCCATATCCCCGACTAGATTGAACAAGAAACCACCCATTTCTAAACTAGAGAAATGCGCACCGAGGAGTAATACGCCCTTACCTTCGGCGATAGCCGCCTCTAAGTTTTCCAATCCAGTCATAGTTGTTCGCGATCGATAGTCTTCCGGATCTCTAAACCACGCGATCGCTACTTCGATAAGCCCTATGCCGTTAGAGCGAAAGGTCTTTATTACTAGCTTCTTGTGTTCCTGCTCGGATAGCTCGGGGAAGCAAAGACGGAGATTAACTTCGCAGATATGGCGTCTCGATCTAGCGAAATAATAGCTGAGAAGCCCAAGGCATCGTCCGACATGAATCTGCAACGGATAAGGTAGATGTGCCGCCAGCCACATTGCAGACAGGCCCATCCATGTCGGCCAGTAGCTTGGCGCTATGAATTTGCTTAGGGGTGTTCTTATCTGAGAGTCTTCAGCCACTAGTTACGCCAGCGAGCACCAGAATGAGTGCCGGGAGAATAAAGAGAATAATAGGTTTATCGCTATTGCTTGAGCGAATTGTAGCAGAAGCCTAGAAATAACAGCACTTTACAAGGCTTCGATTGCATCTCAGCGAATATTTCGATTAAAGCCCCACCCGCTATAGATAAAAATCGAATAAATGGTATAAATATCCCACTTTAGATACGAATTGATGAAATCGACTCTAAAGCACCATTATTCCAGTATCTAGCCTATGTGATATGATCAGCCGCCATAAAAAGCAGTAAATATATAGTCTTCGAATACAGGAAACATCTGATGAAACTTGAGATGCCACCCTTTCAGCAAGCCAAGCTATTGGTTATCGGTGATGTCATGCTGGATAGATATTTGCATGGTGCTGCCTCGCGTATATCACCGGAGGCACCAGTACCGGTTGTGCAGGTTGGCAGCCAAGAAGACCGACCAGGTGGAGCGGGAAACGTGGCGCTGAACATCGCGGCTCTGGGTTCGGCGGCTACGCTCATCGGCGTTGTAGGTAAGGATGACAATGCCCAGGATTTGGAGTCTCGCCTCACCGCTGCCGGAGTCTATTGCGAATTTCTGAAATCCGAAGATAAGCCGACTATCACCAAGCTACGAGTAATCAGCCAGCACCAACAATTAATCCGCCTTGATTTCGAAGAAAAGTTTGATGAAAAAGACGTGGCTGATCTGCAATCGCTCGCAACGTCGCTTCTTCCAAGCGCGCAGGTACTCGTGCTCTCAGATTATGCGAAGGGTGCATTACAAGATGTTGCCGCTCTGATAGAGCTTGCTAGAAAACAAAATATCCCAATCATCGTCGATCCGAAAGGGACCGACTTCAAAAAGTATCGCGGCTCGACCCTAATCACGCCAAATTTTAGTGAATTTGAAGCGGTTGTTGGAACCTGTGCGAACGAAGAGGAGCTCGTCAAAAAGGGCCTCAAGTTAATGAGCGACCTCGAATTGCAGGCCATACTCATCACCCGTGGTGAGCATGGTATGACCTTGCTGCTTCCGGACTCAGAGGAATTGCATTTGCCTGCACGCGCACGCGAGGTATTCGACGTGACAGGTGCAGGTGATACGGTTATCTCTGTACTCGCCTCGGCACTCGCAGCCGGCGATAGCCTTGCCGATGCTACGGGGATCGCGAATCTCGCAGCTGGGCTAGTAGTCGGCAAACTAGGTACTGCAGCGATAAGCGGCCCGGAACTTCGAAGAGCGATACTGGCCGAACAAGATTCTGGGATGGGTGTGATGACTGCAGAGCAACTTAACATTGCTGTGCATGATGCCAAGGCTCACGGAGAAAAAATTGTATTCACCAATGGCTGCTTCGATATTATTCATGCCGGACATGTGGGTTATCTAAGTGAAGCAAAAAAGCTCGGCGACAGACTCGTCGTAGCGATCAATGCAGACGACTCAGTTTCGCGATTGAAAGGGGCGGGTCGCCCAATTAATCCGGTTGATCGCAGAATGGCAGTGCTCGATGGTCTAGAGGCGGTAGACTGGGTTGTAAACTTTGAAGAAGACACGCCAGAGGCGTTACTGAAATCTCTACAGCCAGACATACTCGTTAAAGGAGGGGACTATTCCTTGGAGCAGGTTGTCGGCGGCGAGTACGTTCTTTCTTATGGCGGCGAGGTGAAAGCACTAGAATTTCTGGACGACTGCTCAACCTCGGCTATAGTAGAAAAAATGAAGGACTCAGGTTAGAAAGATTGAGATTGCAGCAATCAATAGAGCGTCGTTACTGAACGGCTTCACTATTTTCCTGCAGGTGTTGCGGATTTATAGTCCCCACAATCACGCTAGTGACACCTTTTTTATCGAGTGCGAAGCGTAGATTCCTTTCAGTGAAGTTGGTGCTAACAGGGTTCTCGTTTACATCACCAGCGATGCAATCGTGGCCACTATTCAATGCCTTCTTTACGAGAACTCCTTTATCGAGCGCGAGCGCGTGATCGATAACAATCGCGTCGTCCTGCATCGACGGATTGTAGGTCACCATCACCAAGTCGAGAATTTCCACGGCCTTCATGCCGCCTTCCACAGTCTTCGTAGACATGCCAACAGCCTTGATGAGGCCTTTTTCTTTGAGTCGTAGAAGGGTTTCAGGGCAATCGCTGGCTTCGAGAATCTTGAGGTCGCCTCCATCGGAATGAATCAAGACGATATCAAGGTAGTCAGTTCCTATGTCTCGTAGACTGCGTTCTATACTGCGCTGTGTGTGCTTTGCCGAAAAATCGAAGTGGGATTTTCCTGCGGTAAACTCTTCGCCGACCTTGCTGCAAATAACCCAATTTTGACGTTCTTTGAGTAGCCGTCCCAAGCGTTGTTCGCTGCTGCCATAGGCGGGTGCTGTATCAATGAAATTAATACCGAGCTCTTTGGCCCGGGCAATCAAAGCGGATACCTCGTCATCGGATGGAAGGGAGAAATTGTTCGGATATTTCACATCTTGATTGCGGCCGATCTTGACCGTCCCTAAGCCTAGGCAGGAAACCTCAAGGCCGGTCTTCCCCAATTTTCTTTTTGCCAAACCCATACGTTTCTAATCCCAGAGTGAAGTAGCGATTTCTGCGGCTACTAGTACACCACTCAAATCCTGTTCTCTAGCAGCGCCTGACGGAACAACTCCGCTAGCTACGAAATGCCCAATAATGTTATCGGCTAAATTTGGTGTAAGAGTTAGTTTAGTGGGCCATGCAACCACCACATTGTCCTCTTCAATAAAGTAGGCGTCTTCCGGACGATAGTTTTTGTTTACATTGGCCTCGGCCCTGTCAATGACGAAGCAATGAAATTCGGTTGCATCAAAATTTATCCAAGGGAACAAAGTTGTTAGAAGCTTTCGTGCAGAGTGAATCTGGGCATCCGACTCTTTGCCTACGCCGGACTCAGCGATCTCGCCACCGAGGTACCAAACCATCTCTCCCTCGGCATCGCTATGGGAGGTAATAGTCAGCTTCGGGGTTAGGCTAAAACTATCTCCTATGCAGTGTACGAAAACAGGAGGAAGATTCTTTCCTTTCACATAGACCATGTTCAACGGCCTTAGTTGCGACTTCGGCTCCGCTAGATTTGCATCATCAATAAGTTGCTGATTGCCTTTGCCGGCACTGAAAATAAATTTTTGTGCTTCAAGAGTAAATTGTTTTCCCTTATCATCAAAAGAGATGGCGTTGACCAACCCTGACTCATTGCGCTCGAATCTATAGCCCCCAGGACTGACTTTGAATATGCGGTGGCGCTGCTTCTCGACTAACACTTCTAGCAGGGAATTTGTATCTACTACAAAGTCTGGAAGTTTATAGAGAGTTCCGTCGACGGTAGCTGCCTTGAAGAAGTCTGGGTAGTCCTGCTTCTCTACAGCTGTAACTCGGCCGCTTAGGCTCTTGCTGCCGAGAAAGGTTTTAAGCTTCGAGCGTAATCCAGAGTCGGACCACATGTAATAGTGCTCACTGAGTACGCGACACCCTCTAAGATCGATCTCTGCCTCGCCGTCTAGAGCGCTCCGCCAGCGCGCAGGCATATCGGATATGATATTGGCAGCGCCGCTGAGGGCTCCATTTAACGCATATTTGAGACCGCCGTGAATAATGCCCTGTGAAGCGAGGGTCTGGCCGGAGCCGAGCTTGCCAGTTTCTAACAATATGGCTTGATAGCCTTGATTGCGTAGGCGGTTCAGCAGCCAGAGGCCCGCAATTCCACCGCCAAATATGACGATGTCGGTTGAATAGCTCGATGTCATTCGTTACCTTATCTCGGAGCTGTAGGTGATGCGTGAGTGTCTGGTCTGCATTCGGATTGACTAAAAGACTCAAATTATATCGGCATAAGGGACTATTTCCCAATTACTTCCCTATCTGATCTGCAAACTAAATTACTAGGCTGGGTTTTCATGCATCGAATTATCTACAGTGTCATTTTCTATCTCGCACTGCCCGTAATTATGATCCGCCTTCTGGTACGGTCTTTAAAAGTGCCGGCCTATCGAAAACGCATAGGTGAGCGTTTTGCTCTACAGACTATGCCTCAGGGGTTTGATAAGAACAAACTTACGCTTTGGATCCATGCGGTTTCGGTAGGCGAGACAGCAGCATCTGCGCCATTGGTAAAAGAATTGCAGCGCCTCTATCCTGACGTCCAGATTGTTATGACAACCATGACGCCTACCGGTTCAGACCGGGTACGCATGCTTTTCGGCGAGTCAGTGATGCATGTCTACATTCCTTACGACCTGCCAGGCGCCTGTAATCGCTTCCTCGATAAATATCGGCCTAGCCTTTTGATCTTGATGGAGACAGAACTATGGCCAAATTTGGTGCATTCCTGTCACCATCGAGGCGTTAAGCTGTTGTTAGCGAATGGCCGGTTATCGGAAAAGTCAGCTGCAGGTTATGGTCGTTTCGCAACATTCACGCGCAGCCTCTTAGAGAAGTTCGACAGGATAGCTGCTCAAGCTGCTCCCGATGCACAGCGTTTCATCGTTCTTGGGGCCAACCCGGAAAAGGTAGAAGTTACTGGCAGCTTGAAATTCTTAGTTGATGTAAATGAGAAAGAGAAACAAGCGTACTTCTGCGCAATCGAAAACACTGCGCGACCAGTTCTTGTTGCGGCTAGCACCCGCGAGGGCGAGGAGGAGAAAGTATTAGCTGCTTTCAAAAAATGTCTTGCTGAGATCCCGTCTTTACTCTTGGTATTGATTCCGCGCCATCCTGAGAGGTTCGCCAAGGCTGGTAAATTAAGCGAGGACGAAGGCTTCATTACAGTGAAGCGAAGTGACGGTGGGATAGTAGGGCCTAACATTCAAGTTGTGATAGGGGATAGCATGGGCGAAATGTTGGACTACTATAATGTTGCGACGATCGCATTCGTCGGTGGAAGCCTCGTCGATAACGGCTGTCAGAATATTCTCGAGCCGGCGGCATTGGGTATCCCGATTTTAGTAGGTCCCTCGCAGTACAACTTCGCGACGATCTGCAAGCAACTGGAACACGCCGGTGGTCTAAAGACTGTACAGAACGAGATGGAATTAGCTCAGAGTATTTCTACATTGATCGCAGACGAACAGGCGCAGCAGGAAATGGGTGATCGAGGAAAACGACTAGTAAGAGAAAATCAGAATGCCTTGCCCGCGCTGATGAAACTAGTCGTGCCTCTTATCTTAAAGCCCTAATTATTTTTTCAATTCGAATTGGCGCGTTAGATTCTCAGCGCCATCGGGTGTCACACGAATATTGTCTTCGATGCGAATACCTCCGCAGGGATAGAGTTCATCGACAGCATTCCAGTTTATCAATTTACCTCGATTTGAGCTTCGCTCTGCCTCTAGAATAAGTGGAATGAAGTACAGGCCCGGTTCTACTGTAAACACCATATCGACTTCCATCGCCCGTGTGTTTCTCAGCGCTGGAGAATTTTCAGGCGGGGGTAATATGGTTCCATTAATATCAGATTGATGCCCGCCTACATCGTGTACCTGAATTCCTAGCAAATGACCGACTCCATGAGGCATAAACAGTTGTGGGATATTCAGTTCAATTAGGTCTGCCGCTTCGCCTGTACAGATTTTGTGATCAACAAGAACGCTAGCGATCCGTGTCAGTGTTGACGCATGTAATGATTGGTAGGTTTTTCCAGGCTTCACCTCGTCGACCAATGCGAGTTCCAATGCTTCCATCGCAGTGACGAGAGATCGAAATTCAGGGTGGACATCTTCGCTTACCGAAGTGCGTGTAATATCTGAACCATAGGCTCTTACTTTACAGCCTGCATCGATCAACAAAACCCGACCCTTGTCCTCGTTTATTTTGCGCTTGAATTGATAGTGCAATATCGCAGCTTTTTCGTTGAGCGCAACGATATTGGTATAAGGGCACTCGTCCTCCAGATTCTGTGTGGCTTGTAGAAAGGCCATGTGAATCTCATATTCACTTCCTCCCTCTAAAAAACGGACCTTAGCAGCGGCATGGCCGAGAAGGGCTAAGCGGTTAGCGGCACGCAACTGCTCGAGCTCATAGTGTGTTTTCACCGCTCGCGAGAAATCCAGATAGGCGAGTAGTTTTTTTGGGTTAATCAATGACTTGTCGATGCCAAAAGAGGCGGCGATGTCGTCATCGCCTCCGATGTAGGCAATATCCGATACACAATGCTGCTTTAGTTGGACGGAGAGTTCATCTAAGCTGCCCAATTGAACGATAGTGAGCGTTTCCTCCCACTCAGGCGCAATATCTATGCCCTGTTCGTACCAGAAATCACTGGGCACAATCTGGAAATAGATGGGCCTCTCACCGGGTCGGAAATAGACGAACTGATTGGGGCGGTTGACTGATATCCAGTGCAGCAGGTGTCCATAAGCTTGAAATGCCACCCCCCGATCATCGCCGTAATAGTGATTTTCCGTGCCGCTATGCACAAGCACAGCTCCCGGCTGCGGGCCCTCGTTGGCGACATATTGCAGAGCATCGGTATAGGTGCGAGTAAGTTTAGCTATATGGGCAGCATAATTGTCTATGGTCAAGTCCGTGCCTCTGATTGCTGTTTAATGCAGTGAGTTGGAATTATACTGCGGATTGACTGTGAACAGACAGAAGTCGCTGTCTAGATATAAAAGGGGGTATAAGATGCTATACGCAATGTTTGTGCTGGTCATTCTAACTATGGTACTCACGGCTCGGGTGCGGTGTATCTGGCGTCGGATCAGGCAGGACAACTACCCATAATCAGTGCGTGGATATTCGTCGCTGCTCGAGTAATGCACAGTATAATTCATCTAAGTTATAACAACGTGCTGCACAGGCTCATTATATTTGCCATTGGTAATCTTTCTGTTCTGGTTATGTGGTTGGGTATAGTTAACGCTGCCGTGTAGTATTCGTGGTACGACTTTATATAATGAGAAATAGAACGAACTATTATTTTAAGCAGAAAGGTGGAAAAACATGTCTGACGTAGAAGTTTATATGATAGCTAACCTCGTAGTTGAAGATGCGAATGAATACAGAAAGTATGAGAAGGGATTCTTCCCAATTTTGAAAAAATTTGGTGGTGAGTTTGTTACCTTCGATGATAGGCATGAAAATTTCGAAGGAGAATTTCCACTCGAAGGTCGCGTCATTATCTTCAAGTTTCCCTCAGAAGAACTAGCCAAGCAGTGGTACAACGATGACGATTACCAGACCCTTTCTGAATTTCGCCGCGCTGGTACGACGTTGAAGAGTATTACAATGGTTCATGGTTTGCCGCCAAGAGCTTAGAGCCTAGAATTTAGAAAACCGAGCAGCGCACCTAGCAGCCCAGCTCAAGCAGGTGAAGGTGAAGCTGTATTCGAGCCATAAGCAATTCGAATCTAAAGACGATGAAGAAATCATCTCTGAAAAGAAGGATCTGGGGGAGAAATTAGAACGAATTCAGAACGAACTGGAAACACTCAAGAAGATGCGCAATTCGCATATCGATGGAAAGAGCTCGGACTAGTCGAGCTCCCCGACCTCATTACTGCAGCTATTCATAGCTCTCGATGCTTGGGCAGGCACAGAACAAATTCCTATCCCCATATACGTTATCAATGCGATTTACACTCGGCCAGTACTTGTTCGATGCAGCTATGCCTTCTGGCTGATTAGGATAGGCGCCCTGCATTTTGCTGTAAGGCCTGTCCCAACTCTCATCCATCATGTCGGCAAGAGTGTGAGGCGCATTCTTTAACGGATTGTTCTCAGCATCGATATTGCCCAATTCGACTTCCGCGATTTCTTTGCGAATCAGGATCAGTGCGTCGATGAACCTATCGAGTTCCGCCTTCGACTCACTTTCGGTTGGCTCAATCATCAGCGTTCCAGCTACCGGGAAAGACATAGTCGGTGCGTGGAAACCGAAATCCATAAGCCGCTTAGCGACATCTTCCTCGCTGATGCCCGAGCTGATTTTGAGTGGACGTAGATCGATAATACATTCATGAGCTACCATGCCGTTGCGACCGGTATAGAGTACCGGGTAGTGCTCGGCCAATCTGACAGCGACATAGTTCGCGCTGAGGATTGCGACCTGAGTCGCCTTTCGTAGTCCCTCGGCGCCCATCATGGCGATGTACATCCAAGAAATTGGCAGTATTCCGGAGCTGCCCCAAGGCGCGGCAGAGACCGCGCTGTTATTAGCCTCTGGGCCATCTAGTTTAATCAGGGAATGGTTCGCAACATGCGGAGCTAGGTGTTTCTTAACTCCGATTGGCCCCATGCCTGGGCCGCCGCCGCCATGTGGAATACAGAACGTTTTGTGTAGGTTTACGTGAGAGACATCAGCTCCGATATCAGCGGGCTTCGCTACCCCAACCTGTGCATTGAGATTGGCTCCGTCCATATATACCTGCCCACCATGATCATGAATGATCTGGCAGATTTCTCTCACGGCTTCCTCATACACTCCGTGTGTGGAAGGGTAGGTAATCATCAACGCAGCGAGACTATCAGTATTTGCTTCAGCTTTGCTGCGCAGATCTTCAACATCGATATTGCCATTGTCGTCGCAGGCTACGAGTGCAACCTTCATGCCAATCATCTGTGCGCTGGCGGGATTCGTGCCGTGTGCCGAACTAGGTATTAGGCATACATCACGTGCACCCTTACCGATGCTCACAAGATACTTCTTGATGGCTAGCAGGCCAGCGTATTCGCCCTGAGCTCCCGAATTCGGCTGCATACTTACAGCATCGAAACCGGTAATTACCTCTAGCATTTTTTCCAGGCCAGAGATCATCTGTTGATAGCCTGTCATCTGCTCTATTGGTGTGAACGGATGCGGCTTTGCAAACTCGGGCCAACTAATTGGGGCCATCTCTGCAGCCGCATTAAGTTTCATCGTGCAGGAGCCCAATGCGATCATCGAATGGGTAAGCGAAATATCTTTGTCTTCGAGCCTCTTCAAGTAACGCATCATCTCAGTTTCACTGTGATAGTTATTGAAGTTGGGGTGTTGTAAGTATTCGCTGCGACGAATCAGGTTATCTGGGATAACTGCTGCTTTTTCGCCACTTACGATCTGCGCATCAATGTCGGTGGCCGATAGTTTCAGTGCAGCATCGCCGAGAACGACTTGCCAAATATTTTCAACATCTTTACTGGAAGAACATTCGTCTAGACTTATACCAATTGACTTGTCTTGCTCGGATCTATCGATGCGTAAGTTTATATTGCCCGTCTTTGCGCGATCTAAAATAGCACGAAAATCTTCAGCGTCTACCTTCAACGTAAGAGTGTCGAAGAAATTTTCATTAACTAGTTCAATGCTGGCGTTTTGTAAACCTACTGCCATTATAGAAGTCAGCCGGTGAATTCGCTGCGCAATATTCTTGAGGCCTTTGGGTCCGTGATACATGGCATACAAGGCAGAAATATTTGCTAACAATACTTGTGCAGTACAAATATTGCTGTTCGCCTTCTCGCGACGAATATGTTGCTCGCGAGTCTGCAGTGCCATACGAAATGCTTGGCGCTCGCGCTTGTCAATGGAGACGCCGATGATGCGACCGGGCACGGCACGTTTGTAGTCTTCTTTAGTAGCGAAGTAGGCGGCATGTGGGCCGCCGTATCCCATGGGTACGCCGAAGCGTTGTGTAGTGCCGGTAACGACATCTGCTCCCATCTCGCCCGGAGGCTTTAAAAGAGTCAGGCTCATCAGGTCTGCCGCGACTACCGTGATAGCGCTGTGTTCATGGAGTTGGCTGATGATCTCAGTGAGATCCCGTACTTCACCGGTTACCGCGGGATATTGAAAAATAGCACCAAACAATTCGGACAGCTCGGCATCATTGATATCACCTATGACTAGCTCGAAACCAAAACATTCTGCTCGAGTCTTTATGACATCGATGGTCTGTGGGAAACAGTGTTGATCAACGAAGAACTTATTCGCCTTTCTGTTCTTGCTCACGCGTTTTGCGAGTGACATTGCCTCCGCAGCAGCAGTAGCCTCATCAAGTAAGGATGCATTCGCCAGATCCATTGCGGTTAGGTCCAGAGTCATCTGTTGGAAATTGAGAAGACATTCTAGGCGGCCCTGTGAGATCTCAGGTTGATAGGGCGTATAAGCCGTGTACCAACCAGGATTTTCTAATACGTTGCGCAAGATTACATTTGGAGTAAAGGTGTCGTAGTAGCCGAGCCCTATAAATGATTTCGCCGTACTGTTCTGTTCAGCGATTGCTTTTAGTTTTGCCAATGCCGCATTTTCAGTTAGCGGGTCATCCAAATCTAGGGCGCTTTTCAGAAGAATCGCGTCGGGAACTGTATTGGCGATAAGATCATTTAGCGATTCTAAATTCAGTGCCTGCAGCATTTGCTCTATCTGAGTTTTGTTTGGGCCAATATGCCGATCGATAAATTCGCCGTTGTACTGCAGAGCCTCGAGAGACACAGCGGAGTCGTTTTGTGCGGGATCGTTCTTAGTCGCCGGATTGGATTGTGTTTGCATTACTGTCCTTTCAGAAAGCATAATTTATCTTTGATATTGAAATGATTGAAGAGGCGAAGAGTAAATCGATGTGCTGTAGTTGGCGAAAGCTATTCGCCTAAGTGGCTCAGCTTCTTAACCGTCTTCGCAGTGATCTGAGTACATGTCGGCGTCCATTAATTCATCCAACTCCTGCTCTTCACTAATTTGAATTTTATAGAACCAACCGCCGTCGTAGGGAACTGCATTGACCGTTTCCGGGGCATCGGCGAGCGTGGCATTGGTAGCGATAATTTCACCAGATATCGGGCTGTACACATCCGATGCTGCCTTAACAGATTCTACAACCGCTACTTCATCTTTTGCGTGAATCGTAGCGCCCACTTCCGGCAGCTCCACGAATACGATATCACCCAATGCATCCTGCGCATGATTGCTGATACCTACCGTTGCCGTGCCATCACCTTCGAGTCGAACCCATTCATGTGTGGCGGCGTATTTAAGATTGTCTGGATATGTGCTCACTAGGTATTCCTCTTTTAATCGGTGCTGGTTTTAACTCTACTAGGTAGCTGAATCGCTATGAATTAGTAGATCTAATTACTGTGTGAAGCCTCAACCTTCTATTCGAATACCTTCTTACCGAAGCGAACGAAGTTTGGCTTTACTAATCGTACGTTGGTCAGTGTGCCGCGAATATCTACTTGGCAGGTGCCACTATCCACAGGGATTCTAGCTAAAGCGATTGAATGCTTCAATGTGGGAGAAAAGCTACCGCTGGTAATTACGCCTTCTCCGTTTTCGCAGATAACCTTCTGGCCCTCTCGCAGCACACCCCGCTGCTCCAGAACTAGGCCGGTCAGAATGGGCATTGTGCCGCCCTGAATCTCTGCCAAGTGATCCGTGACTGCCTGCCGGCCAATAAACTCACGATCCTTGGGTTGCCAGGCGATTGTTTGTTCCATATTGGCGGCGATGGGTGAAGTAGTTTCATCCATATCGTGGCCATAGAGATTCATTCCTGCCTCCAAGCGCAGTGTATCTCTTGCACCCAAGCCTACTGGCTTGACGCCAACGGCCAATAGTTTGTCCCAAATTCCCGGTGCCTCGATACTGGGCAGAATTAGCTCGAGGCCCTTTTCCCCAGTGTAGCCGGTGCGGGTAATGAACCAGGAGCCCGATTCGAAGCCACGGAAGTTCTTCAGCTCTTTGCTTATTGCGGCGCGGTCACGAGTAAGTATCGAACATACTTTCTCGATTGCCTCGGGGCCATGAACTGCTAGGATAGCGAGTTGTGGCTGCTCTTCAATGCTGACGTCAAAGTCTGCTGCATGGTTTTGTATCCAAGCTAAGTCTTTATCGCGGGTAGCGCAATTCACCACGACGCGATAGCCGAAGCTCATGCGATAGACAATCAGGTCGTCAACAACGCCGCCAGTCTCATTCAACATGCCGCTGTACAGAGCTCGCCCTACTTCATCTAACTTGGCAACATCGTTTGCCAATAGATAGCGCAAGAACTCCAGGGCCTCACTGCCAGACACATCGACTATTGTCATATGTGATACGTCGAAGATGCCCGCCTGGTTTCGTACTAGGTTATGCTCTTCTATCTGGGAGCCATAATTAATGGGCATATCCCATCCGGCGAAATCGATCATCTTGGCGCCGGAATCGAGATGCTTCTGATATAGAGAAGTTTGTTGGGCCATTGAATAGCACGTCCGAGTGGCAGGAAAAGAAGGCGCCATTTTACCCACAGCTCGAGTCTTTTAATAGGAGAACCTGAGGTGTTTTAGCGCTCTATCTTGGAGCAACTAATGAGCGAGGAATCTTGCTAAAAACTATTTCTAGGGCAGCCAGGCATAACTAAACTTGGCGAATACTGTGCGGTTAGTTTTCTCGATGGCGTCGTAAGTGTCGTTCTGAAAGCCGGCATCGGAGTAGCCGATAAAGAATCGGGTGGCGGCGCTGAATCTGTAGCTGTAGAGAAGCTGTGTGGTGAGTTGCTTAGTGCGCGCCTGCACTGACCTGACGTAGAGATCCTGATTACGTTTGTTGTCCGTATACTGGAGCGTGAAGCGAAGAAAGCTGCGCGCACTAAATTGGTAAGTCGTCTTTAAATCGGTCAGGTCCGCAGTAAATAGCCTTCCGCCGTCTACATCGAATTGCTGCAGAGTATGATCGAGGTCCAATTCCAAATGCTTACCCCAGCGATAATTGACGCTAGGCCCAAAGCGCTTCGATCTGCCGAGGCGAGTATTGGCAAAGTCGACAATATCCTCAACTCGAATAAGGGCGCTCAGGCGCAAGTTCGCTCTGGGGGTAAACCCAACTCTAAGCTGATTGAATTGTTCATCGAAATATTTGCCGTTCCAGTAGGTCTCGCTACCTCCGAATAGCCCACTGAGAAATGACTGCTTAGGGCCGTTCATGTTGAGGAATACTTCAAATTCTTCCTCGAGCTGCAGGCCTGACTGGTCTTCGGTTCGGTCATAGTCTAGTGCGACGCGGATTCGATTGAAGAAATCGTCCGATTCGCCGCGCCAGGTGTGCCCAACAGTCGCCACGACGAACTTGAAATCGACTCGGTTCACGAAACCGAGATCGGCGCGGAAGTCATCGCCCATGTCGGTATAGCCTAAACGCCAATCCCAACGTCGATCGGCGTGGCGATACTCCAGGCGTTGGCTACTGTCGCTTAGGCTGCTTGCCTGCCCGTATCGGCCCTGTATGAGGGTTGGATATTCAGAGCTGGAGTGCATGGACTGAATAGAGATCGAATCTTGGTCGGTGGGCCTGAGCACTGCATCGACACTGCTGACGGTATTGTTGTAGCCGTCAGCCCGGCGGTCGGTTATCAATACACCGATCGTGGAATTCTCGAAAATATCGAAGCGATAGCGGCCAATCGCAACTTTGGATTCAACCTCGCCGAGCGAGGCAACGCTGGAGCCTAGGCTACGAGGTATCAAGAAGCTCGTGTTTACATCGTTGGCAGTGAGCAGAGCATAAGTGTGATCTCCACTCTTGCCCGTGAGTTTTAGGCCATAGTCCGGATCGGAAATGTTTCTCGTGTGCACGAGCCGCTCAAAGGTATCGAAGTAGTCTGCGCCGTCTAAGAAGAAAGTTCGTCGCTCGGGGAAGAACAGGCTAAAAGTGTTGTTGATATCTAACTGCGCGCTATCGGCCTCGACTTGAGAGAAGTCGGGATTCAGAGTCGCATTGAGATACAGATCTTGAGAAATTCCCCAGCGCACATCGAGGCTGCCTTCTGGATCGATACTCTCGCTATCCCAACCACCCATGGCTGGGTTTCTGTTCTCTACCGCAGTGGAGGTAAGAGTTGGAATAACCTCGAGATTTCTACTTCGAGTGAGATTGGCAAAACCGTCTGCTTTGCTAATCTGACAGATATAACAAGATATGTTTCTATCTTGTGGATTGTTGGCGATTCGCGTACCTCGATCACGCGGATAGAATCTGACTAGATCGATGCCCCAAGTCTGGTTGTTCTCGCTAGGCGTAAAGCGTAACTGCTTCATCGGAATAGCCATCTCTACGACATAGCCATCCTCGTTAATCTGCCCAGCGCTGTCCCATATGGCATTCCAAGATCGGTCTTCATCGTTGTTTACATCGTCTTGAATGGCATCAGCCTGTACACCATAGGGATTGGCAAAAAATTCGAATGCGCGCCTTTCATCGTTGAAGGTGTCCAGAACGATCGCCACCCAGTCATCGTTCCACATAGAGTCCCTGTCTCTATAGAAGGCGCGGATTTGATCGGGCTCCGGATCTAGTGCTATAAAGGCGACGTACAGCACCTCGCCATCCTCCATGAGCAGGGCTTGCGCCTCCACCTCTGCGGGGACGTTGTCATTCGGATTGGTTTCTATATTGACCCGAATGCGCGTGGCTTGACTCCACTCCCCCTGATCTATCTGACCATCGATTTGCGGCTCGGTATCCACTCTGGGGATGTCGTAATTACTCAGGGACTGGGCATAAAGTTCGGACGAGGGGAATCCCATGATAACGAGAGCGAGGAGAACAAGAGTCGTGCTGAGCTTAACGCTGGGGTATGAGGATAGTTCCATTTCTACTACCTAATCACTCATTCGGCTATTCTTTGAGACAGCCGCCTCGATTATTCTTAGTTAGCCCTGATATTAGTTGAACCTGACGAGAGGGCCATGCCTTGCGCGTTGGAGCTGGGCTAGATTATTACATTTGATGCGGACAAAGGGAAAAGGGTTACATTCTAGAGCGATCTTTGCTGTAGTCAAAGCGCCGCTAGATTCTGCGGCGCTTAAAGTTCGGAAATGGCCTCAAGTACGTCTTCGAAGGGAGGTCGGTCTTGATATCTCTCTTCTGCAAACTTGGCCTTAATAGCTCCGTTTGTATCGATCAGGAATATTCCGGGATACGGTATTCCGTAGAACCGGTGATCTGGTTCGTAGTCCAAATTGCGAATACCGAAGGCATTCACGTGGGTAACTTCTTCATCGTGAAGAAGAGGGAACTGAATGTCCTGATCTTCCTTCACTATCTTCAGTGTTTCCACTGAATCGAATGTTATGGCAACAACATTGATGCCCATTGCTTCTATCTGATCACTGATTTCGGTCAGCTGCACGAGCTGAGCTTTACAGAACGGTCACCAGTCGAAGGAGCGGCTCATCATTAAGAGCATGCCCTTTTTGCCTTTTAAGCCGTCAAATGATTGAACATTGCCATCCTGATCTTGTGCTGAGATTTCCGGAACCGATGCGCCTACTGGAAAGTCTGGAGCCCAGATGAAATCCTGTGCGATCGAAACCTGGAAACTCCCAAGCAACATCAGGGTAAGCAAGAATCTGCTCATCGCGCAGACGCGGGGTTGGGTTTTCTGATTTATGACTATCTCACGAGTTTTAATAAAAATTTCTGCCCTAGCCTCGCCTTTTAAACGAGTTAAACCATTACTAACAATACCGGATTCATGTCGTTTTTATTGCAAGATAATTAAATTACTTCTAATTCGATGCGTTGCTTCAATGCGGTGCGCCATATAATGTCCATAGAAGCACAATAGTGCTGCATATTCAGCGGCACAGGGTTAATTTGGATTCATGTCTAATTTTGATCGAGGCCTGCGAGGAATCTCTCGCCGCGCGGTAGATAGTTATTGTTACTATCGAGAGAGAAAACCACAGAGTTTGAGCGGCCGATGATTTCTTCTCTGGGCACGAAGCTGTAGACACGACTGTCTGCACTGTTATCGCGATTGTCTCCCAACACGAAGTATTGGCCTTCAGGCACAACGGCAGGTCCGTAGCTGCGAGCGGTTCGGCTGACGAAGCGGTTGGACAAGCGCGCCTGATGGGTTTTCCCCGGGAGCTGCTCTAGAATGATAATGGAATCGTCATCTCTGGAGAGAACCTCGTAATGGGCGGCCTCGCCATTGATAACAAGGGCGTTGTTTTGCATGTAGATCGTGTCGCCAGGCACGCCGACAATCCGCTTAACAAGGCGCTTATCAGCTTTCTTAGAGTCGATTATGACTACATCGCCGCCACTAGGATCGGAGAGCTGGCCTAGGGATATCTCGGTGAAGGGTATCTTTATGTCGTAGGCGAGCTTGTTCACCCAGACCTTGTCGCCATCGAGTAGCGTAGGCTGCATAGAGGCGCCGGAGATTGAGCTTAGGTCGGCGATTGCGCTCTTGAAAAAGACGATGCAGGTCAGCAATAGGAAAAATTGTCTATTTTCCTTCCAAAACAGATTGAGGTTGCTGCCGAGACGCCCGGTAATAATGGCTTTATTTAGATCATTCATTACTTCTACACCTTAGTGGCCTCTAACCTAGCCCAAGTCTTCCAGGCATGTCAATTCGCTTGAGGTAGCTGGAGATTGAGCGCTGATGAGTGTGGCGCCCGAATGTTGGGTTCTTGCGTGTGTCCAACCAGCTAGCGCTCTCGCTGCGACTGTTGCAAAGACCGCGGGTCTTCATTAGCTTGTATGTCCGCACGTACAGTAAATTGTTTACCGGAATACATCATGTCATTAACGCAATTTCATCCAGCTTTCCGCGATTGGTTTACTGCTCAGTTTGGTGAGCCTACGCAGGCCCAGGCCTGGGCTTGCGACCAAAGCTGGCCATCAGCCCCTACAGGTAGCGGTAAGGCCCTCGCTGCGTTCTATGCGGTATTCGATGATTTGGTGGTCAGAGGACTGAAGCGTCAGCTTAATCCCGGGGTGCAGATTCTCTATGTCTCTCTGCTGATAGCTTTACCCGCTGACGTGCACTGCTAATCCCGAATAAGAAGAAGCCAAGTGCGCATAAAAGGCGAGTCCGTCGGGCCACGTTCGGCGTTGAGGACGCGGGTAGGTGGAGCCTGTTGGAGAGAGTTGTTTTCGCCGCCGTGGCGCGTTTTGCTAATGGCACTGCGTAAAATGGAGCTACGTGGCACTATTCGTGGCGGCCGTTTTGTAGCGGGTGTTGGCGGTGAGCAATTTGCCTACCCTTAAACGGTGGATGTTCTTCGCAAATTTAAGAAACAAGTCGATTCGAACAAGCCTAGATACTGCAGTCTCTCAGCGGTAGATCCACTAAACCTGCTAAATCTAATTCTTCCTAACCGTAAACTCTCGAGACTGAGTAAGAACCGAGTATTTTACGAGAATGGTATTCCTATAGCAGTATTGGAGTCTGGTAAAGTAAACTTTCTGAAAGAAACTGAGGCAGACCAAGAATAGAACTTGCAGCAGGCATTGATCAAGAAGAATTTTCCAGCAAGGCTGCGAAGTTATCTCGGCACTCACTTGCTAAGCGCAAAATTATTTCTTCCTTAATAAGAAAATCCCGCTATCACTGAGCGCGATAACGGGATCTACTACTTACTGGGAGCAAAGGAATCGCCAACTAGTATCGACGATGCCTCTCCAATTACCCGATCAAGTATATAACTACCTACTTAGATAAAGTAACTGGAGGCTCCCTTAATAGATTGATAATTGATGGGATCACCTCCTTTTTTAATGCCAGGGTAGCCAAGTATTGTTAGCGAATTCCCCCCGTTAGAACTACTAACAAAAGCCTGATGATTTTATATAACACAATCCTAGCACTGTAAAGTGTCGTAGCAAATAATCGGCAGACAATTGGCCGACTGTTGGCTAGAATTCTCTGTAATTTAATCAAAAAGGCTCGGAGTTATACCAAGATCAATCTGATCGTAACGGACTAGTATTCAGGTGAGTTTCCATATTCGTATGCAGGAAGTAGGTAATTGATTCAGGTAGCGTGTTGACAAGTGCGACATCGGCCTGCAGTTCATCGAGGGTTTTGAAGAAATATGGGCGCTCCCAGAAGACGGCTTCAATTTTTCTACAGACAATTCGGATCCCCTACAAAATTTCGCGAACAACGATGAGCGGGACGAATTTGGTGAACTGGCCTAGCGATTTAACGAGTTACTGAAGCTGCTCTCGAAAAGCAGCTTAGAAGAATACAAAGACCCGCATGTAAATAGTTAGTATGGCGGCGATTATCACTGAAAAGGCGATAAACCGGAGCGGATTTTCTATAAAGCTTTGCCAAACAGTTTTCGCTTTACCGTTCGCTCTGCTCGATTGATACTCTTTGCGTAATCGCTCGGTACGCTCAATCTGATATTCATCGATCAATTGCCGCGTGAATTCGAATTTCTCAGACTCATGTATCCAAATAGCGGGTAATGAAATCCCCCAGTTACCTGCCGAAGTTTCGAAGTAGGCAATGTTATTGCCCTCCAAAAGCTCGCGTATATCCTGAGCTTCATCAATAGGAACGTTACGCAGTCTGAATACTAATTTTGACATAATGGGTTTGTCGGCCTGCGCCTTGATTCGCTTTTACGCTAGTTGCGGGCATGCTACCTTTAACCCATAGTCGTGTAAAACCTTAGAGCAAATACTTGGATAGATCGCTAATGTAAGTTACGCAATCGGGATTGCCTAAGAAGTAGTAGCTATCAGTAGGAAGAAGTAGAGATGCAAAAATCAGTCGAGTCGATTCTTCGAACTTGTGCAGCTTTCGTATGTGCGGCCCTACTTAGTATTTCACCGGCAATTGCAGATACATCGGTCTGGTCAGTACGATCTGGTGACAACGTCATCTATCTCGGCGGAACGGTGCATTTATTGCGACCTAGCGACTACCCGCTGCCGGAAGAATTTGAAGAGGCCTATCAGGGAAGCTCTGAGTTGTATTTCGAGACAGACATCGCATCGATGAGCGACTTATCAATGCAAACCCAAATGTTGCAGCAGCTTACTTATAGCGATGATAGGTCATTGCGTACTGTTTTGAGTAACGAGGCCTGCACAGTTCTTTCTGCCTACACGCAGACTGCAGGACTACCAATAGCAATACTGGGAAAATTCAAACCTGGACTTCTCATTAGCACGCTGCAGATTCTTGTATTTCAGAGTATGGGTTTTACCCCTCAAGGAGTAGATGCGTTCTTCCACGCCCGGGCCCTGCGTGATGGAAAAGCAGAAGGGCAATTGGAGACAGTGCAGGAACAAATAGGATTTATCGCGGCAATGGGAGAGGGTAACGAGAGTGAATTCATCCTGCTTTCTCTAGAAGACCTTGTAGAAACAGGTGACGTAATCGATGTCATGATCGGTGCGTGGCGTTCGGGTGATGCTGGGGGCTTGTCTGAGCTATTCGTGGAAGATATGAAGGCAGAAACGCCCGCGCTCTATGACTCCCTGCTCTTACAAAGAAACCTGAAATGGGTTCCCCAGATCGATAGGATGCTACAAGACGCGGACACGGAGTTTGTTCTGGTCGGAGTGGCTCATATTGTAGGCTAGAACGGGTTGCTAGACTTGCTCTCGCAGAAGGACTACGAGATTAACCAGCTATAGTTCTAAGACTGGACAAAGCGAAGTACGCAGGAAAGTCACGGAAAGGTAGTGGGCATCTGCTCAGAATCTCTACGCTGCAACCACAAGGCTATTAAGAGCTGGTTTTGTGGCTAAGCACTATCTGTCTTGGGCCACTGGTCGAAGTTTGACCACTAATACCAGAAGGAATTTCTTGAACTTTACCGCCCGACTTTAAGAATGCGTCTACGTGTTGTGCCAGATCTGCGCGATTACTTACAGCCGCGTCTTTTTTTGATTTATTTGCCATGCTTAACTTTCTCTAATTCCACAAAAGGCGAAAATTATATACCATTTCAGTACTTTCGGCCACAAAGCGGGATGTAGGCAATTTCTATCTAGTGCTGCGGCCTGAACAGAGCCGCGAATCCGGGTCTACACTTTAATGGCAGCTGCACAGGCCACTCTAGATTGGGTTCAGTAGGTTAGCGAGACTTCGATCCCAGTCTTTTCCGTGGGCGAACATAGAATTCCGAGTAATAGTCTTCAGGGATTTCACCTACCAATTCATCTAAAGAGGTCTTGTAGATAACCTTCATCTTAGCCAGCAACTCGAGGTCTAAATGGCAGCCATAGTTGCGGATAGTTTCAATATCCTCTAGCTGCTTGCGAGATACACCTAGTAGACGTGCGCCCTCATTCATAGAGTAGCCAGCGTTTAATCGGAGTTGCCTAACATTCTTTTTTACAGCAACAGTGATAGGTGAAAATTTGGAAAATTGGACCTGATTCATAATTTATTGCTCCATTGTACGGCGGGAATTGATTCTCTCGGCGAATGCAGCCCCTCTGTGTTGATGAATATTGGGTAAATGCTTTTCTCTATCTCGAATCCCATTGAATTTGCAGTTAATAGAGTGAAGTCAAGCTAACACAATGGAATTACCATGGTAATAATTTCTTGAATGTAGTGGGGTTTAATTAAAAGTTTGGAGGATTTAGTCAATACTAAGTGGAAGTTTCCGTTTGGAAATCTACTTTTTCAAGCGTATTTGCCGTATCAATCTAGCAATATTGTCTTTGAGCCAAGTTTGTGAGCGAGTTTCTATTGCATCATTAGGTGATGGTATCAGGGGGTAGCTA
>Ga0302118_10000110_pt1 | contig 34096 bp, 34 predicted proteins | sample AG5_331_MG_FD_203126 | JGI IMG/M metagenome (GOLD analysis project Ga0302118, IMG submission 203126) | Marine microbial communities from Western Arctic Ocean, Canada - AG5_33.1 | ecosystem: Environmental > Aquatic > Marine > Oceanic | place: Canada: Western Arctic Ocean | collected 2017-10-01 | reverse complement strand
CTTTATCAACATCTTCTGACGAACCAACTGGTACCTTTCCTATTATTTCTTCAGTTGCAGGATTAATTATCTCTATACTTCCTTTTCCTACAGGATCTATCCATTTCCCATCGATATACAGTTGCTCCCGTGTGTGCATGGACTAGGCGAGGAGTATCTACTTTAGATATTCACGCAGTCTAATAGTGCATACCCATTCGGATAATCATGACGATTACAGTCCAACATCTCCCAAATAGTGTTGCTTTAGTCACTTTATCTGCTCACGCTTCGAGAAATGCTTTCTCTCTTGATTCAATGAAGTCAATGTCTGATATTTTTGACGATTTATTGAGTGACCCCTCTATCCGATCAATCGTAATGACTGGTACTGGGCGTTTTTTCTGTTCAGGCGCTGATATTGGTGCATTTGCATCTTCGATTGAGGATGGTAGTATCGCTGAAATGGTTGGTGGCTTAACCTCGATTTTACATCCGATGCAATTGAAAATCCGTGCATCTGAAAAGATATTTGTTGTTGCAATAAATGGTGCCGCAGCAGGTGGCGGTTTAGGTATAGCTTTGTGCGCTGATTATCGTGTTTGTGAACCGAATGCTAAGTTAGCTGCTGCATTCTTCTCATTAGGCCTATCTCCTGACGGTGGAACTACGTGGTTATTACCTCGACTTGTAGGTACTCAAAGAGCAAAATGTTTCTTTTTTAATAACGAAACATGGAGTGGTAAACAAGCTTTAGAATACGGAGCAGTTGATGAGTTAGCTGATTCCTCCGTACTTCTCGAGAGGGCTATTGACGTTGCAGAAAAATGGGGTAGTTGGTCAGTTTCGAGTCGTCGTTCTACTAAACAATTGATTGATGCCTCTACCTCTACTTTTATGGAAACTCAACTAGAATTTGAAAAATTGCTTATTACAAATTCTTCACTCACCCCTGATTTCGCCGAAGGAGTTTCAGCTTTTATTGAAAAAAGAGACCCTGAATTTAGCTAATAATAGGTCATATTTCAATATCTCTTAGTCTAATGACACCAACTATTAATGATAATATACATGATAAAGCCGCAAGATTTGAAATGACAATCGCAACCGATTTAATCATAAATCCATAAATTAACCAGAGTAGTAATGCTGTGCATATTAAGTGTAAAGTAGGTAGAGAAATTCCTTCATGCTTTTTTTTAATCCATACCTCTTTTATTTGAGGTATCCAAGCCAATACTCCTAAAGTCCCTGCTATTATTCCAATCGATTCAATGAAAATACTTGGCATAAAAACACCTCATTCAGGTAAGTCAGTTCTTTCAGTTTTTCCTGAATCAGACCAATTGTAAATCCCCTTGTTTGTTTTTTTCCCTAAACTTCCTTCTGAAACTAATTTATTTAATAGCTGATGTGGACGATAAGATTCATCATCAAATGCATCTGCAAGGCTATTAAGAATGTCTTTTCTGACATCTAAACCTACCAAGTCAGAGAGCTCTAGTGGCCCCATCGGATGTTTGTATCCAAGTTTCATTGCTAGATCGATGTCACTTGCTGAAGCCACACCTTCCGATAACATTCTAATTGCTTCATTTCCAAGAACTACTCCTAGCCTACTAGTTGCAAATCCAGGGACATCTTTGACTACAATTGTTTCTTTTCCCATTACTTTGCCGATAGATTGGGCAAATGAAATAGTTTCTTCTGAACATTTATCATGCTTTACTAATTCCAGAAGTTTCATTATTGGAACCGGATTGAAAAAATGCATTCCTATTATTCTCTCAGGACAGGTCGTTACGTTTGCTATGCTTGAAATGGGGAGGCTCGATGTATTAGTAGCAAGTATTGCATGTTTTGGCGCGATTTTTTCTAGTTTGACGAATATTTCTTTTTTTAATTTCATGATCTCTGGGACTGCTTCGATGACCAAATCGGTATCTTCTACTGCTTTGTTTAAATTTGTATAGAGCTTAAGATTAGAGCTCCATTTTTCTTTTTCTTCTAAACTAGTCTTACCTTTGGAAATACCCTTATCCCAAAAATGATTGATATTATTCATCCCTTTTTCCAAGCTTTCGGGAAATGCATCAAATAATCGTGTTTCCCAACCACTCTGTGCACAAACTTGAGCAATTCCTGAACCCATGGTTCCAGCACCAATGACTGTAACGGTGCGCACATGCATAGCCAGTCGTTATGGCTTTAGGCCATAGGCATTACTCATTCTTCTCTTCCATATGCTGCAAGTGCAGACTGGAATAAGCGCTGCCTTGGTACATCATGTTCTAAAAAACAAGTGAATGGTGCAACATCTTTTAGCAATTCTATAGCACTTATATATGCTCCATAAATAAAGGGATCTGCAATTTCTGTTGGAGGGATATTTATTCCTAGTTTTACAAGGCCTTTCCTGGTATCTTCATCCCAAATCGCATATGTGTGATGTGTGAAATGTAGGTATGATGAGAGCCTCTTGATGTCGGATCGAGGATTTTCGGTAAAACTATCTAATAACAGGGTATCTGGATACCTTATAGCATATAATGCTAATTTTACTTCCCTTGTGGTATCCTCTCTCCATTCTCTTTGACCTAATCCCATCCATTGATCTATCATATCTAGCATGTTGTCATCATATGGTCTCTTGACCATGTATAGTAATTTTTCATATTCCTCAGAATCTTGCTGCTCAGAATGGTGATGCTGATAGAATAATTCAGTTAGTCTGTCAAAAAATGGTTTGCATCTTTCCTTATCAAAAGCTAGTAGTGCTACATGTTGCATAAAATCACCTTTTACAATTAACTCTCTTTATACTCTCGATATTGAATCCACTCTTGCTTCATGTATTCATTCATTAATTTGTCTTCATCTTCATCAGTTGGTAGGACGCTTATCAGGTAATCCTGATATTCCTCATTTGTCCCCTCAAATTTATCTCCTCTAATTGTATAATTTTTCCCTGCATGATTTCCTATGCCTCTATTGAATTTATCAGATGGTATGAATAAATCTGGTTCTCCTTCTTTTCTTGCAGAACTAATTCTCCTCATTTCTTCACGTAGTTCTTGGAAGTATAAATCTCTACTCGCTTCATTCAGATGTCCTCTATCTGCCTCAACATCACTTTCTCTTTCGTCATATCTACCTTTTACTCCGTAAACATATGCCCATTGTGCACTTGTTGAATCATCAGTTCCAAACAAATCTAATCCAGTACTTATCCATTTATTTAGATACTTTTGTAGTAATTCACAAGGGATAACTCCTTGTTTCACAATTCTTCGAAGACCATTAGCTCCTGTGCCTAAATGGAATGATTCTTCTTTAAGCATTGGGCCCATTGAAGCCGCTAGAGGCTTGAATGAAGATGTACTAAGCATCTTCAACTGGTATTTACCATCTCTATCTATGAAATGTGTAAAGCAAAAGAAATCTAGCCAATGATCAATTGGAGCATTAAATGACCCTAGTATTCTGGTGCCATCTTGTGCATTTCTTTCCAGTAATTTTGACGCTTCCCTAACTCCCTGTTCCCCGAAATAAGTGCACAGCAAGTAAGCCATTTGCCATCCATGCCTTTGCTCTTCACACATTATTCGCATAGCAGATTTTCTGTCATATTCAGTTGGTGCTGTTGCTAGAAGATGATTCTGCTGCTCTACGCTTGCAAATTCAGTATCTCCTTGGACACTAACCATACTGATAATCGCATCTCTAATATTTTGTTGAGGTATTTGCATTCTTCTTTCCCATTTTGGCATTCCCTTAAAATCTCCAAACTCAATTTCGTTTCCTGCGGTATCCCAATCGAATTTTATATCGAATCTATAATCACCTAACCAAGACGGATCAAAGCCAATCCTTGTTTGCCATTGACTGAAATCTTTTATCCAAGCCTCGAAGTTAGGTGTATATCCTTCTACTATCTCGGTATCTGCCATAGAATTGCGGCAAGGATATTAGTATATGAATAAATGTACATTTACCGTAGAATATTATTTCCCTATAAATCGAGGTGTACGGCGTTCAACATATGACGCAATCCCTTCTTTAGCATCCTCTGATTGGAATAAATCTGATTGTAATTCTCTTTCTAGAGCCAAGTGAGATTCTAATGGTATTTCAATACCACTTTGTACGCTACGCTTGATGTTTCCTATTGCCTTAGCCGCTGCTAGAGGTAGGGTAAATTGTCCTGCATAATCGATTACGTCCATTCTAAACTCTTCTAAATTCACACTGTCATAAATGTCATGGACAAGATCCATATCTCTTGCTTCTTCAAATGAGAATTTACGTCCTGTCACCATAATCTCCATGGCTCTTGCTTTTCCTACAAGGCGGGATAAACGAGCGGTACCTCCAGTTCCTGCTAATACTCCTAGGGATACTTCTGGTAATCCGATTTGGAAGTTTCCTTTGTGCGCTATTCGGATATCTGCTGCCATAGCAATTTCAAGTCCTCCGCCAACTGTATGTCCATTTAGTGCAGCAATTACTAATTTAGGTGTTTGTTCAAGACGAGATAGGGTTTCGTTAGCATGTAAACAAAAGAAGTACTTGTATCTCGGTGAAAGTGTATTCAAGTAGTTTATACTAGCACCCGCAGAAAAGAATTTCCCACCATGTCCAGTTAGTAAAATAACTGAAACCTCTCCATCAAATCTTGCATTTAGTATCGCTTGATCAATGTCTTCCCACATTTCACGAGTATAGGTATTAACTGAAGTTCTGCCTTCTTGCAAAGGTTTTCCATCAGTATCTGAAATTAGCTCAATGATTGCAATACCGTTTTTGGTAACGCCATAATTCACTAGGTTATTGGGCATTGGCTGAAGGTCTGGCCACGAAGTCATGTAACTCGGAGTAACAATCCGTTAATGAAAGAAACGGAATCAAAGTAATGTTAATTTTCAGCATCAGATGCAGTAAAAGAGAGATTTGCCCCCTCTTTCCTTACATTTTTCCATTGAATACCAACTTGTTCTGCTTTTTGGCTTGGTTCCCAAGAATCTCGCTTTAGAGGCTTTCGAAAAGGCATACGATATACTACTCTTCCATCATCTAAACTTTTCTTTCGTAGCATACTTTTTTTGACAATTGGCCACAGAGCCTTCCTCATGATCCCAGGTTGATAAATCCATTTCATGAATCTCAGACCATCTCCTTTTTTCTTTTGGTCTCTCATCCAATATCGGGCCACCATTTTGAACCCTCTATCTCCAACTCTATTCATGAGGAATCTATTGATTGCACTGACTTTAATCAATGGTACAAGTTTCTTTTTCACCTCAACTTCATAATCGCATTCATTAAGGATAGATTTAGCAGCTAAAACTCCACTAGTTATTGCATATCTCATGCCAAAACCCCACATGAAATCCTGCAAACCACCTGCTTCACCGACATATATCTTATTTTCATGGATATATTTCTTAGGCAGGCTAAAATCACCTTTCCCCCCTACTCTTTTGATGGGTTTCCGGTTCAATTCATAATGCTCATCATACCAAGCAATAGTCTCGTTAAGATATCTGCCGGATTTCTTTTGCTGTCTCCATAAACATGTACAAATTAATCCGATCCCATCTATAATGATAAGATATGAATAAGCACCAGGTGCTAATTTATCATTCAATTGAAATGCCACATGATTCGCGTGATCGGTATGAAAGATTTCGCCAAAAGCGATAGCACTGGAATCTTTTGGCCCCGCTGCTATTATATCACAAGTTTTTGGATCAACTTTTACTTCGTAGTGAATGTTAGCACCTGCCGCTATAGCCATTCTTTTGAATCCTTGATCTATACAATGCTCATCAGTTCCTCTTTCGACAACTCTAAATGCATCACCAATTGTTTTTGGATTAGTTATTACATCATCGGGATGTATCAAATCTATTATGTCAAAACCATTAGATTTGAACTCATCAGGGTTCAATCCCCATTCTCTCATCTCATCAAAAAAATCAACATTACTTGTCCAATTCTCAATGCCTTGGAAATCTCCATCGAATCTTGACCCACTATCTTTGCGTATTTCATGGACATGGACCTCTTTCCCAGCTTGAGCCAGAATTGTTGCTGCAGCAAGGCCAGATAATCCTGCTCCTAGGATGTCTATCCTCTCTCCCATGCATTTGCGTGTGTGTCTTAATGTTTGAAAGGTTTGGTTAATAATAATCAAAGAGTTCATTGGATAATTTAGTTTCGAGTAGTTCAAGTGTAGGGGTGTGATGGATGTCTATGGGTCAGATTATTGTTCGTGTTGAAGCAGATAAAATCAATCCTGAGTATCTTCGTACTTTACTTGATGTTGATAATTGTGGTAGTGTTGTTTCATTTGTTGGTTTAACTCGTGGTACAGAAAAGGGTGTCTCAGTTCAAAGGCTTGAATTTGATGCTTGGGAAGATAAATTACCCGGGGTATTGAATGATATTGCTCAATCTTCCATTGATAATTTTGATATAAATTCTGTATTAATATCTCATCGGATAGGAGTAGTAAACCCATCTGAACCAATAGTTTGCATTCATGTTGCTTCAACACATCGAAATGAAGGTTTTGAAGCATGTTCTTGGCTGATTACAGAATTAAAGTCACAAGCACCTTTATGGAAAAAAGAAGTAAGATCGGACGGAGAATTCTGGAAAGAAGGCTTAGGTTAGGTAATTTTCCATCCCTTCTTCCGACTGCCTGAATAATGAGTGCTTCTTCCGAAGAGCAAATGGGTAAAGAGGAATTGAGTAATTCATGGACTGGAATTGTCGACGTAGGTCCTAAAGATGCAGTTTTTAGAGAAGCGATTGCAACAGGTACTTTACAATTATCAGATGATGGAATTAGTGCTGTACAGAATGTTTCTCCCAAAGGTAATGTGCGTGAAATATCGACAATTGCCTCTATACAGGCAGTGAAAGACACTCCGAGAATGTTGCCTCATTGTCATTTAATACCAATAGAGGGTTGTTCAGTTGAATGGGATATTGAAGAGAATAAGTTACGGTGTACAGTGACGGTTCGAACACATTGGAGAACCGGAGTGGAAATGGAGGCACTATGTGGTGTTAATGCAGGATTATTATGTGCTTGGGATATGCTAAAATCAATCGAAAAAGATGCTGAAGGTCAATACCCTAATTCGCAAATAGATGGTGTTCATATTGTTAAAAAGAGCAAAGGGGACCAACATCATTGAATGCTGATTGACTCTCGGAGGCATCATGGCAACAGTTGATTTTGAGAAGTATTTCCTTCAAGCAACAGAATCTGCTGCAATAGCGGCATCTAAGTGGATTGGCAAAGGTGATGGTAAAGCGGCAGATGGTGCTGCGGTTGAGGCGATGAGGGCCGTTTTCGATACAGTGCCATTTAATGGCCGTGTAGCTATTGGTGAAGGAGAGAGGGATGATGCACCAATGTTGTGGATTGGTGAACCCTTAGGGTCTTTACAAGGCGTGCCTGGATCACCCGCAATAGATATTGCGGTTGACCCTCTAGAATGTACTAATCATGTTGCTTACGATTTACCCAATGCCATGGCAGTACTCGCTGCCGCGCCTAGAGGTGCACTTTTACATGCACCTGATTGTTATATGAATAAAATTTCAGGATCATCTCAATTAAATGGCGAGATATCTTTAGATGCTTCTACTTCATATAATATCGAGGCAACTTCTCATGCATTAGATAAGCCAATAAATGACTTAAATGTCGTTGTTATGGACCGACCAAGGCATGAAAATTTAATTAAAGAACTTAGATATTTATCTGTAAATGTAGTTTTAATAGGCGATGGAGATATTGCAGCAGCTCTAAATGCTGCAGACCCCGATTCCAATGTTGATTTGTTGATGGGCATTGGAGCAGCACCAGAGGGAGTAATAACTGCCACAGCATTGCGTGGCCTTAATGCACCTTTTGAAGGACGTTTAGTTTTCAAAAATGAAGGACATAGAAGTCGAGCGGAGAAAATGATTGATGGTGATATCGAAAGACTATGGGGTAGAGATGACCTTTGTGCCTCAGATGATTCATTATTCATTGGTACGGGGGTATGTACAGGTCGGACAAAAGGAGTAAGTCTCGATGGAAATAAATATTCCGTTGAATCTGAAGTGATTGATGTATCTAGTGGTATTCGTAAGTTTATTCGTGGTACTCATGACGTTTAATTTCGGATTGTTAAAGCGATGCCTTCATTTTCTATAGCCTTCACGTATGCATGAGGCTTGTATATGGATACTAAACTACTTGAGATGACTGCACGCGATCTAGTAGCGGCAGGTAAAGGAATTCTTGCAGCGGATGAAAGTAATGGTACAATGTCTAACCGACTTGAAGCGGTAGGTGTTTCCGCATCTGCAGATACAAGGAGGGCTTATCGGACCAACCTATTTGCAACTAAAGGGTATGAAGATGCAATTAGTGGTGTAATTCTTTTTGATGAAACAATTAGGCAAAAAATGCCTGACGGGCAACCTATTCCTCTTGCTTTATCTTCTAAAGGAGTTCATCCAGGGATTAAAGTAGATACAGGTGCTAAAGAATTAGCAAACCATAGTGGTGAGAAAATAACTGAAGGCCTCGATGGATTAAGTGGCCGCTGTCAAGAATATTTTTCAATGGGTGCTAGATTTGCTAAGTGGCGGGCCGTCATAACAATTGGTGACAATAAACCAAGTGATGCATGTATCTCTGTCAATGCCCACGCTCTCGCTAGGTATGCTTCTATTTGCCAGGAACAGGGTTTGGTCCCTATAATCGAGCCAGAGGTTTTGATGGCAGGTTCTCACAATGCACAAACTTGTTATGATGTCACTGCAAGAATTCTTGACGCTACTTTTGAGGCATGTCGTGTACAAGGAGTACATTTACCCGGTGCTTTATTGAAACCAAATATGATCATTGCAGGTTTATCTTGCCCCAATCAAATAACTCGTGAAGAAGTAGCTAAATTAACTGTAGATTGTTTGACTAAGCATGTACCACATGACTTGCCTGGTATTGTTTTCTTATCTGGAGGTCAATCTGATGAAGATGCAACTTCTCATCTGAATTTAATGAACGCAATGGATATCGAACACCCTTGGGAGTTATCTTATTCCTATGGCCGCGCTTTACTTGCAAATGCTTTGAAGACATGGGCTAGTGGTGAACACGATGAGAGTCAATCGGTATTTTTACAGAGGTCAAGGATGAATAGCCTCGCTAGAACTGGTGGATGGAGATTAGATTTAGAATAATTTTATTCTATCTTAATTTTGATTATCTTGGGCGCCTGGTCTTAATTGCCATACACATATTTCGTAACGTCCAGAGAGTGCTCCGCCACGTTTGGTAGTTGCAATTTTCATGATGTCTTTGTCTTTAGACAATACGTTGCCTAATTGTTGAGGCGTAGTCCCATGCCTCATAGTTGAATTGACATGTTCTAAAATTTCGGTAGTATTAGCTTCTCCTCTTGTATCTAGGAATTTCTTTATTTTTTGTCTTAGTCTAGTTGTCCTCATATACCCCTCTCCTTTATCTCTGGCTGTTCTCTCTCATGGTGATGTACCCACTCATCGGTAGCCCATTCCGATAGTGGTGATATTTTTCCTACGACTCCGCTCCTCCTTACTCTCCCAATTCTTACTATAGATGGATCAGATTCGAGTATTGCAGCTAAATCAAATTCTGAATTGATATCTACTTGTTTAGATATCCATTCATTAATTTCGGTAGTATTCCTTGGCTTATCCGAAAGATGCTTTTTAACTAAATCACGAATTTTTCTCGTATTCATAGTTTTCATTCCTCATTCAATCCGACTCGACTACCAGTTCGATAAAGGTAGGGTGGCGGGTGGTGATATAACGCTTCTGCAACTTATTGTTCAATTTAGTTACATATCGTTGCGCAATTAAGTGTACTTTTGTTACTATCTCTTAGTGGTTAAATCGGAACTAGTTATTTTTCCACTAGAAATGTGTAACTATATGTAACTATAATGCATAATTTAATACATAGTTTTGAAGTGGATGATTACGGAGATGGTCATTGGTGTCAGAAGGTTCGAATTTTGATCAAGATCCTAGTTTTATTTCTACACCGATTAAGATACGCAGTAGATACCGTAGAAGACTTCTCAATAGATTGTCTGATGGTGGCGCCACTGTAACCTCCTTAGCTAACGACATAGGTCTCCAGATACCACACGCATCTGCTGAGTTGCGTAAACTCAGAAATGAGGGACTGGTCGACAGTGATCTCGTTGCAGGGAGTAGAGGTGCATATTTGCATTTGACTGAACTAGGGTGGGAGCGAATAAGGTCAGATGAGAGATCTCGAGCAATAGAAGCGCTTCCTTTACCTTCTGAAATGGGTAAATATTGTATCCTAGATAAAGATGGTAGTAATCTTTTGATAGGACTTTCTTCAATTCCGACGTCTCCGATGTTACTCATACCCGATAGGCCGCCTGAGTTAGACATTCTTAATTCTGAGTCCATTGGAAATGAGGGGGTTAGATGGAATTGGGCAATCATTAAGGAAAGAACTCCTAGATGGTTTGATTTAGAATCAATGAAAATAACATCAGCTCCACCTTTTTCAGCGGATCCAGGGAAAATAGAGACATATACTGAAGGTAAATCAGTAATTGGGATAATTCGAGCAAATTTAATTGATCAAACAAATCCAATTGCAATGACCTTTGGAACCTGGTTTGATTCACCTAAAACTAGACAAACACCTCCTTTGAATGAAAACATGTTTCATCGGGGTGAATGGATATTAGGTGAGTGCCATGAATTAAGTCAGGAAATAAGGCCGAATGTTCCTCTAATAGCAATTCTTCCAGATAGTCTATCTCGAACCATGCTTCTCCGTACTGCTCGAGTCAATTCCTTGCTTATTGCTGATTTAGGAGGTTTAGATTTGGTTAGCGACCCCTATCCATTATCTGCTCTCGAATTTTGGATTCAAAAGGCACATCCAAGATTATCTAAATCCGAATTAAAAAAAAGAGTTCAATCCTTAAGTGATAGGATAATGTCTACAAGAAAAATTAGGACTGATGATTCTACTTGGCGTAAATTTAGGAGAGATTGGGGTAATGCTGTTTTTACAAGTGATGATAAAATTATCCGAAAAATCGATACTAGAGGTTTGGGAATATATGCCATTGAGTCATTGATTAGCTGGGCAATATCTGTAGAAGAAAGACCTCCATTAGTTTTAGAAGTAGGTGATAATATCTCAGATGAGGTCACTTCTTCAATTCTTATCCATCCTAAACTAAGGATTCTGATTGAAAACAAGTTTTCATCAGTTACTAAATCTCAAAATATTCTTTATTCTGATAATCTCAGGCCTTTACCTTGGTTGAAATTACAAACTTCAAATGGAGTAGTAATCCCACTCAAGCTAATTGATAATCTCCCCAATACAATTCAGATCGATGAAGATCTGAATAATTCATCCGTAACTCCATGGAAAATCGTGGGCCTCAGTAACTTACATGATTCTAAGCCTGAAGAATTAGAACCAGGGTATCTTTCAATGGTATATTCTGCGGTTTCCCAATATCCTAATGGAAATGAAGAATGGGCTAATCAAATGGAGGCAAGATATCCAATCGCTGCTTGGATAGCATCTCCTAAACGTACACGTTGGCCAAGATGGCAACGTCTCAAAGGTCGTATGTCGGTTGAATGGTTAATTTTATTTGATATAGATTACATCCCTCTAGATAAACTTGCAGAACTCGCTGATGATGCTACAGAAGAAATACTTGATTATTTCGCTGAAAAATTAGGTGAGAAAATTAGAGAAGAGCATGAAACGGTAATTCGAACTCGTCCTGCAACCGATCCAATAGGTGCATCCCGAGGGACTGCTTGGGTTGCTGCCCAATTTCTTTCTAACGCTGCCTGGATTCCTGAAACTTTACATGAAGATTTAGTCAATTGGTCATTACAGGCTTGGCTTTCATCCCCTCCTAAAAATTCTCTTGACGCCCTTAAAGGTGTTTCTTGGCTCTATTCACCTGATAGAGGTCGCAATAATGAATTCCCCCCAGTCCTCAATAAAATTCTATTACGTGGGAAAAATTTATCAGAAGATCATGACTTGAAAATTTGGTCTACATTAGTCTTCCGAGCAGTAGAAAATAAGGAACTAAGTAATAATGATTTAAATTATATAATCGAAAAATTACCCTGTGATTGGTGGGCTCCTTTATCTCCTGAGATATTATTCAAATTATTAACTGATGAAGATTCAACGGAATGGGTAATCTCAAATCCTAAGCCTTGGATTGCTCTTTTATTCAGACCCATTGGAGAGTTAGGTGATGCACCAGGTTTGGAAAACTTCCCCCATCCCGGATTTAATTCTGAAATCTATCCATTATTGATACGTAGACTTAGAGGCCGTAGAGAAAGAGATGGTTTACCTAGTTCAGCAGATTCATTAGTTGATTTATTAGAGGCCATAGAAGCTTCAATTAAGAAAATACCACCTGGTTCTGGCAGAACTCATATTCTTTCTGGTTGGCTTGCTCAGCCTCTAGAAAAATGGCCTGAGATAACTCCTAAGGTTGCTTTTAGTGGTGACCCAATTATTGGTGAAAGGTTACTTTCAAGGAAAACTGGTTTTCACGATAATATCGTTTCAATAAATTTATAATTTCTTTTTTTTAAGACGTATTTTCATTTTCTCCTAAACGATGAGTTATTGAGTAGGTGTACCCTAGAATCATCTGCCCAACTGGCAACTCCGAGTTGACAAAGCCCCCAGCCGGAGGTTTAGGATGAAACTCGGTACCACAGATATGGGTTCTCCGTCTGTCGAAGACCAGAGTGACTTATTGTGAATAATTGAAGAGATTGTTCCTTTGAGGATGACCTCCGGCGCAATACAGACGGAATGGATTGTGTTAAGGTCCCCTGTTGACCGAAAGGGATGATTCTAGGGACTACCCCACAATCCAACATACGTCCTGGGGTGGGGTCAGGAGTCAGAGCATGAAAGTGCGGTGACAGGCTCCGTTACACCCCGGGGCACACTTTACTTCCGCAGTTCTCAAGTCATATGTGCATAGTTGGAAGACTAATGACGAGCCTTGGACTAGTAGGGGGGACGTTCGAATTTTTTCATTTAGGGCATCAAAAATTGATTCAAACGGCTCTATCGTATTGTACAAATCTTGAAATTTGGGTCATTTCTGATGAAATCGCACGTAAGAAAGATGTTAGGATTTCATCATGGCAAGATAGGTGTGATTATATCCAGTCAAGATTATCATTAGATGATGGATCTAGAATTTCTTTCCATGAATTAATAGATGATTATGGCGTAGCAACTTCTCATAATACCGCTTCTGCTATTTTTTGTACTAATGAAACAAAATCTACTTGTATCTCAATTAATGAAATGCGATTCAAAGGCGGTTTGAAGAAATTATCAATTATTGAAGTACCTCATGTTCTTTCTGCGGATGGTGGAATAATCTCTAGTTCGAGAATTAGGAGAGGAGATATTGATCCTAATGGTAATTTTTGGTTTGATGAAGAATTCCTTGTCTCTAATATTTACCTTACTAAAGAGGTTGAGAATTCGTTAAAAGATCCTTTTGGTACTTTATTTAAAGGTCCTGAATCTGATCATTCAATTGCAATTAAAGCAGCATTAGCTTCTCTTGGTGGTGATTTTTCACCGATAATTGGAGTAGGTGATGTAACTGTGAAGTCATTACAAGATATTGAGCAGATTCCTTCTATAGGATTAATTGATCAAAAAACAAAGCGTATGCTCTGGGATGGATTTAGAGAAATCGACCAATCATTATATGATCATGTTATTGAGAGTAATAATCCACCTAGTATGTTGACTAAATCTTTATTTGAGGCCTGCCAGATAGCTATCTCAAACTGGGCTGACAAGCGCGAAAAAACTCTAATTGTTGTAGATGGTGAAGAAGATTTGGCACCACTCTTATTGCATATTCTCGCACCAATTAAGTCAGTCATACTATACGGGCAGCCAAATCAAGGGGTAGTTATGAGAATCACAGGTCTCGATACTAAAAATCGCTGTAAGAGATTATTATCAATGTTTCAAAAAAAGCAATGAATCAGTTTTCATTATCTGAATTCATACCTAATGCGAGCCCAAATGCTACCATTGAAATCGTAACTGCATAGACTCCTGGATCTACCCATGTGTTATTTTGCATACTCCAAACAAGATAAAATAATATTCCAATTACTACAAGCCAACTTGAAATAATGTCAGTAATTTTTTCGCCTTTAACTAGATTATTAGCGAAATTACTACTTGGTAATCCTGTGATGAAGGCTAATGCTCCTTCTGAATCTGGACTTGCTTTCTTCATCCCCCTATCTCCGCCTACAATGAATAATAGCCCTAATGATATGAAAAATCCATCATCGAGAGTGAATTTATAATCGTGCGCAGTGAAAGCTTCTTCTCCCAATCCTAGGAAACCAAACCAAGAAACTTTGTATCCTGGAGAATAAGCTCCTTCAACTAAGTTAACAATAGATAGTAGTACTACCCAAATCCCTAGCATTAATGCAAATATTGAAATCGTGCTACTAGGTCTATTTAGAGCTTCATTCCAGTCTGTCTGAACCATGTCTATCACAATCGGCGACCTACCCTTTTGGTTTAACGCTTTCATTTATCGGATGAAGTTTAAAGTCGACCTTGTAGCATATATTTTCCTTGTGCTGCTTCTGCAATTTGTGGTTGATTAATGCTCATGACCTTTATTGAATCGATAGCCTTCGGTATAGCAGAATTTACCTGTTTACTTCGCCCCCCTCTCCCTTTGCTGTGATTCCTAGCCATAATCAAGCCGAGTGTATCTAATTCATTTAATAATGTTGAAATTCTCCTTGGCGTCAATGGTTCTATACTTGTCTTCATACATGCTTGAGAATATGTTCTAAATATTTCTCCAGTTGAGATATTTCTTAAACCATTTTCTTCATTTATTATTATGCAAAACAACACTAATTTTTGATGAAGTGGCAGAGTTCTCAATACCGGGGTGACTTGGTCATGTTCAAGTTGAGATTGAGCTAAACGAACGTGCTTAGGGTCAACTTTAGTCTGCGATCTTTGTTCTGCTTTCTGGACCGAGATTCTCAATAAATCTAGGGCCCTTCTTGCATCACCATGTTCTTGTGCAGCTAGAGCAGAGCATAGAGGGATTACTCCACTATCTAACGAATCTATTTTTAATCCCATAGAGACTCTTTCTTCTAAAATATCTTGTATCTCTTGAGCACCATATGGGTGGAATACTATATCTTCTTGACTTAATCTTGAACTGACTCTTGGATCAAGTTCTTGTGTGAAATTCAGGTCATTACTAATTCCAATTATGCAACATCTAGCATTTTTTAGTGTTGTATTAAGGTTTGTCAGGCTATAGAGTAAATCTGAACCAGCTTTGGCAACTAAGTTATCTATTTCATCTAAAACTAGGATATGAACTCCTCCTAGTCTATCCATTCTTTGAATAAGTGTTTCTAACACTCTGTCAGTAGGCCATCCAGTAAATGGTATTAATTCATCACCTCTTTGTTTAAGTTGACTAGCTAATGTTTGAACAACTCTATACTTAGTATCTACATTCCTACAATTTACTTCATAGGTTTGAACTGAATGGCCCATTTGTTTTCCTTTCTCAAGTAATTGTCCTAGTACGAATCTAGTCACTACTGTTTTACCTGCTCCCGGAACTCCGTACAATAACATATTAGAGGGGATATGCCCATTTAATGCATCAACTAAATTCCTAACTAAGGCTTCAACTTCTTGTTCCCTATGCGGAAGATTGCTTGGTTCGAATGCATGGTCAAATGCTTTCCGATCTATGAAGAGTGATTCTTGTCCGAGAATTTTCTCGAAAATATTTCCCTCCATTTCTTATCACCAATGCCTTATGTTATATCCCATGTTCTAATTACACACACTGACAAGGTCACTGGAACAACGGGGATTCTTCACGAGACGCTCCGAGGTAATAAGTGATTCCAAACTAAGGTGAGGTGGAGGCTAGATTTGAATCCCTATTAGGGTGACATTGTAATCAACCCCAATTGTTAATTTTTGGCTATAAATTCTCAACCAGTCATCTCTTTTAGATTTTTTTCAAGCATTTAATCTATGTCATTATTCACTCAGATAATCTTTGAGCCTACCAATGAATTATCCGGATTTATTTCTTTATATAATTTTCCCAAATTAAATATTTTTTAATATATTAAATTACTTTTTATAGTTATTTTTTTTAATTGGTATATAATGGATGTTATTTTTTAAAATGCTTTTTTAACATTTCGACACCGCCATTTTCATCAATTAATATAGCGTCGCCATCTTCTAATTGATGGGTGTTTTCAGATAAATTAGGTGTGGGGAATCCATCTAGGTGATTTTCTGAACTTGCGTAATTATGTGTGACTAGAATTAATGTTTCAGGATATATCTCTGAGAATTTCCTTACGTCGTTAGGTGTATGATGATATGGAAATTCTCCAATATCAGGCATTCCCATTTCTAGAACTACAGCATCGGCATTCTTTGCTCTTTTCTCAATTTCATCACAAGGTCCTGAATCTCCACAATGCAATAGTACGAATCCACTCTTGTGTGTCAGTTCGTATCCGTGTGGATCTGTTTCAGGTGTGTGACAAACAGGGAATCTTTCAAATTTCCAGTCAGTATTAGTTAGTTCTATTGCCTCCATCTCATTCCAATTTGCTATATCATCAATATCATTTTCTAAGCTACCTGGAAACCCTATATTGCATAGATTGGTTAAAAATTCTTTACCTCCTGGTCTTAGATGAATATTCAGGTCTTTTTCTCTCTTTGTATCAGAGATATATTTTCTTTCAAGTAAAAAGAATGGAAATCCAAATGTATGATCTGCATGCCAATGTGTGAATAAAAGGTGACTAATATCAGAAGTTTTAATCCCCGACATTCGAAGTTGTGTGATGAGAGTTGGCGGCGTATCAATAAGTATTTTTTTATCAATAATTGCTAGTGCATGAAGTCTTCCAAAGGGTGTGAAGGCATTGCCAGTGCCTAGGAAGTCGATGCGAGCCATGGTTGTCGACTAGATACCTAAGACTTGACTTCATCGCTTCGAAGATGAGTCTTCACTACTCTTCTTTCGCATCTATTCATAAACAGGTTTCAACTCGGCTAGTATAACACATTGAGGTTTTGTCATGACTGATTGGAGCGCAAAGAACCCTTACACGTCTAAATTAACAGAGAACTATGTTCTCAATGGAGAAGGTTCTGGTAAAGAGACTCGGCATATAGTATTCGATTTAGGAGATTCAGGATTGGAATACAAGGCAGGTGATGCACTAGGAGTTATACCAATTTGTCCGCCGGAAATTGTTGCAGAACTTCTTTCACTTGGTGGATTTAGTGGAAATGAAGATGTTGAAACTAATCTTGGGATGTGCAGCTTACATGAAGCATTATCTACAAGGTATGAAGTTCATCGCGTCACTAAAAAATGGATTGAATGTTTGGGTTCTCGAGTAGTCAGTGGTGATGGACCTATCGAAATACGAATTGTTAGTAGAGAGAGAGTATCAACCTCTGATGGTGCAACTGTTATGAGTTGGAGAGGTTCAGGTAGTGATGAAGATTTACCTACTGATTATTCAGAAATTATGTCTCCTAATGACCCTGCTGAAGAACTTTGGAATCAACTGACATCTGACTCTAAATCTATGGAAGATTATATGTGGACTAGGGATTATATCGATAGTCTTCGAGATTTCAGTAATGTTTCATTTACTCCGCAAGAGTTTATTGATGGCATGGATAGGCTAAAACCTAGATTATATTCAATAGCGAGCAGCCCTGAATTTGAGCCAGGGACAGTACATCTAACTGTAGGCATTGTAAGATATAGTTATCATGATCGGAATAAAGCAGGTTTGACTACTGGTTATTTATCAGATAGATGCACTGTAGATGATACTCAAATAGGGGTATTTATGTCTCCAACTAGGTCGTTCATTCTTCCTGAAAATGGAGATGCTGATTGCATAATGGTGGGTCCAGGTACAGGAATTGCTCCATTCAGAGCATTTCTTCAACAAAGAGATTTAAACGGTGATAAGGGTAGAAATTGGCTATTTTTTGGAGATTGGACAGAGTCCGGTGAATATTATTACAAAGAAGAAATGGACGATTGGAAAAACCGTGGCATTCTCAATAAACATGATCTTGCTTGGTCTCGTGATGGTTCAGAGAAAGTTTATGTTCAACATTTAATGAGAAAAAATGGCTCAGAAATTTGGGATTGGATTAACGGTGGCGGATATTTTTATGTTTGTGGTGATAAATCACGGATGGCTAAAGATGTTCATCAAACATTAATTGATATTTGTTCAGATCATGGCGGAATGAGTCCTGAAGAGGGTAAATCATTTGTTCAAGATAGAATGATGAAACAAGAGAAGCGTTACTTACGAGATGTCTACTGATTGTGAAATTAGGCCTTGTTTTGCCGATGCAATCATAGTGTGCCTTTCGTTGCCTAAGAATGATGTTTCGAAGAGTGCTCATCGCGAATCGTGGAGAAATCGCTCTTCGAATTCTTCGATCACTCCATTCTTTAGGTATAGAAGCAGTAATGATATACGGTCGTGAGGATAGAATCTCAACTCCAGTTAGGCTTGCCGATGAATCTGTATATATCCCAAGAGATGATCCATTAGCCTCTTACTTAGATATCGAGGCAATTGTTGCAGCAGCTAAAGAAGTAGGGGCGGATGCTGTACATCCAGGTTATGGTTTTCTCGCTGAGAATCCAACTTTCGCTAAGAGGCTAGCAGATGAAGGAATAACCTTTATTGGCCCCAGTCCAGAAGTACTTCAATTGTTAGGTGATAAAATCACTGCTCGAGAGACTATGCTAAAGGCTGGTCTTCCAATTGCTCAAGGATCTCCGGGACCTATATCCAATCCCGAGGAAGCATCTTTAATCGCTGAAAAAATTGGATTCCCTGTGATCATTAAGGCCGCTGCTGGAGGTGGAGGTATAGGGATGCAAGTTGTTGAATCTTCTGATGAATTTGAATCTGCTATGAAACTCTGCCAAGGCCGCGCACTTTCTGCTTTCGGTGATGATAGAGTATTTTTAGAAAAATATATTCAAGGGGCTCAACATATTGAATTCCAAGTTTTAGGTGATGGTACTGATGCAATTCATTTTGGTGAAAGATTTTGCTCAATCCAAAGAAGACATCAGAAAATATTGGAAGAAGGTCCTTGGTTAGATGAAGCAGTGAGGGAAGAAATTGGTAGCAAAGTAGTAGAAGGTGCAAAGGCTGTAGGATATTGTGGTTTGGCTACATTTGAATTTCTTAGAGATTCTAATGGGGAATTTTATTTTCTAGAAGTTAATCCTAGAGTTCAGGTTGAGCATACTGTAACTGAAATGATAACAGGTACGGACTTAGTATCTATGGGTATAAGAGTTGCATATGGCGAGAAAATAAGGATGAAACAAGAAGATGTGATGATTAATGGGCATGCTATTCAAGTCAGATTAAATGCTGAAAATCCAGTGACCTTGACTCCATCTCCGGGTAAGTTATGGGAGTGTCATTGGCCTGGTGGACCTGGTGTAAGGATCGACACTCATGCTTATACTGGTTATGATATGCCTGCTTCGTTCGATAGTTTATTGGCAAAGTTAATCGTTTGGGCACCCTCTAGAGATGAATCTATTGCCAAAATGAAAGCAGCGCTATCAGAAATAAAATTGTTAGGTGTTGATACTTTGATACCATTGCATCAAGCTATTTTATCAGAAAATGATTTCCGAAAAAGAAATATCACTATACATTATCTCGAAGAACACAAGAACTTGTTATAAGGAGGCTATATTTTGGAAATACTGATTGTAGGAAGCATTGGTTATGATGATATTTCAACCCCTGAAGCAGAAGGTTCAGACCTATTAGGAGGTGCGGCTACTTATGCTGGATTATCTGCTGCTTTTCATAAATTTGATGATGCCTCGGAAGTCCCTAAGATTGGTATTGTGAGTGCTGTAGGTGACGATTTTTCAACATCAGATCAGTTAAAGTTAGAATCCGCTGGTTTAAATTTAGCAGGCGTAGTTTTGAGAGATGGATACACTTTTCGATGGTCGGGTAAGTATGAGGGTTCTATGGAAAATGCTCATACGATTTCTACTGATGTTAATGTTCTAGAAGATTTTAATCCTATAATTCCAGAATCTTGGCGTGTGCCGGAGATATTATTCTGTGCCAACACTCACCCAGCAACTCAAGTTTCGGTCTTAGATCAATGCCCTAGTGCAGTAATTACAGCACTTGATTCGTTTATGTTATGGATAAATGAAGAAAAAAAGACGCTATCAGAAGCTCTTCGTAAAGTCGATATTGCAATTTTAAATGAGGAAGAAGTATGTGCACTTGCTAATGATGAAATTCTTCCACGTGCTATTAATTCTCTCCAGTCAGGTGCTGCTTTGTATGGAGGCGAAGCAGCCGGGCCTGGTCCTCGTTGTATTATAGTTAAGAGAGGTAGCAGTGGTGTAATAGGTAAATTTCCATTTGGATTAATCGCCTTACCTGCGTATCCAATAAGCAATGTAATTGATCCCACGGGGTGTGGTGATTCTTTTGCAGGAGCCTTTCTAGCCAATATCTCAGGTAGAACTGGCGCATTGAATGATGTCGAAGTCATCCGAAATGCTTTGGTTCATGCGACAGTAACTGCATCTTTCACTATAGGTGGTTTAGGTAGTTCTAATCTTTCTAAAATTCAACGTGGCTCATATCACGCTCGAGTAGATAGGTATAGAAGAATTGTTGGTTTGTAACTATTCTAATCTTCTAATACCCTTGACATGGCCCAAATCATCTTTATTTGATGTTCTACGCATTTGATTAAAACTAAGCAAAGGTTCATGATTTACTAATACTGTAGGGCTGTGTTCTTCGCCTCTTGATACTCGACTAACTACTATATTCAATGCATCTTTACCTGATGATGGCTTAGTATTCTCAGTCCTTCTAATTCTATTTGTGATATCTGCCTGATGTTCTTGATCACTTCTCAGTCTCAAATGTTGTTTCGATTGAAATTTAGAGTATTGATTTGCATCCAATCCATCAGGGTCGCCATATTCTTCTGCATAGCTCATATTTTCTCGTACATAACTCGGAGATTTAGGGAGTAGTATTCTTTCTAAAAATCCTAATTTTTTCTTTCTTATTGGTTGATTTCTTAATGCTAATCGACCATCTCCTAATGAATTCGCAATTTTAGATAATCCTGGATATTCACCTAAATCGGTAGGAGCGGGTAACGCAGCCATAATCTCTGCTTTCCTCTGTAATGATTGCTGAGCCTTTGCTCTTTTCACTAGTCCTGGTTTGCATTCTATCCTTACTGCTTCATCAGTAGGTGCAGGCAACTCTGGATTATTCCGGTAATTACTGTTAATAGGGCTGCGATTTAAACCATTAGCTAGTTTAATCATTCCTGCACTAGAAATTGGCCTATTCTCTATTTCAGGCTCAGAAATATATTCTCCAAATATCGAATTTGTAGCTTCTTTCTGATTATTCTCTTGATTGATATATTGTTCAGGAGCAGAGTATGTTTGTTGTGTCGAAGGTGACGAATAATTAACCGGTTCTGCGAATGATGAAGCTGCCGGTTCCAAATCAAATATCCCTCCAGAGCCGAATCCGAATAAATTGGAACCAGCATCCGTATTTGTATTTTCTATTACCGAATCTATACGGTTATTATGGGTTTTTTCATTATACCATTCAGGTTCATTCCTTCCCCATGTTTGTTCATATGCAGAATTCTTCTCTATTTCATCATATGAATTAGAATTAGTAGTTGGGTATTTTTGGAAGTTTGTGTTTATTACTGGTTCTGGTGCCTCGAATGATAATTGGTTTATGCTTGGTTGAACTTTGATAGTATCTATTTTAGTTTTAAGGTGAGGATTTTCCAAAATTTGAATTTGATTATTGACACTCAAATCCTCGTGACTGATAGTGGGTGCAATGAGTAGCCCTTTTGGTTCAATTCTTGAATTTCTTTGTGATTTAAATTCTCGTTCCAAGCATGATTTCGCTTCTTCTACTGATTGACCATTATTTACTTTTTCAATCATCATTTGAACTTTCAATAAATTTTCTTGGTCATTTATTTTTGATTGAATTATATGCTTACCGCCGATACTAGTCTCAATGACTAAGGCAGGATTTTTGAATATGAAATGTGAAAGTGCCGAGGATGCTCCTATCAAAGACACAGCATATCCCAATGGAGGGATTAAAATCGTCGCCCCTAAGTAACAAGCAGCAGATCCCCATAATACAACCCCACCGGGAATTTTCGGAATATCGATACTTCTTGTCCTCGAAATAGATGCTAAATCTAGTCTTATTCCTTTTTTTAGTTGATTTGATAAAACAAGCTGGCGCCGAGTAATCGTTACCGTAAACTTACCTTTTACCCCAACCAATGAGAGGTTGCCGAACAGTGCCGACTCACCCTCATCCGGTCGAGCATTACGCTCGAACGTGTGCATCCAGCCCGTGAGTTACTCGTTGACGATATAAAAACTCGGTTTGTTGACCACTTAATTGACTCACTTCGAGGATGTTTTGGTCTACGCCGATTTTTGTAAAATAGCAGTCCCGATAATACGCATAGGCGTAGCATCTAACTGAGTAATAATTATTGGAGGGCTGTCTCTCAATCTTGTCCAGAGTGGTACTTCCCATTCTACACTAACAGTTGAATCATCTTTACTTTTTATTCTCCCAACAATAAATTGCATATCGACTGCAGCGTGTATCACATCTCCCACTTCCAAACTACGCTTTTGAAAAGGTGCCATTTTAATTTCAAAAATAGATGAAGTATTCTTGACTAGAGCATCTGAATCAGAATGTATAATCATGCATCCTCTATGGAGCGCTTCTTCCCTTAGATTTCTTATTGCTAAGCCAACTCTATCCCCAGATATAGCAATATCAACATCGTCATCCATTACTTGTAAACTACGAACGATCCCATTTTCCCCAACTGGGAGAACTTGTATGGTGTCATGTTTAGACACTGAACCTGATTGAACATAACCAATTGCCACTAAACCAACTCCTTTGACATTGAAATGTTGATCTACAGGAAGAATCAAAGAATCATTATTTTCTTTTACTTCTCCCATTAGAGAAAATAATTTCTCACGAATACTATGCTCGTCTGGAACTGTTTCATATAATTCCCAATCTTTCAATCCGGATTGATGCATTATCATTTTAACTTGATCTGGATCCACCCAACCTCCAGTTTCTGGATTGATTATTGCCATTCCTTTTTTGATTTCAGCACAACCAAAAGCAACACAAATCTCTCCCAACGATGCATCTATTTTTGAAACTTCAATGATTCCAACTTTAGCTACATTTAGAACTGAAAGTAATGGCCTAATTTTCTCAGGATGTTTGAGTGGTCTTAGTAATGATAGAATTTGATTTACTCCATTTTTTTCTTCTTTGAACACATATGATTCTATGTCTCTTACATCTCCTTTTTTAGCGATGCTTCTAGCAAGATTTTCAGAACCAACAAAGGCAATATTGAGTACAGGCACAAATATCCGAATGGCTATCCCTTGTTGAAAGGAACGGTGAAGTATACTATACTTATTCTCAGCTCATTGCATCTCTAGCCTTCTGGGCTAATTTCCATAATTTTTTATCTTCATCTGTTTCTGGGTCAAATTGAGGTATATTAATTGCCTTCATATCTCTATCAATTGCTACCATAAAAAAGAAGCCTGAACATATTTCTTCTCCGACCCATTCTGATCTAGATAATCTACATGAAATTACATGGATTCCTGCTGTGCGAGGGGATGTCCAAACTATTTTTGCAGTAGTGCGTATTACATCTCCTTGATATGCAGGTCTTCTAAACTTTAGAGCATCTACTGATACTGTTACAAAATTTCTATGTGCGAACTTAGATGCTGCCATTCCTGCTGCAGTATCCATAATTGCCATTAATCGACCTCCGAATAATGTATCTAGAGCATTGGTGTCTCCTGGGAACACCTCGTTTAGTTGTATTACAGGGTCTGTAGAGTATGCCTCATCCATGTCTATCAAAGCCTCTCAACCCCTCATCAAACTTGAAGCCATCATATTGTTTTAGTGATTTAGTCTAGTTTTCGAACCGTTGTATTCAATCCTGAGTACCGACTCGGAGAGCCATGGAGATGCCAGAATTGATTTGGGAAGAGTTCAATTTCGAGGACCCTGATGGCGGGCGAATCATATTTTGGCCGCATATTCCATGTTTGCGTATGCCATCTAAATTAAGGTCTCATTCTAATTTTGACGGAGTAGCTTTTTTGAATTCTTCTCTTGATTTAAAATCTTGGATTGCTGATGCTGAACAAGAGAAAAATAGTCCGGGGATTCATCGTGATTCTGCTATTGCGTCAGGGACTTTATTTGGTAGATTAATGAGTGATCTAAATGAATTAGATGTAGATGGACCTGTGATTCCAGATCCTGAACAAATGCGTCTGCTTTTACATGCTCAGAATTCAAGAGGAGGGATGCCAGTTTATGCAATTGAACCCGAACTTGAAGATGAAGAATGGGTTGATTGGCAGATAAGTAGTGCAGATCAACAAGTGACTTATCTTAATTTAATGCTTACTTTAACGACAGGAAGGCGTTGGAAAAAGCAAAGGAAGCATGCTATAACTCTAGTCCCCTCTTCTAAGCATGTAAATGCAGATTTAGGTGCCGCCGCCGCCTCAGCAATGACTTGGTGGTTTGAAGAACAGCGTGGACTATCTGATGAATTAATTGCTTTGAGAGATGCTAGATTTGTATCAAGGATAAGAGGTGCATTAAGAGACCTACACAATAGTAGGGTTGATGATACTAAAGCGCAGGAGACTACTTTGCTGGTCCCTATCCATCAGGCTCGATTGCCTTCGATCAAGAAGGCAATTAGTTCTTGTATGGATGTAGAACCAATAACCCCGGAGGATTGAATATGGATGAACAAAAAATAAATTTAGATATTGAAACACAAACCTTTCGTTTTACTCCATCTGAACCAATTAATCATGAAGAGGCTGTTAGTTTAGCTAAAGGAGTAACATCTGGAGAATATGTAGTTATAATTCATGAAAACCCGCATGCAACACTTGTAATTGAGCCTGAAGGGACTGTTCTAGTCCATGGCATATCTCGAAGTGAAGTTGCAAGATTAGCAGTTCAAGAATTGTTACTAACGTTGGGAATGTCTGATGAGTGGTTGATTTTAGATACAGGTGACATGATAATCCGTTTTTCAATAGGAAGAGCAGTATTGATGGATTTAGCTGCTGATAGGTTCTCAGAAATTGATTATGATACTCGTATTGGTGCTTTAAGAATAAATGCTGAAAGACATAAATGTACAATATTATTATTCAATAATGGTCATGGAATTATCCTTAAACAAACCTCAAAAAGAATTGCACAGATGGCTATAAGACATTGGTCGTCTCAATTAGATGGTGAAGGCGCACTGGCGTGAGAACTATGTTTAAAGATGGCCGTTGGATTGGGCCAATATTAGACCAGCATATGCATTTAGACCGTAATAATCGATATCTTGAAGCCGTTAATGAATTTGTTATTGCAGGTGGTACTGCTATTAATTTAGTTCATAAACCTAATTTTTCTAAACTTCCTGTATCATTGTCTGAATATAGATCGGTGTATGAAGAAACTCTCGAGATGGCCAGAGAAGTACGGGATAAATTTGAGATATCTGTATCCGTAATACTCGGTCCTCACCCTGTGGCTTGGGAAAATCAGATTCATACTCTTGGTTTAGAGGAATCAACCTCATTACATATTCAGGCTGTAAAACTTGCTCTAGAATATATTTCTTTAGGTGATGCAGTATGTTTAGGAGAAGTAGGGAGGCCTCATTATCCAGTAGATGAGAAAACATGGGCTGCATCTAATGAGTTATTGCTCGAGATCATGAGGCTTGCTAATGAAGCGAAAACAAGTATACAGTTGCATGTTGAAGATAATGGTGAAAAAACATATTCAGATCTAGCTAAAATTTGTGATGAATCTGGTTTACCCAGGCATTTCGCAATCAGGCATTATGCCCCTGCCGATATAACTCAAGAGTTCACTCATGGTTTGAGCGCAACAGTGAGTGTAGGTAAGGGAAGTATCTCTAAAATTATTGAATGTATAGGTCAATCAAACTCATTTTGGGGTATGGAAACAGATTATCTCGACGATCCAAGGAGACCTGGTGCAGTTCTTGGTCCTAAGACGATTCCAAAGAGAACTCATCAATTATCTAAAGAATTAATTGATAATGGATATAGTGAGGCTGAAGTTTCCGAAATACTAACAAATATTCATTTTACTTGGCCCAATAAAATTTATTCTTGATTTGGGAATTTTAGCTTTGGAGTGAATATCATAATTCCTCCTAATAAAAACATTAAAACACATAGTATGAAAAAATAAAAATCACCTATTGGCATCGGTGAACCACTTAATCCCTCAAAACTCCATCTCAATAATGGTCCATTTATGGGCAAGAAGAAAATCATAATCATAATTCCTAACCTCTGACGTACGAGCATAATCCTCGGATATGCTTCTGACATTTGAACAGATGTAACCGAATTAGTTTAGAAAGGTCCTATGCTCGGACGGGCATCGCGCCTGTAGTGAAGGGGTTATCACCTGAGGTTTCCAACCTCATGTCCCGGGTTCAAATCCCGGCGGGCGCACCATCAAATCAGTAGTGTTGTAACTGGTATATTGAAACACCTTCGTCTTCTGCGTTGAACTATGTCTGACAATCAGGAACAATCTTCACCCGTTCAAATAGGAATAAGTAAAGACCAATCTGATCTATCTGATGAGAAACAAATAATTGGACGTAAAATTTGGAGGGTAGTCCCTTATATCAAGAAATATTGGAAAAGAGCTCTTGGTGGCATCTTAACTAATGCTGTAGCGAGAGCATTTGATTTGATACCGTTCATTGCTATAGGGATGGCTGCTGATTATTATAGAGATGGAACATTTACCGATCGAACGATTGAAAGATTTGTCACATCCGATTTACTTCCATCCTTAGGTCCTATGAATTCTGTTGAGTTTGGTTTTGGCTTTTTGATTTTGATATGTTTCACCTGTCTTGCAGTGTTTCAAGGATTTAGTAACCAGTTATGGCAATCAACCGCTTATATGGCTCAGCATGATATTAGAATGGATGCTACTGACTCATTAATGGCTATGGAAGCATCATATTTTGAAACAAGGCAAACAGGTAATTTGATGTCTGTATTATCTGCAGATGTTGCTCAGTTAGAAGATATAATCTCAGACGCAAGTACTAGTCTGATTCGTTTAGTCATGACCTTTGCGACTGCATTTGGGATAATGTTCTGGATGTCGCCTACACTTGCTGTAATTTTATTTGCTCCTTTAGTTCTAATCGTCCCAATGGTCATTTGGTTTTCTACTAGGGTTCAGCGTAAGTATAGAAGGACAAGAGAAAGTACTGGTGGGATAGTCGCAATACTAGAGAATGTACTGTCTGGTATTACTGTAGTACAAGCTTACAATGCAACTGCATTCGAAAGTTCTAGAATAGGTCGCCAGAGCGGAGATTATCGCGATCAATCAATAGAAGCAGCATTTGTACGGAATCGTTTCATTCCAGGGATATATATCGTTGCTGGAATCTCCTTCGGACTCTTAGTTTCCGCAGGTGGATGGGTGATGGCTTCAGGCGAAATTACAGTCGGACAATTTGTGACATTTCTTCTAATATCTACTAGGATGACAATGCCTATGTTCATTTTAGGAATGCTTTTGAATCAATTACAAAAAGGCGAAGCTTCTTCAAAAAGAGTATTTGCAATAATTGATTTAGAACCTTCAATTTACGATAAAGAAGGAGCTATCGAACTTGATGGACCAATCACTTCTCTTTCTTTTGATGATGTGTCATTTTCTTATCCTACATCAGAAGGCAATGTACTCAATGGTATTTCCTTTGAAGCATCTTCTGGAAATTTCCTTGGAGTGATGGGACACACTGGAGCTGGTAAAAGCACTATACTAAAGTTAGTTGAAAGATTTTATGAGCCTCAGAATGGTAAAGTTTTGATTAACGGAATCGACATTAATGAATATTCAATTAAATCTATTCGAAATAGGATTGGTTTTGTATCTCAAGAACCATTCTTATTTTTTGGCACATTACGTGAAAATATTGCATACGCTCGTGAGGCTACAGATGAAGAAATTAAGACTGCTTTAGAAACGGCTGGAGCATGGGAATTCATATCTAAACTACCAGAAGGGATTGATACTATGGTTGGAGATCGTGGTGTTATGCTATCTGGTGGTCAAAGAGCCAGAATTAGTTTAGCTCGTGCTCTCCTCAATAATCCTGATCTCCTTATCCTCGATGAGGCTAGTGCTGCTTTAGATGCTGAAACCGAGAAGCGAATTCAACAGTCTCTTTTCGGTAGTTCAAATGGCTCCAAAGAAAGAATTACGATTGCTGTAGCCCATCGATTAGCAACAATAAGAAATTCTGATGAAATTATTGCATTAGTTGATGGTGTCATAGTAGAGCGCGGTACGCATAATGATTTAGTAGAAAATAATAATGTATATGCTTCTCAATGGTCAATCCAAACAGGAGAATTTTAGTCTTAGGTGGTTTATTTTTGGATATCCAATGGATTAATGTCAATCCTGGCAAAGTATTCATTGGCTCTGATAATCGTTCGATTCTATTCGGCGGAATTGGACCTAGGCATGAAATAAAAATAGATTATGAATTTGAAATTTCATCATTACCAATAGATAGAAGTTCTTCCGAAGAAATATTATTATCTGATGATTATTATATTGCTTCTGAATCTGAATGGTCATTAGCATTTGAACAGAATTTGATTTCTGGAAGTGACGAGGTAGAAGAATTAGCAGATCGAATTAGAGGCTCTTATTGGTCAAAATTTTGTGATGGCAGACCATTCATAGAAAATGATTGGTTGATGAAAGTTTCACGTAAATGGGTATCTGGCTCTCCATTCCCTACTGAAATTAAGAGAGGCCATAGTTCAGAACATCTTAGATTAGTAAAGAGGTCAAGTCACAGTTTTAATGATAAATCTGCTCAATTACCTGAATCTTCTGACATGTCAAAATTATTATTAGAGGAATTATTTATCTCTTTATTAATTGGAATCTTTCCGTCTTTTTGTTGGGCTTACTTTAATGCTAGTGATGGATATATATCCTCTGGATGGTTAAATCTTGTATTCGGTGGACTTTTTATTGGTGTATTTACAGTAATTTTTTGGCGCCCAAGGACAACTTCTTGGAGAGTTGGTACAAATTGTGGGAATATGAAACCGGTCTAACGTCCCCTATCATCTATTTGTAGTCCAGATTTCCCTCTTAAAATTCTTAACCATCCTGTTAATACGCCCATCCCATAATTCCAATGTAACGTGTATGTAGCAATTGATGAAAGGAATATAGTTTTCTTAGTTTTACTTGGGGAGTTTCCCTTCCAAGAGCCATACCATGCTAATAGATTGTATAGTAGAATAAGAGTTGGTAATGTGTGAACTCCTAATCTAGGTAGTCCCATGGGTATTGTAGATAATTTTATGTCCCAAAATTCTGGCCATGCTAATCCTCCATTAGCTAGACCCCAAAAAAAGAATGCAAATGCTGTTATCACTATTGGCGGGAATAATGCTACTGCCGTATGTGTAGGTGCTCTCAATTCAGGATATTGATGACTTGCTAAAGTTCTTACAAGGCCATAGTTTCTAATTTGTTTCTTTACTCTAGACAAATCTCTCCTTCTATGCCACATAATTGCCGTTCTATCTGTCCATAATTTCTTTCCAGTCATTCTAATTCTATGATCAAGCATTACGTCTTCAGCGCCTATTGCACCTTCGTCAAATCCACCAATTTCTTCAAGAGCGGAACGTCTGTAAGCACAATTAACACCTGGTAATTGAGTTACTTCTTCAAGTTCTTTTGTTCCTACTTTACCATAATTAGTTCCTGCAGTAAAGATTGTGCTACAGAATGCAACATCAATTACTTGTTGCCACATTGTAGATTCTTCGATAGGTGCAAAATTTGGCCCCCCTACTCCACTTACCTCTTCTCTGGAAAACCATGATACTAATTTCTCGACCCAATCCTTAGGTACAATTACATCATCATCTGTAAATAGTATAAGTTCAGATTCAGTTGCATTGATTGCAATGTTACAAGCATCTGCTCTAGTCCTAGATCCTTCATCATCTATGAATTGAATATTATTTTCTTCACAAACTATTCTTCCAGGATCATTTTTTGGCCCAACTACGACTATTTTGTAAGTTCCCGAATAGGTCTGATTGCTCAACCCTTTGAGAACAACATCTAGTTCCTCATGATTCCTTAAGCTAGGAATGATTACAGTGACTGAGGGATTACTCACGACGAGGCGTAAGCGCCTATGCTTTCAATAACATCGATGAATAATCAAGGATCATTTGTAACTCTTGGAGCTAAGAAGTATACCCAACTTGCCCCTCCATCGTTACTATTCCATGTAAGTCGTAATGGATATTTATCTTGAAATTCTAGAGTCACAGCATCAGTTAATCCACTCGCAAGCTTTCTTGTCAATGGATCTAGGAATTGTAGTGAATAGGTTGAATGAGTTGGATTTGGAGCAACAAGTTCACTCAGTTCTCCTGCATCGAATCTGACATTTACTGATTCGCCAGCTTCAACAGTTACTGAGACGCTCATTTGATTTGCATCTAAACTTAGATCAACTAGTTCACCTACAAATTTTGCTGCTCTTAATGCATTAGATAATTTCGTTGGTTCTATAGTTGCTTTGCTATCAAAAGTAAGTTGTGGCATTTTTGGTTCATTCATAGTTCCAGTATCTAATCCTCTTAGAATTCGATGTACAGCACCAACTCTCACATTTATTGCTCCTATTGCCTCATCATAATCTAGTTCTACTAAATCTGATGGTCCAGCAAGGCTCAGTAAATCTCTTAATTTAGCCAATTCTAATCCTATTTCTACTGGTTCAACCTCATAGGTTTCGAAACAAGCATCACCTATTGTTGCCGATAGTAATGCGACGTGTGAACCATCAACCACATTAATCTGAAGTCCGTTTTCTTTCCATACTAATTTCGCCTCTTCTGTTAGCACAGAAAGTAGATCAACTATTTCCTTCATTAATTGCGTATTCGCAGTGACTCTCAACATCATGACACCCCTTTCTTATCCTACCCTTAACTGCGGGTTATTCATGCTTCTGCTTCAGCAATTAGTTATTCGAGAATAGAAATCCTTCTTTTTTTCTAATTTATTGATATTCTCTGAACTTATGTCCACAGTCATCACAAGTGCACATTTTAGTTTCAGGTTCATCAGAAGACCTAGTTTGTTGCATCCAAACAAATATGTTCTTACAATCACATTTAGGGCACATATAACTGTCTTCATATAGAATTCCTATGGCTTTATCTTCTTTTTGGGTTCTCCTGTCTCTCTTTTCTTCTTCAACAGATACTACTGCTGCAGCAAGATCAATTTTAGCCCCTGTCAAAGGATCTTCGAACACCGCACCCTTCCCGTCTTCACCTTCTACTGGACCTTCATATTTACAGGAATAATTAGTACATCTAATCATTCCACCTTTTTCAACAAAACCTAACGTACCACATTCTGGACAAAACATTAATTCAACCACCAGTTGATTTCTATTAACCAACCGAATAGTGGTAAATCATTATGTTATTGAACATTACTCATCAGCGAGTAGGATTAATGTCTGAATTTAAGAAAATAATTCGATTCCAACCCTATACCCTGACCATGCTAAACCTATACTTCCGGATATGGTTAAAATGACATATAAGAATGTTGTAGAAATTTCATTTTCAGATAAATTTACCGTTTCCATTGCGAAGGTCGACATTGTGGTAAATGCTCCCAGTAAACCAGTGCCAAATAATAGCAAATTATCTTGGCTAATCAGTGCATCTGCCGCTATAGCTCCAAACATAAACCCGAGAATAAGTGAACCTAGTAAATTTACAGTTATTGTACCATATGGGAACTCCTCGGAAGGAATAATATCTGAAATCACATATCTTAGCATTGCACCTATGGCCCCTCCGATTCCGACTAGTAGCATCAGTCTGCCTTCCATAACCTGCCTAGGGCATACTAGTTTTGACGCCTTCGCTTCGAATCGTGAGATTGAAGCATGATGTCGACGCCGAAGAGTCCGTGCGCATCATCTACGATTGGAGATTGGCCCGGGTTATTGATGATAATAATCTGATTATTGATGAACTACATTGGAACCGAGTATCTACAAAAGCACTTGTCAATCGCCTCTCAGACTTACAATCAGGTAGGATGAGTTCTGAGGCACATTCTCTCCAAGAAAGGTTTCCTGACGCTGTAGCCGATGCCTTAGGTGCACTATCGAATTCGGATTGGCCAGAAGTATCGGAAGAAGATGTACGGAAATTCACAGAAGCTTCAACTCGTCTAGCTAAGCGTGGTGTTGCCGATTCTTCTGGAGATATAGACAGACGTCTAGATATGTTGGTTTCAGCAAATAATGAACTTAGATCCTCATGGACAACTCTTGAGGCACGATGTGTTGAATGGGTAGGATTATTTCTCTCGGAACTTGATCTAGATTCAGAGAGGAGAGAAATTCCTGTAACAGTTTCCTCTGCATTATCAATTAATGAGGTTGCGGAAAGATTTGGAATAGCCGAAACTCATCATCAGCCATCGGAAGATGAATGGCATGTTCTAAAGTCTCATGCTCAATCAGTGGTTGATTTAGCAGAAAGATTGTCAAATCATGAGGATGCAATTCGAATTTTAGCGAATGATTATCTGCCCAGTTTATCGGCATTAATCGGGCCTATAGGTGCTGCTAAATTAGTAGTTCTAGCTGGAAGCCGAGAGCGTCTAGCCCGAATGCCATCCGGAAGTTTACAAGTTTTAGGTGCTAATGCAGCAATGGCTGCACATAGAAGAGGAGCGCCTCCTCCTAAACACGGTGCGATTTTATTTTCTATGCCAGCCGTTAGTCGAAGTCCTCGCTGGGTTCGTGGTAAAATCGCTAGGTATTTGGCGGGCAAGGCGAGTATTGCAGTTCGGGTAGATCATTTTGATGGTACACCATGGACGAAAGAAGATGTCTCGAAGATACACAAGGAAGCTGAAGCGATAAAAAATAAATTCCCTAAACCTCCCAAGAGGAAGTGAATTTATGTCTCGAAGAAAACCCATACAATTAGCATGGGGTATTCGTAGAGAAGGTCGTTCTCTATGGACTAGAAATGCAGTCAAAGGTATTTCAGTTCGAGGTGAGAAAAGAAAAAAAGATAGTCATATAGAATGGAGACACTGGGACCCTACAAAATCTAAGGTGGCAGCAAGTTTACTAAAAACTAAAAGAAACCCTAGTGATATGCTTCCTGAACAGGGTTCTACGTGCCTATATTTAGGCGCTTCTTCAGGTACTACTGTAAGTCATATTCATGACCATGTTTGTGGTTCAGGAAATCATCATAATGGTCAGGTTGTAGCAGTAGAAATTGCTCCAAGAATGATGAGAGACCTAAGTAAATTGTCAGAATCTAGACCTGGTTTAATCCCCGTTCTTGGTGATGCTAGAAATCCTTCAGTTATCGCTCCATACCTAAGAGGGCAAGTTGACTGGATTCATCAAGACATTAGTATAGCAGATCAAACAAAAACATTCTTGAAAATATCTGAGGTTTTTCTTAAAGTCGGAGGTATTGGATTATTATCGCTTAAGGCTGCTAGCGAAAGATGGATAGAGGGTGGCGATGATTCTAGATTCGCTGAGGCTAAAGAATTAATTGAATTAAATCAAAAAATAGTTTTA
>Ga0302118_10000109_pt1 | contig 34133 bp, 39 predicted proteins | sample AG5_331_MG_FD_203126 | JGI IMG/M metagenome (GOLD analysis project Ga0302118, IMG submission 203126) | Marine microbial communities from Western Arctic Ocean, Canada - AG5_33.1 | ecosystem: Environmental > Aquatic > Marine > Oceanic | place: Canada: Western Arctic Ocean | collected 2017-10-01 | reverse complement strand
AGACGCTGAGGGCTTGTTTGCCAAACTCTATGGAGTCTTGCGCTTGTGGGCGGCAAGCAAAAAAGTCAATTTCCTTGAAAAACAGATGGCTATTTCTGGGCGCAGAGCCCGACTAATGGATGTTGGTTGCGGAATAGGTGTTTTTTTGGAGAAAGCAAAATCAAGGAAATTAGATGTTTTTGGGGTAGAATTGAGTGATTTAGCGCGAAAACAGGCAGAAAAACGTCTAAATCAGTTGGTTTTTGCCAATTTAGATGATGTGGTTTTAGGCCAAACACTGACAAGCCCTCTGGACGGAGTCAGCCTTTTTCACGTCCTAGAACACCTTCCAGACCCCACAGAAACCCTAAGAAAACTGCACGACATAACAACGAAAGAGGCCGTGGTTGTTTTAGGGCTTCCTAATCCAGAGTCTTGGGACGCCAAACACTATGGGCCACACTGGGCCGCGTGGGATGTGCCGATCCACTTCTGGCACTTTACTAAGGGAAACGTTAAAGAACTGGCTTCGAGGACCGGCTGGTCTCTTGACTCAGTTCACCCCATGCCTTTGGATGCTTTTTACGTGAGCCTGCTTTCAGAACGATTCAAGGGGCGCAAGGGTGTTCTGGCCTGGTTTTTTGCTGTTTGTGTTGGCGCCTACTCAAACATTCGTGGCGGCAGACAGAACGCAAGCAGCTTGCTGTATGTGCTCAGAAAGCCTTCATAATGCATAACGACATGTCATAAAGCACAACCTTGGCGTTGAGATTGCGTCGGATGTCGGTTTGCGCTTCCGAGAGCTGTTGGTGCATCAAGAACATCCCCTCAGTGCTGAGCAGTGAGGTGAACCCTTTGGCTTTGAATGAAATATCAGGGAACCAGTCAAAGACAGGGCGAAAGTCTAAACCATGCTTGAGCCGGCCCAACTGGGATAGTAGCCCGCCAGACAAGCGCAAGAAGGCCGCCAACTCTTCCCGTGTCCACGCAGCCATGCTATCGGACCAAGCGAGCAACGCTACCGGATCCTGTTTGTATGCTAAGCGCATCAACTGAACAAAGGCGGCCACCGGTCTCGCAAGCCCATCTCGGTTGCTTAGGTAATCTAAAGCCAGCCCCGGCGAGGCCATACTTAACTCTTCCAGTAAGGCTGCCTGTTCGTGGCTGATATTTTGTGAATCAATCAACCACTGTGACAGCTGTTTTGCTGGGGGAATGAAAACTTGCTGGCACCGACTAACAATGGTTCCTAAGACCTGTTCAGGGTCGTGACTGATAAGGATGATTGCTACGTGTGCCGAGGGCTCCTCAAAGGTTTTAAGAAGCCGGTTGGCTGCCTGGGTATTCAAGCGCTCCGGCATCCAAAGGATGATGACTTTTCTTGAAGACATCATAGGCTTTGTAGACAGCCATTGGGTCAGCGCATGTGCTTCAAATGCGGTAATTAGCAAGGATTTTTTATCTGCAGACAGGTGCTGTTGCCACGCGCTCAAAAGCGGAAACTCATTGGCCTTTTTAAACTCCCTAAACAGCCCATGGGTTGGGGCGTCAATACCTACATCCTTTTTTTTGCTTTGTGCGCTTAAATGGGGATAGCTCAAGCGAAGGTCTGGGTGGGTCAGGTTCTCTGTTTGAACGCAATTAGCGCAGCGACCACAAGCCCCTAAAGCCTCGCCGCACAGCAGATGCTTTGCGTAAAGCAGGGCCGCAGCCCACAGCAGACCACCCTCTTGGCCGTGAAGTAGTTGTGTACCAGGAACCCGGCCCGAGAAGGCTGAATCAACCCACTGTTTGCTGGGTTCCGTGAATAATTCCAAGATGGACGCAGACATAGAGCTAAGGTAACAACCTACCTTTGAAGCAAGCAACCGCAAAGCCAATAAAAGCATGCCTCAACTTTCCGATTTACACCTAAACAATAGCCGGGTTCTCCTGCGTGTGGATTTCAATGTGCCACTGAATCAAGACGGCCAAGTGGCCAACGATAAAAGGATTCAAGCCTGCCTGCCCACGATCCGTCACCTGATTGATCAAGGCTCGTCCTTGGTGATTATGTCACACCTTGGACGGCCCAACGGCCAAGTAGTGAAGTCTTTGTCGCTGAAGCCTATTGCGGCTCACCTCGCAAACCTTCTGGGCAGCAAGGTGCGGTTTTCTATCAGCTGTGTTGGCGACGCGGCTGAAGCAGAGGCTCAACAGCTAAAGCCCGGCGATGTGCTTTTGTTGGAAAACCTACGCTTCTACAAAGAAGAAACCGCTGGCGACCCAGGATTTGCCAAGCAACTGGCAAAACTTGGCGACTGCTATGTAAATGATGCTTTTGGGACGGCCCACCGGGACCACGCGAGCACATCGGTGATTGCAGCAGAGTTCCCTGGCCAGGCGGCCTTTGGTTTATTGATGGAAAAGGAAATAACCCAAGTTGACCATGTACTCAAGCACGCAAAAAGCCCCTCATTAGCCATTGTTGGCGGCGCGAAGGTGTCGTCAAAAATTGATATACTTGATCGGTTGATTGACCAGGTTGACGGCATTGTTATTGGCGGCGGCATGAGCTTTACCTTCATCAAAGCTTTAGGTGGCAAGGTGGGCAACAGCCTTGTTGAGGATGATTACGTGGCTACGGCGCGTCGTATCCTGGATCGCGCTGAAAGCAAGGGAGTGCGTATCCACTTGCCTGTGGATGTGGTTGCGGGCGACGCCTTTGACAACGAAGCAAAGCGGCAGGTTTGTCTCAGCGACAAAATCCCTGATGGCTGGATGGGTTTGGATATTGGCCCCCAGGCTATCAAAGCGTTTTCCCAAGCTATTCAAGGCGCACAAACCCTCTTGTGGAATGGTCCTATGGGAGTGTTTGAAATGCCCAACTTCTCTCAAGGGACACGCTTGGTGGGTGAGGCTATTGCAACAGCAACAACATCAAGGGGCGCCTATTCCCTTGTGGGCGGCGGCGACTCTGTGGCCGCAGCGGCGCAATTCAACCTTGCAGATCGCGTGAGCTATGTATCAACAGGCGGGGGGGCTATGTTGGAATACCTTGAAGGTAAAACCTTGCCGGGTATTCAAGCTGTTTGGGACGCTATGGACACAAATGACCACACCCATTGAGCCATCTGCTGAGGCAGGGCTAAATAGGTGCTGCCTGAGACAGCATCAACATCCCACCAATCAATCAAGCCCGCCTCATAAAGGGACTGACCCGCCAACAAAAGAATGCCAGACAACAACAGGCCTTTTGCTGCGCCACTGATTGCGCCAAGCAGGCGATTAACCCACCCTAAAAGAATGATTTTCAATAATTTAGTTAGAAGTTTAGCTAGGGCTGCTACCAAAACATAAGTCAAGAGCAGGGCCATGAGGAACCCAGCATACTTTGCTGTTGATGGGTGCAGGTTGGTTTCTGACACAAGCCACTGGGCCAACATATCAGCATAAGTCATGGCCACCAAGTAGCCCGCAATCAAACCGACAACGCCAGCCCATTCAAGCAGGAAGCCACGCCACAAACCACGCAAGGTCAGCGCGGCAAAAATGGCCAGAAAAGAGATGTCAAAAACCGTCATTAGCAACCGGCCCCCCCTGATGTGTAGGGAAGGAGAACCACGGTGAGCTCAGCAACAGAGTCGCGGACTAATTTGATGTAGCCACAACCAAAAACCACAGGAGGGTTGCTGCCCTTTTCTGCCGTCACCTGCAAGACCGCAGGCAGGTCGTAGCTGAGCACGTCCTCATTGTCAATGCGAAAAACACCATCAATGCCAGTGAAACCTTTAAAGTCAGGCAAAGCATTGATTACGGGTGCTGTTGCTTGCACGGAAGCGTTTTGGATAGGGATACCTTCTTCGTTAACCACAGTGATGCGGAACTGGAAAGATTCAGGCTCAGGCTTGGTGCAAGCAAAAGCCACTATGGCGACAAGGGTAAATAAAGGGATCAAGCGTTTCATTGTGGGCATCCGTTATTAGGGTCTCCATAAGGGTGAATGACGATGGACATTTCAGCTTCTCCACCTTCTAGTACGTGAATGAAGCCACAACCTCTCCAGCCACCCTTGCTTGCCTCCACATCAAGGTAGGCTTCACCAGTGAATTTGAACCGGGCAGGAACCCATTCTGTTTGTGCACTGTCAGCCCAACGGCCAATATAGCCATCAATGCCTGTTTTGCACCAGTAATAACCCTGGGTTGTTGGGTCGTTGAATAATGTGGTATCGCCTGCACCGCCTGGCACAAACACATGCACCCAAGCGTTCTGAACAGGAATGCTGTCAACAGAGATAGCCTGTACATTGATTTCAGTGACTACCGGCCTGTTATCCTCACAAGCGAACGCCAAAGCGCTCACGCAAACAACAGCAAATGCAGAGCGAAGAAAAGGAAACAAGTGGGTCATGCGGGTTTGTGCCATAGTTTTACGCATTGAAGCGAAGAGCAAATATAACGGATTCCCACAGCAATGCTTGAAACAATTGAGCGACATAGGACAGCCATTGAGGCTTTTGAGGCAACCAGTGAGGAAGCGATTGAAAAATTCCGCATTGAGTACTTGGGCCGTAAAGGTGTTTTACATGAGCTTTTTGCCCAATTCAAAGGGGTTCCGGGCAACGAAAAGCGAGAAGTTGGTCAAGCCCTCAATCGGCTTAAACAGGCTGCGGAGGCTGTGATTGCGGGAGAAAAACCTGCCGCAACAGCTGCTGAAAACGCTCCAGAAGACACAACAAGGCCTGGTTATGAAGCCAACCCAGGTAGCCATCATCCAATCTCTTTGGTCCGTAATGAGATTGTGAACATCTTCAAACGCATGGGGTTTGCGGTAGCTCAAGGCCCAGAAATGGAAGATGATTGGCACAACTTTTCTGCGCTCAACTTTCCCCCAGAGCATCCAGCTAGGGATATGCAAGACACCTTTTTCTTGGCTAGAAGTCCGGATTGGGCATTGAGAACCCACACCTCCAGCGTGCAAGTTCGCAGCATGGAAACCCAAGAACCACCCATTCGTGTTATTGCACCAGGCCGGGTGTTCAGAAATGAAGCCATTTCTGCCCGTTCGCACTGCATATTCCATCAAATTGAGGGGCTTTATGTTGATAAAGACGTCAGTTTTGCTGACATGAAACAGACCCTGCTATCATTTGCTATGGCATTTTTTGGTGATGAAACCAAAATTCGTCTACGACCCAGCTACTTCCCGTTTACGGAGCCAAGCGCTGAAGTGGATATCTGGTGGGGCCTTGAAAATGAGGCTGATCATCGAATGACCAAAGGCACAGGTTGGCTTGAAATCATGGGTTGCGGTATGGTTGACCCGGCTGTGTTAAGCGCCAGCGGCATCGACCCTAAGGTTTACAGTGGTTATGCTTTTGGGATGGGCATAGAGCGTGTAGCAATGCAGCGTTACCAGATTCCAGATATCAGGACCTTCCATGAGAACGATTTGCGTTTTTTGAAGCAGTTCACCTCCGCGATTTAGCGCAAGGAACGGGGACCAGTAAACCTTAGCTAATACAGATTACTTAACCTCGCTAACCCTTAAGGTGTTGGTGGTTCCTCGCGCCTCAATAGGCATGGAAGCAAGTTGAACAATGAAATCTCCTTTGTCAACCAAACCACCCACCTTCAAGGCTTGGGATATTTCTTTAAAGGTTTCATCTGTGGACTGCATGCCGTCATAGAAAAACCCCTTCAAACCCCAGTGCAAGCTGAGCTTGTTGAGGATAGATCGCTTGGCAGTGAAAGCATAAATGGCAGCTTGTGGTCGGTGAGAGCTAACCAGCTGTGCGGAGTAGCCAGAAAAAGTCATGGCACAAATGGCGCGTGCGTCAATTTGGTCAGCCACACGAACCCCGTGATAACACAGGGTTTTGTTGACCAATCGTTCATCGTTGAGCTTGGGCCTTTTAGCCCCTTTCACCTTTTCAGAAATACTTTCAGAGGACACAATGATTTTTGCTATGGCTTGAACCACTTCCACAGGGTATTGGCCAACAGACGTTTCTCCAGACAACATGACCGCATCCGCGCCATCCAAGACAGCGTTGGCCACGTCATTCACCTCAGCCCGAGATGGCGTCAGGCTATCCATCATGGACTCCATCATTTGAGTAGCAACAATCACAGGCTTCGCGAGAAGAATGGATTTTTTAATGATCATTTTCTGGATCAAAGGCACCGACTCCATTGGCACCTCAACACCCAAGTCACCCCGGGCTACCATCACGGCATCTGTGGCGGCAATGATGGCATCAATGTCTGCAACCGCTTCTGGTTTTTCAATTTTTGACACGATGCCAGCGTGGGAATTGGCGGCCTTAATCAACCGACGAAGCTGCTCAACGTCCTTGACAGATCGAACGAAACTGAGTCCAATCCAATCCACCTCAAGCTCAAGAGCTAGGTTCAAATCCACCAAATCTTTCTCTGTCAAGCAAGGAAGAGAGACCCGTGTGTTTGGTAGGTTAACACCTTTGTTGGAGCTCAACACGCCCCCTTGAACCACAATGGCGGTGACCAAGTTTTTCTTGTTGGTCTTCACCACATCCAACAACAGCTTTCCGTCATCTAACAGGATGCGCTCACCCGCCTTAACGTCTTTTGGAAATCGCTCATAGGTCATGAAAACCTTGTCCTTGTTGCCAACGCAGGGTTCATTGCTGAAAATTAGCTGTTCACCCTTTGTGATAACGGTTCCCTCTTCCACTTCCCCAACGCGCAACTTAGGCCCTTGCAGGTCTGCAAGGATGGCAGCACTCATACCTGTACGGTCCAAAGCCGCACGGATCAGTCCAATAGTTTTGCGATGGTCGCCATGGCTGCCATGGGAGAAGTTGACGCGAAATACGTTCACGCCAGCCTGAAGCATAGCCTCAAGGATGTCTTGCTTTGCGGAGGCGGGACCAAGTGTGGCAACAATTTTTGCGCGTTTCATAAGACCAGGGGTTCTAGTATGAGTTGATGTCGGTCTCGGAGGGTCATCCAAGGGTAGTGGATGCATTGCAAAACCAAAGGAATAGCCTTGCAACGTTGAATCAAAGGTACAATCTCTGATTTAGTCAGGGGGTCAGACAAAATCAGGACAGCTTGAGCTAGGGGTCTTTTCTTAATTAGCGGGGTCTTTGGCACAGCGAAACCAACTGCATCAAAAAGGCCAACACCTTCGGGCTGATGCTCCGCATGCCATTGGCTAACCATAGGGTGGTTGATGAGTAGGTGGATATCTGTGAAGTCGTCCCGCCAAGCATACACCATGAAGTGCTGTACGCGGTCTTTCAGTCGAACCACGTGGTCCTGTGCTAGCCGAGACAGGCCCCAACCAAGGCGCTGGTTCAAAGCATAGACCAGGGAGACGTCATCCAAGGCGCTGTGAACGCCAATGACATCACGAGGGCCGTTTTCTTTGAGGTCGTCTAGAACGAGAAGGTTTGTTCCCACGGCGGTGAATATTGAGTTCATAGCAGGCCGCTTTGGAGGCTGCTTCTTCGGCAGTTTTTTTCGAAGGGCCAGACCCCTCAGACACCGCTTTGTCGTCGATTAACAATTTGAAAACAAACCGCTTTCGATTTTGTGAGCCCTCTTCGTCTTGTAGGACGAAGTCAAAGCGCTTTTTATTTTTCTGTACCCACTCAATCAGCAAGCTCTTATAGCTGACTATTTCACGCTCAACACTATTGATGTTGACATGCTTCTCAATCATGTGTTTGAAAACAAAGGTTCTCGCAGCCTTCCAGCCACGGTCAGCATAGACAGCGCCCACAAGCGCCTCCAGGGTGTTGCCAGGCACAGACGTGTGACCACCACGACCACCTCTGCTGCTGTTGCTCATCCATTTTGAGATGCCCATTTTTTCAGCAATGCGGTTGAGGGCCTTGCGGCTGACAACTTTGGACCGCATGCTTGTCAGGTAGCCTTCGTTGCCTTTGGGGTATTTATCAAACAAGTACTCCGCCAACAACACACCTAAGACGGCATCACCAAGGTATTCCAAGCGCTCGTAGTTGAGGTTGGCTTGTTGTTGGTTCTTGCTGTTGCCTTTGCGACGAAAGGCGTTGAGGTAGACCCAAGGGTCTTTAGGTGTGACGCCGGTCATTGACTTGACGGCAGCGAGGAGTTTCCGGTGCTCTTTTGGTACTTGAGACGGAAATAAAAAGGAAAACAATGACATATCAGGGCTTGAACTTTCGGAACACCAACGACGCATTGTGCCCACCAAATCCAAAGGTGTTAGAAAGGGCCGCACGGACAGTTCTAGCTTGAGGCTTATGGAATGTAAAATTCAAGCCTGGATCCAGCTCGGGGTCGTCTGTGAAATGGTTGATGGTTGGCGGAACAATGTCGTGGTAACAAGATAAAACAGCAACCAAAGCCTCAGCCGCACCAGCCGCACCCAACAAATGACCCGTCATAGACTTGGTTGAGCTGATGTTGAGTTTGTAAGTATGATCGCCAAAGACCTTTTTGACAGCCTTGATTTCTGCCTGGTCGCCAAGCGGCGTAGAGGTTCCGTGAACATTGATGTAGTCGACGTCGTCAGGTGACATGCCTGCGTCTTCGAGGGCATTTCTCATGCCACTGATCGCACCTAAGCCCTCAGGGTGTGGCGCGGTGATGTGATGCGCGTCGGCAGAGAGCCCTCCGCCAGCGAGTTCCGCGTAGATTTTTGCTCCGCGGGCTTTTGCGTGCTCATAGGTTTCTAAAACCATGCATACACCACCCTCACCAAGAACAAATCCCTCACGGTCTTTGTCAAAAGGGCGCGACGCTGTTTGTGGATCATCATTGCGTGTAGACAAGGCCTGCATGGCATTGAATCCGCCGATACCACCCTCAGTTACAGCAGCTTCAGACCCCCCACAAACAATGACATCAGCCTTACCTAGTCGCAGCCACATCAACGAATCGACGAGGGCATTAGCAGAGGAGGCACAGGCAGAAACCGTGGTGTAGTTAGGTCCGCGAAATCCATATTTCATGGAAACATGGCCGCCGCAGATGTCGGCAATCATTTTTGGAATAAAGAAAGGGTTGAAGCGAGGCGTTCCGTCCCCTTCAGCAAAGTTGACAACCTCTTTGAAAAAGGTGTCCAACCCGCCAATGCCAGATCCCCAAATCACACCAACACGATCAAGGTCAGGATCAGCCTCCATCAATCCAGCATCCTGGATGCTTTCATTGGCGGCAATCAAACCTAGGTGTGTGCAGCGATCCATGCGGCGCGCTTCTTTGTGGTCAATGTGGTCAAGGACATCAAGGTCCTTCACCTCACAGGCAAACCGGGTTTTGAATTTGGAGGGATCAAAGGCGGTGATGGGTGCGGCCCCGCTTTTCCCAGCGAGCAGGCCGTCCCAAAACGCTTGCGCAGTGTTGCCGATCGGGGTTACGGCCCCAATGCCAGTTACAACAACGCGCTTCAGTTCCATAAAATACTGAGTTAGGCTTTTGCCTTCTCGACATGAGCAACAGCCTCACCAACCGTGGAAATGTTTTCTGCTTGGTCGTCTGGAATTTGGATATCGAACTCTTTTTCGAATTCCATAATGAGCTCAACGGTGTCCAATGAATCGGCACCAAGGTCGTTAGTGAATGAAGCTTCGAGGGTGACCTCAGCTTCAGATACGCCGAGCTTGTCAACGATGATGGCTTTCACACTATTTGCGATGTCTGACATAACTGTAATTTTTAAGTGATAAATCAAGTGCAAAGAAAAGGTATTCCAATTAAATATGGACAAATCTCATTTTGGTATTTTTGTGGCATGCAAACCCACAGCCTCATCATTCTAGCTTCTGGCGGCGGCAGCAATGCGGCTTCACTGATTGATTACTTCAGCAATCACCAGAAAATTCAAGTCTGCGGGCTGTGGACCAATAACCCGAAAGCGGGTGTCCTTCAGCGAAAACTAGCCGTGAAGGCTAAAGTTTTTTCGCAGGGTGATGACAATTTGATTGCCAAATGGAAGGCTTCTGGAGCGAGCACCCTGGTCCTTGCGGGCTACCTCAAGGCCATTCCGACGGCTTGGATTGAGGCCTTTGAGGGCTCAGTGTACAACATTCACCCCGCCCTGTTGCCTGCGTTTGGCGGTAAAGGGATGTATGGCATACACGCCCATCGCGCAGTGATTGCTTCAGGCGACAAGACAAGCGGCTTAAGCATACACAAAGTCACCGAGGTGTACGATGAAGGGCCACTGGTCTTTCAAATGCGATTGGGCGTCAGGCCCGAAGAGTCTGCGGAGGCTTTGCAGCAACGCATCCTCGAGGGAGAGCATTGGGCATTTCCCCGTGCCATTGAAGCAGACCTTCTGCATCAAACCATGCCAACCCAACTTCCCTCACCATGGTTGGCGTAGCGCTGTACACGGACGGCTCAGCAAAAGGCAACCCAGGGCCAGGGGGCTATGGGGCCATATTGCAATCAGGGTCTCATGAAAAGGAGCTGTCAAAAGGCTACCGCCTGACCACCAACAACCGAATGGAGCTGATGGCTGTTGTGGCAGGACTAGAGGCTTTGAAGCCACCCCGGTGCCGTGTGCACGTTGTGTCTGATAGCAAATATGTGGTTAATGCATTCAATGAAGGCTGGATGGAAAATTGGAAGCGCCGTCGCTTTGCTAAGGTGAAAAATGTGGATGTATGGAAACGGCTTCTCAAAGCCATGGAGGGGCATGATGTCACCTTTGAGTGGGTCAAGGGTCACGCCAGCCACCCGCAAAATGAACGCTGTGATCAATTGGCCGTTAAGGCGGCAGAGTCGCCTACAGACATTGACCAAGGCTATGAAGCTAGTCAGCAGCTAAGCCTATAGGCCACATGAGCGTTCAGGCTTTGAAGGCACTCAAAGCATCCACGATCGTCCGGTCATTGGTCAAGCGGGGCACCTTGTTTTGCCCCCCCAGTTTGCCAATGGACTTCATGTAGCGAATGAAGGCATCAGTTGCTAGCGGGGTCACTACACAGCTTCTCAAAACGCCACCAACAATCAAATCCTTGTAGTAGCTGTTCTTCTCGCACAAAGCCTTGTCAAGCGCCAAGGCATAGCCGGCCAGGTCCGTAGGTTGTGCATCAAAAGCAATCAACCACTCATGGTAAGGGAGGCCTGTGTCAGGTAAAACCTGCGGCGCTACAGTGAACTCTTTCACGACGCCACCAAAGGCTTTTGTGGCCAACTTCATCGCATGCTCCACCTCAGACCCAATCACGTGTTCACCAAAGGCGGAAATGAAGTGCTTGATGCGACCAGTGACCCGCACACGACAAGGCTCAAGGGAAACAAAGGTGACGGTGTCTCCAATGCTGTACCCCCACAAACCAGCATTGGTGTGCATGATAACGGCATAATTGACGCCCAGCTCAACGTCTGCAACGGACAACCTCGGTGGGTTTTCGTCAAAAAAATGATCGGACGGAATGAATTCATAAGCGATACCATGATCTAAGGCCAACAGCAAATCCTCGCTGTCTGCTTGATCTTGGTAAGCGATGAACCCCTCGGAGGTTGCATAGGTTTGTAGGATGCCAACCCTTTTACCCAACAACTCCTCAAATCGCGCCCTGTAGGGCTCATAAGCCACGCCGCCAGTGATAAAAAGCGCAAGGTTAGGGAAGACCTCAGCAATGGTTTGCTTGCCGGACACCACCAATAATCGCTCAAAATACATCTGCACCCATGGCGGAATGCCAGTAATCAAGGTTAGGTCTTCATTCACGGTTTCCTGGACAATGGCGTCCAATTTTTCTTCCCAATCCTCAATGATGTTGGCTTCCCATGAGGGCAAGCGGTTTTTTTTAAGGTAGCTGGGCGTAAAATTTGACGAGATGCCGCTGAGTCGACCTGTAGGAACGCCATTGACATCGTCAAGCTTTGGACTCCCTTGCAAGAAAATCATCTTGCCATTGACGAAGTCCGCATTGCCTGCATTGACAATGTAGCCAAAGAGGGCACTTTTGCCTGTTTTGATTTGGAAGGACACAGAGGCCGTGCTTAGTGGAATGAATTTAGCCCCAGAGGTGGTGCCGCTGGTTTTTGCAAAATAGGCTGGCCTACCAGGCCACACCACATCAGCTTCTCCATCAACCACCCTGTCTAGGTAGGGCCTCAGCGCTTCATAGTCCCGAATGGGCACATGTTTTTTTAGGTCTGAAAAATTGTGAATTTCATCAAAGTGGTGATCCTTACCAAATGAGGTATGCTTGGCGTCAGATATCAAGCTTTGCAACACCTTGAGCTGTGTTGCCCCAGGCTTACTGATCCATGATTGGTCCTTCTTGATGGAGCGCTTGGCTAAAAGCTTCGCTGCGGTTGACTTTAATGTTGCCATGTCAGCGTGTGAGAAGTTGATTTAGGTCCAGTGCCCGACCATTCAGCCAGTACTCGACGATGATGTCGTGGGTGCTGACGCTGTCGCTAGGACTGGTAGCGTCTTGGAGGTACTCAAAAGGCTCAGCCACTTCGCAAAGTTTGGTGCCTGACTTTACAAAATCCCCCACACGATGAAGGGGTGGGCTGTTGAGTTGTGCGTAGCGGCTCATGGCGCCATCTTTGTGCTGGAGCCATAAAGAGAAGCCCAACGATGAACTGCCCTCAATAGCAACAACAGTGCCTGGCTTAACGGCATTCACCTCGGTTCCAACCGGGCATTTGTAGAGCAGGCCGTGGCGAAGCTTGCGCGAGGCGTCATTGTCCATCAGATTGGGGTCCAGCGGGTGACTGACCTGGTCTTCACCTGTCCGGTTAGCCACAGCCTCCATGGCCTCAACATTTTCACGCAGGGCAGATTCTGCATCACTGATTCGCAGATTTTCCAAAGACCAGCCCACCGGTGGCGCCATTGCGGACCCTAAGGTGTCGGGTACTTCACCGCCAATCATGGACCGCAAATGTTGCACAAAAGCTTCGTGGTAACCCAGGTGACGAACCAAAGAATCGGTGCGGTACTCTAGCTCAACGGCTGACCGACGAAGACTTGTTGAGGCATAGCCTGGGATGTATTCTCTTAGCGGGGTGTAGGCAACAAGTAGCAACGTACCAATAATAAGCGTGACAGTTGTTGTGCCAATGACGACAAAGACATTCAATCGACTAAGCGCCATTGAGAAGCGCTCCTCAAAGGTGGATTCGTCCAGCAGCACCAAGCGGTACTTGTGAAGCCATTTCTTCCAGCGCGATGTCTCTCCTTTTTTTACCATGCTTCAGCAAAGATATTCGGTATCAGGAGCTTTTGGAGGCCATTCACGAAATAACTTTGCCTGAAGTCCGTTGATAGAAACTGTGATCCACCTGTATTCCACATCCCGCACGTTCTGCCTAGCCCTTATTGTCCTGGCCACCTTGTCTTGTTCTCGAACGCAAGACAAGGCCATCAACCGTGCCTACCATCGGATGACGGCGCGATTCAACCCCATGCATAATGGCAAATTAGCCTTTGAAGACGGCATGGACGCCTTGAGAAAGGCTTACGTAGATGACTATGACACACCGCTTGCAATTTACCCATATGGCTTTGCTAAGGAAGATGATCAAGCAAGCCAACACTTCACCCGCGCCATTGAAAAGGCCACAAAAACGGTGGTTGAGCACAGCATGATGATTCGGGGAAAGCAGAAAAACCCCATCACCTACCAAGCCTACCTTTTGATGGGCCAAGCACAGGGCGCCATGGGCTTGGACCTGTCAGCCCATGAGGCTTTTGCCATTGTCAAACGCATGTCAGATGACCCCGACCAGGTGACGCGATCTGAGCTGTACCGTGCTGAACTCATGGCAAAGATGGGCAATGGACACGCAGCCATTGCAGCCTTGGATGAGCTGGAAAGAAGAGGCCTTCACGAGGACTTCACCCTGCAGGCAGCAAGCGTCCGCTCTCACGCCCTGATGGCAGAGAAGGATTATGAGGCTGTGGTTGATTTATTAGCCGTGGCTTTGAAAGAGAAAATGCCACCAAAGGCCCGAGCTCGCTTGGCCTTCATCAAGGGTCAGCTTCATGAGGAGATGGATGAAGGGAGCTTAGCAAGAGAGGCTTATGATGCCTGCATTCGTGCGCAACCTGGCAGCTACGACATGCTTCTGGAAGCGCAGTTGAGAAAAAGTCTCAATGGCAATGGATCAGGCGTCCGGGTTCAGTCCCTTTACAAGGAGCTAGAGAAGTTGCTTCGGGAGCCGAAAAACGCCCTCTATGAAGACAGAATTTACTTTGCTTTAGCCAAGCTGGCGGAGTCTGTGGAGGATGAAGGCAGGGCACAGGGTTACTGGGGCCAGTGCATTGCTCAAGGCAGCAAACTGAGGCCGGTGGTGCACGCAAAAGCCTTTGCAGCAAGAGGCGATTGGCGCTTTGATCAAGCCAATTACCCGGGCGCTCAATCGGACTTAGATAGCGCTTACCACTTGCTGCCAGCCAAGCACCCCCTCCGGGAGTCGCTGGATCGGCGGCGCAAAGGCCTGAACGCCTTGGTTAAGGTTTTGAACAACCTCCAGTCCAATGACTCACTGCGTGAGCTGGCATCGATGTCTGAATCAGAGCTGCAAAAATACTTCACCAAATACGTGGCCAGCTTGCGACAGCGAATTGCCGAGGAGGAGCGCCAAGCTCAGCAGTTTGAGCTACAGGCAGAAATGCAAATGCAGTCTGAGCTGCAATCCGCCTCAGGGCCGGCCATTGGCGGCAGCGGCAAATGGCTCTTCTACAATGGGCCAACCCGAGCGATGTCAGCATCGCGGTTCCGACAATCCTGGGGTGATAGACCTAACGTGGATCAGTGGCGCCTGCAGAGCGCATCAGCCAACTGGGTCATGCAAAGTGGCGGCAGTGACGGTGTGGCGGGCAACGGAACAGACACGGAAGGGGAGGACCCAGCCTTTGATGTTGGTCTGTACATGAAGCAAACCCCGCGGGGCGACTCCACTGTGCAGGCATTGAGTCGCTTGATTTGCGAAGACTACATAAAGGCCGCCGCCATTTACCGCGACCAAATTGACGATAGTGATGCAGCGATGGGCATGCTCAACAAAGCAGCCCTTTGTGAAAGCCAATCGCCCTTAGCCTGGTACGCCATGCACCGCCTTCACTTGAAGCGCGAAGAGCCAGTTCAGGCCGCATCAAGCAGAGAGCATGTGCTGAAAACATTCCCCAGCTCAACCTATGCCAAACACCTTCGCGGAGAGATTGTTGATCAAATAGGTTTGCTAGATCAAACGAGCAAGGATTTCCAACAGCTCTGGGATCTTTCCCAAGAAGGCTCATGGCTGGCCTGCTTAGACCTGTTTAAGCAAGGTGAGTTTTTAGCGACAGAGCGTCCATCAGTCGACTTCATCCAAGCATTGGCACTTGGTGCGACCCAAGGCAAACTAGCCTATGTGGATGCATTGATTGCCATTGAACAAGCCTACCCCAACAGCCCCCAGGCAGCGTTAGCAACGACCTACAGGAACGCCCTAACGGGCGACTGGGCACCCGACAACCAGAACAACACGGGCATTCAGTACGTGGATGCGACCAAGGCCCCCCACCAGCTCATGATCATCATCTCAAGCAAGGGCAACATCAACGATGTGCGCAACGCATTGGCGAGCTTTCATCAAAAGTATTTCAGTGGAAAACCTCTTGGATTAAGGGTCTTGCCCATCGATGACGACAATCACATGATCATGGTGGATGGCCTGAAGAATGCCGCGGACGCATTGGGATACCGGACCAAGGTGATGCGAGCTGCGACCGTCACACAATTCACCAAAGACCACAGTCCAAGATACTGGCCCATCACTGTCCAGAATTTTTCGCAATTTTACAGCCAGAAAGATCTTCAAGGCTACAGCCAATTCGTCCAACGCATCTACCCCCTACTATGATCAAGAACAAATCCACAGAAAGCATGTCCGACCACAACAAAATTGTTGAAGGCGCAGAGCTTAATGGCAACCTTCAGTCCCCCGGAGATATTCGCGTAGACGGAAAGGTTAAAGGCAATTTAACGGTCGGTGGCAAACTGGTCATTGGCCCCACAGGCTATGTTGAAGGCAACATCGTGGCCAAGGAAGTCTCCATTTCTGGCCAAGTGGTTGGTAAGTTGAACGTGAAGGGCTTGAGCTCTTTACACAAGACAGCAAGAATGCAAGCGGAACTCACTACAGAGAAGTTGGCAATCGAGCCAGGTGCGCAGTTCACTGGCACGTGTCAGATGGGCTCGTCCAAAGCGATGAACCAAAGCCCACCCCAAGATCAACAAGCAAAGCCAGGGCCCCAAGCCTCTGCCTCAGCCAGCTAAGTGAAAAATGCCATGCGCTTCAGTGGGATGGCCTTTCAAATGGCCGCAACCATCGGGCTGATGACTTGGCTGGGATCCCTACTAGATAACGACGACGCACAGACAGCCTATGGCGCAGCCTCAGGCGCACTGATTGGCTGTGTGATAGCCTTGTACCGAACACTCAAAGACGTGATGTCCCATGATTCCTAAGCTTGTCAAACAACTCTTTGCAACTTACGTGCTGCTGGCTGCCGCTTCGGCGACGGCCTGCTGGGCTGCGCAAGTCAGTTACTTCGCTTCAGGCATCGTATTTATTGCTGTGACTGGGCTGACACAGGCTTGGGTGGCAGAAGTTTTTGGCCGCAAGCAGCCTACGCGCCTTGGCGGGGTATTCGCGGTGGCGGGGCTGGTCCGCATGCTCTTTGCTGCAGGGGGGCTCCTTTTGCCATTGTCATTGCGTGAAGGGGTTAACATGAATGCGGAAATATTGCAATTTTCAGCCCTTTATGGATTGGCCTTATTGGCTGAAACATGGCTCATTGCTGTCCGGATGAAAAACCTATAGGCAGGGCGGGTATTTCATATTACTTTTGCCGCGCATTTGAGTAAGAATGACATGATGACATTTAAGCAGTTATTTTTTGGTTTACTGACCCTTTGCAGCGTCACGGTTTCCGCATCGACGGATAGCCATGATACAACCCAAACCTCCGATTCGGACGCGCCGTTTGATCCAAGAGAGATGATCATGGAACACGTGATGGATAGCCACAGCTGGCACATCATGGACTGGAACGATTACGCGGTCAGCGTTCCCCTTCCCGTGATATTGTGGACAGAAGAAGGCCTTGTGGCGTTCTCCTCATCAAAATTTCATCACGACACAGAAGGCCATCACGTGGTGGAAGCCGGCGCTCAACGCTTTGTGAACCTCCACGAAAAGATTTACTACGCATCGCAAGTGGCTAACCTTGATGGCGCCTTTGTGGAAATGCATGACGGCCATGCGGTCAACGCGAAGCCGGTCGACATATCCATCACCAAAACGGTGGCCTCCTTGCTTTTTTCCGCAGTCTTGTTGATGTGGATTTTCTTTGCTTCTGCAAAAAATTACCGCCGCCGCGGTAGCGCATCCCCTCGGGGCATTGCAAGCTTCACGGAGCCGTTGATTGTTTTTGTTCGCGACGACATTGCTAAGGCAAACATAGGCAAGCACTACCTTCGATTTGTCCCCATGTTGTTGACCATGTTTTTCTTTATCTGGTTAAACAACCTGATGGGCCTCATACCTTTCTTCCCCTTTGGGGCCAACGTCACAGGCAACATTGCTGTCACCCTTGTCCTCGCGGTGATTGTCATGCTTGTCACCAACGTGAACGGCAAGAAGGCCTATTGGCAGCATATTTTTTGGATGCCCGGCATCCCGGGATGGGTCAAGCCACTCCTTTCATTGGTTGAATTTATTGGTATTTTCACCAAGCCCTTCTCTTTGATGATTCGTTTGTTTGCGAACATCACGGCCGGGCACATCATCGTATTGAGCCTTGTCTCTCTGGTATTCATTTTTGAAACAGCATGGGTTGGACCCGCATCTGTCTTGTTGACGCTTTTCATCTCTATCTTGGAGCTGTTGGTGGCCGCATTGCAGGCGTACATTTTCACCCTATTAACCGCACTGTACATCGGTACAGCTATGCAAGAAGACCACCATTAATATTTTTTATTTTAAATCCCTAGAATCATGACTGGAAGTATCGCAGCAATTGGAGCAGGCCTATCCGTAATCGGAATAGGCATTGGTATTGGTATGATCGGCGGCCGCGCAATGGACGCCATCGCTCGCCAACCTGAAGCCACTAGCAAAATCCAAACAAATATGATTATCACAGCAGCCCTCGTTGAGGGAGCGGGCCTCTTTGGCATCGTTGTATCGCTGTTGAAGTAATCTCGCATCACGCAGGCTTCACCAAAGGGAATCTCTCTTTGGTGAGCTTGTGATTTGCATAATTATCGCACCACGATGGATATCATAACGCCCGGCCTTGGCCTCATCTTTTGGACGACAATCGTCTTCCTTCTGCTCATGGTTCTGCTTTCCAAGTTTGCTTGGAAGCCGATCTTAAGCGCCGTGAAGGAGCGTGAAGCGTCCATCGACAAGGCCCTTGAAGAAGCCAAGTCCGCTCGCGCGGAAATGGAAAACTTGACATCCTCCAATGAGCAATTGCTTAAGGAGGCTCGTCAGGAACGCGAAAGCATTGTCAAGGAGGCACGAGTTGCCCGTGACAAAATGGTCGCAGAAGCCAAGGACCTCGCTTCAGTGGAGGCTGAAAAAATCATGACAGCTGCTGCCGCGCAAATTGAAGGCGCAAAAATTGCTGCCGTGACAGAATTGAAAAACTATGTTGCGCAGATTGCTGTGGACATGGCTGAAAAAATTCTTCGTTCGGAGCTCAAGGATGCATCAGCGCAAAAGGCTAGCATCGATCGCGCACTGGAAGACGTCAAACTGAACTGATCTCAAGATGGCCGGTACACGATTCGCAACACGCTACGCAAAAGCACTCATTGATTTAGCTAAAGAGCTCAATCAAATGGACGCTGTGCGTGATGATATGATGACGATTCAATCCGCCATCAAGGTCAGCCGTGACTTGCGTAACTTCTTGCAAAGCCCTGTGGTTAAGCCCGCAGAGAAAATCAAGGGCCTCCAGGCTGTCTTTGCATCCACGACAGATTTGACGCAAAAACTCCTCAAGCTTGTTGTCCGACACGGACGCGAAGGAGGATTGAACCACATTGCCAGTGGATACCTCACACGTTATAACAAAGCCAATGGCATTGTTGAAGCGCGCGTGGTGACCGCAAGCCCCTTGAGTGAGGCGCAGCGCAATAGCCTACAACAGCGACTTGCTGCGACAGGCGCTAAAGAGACGTCCTTGAAAGAGGTCGTCAACCCCGATGTGATCGGTGGTTTGGTTGTACGTGTAGGTGACCTCCAAGTGGATGCCTCCATCGCTACAGCATTGAACCGAATCGATCAGCATTTCAAGAAAAATTCTTACATCGCCGACTTCTAAATTGAACCTACCATGGCAGACGTTAACCCAGCAGAAATTTCCGCAATCCTTCGCCAGCAACTTGCAGGCAGTAACACTGAAGCTGAGCTTCAAGAAGTTGGCACCATCCTTCAGGTTGGTGACGGCATCGCGCGTGCTCACGGCCTTCAAAACGTCCAGTATGGCGAATTGGTGGAGTTCGAGAATGGCCTACGCGGCATAACATTGAATCTTGAAGAGGACAATGCAGGTATTGTGCTGCTTGGTTCGGCTGAAGGTGTTCGTGAAGGTTCGACCGTGAAGCGCACGGGCATGATTGCCTCCCTGGAAGTGGGTGAGGGCATGCTTGGCCGCGTGGTGGACACCTTAGGTAAGCCCATTGACGGCAAAGGACCCATCCAAGGCAAGACCTACAACATGCCATTGGAGCGCAAGGCCCCTGGTGTCATTTACCGCCAACCGGTGAGCGAGCCCCTTCAAACAGGTATCAAGGCGATTGACGCCATGATTCCCGTGGGACGAGGTCAGCGTGAGTTGATCATTGGTGACCGCCAGACAGGCAAGACCACCGTAGCCATTGACACCATCCTTAACCAGAAGGAGTTCTACGACAAAGGCGAGCCAGTATACTGCATCTATGTAGCCATTGGCCAGAAAGGCTCAACCATTGCCGCGCTGGCAAAGAACTTGGAAGCAAAAGGCGCCATGGCTTACACAACCATTGTCGCATCCAACGCTTCTGACCCTGCGCCTCTGCAGTTTTACGCCCCATTTGCGGGCGCTGCCATTGGCGAGCTCTTCCGGGACACGGGCCGCCCTGCATTGATCATCTTTGATGACCTTTCCAAACAGGCGGTTGCCTACCGTGAAGTTTCCTTGTTGCTTCGTCGCCCTCCAGGTCGTGAAGCCTACCCTGGCGATGTGTTCTACCTACACTCACGCTTACTAGAGCGCGCTGCAAAGATCATCAACGACGACACCATTGCCTCACAGATGAATGACCTCCCTGAGTCATTGAAAGGCATCGTTAAAGGTGGCGGATCACTGACAGCATTGCCCATCATTGAGACGCAGGCTGGTGACGTATCAGCCTACATCCCAACCAACGTGATTTCTATCACGGATGGCCAGATTTTCTTGGAGTCAGATTTATTCAACTCTGGTGTTCGACCCGCGATCAATGTGGGCATTTCTGTTTCTCGCGTGGGTGGATCTGCACAGATTAAACCCATGAAGAAGGTTGCCGGAACACTGAAGCTGGACCAAGCACAGTACCGAGAGCTTGAAGCTTTTGCAAAATTTGGCTCTGACTTGGATGCAGCAACGATGAACATCATCAACAAGGGTCGACGCAATGTGGAAATCCTGAAGCAAGCTGTGAACGCACCCATGGCAGTTGAAAAGCAGGTAGCCATCATTTACATTGGCTCTAAAGGACTCCTCAACGGCGTTGCTGTGAATCAGATCAAGCCTTTCGAGGTTGCGTTCTTGGAGTACATGGCCAGCAAGCATCAGGACATATTGGACGCCATTCGCAGCGGCAAATGGACCAAGGATGAAATGGCAATTGTCGAAAAGGCAGCTGCTGAAGTTATTCCTGCTTACACAGCCTAATCGACTAGCGCAACGAGACCATGGCAAACCTGAAGGAACTTCGCAACAGAATCACGTCGGTATCAAGCACGATGCAGATCACCTCTGCCATGAAAATGGTGTCAGCAGCTAAATTGAAGCGTGCGCAGGACGCCATCATTCAGATGCGCCCCTACGCACAGAAGCTTTCCCACCTGATGTCCAATGTCAATGCGTCGTTTGATGATTCAGAAAACCCCTACGCCATTGAACGGCCACTGAACAAGGTGCTGGTGATCCCCATCACGTCCAACCGTGGACTCTGTGGCGGGTTCAACTCATCGGTTATCAAGCGAACCCTTGCCATGGCATCAGCCTTTGACAAGGAGGGTGTTGAGGTAGAAGTGTATGCCCTAGGCAAAAAAGGCAGAGAGCTGCTGGCAAAGACCCTGAACGTCGTCAACAGCGACGTCGACGCCGTTGCGGCCGTGACCTTTGATTCTGCAAAAACCATTGCTGAGGAAGTGATGTCAAAGTACAGTGAGGGATCGTACGATCGCGTCGTCTTGGTTTACAATCAATTCAAAAATGCAGCGGTGCAACTGCTCCAGGAAGAAACCATGCTGCCCATTGCGTCACCAGAGAGTGAGCAAAGCAACGGCGACTACATCTTTGACCCAAGCAAAACACAACTCCTTGACGAGTTGATTCCTTCCAGCATCAAGAGCCAAATGTTCAAAGCCCTTTTAGACTCACAAGCATCTGAGCAGGGCGCACGCATGACAGCCATGCACAAGGCCACAGACAACGCAACGGATCTGCGTGACGGGCTAAAGCTGAAGTACAATAAAGCGCGACAGGCGGCCATCACCAATGAAATACTTGAGATTGTTGGCGGCGCAGAAGCCTTGAATGGTTGATTGGTTTTTTCTTGTTAATTTTTAGGCCGTGAAACGTCCCGCCTTTAAACTCAGGGGTCGCATCTTTTCTATGATGCTGCTGCTTGTTGCCGTCTCCTTTGTCATCACAGGCATTGTGAGCTCGCTGCACTTCAAAAACGCCAATAAAATCTACCACAAGGAGCGCTTGTTGAGAAAGGAGAAGGCCATTGAAGCCCACCTTGTCCGAGAGATTGCGAAGGTTATTCACAGCCCCAACAAGACAATCGACATCAATGCAATCATTGCAGAGGAGATTCAAGCCCTCAGTAAAATTCACCATACGGACGTCATGCTCTACGGCATGAATGGCCACATTATCATGTCTTCCAACCCGGAACTTCTGGTTGATGGCACCATGCCAAGACAGCTTCCTGAGGGCATTCGCTACCGACGAAATCAAGTGGTGAACTTCCGTTCAGATAAATCGAAGGGCAGTGAGATCATGGTCTATGCAGCTGAGTTGATTGACGATGACGGACACACCCTTGGTATCATGGTGGTGCCCTACGCCCTGGAAGACTACCTCTCTCCCACAGAGGAAGGCGCATTTTATGAGGCCTTGGCTACGCTTTATGTCATCATCTTCCTCATTGCCTCATTGATTGCCATGTTCTTGTCGAGAAGCATTACCAGAGGTGTTGAGGTCGTAAGCAACGCCATGAAAAACAACCCACTGACCTCAGACCGAAAACACATCGCCTGGAGTTCAAGAGATGAGATTGGTGTCCTGGTGAATCAGTACAACCTGATGATTGACCAATTGGCAGAGAACGCCAAGCAATTGGCACAAGCAGAAAAAGAGTCTGCGTGGAAGCAGATGGCGCAACAGGTAGCCCACGAGGTCAAAAACCCCCTGACACCCATGCGACTGATGACGCAAATGCACGCGACAAAAGCAGGAAACTTGACAGCCGAGGAGGTGCATGCATTCGCTGATGGCATGCTTGCTCAAATTGACGCCATGACGCAGGTTGCGGACGATTTCAGTCAGTTATCCAAAGGACCGAGCAAGGACAAATCCACCTTTATTGCCCCCATCGTATTGGAAATTCAAGCGGCCTACCCCATGCTCAAGGTGCTTATCCCAAGGTCCCTGGAAGGCATTCAATCCATGGTGAATCGGGAGCGCTTGATTCGGGTACTCAACAACCTTATCAGCAATGCCAAGGAAGCTTCAGCCATGGTGGATAAGCCACAATTCAGCCTCATGGTGGTGCACGATGAGCATTGGCTAACGTTCACGATCAAAGACAATGGCTGTGGCATTGATCCAGCCAATCTGGAGGATATTTTTCAACCCCGATTCACCACGAAGACCCGAGGAATGGGCTTAGGCTTAGCGATTGTTAAGGCTATTCTTGATCGCTTTGGCGGCACTCTTTGGGTGGAGTCTAGCAGTCCGGAAGGCAGTGAGTTTTGCTTCACCCTTCCCGTCAAAGCTTGATGGCGATATAGACCTGACTGCCGCCAAACAGCTTCCCACCAAGGACCTCAACGGAGGCTGTTGGGCATGAATCCAACAAGGCAGCATCCAAGAAATCCCTTGAGCAATAAGCGCTGACATAGTCGGACTCGTTCAGGTTGTCTTCCAGCTCGGGCAGGGCGCTCTCCTCCGTTGAGTCAAAGACCTGATAGCCCTTGTCAATGAAGGGGTGCAGGGTAATCAGTGCCTTGCCGCCAGGGCGAAGTAAGGCAACGACATCCTTCAGGGCAGCTTGGAAATCCAAGGGGCGCAAATGGGTGAAAACAGACCCAGCAAACAGCAAATCATACGTCAAGCCATCGCTATGAGGCATCAGGCCCAGCGTGTCCTGCTGAAAGGCCATGGCTGAGGCTTTGGGATCCAGCCCGTGAATAGCCACATCAGGCAAGGCTTGACGCAAAAACCGACTGACACGGCCATAGCCACAGCCAAAGTCAAGCAGCCTTTCCGCACCCGAAGCCATGCTCGCGACAACAGTCGCTGCACCATGGCCGGCGGCAACATACTCTGCAAGGGTCACTTCAAGTTGACCACCATGGTGTTGGAGGGGGTAGCGAAACATGGGGTCACTTCGGTGAATGGCAAGGCAAACATCAGCCCGAGTATAGCCGACCAGATGCAGGGCGTCATCCTGTAATTGCTCTGACAAGGGCAGGTGAACAGGCAAGGTCATTTGCTGCAGCACGGCCAATGAATCCAGTCTTTTGCTCAGCAATTGGAGGCGATCTCGGTTCTCGCCGATGCCAATTTTATCCTGAATCCAGGCCTGAATGCTTGATTTGATGTTGGTAGCCATGTCTTGCTCAATACCTTTGAGTTAGGAATCACAAATTACAACCATGAGCACTCCACTTGTCCACCTCCACGTTGAAGATCGTATAGCCACCTTAACCATCACCCGCCCCAAGGCGCTCAACGCCTTGAATGCAGCGGTTATCACCGCCTTGCACAAGCATGTAGTTGACCTGGATGGCAGGGATGATGTGAGGGTGGTTCTCCTGACAGGGGAGGGCCAAAAAAGCTTTGTGGCCGGCGCAGACATTGCAGAGTTTGCCAACCACAACCAACAAGAAGGGCAAGCCTTGGCGCAGCGAGGACAAGACTTGTTGTTTACCCGCATTGCCAACGCGAAGAAAATTTATATCGCAGCCATCAATGGGTTTGCCTTAGGCGGCGGGCTGGAGCTGGCCTTGTCGTGCCATGTGCGTGTCGCTTCGGATAAAGCAAAAATGGGCTTGCCCGAGACCTCCTTGGGGGTGATTCCTGGCTATGGAGGCACGCAGCGATTGGCCCAATGCATCGGCAAAGGGCGCGCCATGGACATGATGCTTTCAGCTGAAATGATTGATGCAGAAACCGCCCTTGCTTGGGGCTTAGTTAACGCCGTCAGCACACAAGATGAGCTGATGGCAGAGGCAAAAAGTCGAGCCAAAGTCTACCTGCGGAACTCGGGCGACGCCCAGGCTGCAGTGATCCGCGCAGTCAATGCAGGCCTTGACCACAAGGGGGGTTATGATGCTGAAATTGTAGAGTTTGGCAAGCGATTCACATCAAAGGAATTTGTAGAGGGCACGGAGGCATTCCTGAGCAAACGCCGCGCATCATTCTAAGCAGAAGCCACGAGTTGCAGAGTTTGGACTATATTCATGGTCCTAACTCCCCGACACAATGACATTTTTTCAAATAGAACATGCTGTTTATGACATGTTTTCTGCCCCTTGGCTTGGCGGCATAGCGATCACCGCTACCTATGCCTTGGTGGTTTACTTTTTCAGCAATAAGCTCAAGCATGACGACCTAGCCTTAACTCGATTTGAAAGAATCTGGGGTGGTTTACTGATTGCCTTATTCCTTGTCAAGCACGTGCAACTTCTTGCGATTGGCGACTGGAGCATGACTGAAAACATGGAGCTGCATCTTTGTGGCATGAGCCGATTACTGAGCATTCTGCTCTTAGCCTTTGCTGTCAGATGGGCTTTTTTCCCTCTGTTTTTTTGGGGGATTGTTGGAGGGTTTCACAGCCTTCTCACGCCAGAGCTCACCGGCGGCGACAGCACCTTCATGTACATTGAGTACTACATCATTCATGGCGGCATCATCATCATTCCCTTGTACTTTGTTTTTGTTCGCCAGCGCATGATTGGTCAGTGGACATGGGCTAAAATCCTTGCCTTGAACGTTGCCATGATGCTCCCTGTTTACGCCATCAACAGGCTGATTGACGCCAACTACATGTTCTTGGTTGATCCACCCAAGGTGGAAAGCATCTTGATTCAAGGCCCATGGCCCTACTACCTCATTGGATTCATCGGCGCAGGCCTGCTTCATTACCTCTTGCTAACGGGCTTGTTCTGGAAGCGTATTAAGGCCAATGATGGCATGCCTAAATGAACACGTACAACGCCATTGAGCCCGGTGAACAGTTGTGGTGGTTTGGTGTGGGTGTTCTGCTCGCCTTCATTCTTTTTTTCTTTGCTTTTGCACCCCGCATAGCTCACCCGCGCCGCAAGCAATGGGAGAGAGGACTTGGGTGGGCCATCCTGTTAAATCAGGTCTGGGTCACAGCTATGTTGATGCTTGATGGCGACTACCTCATTGCCAAGCACCTCCCGCTGCACATGTGCAGCTTCACCCAGATTTTGCTCTTTCTTCACTTGGTGATGGACAAACAATGGGCCTTCACGGTGTCTGCTTTATGGGGCCCCCTTGGGGGCATACAGGCTATCCTGACACCAGCCCTGACGTCGTCGCTGACATGGCCGTATGTCACGCAGTTTTTCACAGCTCATGCCTTCGTGGTCGTGGTTCCGATTTACTTGATGGTTCACGCTGGAAGACGCCTACCTAAGCGAGCATTCAGGATGGTGATGGGAATTACTACAGTCGTTGCTGTCACACTGATGGGGATCAATGAGGTTTTGGGATCCAACTACATGTATGTGACATCGCCGCCGCCGGTCAACCATCCCTTGGTTCAAGGAGATTGGCCCGAGTACTTGCTGGTATTGTTTGCCGCAGGGACTGCGCTCTTTTACCTCTTTCTTATTGTCTTCAGAAAGTATGTCGGCCCGGAGGAGGCTGCCAACCCTTAAGTGGACGAATCGTCCTCAATCAGGCTTTATGTTCAGTCTTCGCACCTGTCAGATCAAGTGTTAGTTGCGCTATTTCTGTACTCTTCAACTAGGCTCATCAAAGCCTTTATAAGATCCTTTGTCTCAAGGGCAAGGTTAAAGAACAGGGTTGTGTTCCGGGGGCTTGACTCCTCGGTGCGTGTCCGGCTGATTTGTGCGTCAATCACATCAGATATTCTCGCTAACAAGGCCTCTTGTGCCTCAAGAACGGCACTAAGCCCATCAAAATCTCTTGCCTCAAACAACGCTTTAACTTGGCTAACAACCACATTCACATCTGAACCGATCGTTCTCAGTTCATGCAATTGATCGGGATGAAGAGCTTTGTGATTGTTGTTCACGTGCTTGTAGCTTTTCTTTGCGAGGTATTCTAGTGACTGCGCCATGTCCGTTAGGTAGGCCAGAATGGTGATGTAGAAATTACTGCCACGAACTGAGGTTTCATCCAGGTTTTTGATGAAGTAAAAGAGGTGATTTCTCAAATCCTCAACTTCGCCATCAAGCTTGTCAACGCGTTTGCGATTGTCATTCAATTCGTCCTCGTCCATGTTTGCCAACCCATCGATCATTGATCCATAGCTTTTTGCTACCCGACCCATGGCGTTGGAAATGTTGTCAGCGCTTTCATCAATGATGCCTTGGACGGTCTTGCTTTCAAATTTTCGCAAGCCTGCAACGACACCGACATTGGCTACTTTTCGCTTGTGTGAACGGTAGCTACGAAGCAGCAAGCCAATCGATACAATTAAAAGCACCGCAATTGCTGCTTCTTGACCAAGGAAGATGACATAGGTCAACCCGCCAGCAACGACAAAGGCTGAAATGGCTGTCAGGAACCATCCCCCAATCACATTGAGCACGCCAGCAACACGGTAAACGGCACTTTCACGACCCCATGCCCGATCAGCAAATGAGGTGCCCATCGCCACCATGAAGGTCACATAGGTGGTGGAAAGCGGCAGCTTCATGGATGTGGCGATAGAAATCAAAATACCGGCTACAGCTAGGTTGATGGATGCGCGAATGTTGTCAAAGGCAGGCAGCTCTTTTGCCTTGTCCGCAGATATGTTTTGAATGGGTCTACTGAAGCTATTAGCTACGCGGTCTAAGGTGCGCTGAGGCACGAAGGCGTTCAGTAGGGAGACCACACGAGAGCTCCCTTTCACAATGCTCCGCGAGAGGAAGTTAGCTCTGAAGCGTTCGCTCCCTTCATCTTGGCGAGACAGATCAATTCCTGTTTCAACAACAGTCTGCGCTTTTTTAGAAAACCACAGGGTCAAGACCATGATGCCACCAGCGAGGAATAGTAGGACGGGCTCAGAAGGAACTTTTTCTGACAGCACACCCATGGAGAACTCTGAAGCGGCAACGCCAGAGGCAGACCATGCTTCATAGGAATGGTAAGCCGCCATTGGCACACCAATAAAGTTCACCAAGTCATTACCAGCAAATGCCAGCGCCAGGGAAAATGTGCCAATCCCAATGACTAGCACCAAGACGTTCTTCTTGAAGACATTGTTGATGACATAGGCGGCCACTGACCAAAGAACAAAGAGGCCTGCAATGATGGCGATGTTGTACGTAGCTAAAACATCCTTGATGTCACCATAATACGGCGTGCCCTTGAGTCCTTTGAAAAAGATAAAGTAGCTGATGGCAGTCAGGCAGGCAGCAGCAAACAAGAAACCCACGCTCTGGATTTTTTTCTCATACTGAAAAGTGAATACCAAGCGAGACAACCACTGCACGACTGCGCCAACAGTAAAGGCGATGAACACCGACAGTAGGATGCCAGTGACTATGATTACAGCTTTGTCTTTGTTGATGTAGGTTCCAATATCAGACACGCTTTGCGCATCATCCATGCCAATCTTGATTAGGGCCATGATAACGGCGGCACCAAGCAGCTCAAACACAATGGAAACCGTGGTGGATGTTGGCATCCCTAAGCTGTTGTAAAAGTCCAACAGGAGGACATCGGCGATCATGACTGAAATGAATATGATCATGATTTCTGAGAAGTAAAACTCCCCAGGCATAAAGATGCCTTTACGTGCAACCTCCATCATTCCGCTCGAGAAGATGGCCCCTACGAAAATGCCTAAGCTGGCAATGATGAGGATGTTCCGGAATGAGATGGCTTTAGATCCGATAGCTGAGTTCAAGAAGTTGACAGCGTCATTGCTGACGCCAACAACTAGATCAATGATGGCAAGACCTAAAAGGGCCGCAAGGATGATGATGTATAAGTTATCCATGGTGTTTAAGTATTCTGGATTAAGTTAGAAATGCAATTCAAATCCTGTTCTGAAAATGATTGCGTCGCTTTCTCCATTTTTAGTTGAGTAGCTAATATCACTTTGGACCTTTAGTTTGTGACCAACGACAAATTTATTCAGACCCAGAGTGTACATGGTTACTGGAGAAGTACCTGTTACGTCAGCATAGTTGAGCGCGGTATAACGACCTGCAACTTCTGTTTTTTCTGAAATAAAGTAACCTACTGCCATATTAATAGCACTTCCTACAGTGACGATGTCTCCAGTTTCGGTTCCGTCCAATTCCACTGCAATAGGGTTCGGAGCGCTACGATCTGCATATTCCGCCATTAAAGAAAAACCTTCATATTTCAAAACTAGATCAATAAACTGCGTAGTAATATTCGTTTGATATAGTGAGCCGTCTGTAAGAAACATGTAGTCTCCCATGTTGGATCTTGTTTTTGAGGCATCTCTATTGAAGTCATAAGTATAAGCCGCCATTATTTTTAGCTTTTCCTCTCTAACCGTAGAGGAGCCCATGTATTCGCCTTTTTTGGTAAAGCTACCTAGAGGGAATAATTCTACACGTCCTGTGTATTGAAGACCACCTTCATTACCCGTGGCAATATTTCTACCTTCTCCTTGAGAGATCGCAAATTTTTCTTTGGAAATGAATTGTCCACCAAGTTTCGTGGTGTGACGCAACTGTATCCCTAAGTCGCGATCAATATTAAACTTTCTGTTCAGTAAGGAACGATCTACCAGCTGTAAGTTGGCAGAAGAAATTACACGCTCAACATTGCCAGGAAGTTTTGTTTGGCCCGCCCAGAGTTCAAAGCCCGGTGCGAATTTCCATTTAATGACTGCATCAAGAATGTATCGCGGTGAATTTTTTGTGAACGCATTAGCACCTGACATATCGTTATTTGACAAACCAAATTCCATTTTGTATACAATGCTAGGGTGTACAGCCCATCCGTCAAACTTGAATCTTGAACGACGTACCAAAAAGTCATGATCTACAGGTGCTAGGCCATCGTCGGAAAAATCACTCGTTCCGTAATAACGTACTTGAAATCTTGGTGCAAATTTTACACTAAAGCTGCTGTCCGCAGCTACCATGTTCAGCATGCCGTTGCCAAATTGGCTGGTATTAAGGGTTTGAGCGCCAAGGCTCATTCCTAAGGTCAATGTTAATGCAATGAGATGCCGTATCATCATTTAGTTCTCTAGGTTAAGTGTCGCAAATTTCACCAGACTTTACTGGTTCAATGTTACGGGAATGTTAATTCTGCAGAACAGGTGTATAAACGGCGTATTCAATTCTTGTAAATCAATTAGAACTCAATAGCGCTTGTGTACTTTTATGAATGGCGGCATAAATAAAAAACACGAAAAAATGGATCAGAAAATTATTAATCAAACGATAGAATTTGTAAAGTCAGAGCTCAAAAACGCTGAAGGTGGTCACGACTGGTTTCATGTAGAGCGCGTTTTCAGAAATTCGATTTTAATAGCAAAAAATGAGGAGGTGAATGCTTTTGTCGTTTCCTTAGCGGCGCTTTTGCATGATATTGCAGATCCGAAATTTCATGATGGTGATGAAACCATTGGCCCAGAAAAAGCAACTAAATTTCTTAAAAATCAAAAAGTTGACAAAGAGGCGATTGATCATATTATAAAAATAATACAGCACATGTCCTATAAGAATTCTTTAGGCAAAGACGGTAAAGCGTTTTCCTCTAAGGAGCTAGAGGTTGTGCAAGACGCAGACAGATTAGACGCTATTGGCGCTATTGGTATTGCCCGATGTTTTAATTATGGCGGATTTAAAAACAGGGCTTTATACGACCCAAATATTCCACCTAATCTAAACATGACAAAAAAGCAGTATAAAAAAAATAAGGCCCCAACGATTAATCACTTTTACGAAAAATTATTGCACCTAAAAGATAAAATGAATACGCCTACCGGGAAGCGATTAGCCGCCGACAGACATGACTATATGGAGATTTTTCTAAAACAATTCTACCGTGAATGGGGCGGGAAAGTAGTTTAGAGGCAGTTGAGCCCATCAGCATGGCGTTGCTGTGATTTAGGAATATTTAGTCTATTTCCTTAGATGCCCTAATTGCTAAAATGAAAGCCGCTCCAAAAAGCAAAGTTATTAGACCTGCAAAATATGGTATAAGATCAGTCATTTTCTTGAGTTATTAATCAGTTTCAGGTAAATCCCAAAGGCTAATATTGATGGAACCCAAATCCCAACAAAAGCTCCATCGTCTTTTGCTCCTTGAAAAAAGAGTATTTCAGAAAAAACTAGGGATAATATCGCAGCAATAAACAGTAATTTATCTGTGATTGTGAATTTTGTAAACATTTTAATGGCTTATTTTTTTACTTATCCTCAAAGATATATCATTCCCGACAGGCTGCCCTGGCGAAAATTAGGCTTATTATAGCACCTATGGTTTGGTTTTCTCCTTTAAGAAAACCGAAGTGACAACAGAAGCAAAAAAGAAAATATAACCTAACGGAATTAAAGCAAAGGGCTCTTGCAAATAACCATCTTTATCAACCTCACTGCCAATAATATGAAAAGAGCCATAACAGATTAAGCTAATTGTAAAGAACAGTATTGGTAATCTGTATTTTTGAAGACTTGCTCTCATAGAAAACTCCGATGGCATAGAGGAACACTAAATGTACTAATCTTTAGAAAATGCCTGTTCCCAATAATCAAAAATGATGAAAAAATTAAACATTCTACGAGCTTTATCGAGGCCACTACTAAAAGTAAGTTTAGCAATATTTTTAATTTTTGGTGGGGCACAGCATTTTATAAATCCTGATTTTTACACTCCTTTTGTGCCTTCATTTTTGCCGTTTACAATGGCCATTGTATATATTTCTGGTTTGCTTGAAATCATACTTGGCCTTGCATTACTTTTCAAAAAACAGGCAACCATAGGCGCTTGGGGAATTTTAATTTTAATGCTCTTGTTTTTGCCAATTCATATTTGGGATGTGTTTTCTGAAACACCTGCCGTAGGAAGCCATAAAGCTGCTTTGGCAAGATTGCCAATTCAATTCTTGCTCATATTTATTGCCTGGAAGGTCAAAAACAATGTTTCACAACATAATCTAACCAATAGATAGCAGCCAACAAACCACCTCTGCCATAGCTTGCAGTGTATAGTGCTCACTTCTCATAGGCCAAGGATCATTGGCGGATCACCAGCCTATTGAAGCAGCCCAGTGTATTTTTGCAAGAATGAAACCGCTGAAGCAACAAAAGGAAATTTGGATTTTGGGATCTACAGGGTATGTGGGATCTCAGCTCACGAGTTTACTAATTCAAAAGCGTCAACGAGGAGACTTTCCCGGTAGAATATCCGCTCTAGGACACCGCACCATTCTTCCTTGGGTTATGCAGCGCACAAATTTCTTCATGTCCTCCTTAGGCAAGCTCAAGAAGAACAAATTCATTGATTACCCTCCAGATGTTGTCTTCCACTGTGCGCGACTCGCGGGGAAGACAGATCGCGGCCGAAGAGCGGCTGCAAAACAGGGCTACCGTGCCAATATCAACCTTCGCGACATTTTTGAGCAACTGCCTAAGCCCCCAACGGTAGTGTATTGCAGCGGAACATTGATGTATGGCAATACAGCTAAAATTGCCAACGAAGAACAATCTATATCCCCCATAGCCTATGCCCGTGCCTATGAATATGCGGAGCGCCCATTTACCAGGGAGCTATCTGAAGCACCTTTAGATGTCCGCACTGCCAGACCAGCTTGGATTTTGGGGCCGGATTCTTGGTTTGAATATTTCTTTTACCGTCCGGCATTAGAGCTTGGATTTGTGCCCTATTACGGCAATGGAGGGCAACAAATGTCCATCATTTCAGTAGAGGACTGCGCGGGTCAATTACTCCACGTAGCTACACATGGCGCCCCAGGAGAAAGCTATAACCTTTTTGGTTTTGCGCCCATCTCTCAGTTAGAATTTGCAAAGAAAACTGCGAAAATTTTAGATCTAGACGTAAGGCAGATAAGGGAGAAAGAATTGGTCAAAAAACACGGAAAGACCGCAGCAGAGGCACTGACTTCGAATACACCTATAACCACGCTACATACAGAATGGAAAGCTTCGTATAACGCTGTTGACCATGACCTGGGCCTGATGATAGCTAGGGCGGTTAAATTACTTGAGATGCGCTAGTTAAGCTAGGGATCTTCCGACTGGAATTCATACAGCATGTACTCCCCAAAGGTGCCCAGTTTCGTGGTTGAAACAGAATCATCTATTTGCCAGAGCAGGTGGAGCAGTGAGCTAGGCAGCAGCTTATGAAGCTTGTGGTAATACCACGCTGGATAAACAATACTATACCCTCTGCTGTATGTCAACGGCAGCTTCACCTTTTTGCTAATACTTCTCGGCGCGTAGCACTTGCTTGCCAAATAATTAGTCGGTGAATAGCCTCCCCACACCTTACGCCAGCGAGCAAATGCATTCCGAGGCTTGCCTTTAAGCAGCTCAATGAGTGTGCCGGCCAGGTAGTATTTATTGACAAAGGTGAGCACCATTCGTCCGCCCGGCTTAAGCGCTTTACGAAGACAAGACATGGCGTGGTCAAGATTATCTACCGTATTTAAGGCGCCAAAGAAAACGTAGATCATGTCAAATTTCACATCAGGGAACAGCGTATTTAAATGCTCTACGCTCCCTTGGGCAATTTGTCCGTTTTTCAGCTTATAGCTGTCAATTTTCTCTTGAGTTAGGCGTACCATTTCCGCTGAAACATCAATGCCGTAATACTGCTGATCTGGAAACTGCTCTGCGAAATGGACCAGGTCAAATCCTGGACCAAACCCAACCTCTAACACCGTGGATTGTGGATGAGATTTTACGCGCTCGCGAAAACTCTGTCTAATCCTTTGCAGTGCAGGATTCAAATTATAGCGACGCTCAAAATCTACGGCATCCTTATCGTAATAATGCCCTACTTCACGGTAATAGCTCATGGTCTTTGCGTCTTAATTGGATGTCAAAGTAGGCTGCTGATCCCCAAAAGAGGAAGGCAAATACTGGCTGGTTCAAGAAATTATTGAATTGCATATGAAACAGGTAAGTGCTCAAGGCTAAGAATAAGGCTGTTTGCGGTGAGCCCAGGCTTCCTCTTAGAAACCCATAGTAAACCCAGCGCCCGATAATGATTAAGAATACCAGTACTGACCCTATCCCATTCTCGCTGAGTTGAAGTAGGATTTCCGAATGCGCACTGCCACCTGAGCCCTGTGGGGGAGAATCGGGGTTCCGCACCGTTAACCTGTTTTCCAAACTTTTCTCTTGGAAGGGAATATAGGTGAACTGATAGGTGCCGGGGCCAAAACCAAACAACGGGCGCTCTTCAAACATGCGCAAGGCGCTTACCCACCTATTGAGTCGTTCAATATTGCTGGCATCTGTTTGAAC
>Ga0302118_10000105_pt1 | contig 34282 bp, 9 predicted proteins | sample AG5_331_MG_FD_203126 | JGI IMG/M metagenome (GOLD analysis project Ga0302118, IMG submission 203126) | Marine microbial communities from Western Arctic Ocean, Canada - AG5_33.1 | ecosystem: Environmental > Aquatic > Marine > Oceanic | place: Canada: Western Arctic Ocean | collected 2017-10-01 | reverse complement strand
GCTAATCAAAGATCGAATGCTGGTAGATTAATGCAAAGCAATCAAAACAGTAATACCACAAATGTATATGTTAACGGAATCAACATGAAGGCGGACGTAGAGGGACAGCGTAGGATGATGGCAATCATACAACACGCAGGTCAGTACGATCCGAGAATGCAACAAGCTATTGCTAGGGGGAGCATCCCTGCAGGTCAAGGTTATTAATGTCAAATATTAATTTAACAAATGCTGAAGTTTTAGGCTTTACTCAAGCCGCCGACTATATAGATGGCGGTATTTATCAGTATGGCAGGACGGTCTCTTTATCTATTACCGCTTTTATATATCCGGGCAAAAACACAGAGCCTGTTAACTTTGGTAAAATAGATCAACAGGAAAGATCTACACTTGATTCAATATTATCTAGTGGTTTTGTTGATAGCATCAGTATAGGTGGGCAAATAATAGAAAATGTAAAAATATTATCCTATGAGTTTCCAACTAGTTCAGGTTCTTTAGATAACCATATAAATTTATTGAGAGTCAATATGTCTTTGGAATTTTATGAAACTTTTGATCATACAAAAGATTTAAAGAAAACAGATGCAGAGATATATAAAGATTCTTCATTATTTTTAAAGAAAGACTATGCTAAATATTTTTCATCTTTTAAAGAAGACTTTACTTTTTCTATAAACGATAACTACGAGCACAGCTTTACTCAAAATATAAACTTTAGTCTTAGGCCAAATAGTGTTGTTAAGGTAGATCTCGTAGCGAAAGGAAAAGAGCTGGCCTTAGACGCCTTTAACTTAACAGGCAACGCTATGGCTAAAGTTGGTTATATAGACGCTAGGTATGCAGGTTTTATAAGGATAGTAAAGGGGAGCGGTTTGTTTTCTGAGTCTTACGATTCGATAACTAACACATATTCAATAACTCGATCTATAACCTCTAAGAATGGAGCGTACAAAAGTGATCAGAAAAATGCAAAGTGGTCAGCTAGCTTTACTCACGGAATACAGGTGGGAGAAGGAGGGTCTGTTTCAATTACTGAGAGTGGGGTAATTCAAGGGAGAAGCGTTGAGAATATAAAGGAAACAAAAGATAAAGGGCAAGATACTTATGAAAATGCATACCAAGGTCTTGCAGCAATGAAAGCGGACTCTTTCGCTAGATGTAAGGCTACATTTAATACGTTTATTAAATCCCCCCCTACTTGGGTTCCGGGCCGTCAAGAATGGAACCAAGCCAAAGACCTAAAAGATAAACTTGTTTCTTTTGGTAGAAACGTAAATAGGACGGGAGGGCAAATATCATACACTATTACTTTTACGAATAACCCCCGTATGCATGCTGATGCAATTTTTGAGTATACTGTGCAAGCATCAAGGCAAAATAATAATATTACTTCTGTGACTGAATCCGGTACTATCAAGCCATATGAAGAAAGTAAGAGTAGTCTTTATGACCCCAAGCTTTTGTATGATAAACTTACTTCTCCTATTGATGTAATAGCAAGAGTCGAACCTTTACTTAACTCTGTTAAAGTGCCCTCGTCGACATCTAAACTAACTCACCCTAAGAGCTTAATTTCATCTAGTCTATCTTTTCCTGCTTATGGAACTGAAGTTTCGTACAGTTTTGTTTATTCTGATGACCCCACATTAAGAAACGAGACTTACCTTAGAAAAGTAGAGAAAACAAATGATTACAAGGCTCCTGTAGCTATAAGGTCTTCTGTGGTGGCTCCGAATGTTAAGGAGACAAATTATGATTCAGATCAAAGTACAGAAGGAGCTAAGAACGTGTCGATGAATTGTGTTTTTAAAAGAAACCCTAATTCTAATTTAATAAACAAAGCTCATGCTGACTATTTAAGAGGCGCATCAAAGAGTGTCTTCGAAAGTTTGAAGATGGAAACTCAAACTTCTGCTTTTGTTACGTCCGAACAAGGAGGTAAGGACGAATTATCTTGGTATTTAAATGGTCTATCTTATAGCTTCGGATCTGACTATCAGATGAGTTACTCAGCTGACATGGCTTTTATAGATAGAAAAGGAGTCCCAGCTGAAACCTTAGAATATTAATATATGGCGGGATATAAACAAGACGTTATAGTTCGGTACGGAAGTTTTCAATTTCCGGTACCTACTCCTTATGTTTCTAAAACTTTCTCTAATGAATTCATAGGTGGGGACATATGGGCTACAAAAGTAAGCATTACCTTAAATGGACAGGTAGCCTTATTGCCTAAAGAAGACGCTACCACAGGGAACAATTACTTAGGATTACAATCTAAAAGAGATAAAATAGCTAAATCTTTCGCTGGAGCTTTTCAAAAAAACTACCAAAATTTTAGCGTCACAGGTCACGGTACGGATTTTACTTTAAAAAACTGCACAGTGGATAGCGTAAGTTTTGATAGTGATAATTATGTGGGAGCTGTTGGCTATAGCATATCTATATCTGGCTACAAAAACGACAAGGATTTTCTAGCAGCAAACTATGGTGTCACCAACCCTACTGATACATGGAGTTATTCAGAAAACGAGCAGGGTACGGTCTCTGTAAGTCACACGGTATCTGCCACTGGTTACAACACAAAAAATGAGAGGCCTGACGGGTTCATTAGAGCTAAAGCTTTTGTTGATGGAAGAAAGGGTACTTCGAAAAAAGTTACTAGCAATATAATACAAAACGCTCACCCCGAAAGCTCGTTAATATTAAATAGCCAGAGCGAAAACATAGATAGGTTTGGGGGCTCATACTCCATAACAGAAAATTACTCTTTCGTTTCTAACGAGTCAAGCAAGACTATAGAGGAAGAATCTAATTTACCTGCAATGCAGACCGCCAATATACTATTGAGTTATAGTATCTCTATAAACGAAGAGCAAGGAGGAGACTTTATAACAATGGATCTATCTGGCAGTGTTACAGGTAGTAAGGATAGCTCAGTTACTTGGGATAGCATAAAAACGGATTTCAAAAATAGAAGATTCTATGACCTGATAAATAAAGCGTACAAAAGGCATATAAAAGGTGGATCAGGAGGCAGTAGGAAGGGTGGTTCTGAAAAGAATGAGAATTTAAATAAAGATCCTGTTTCTTTTTCTATAAACCCAGATGAAGAAGCAAGAAAAATAGATTTTCAAGTAAGCTTCGACAATAATCAGCTCTTCGAGAAGGCGAAAATAAAAAATGCCCATTCTTATTTTGATTACAATATATCTTTTGATCACGATAATATAACAGACATAATAGATGTATCATGCAGCGGGACAATAAGAACTAGAGGCTCGTTAACAAAGAAAAATAGAGATAATAAAGTATTACTTGATTTGATGCTCGATAATTATTCTAGCAAAATTAGAGTTGAAGCTCAAAAATTGTATTATAAAATGTACCCTACTAGGACTCAATATTCTCTAGCTCCTAGGCCTCATAGCATATCAGTGACTCAAAACGAATTCGATGGGAGCATACAGTATCAAGCGTCCTTTTCTGATAAGGACTACCCTGAGAATAGTCAATTAAGGGATTTAAGTTATAATTTATCTATTGTTCCTTCAACTCAGCAATACAAATCTGTTCCGTCTTGTCTGGAAAATGGACATTATCTAGTATACGACTTAAACCTTACAAGTAAAAGAGAGGCTGTTACAATCAACACTTCTGCAACCGCTGATGAAAGGGATGAAGCCTCTTATGTCGCGGCCAGAGGCGAAGCTAAATCAATAAACGATATTTTAAAAAATTCATTTTTAGATGGGGACGTAATAAGGTTGGAAAGTCAAAATAAAGTAGAAAATAGAGATCAATCATCTATAACTTATAATAGAGGTTTTAGCCAAGAAAAGGGGATAACTACTATAAAGTTAGATAGACTGGATAATTAAAGATGAAAGAAGGGGTATTACTTGATTATGTTAAAAAGGCGGGGCTGCCAACTGGGGCTTTGTCTGCTTATTACAATCTAAGCGGATCCGTTGATACTCTATCTCCTGACGATAGGAACAATTTTTATAAATTAACTAGCGGCTCCAGTAATGACTTAGATACTTATGTTGTATTTAATCAGCTTCATAATTCAGGCAGCCAACTTTATGATAGCGGGGATGGGAATTTCCTTATAAATGGAGATAATTACCCTGCAATAATAAACAGCTCCTCTACCTCTATAACTGGAAGTGGTAATTTTGACGGAGCATCTTCTTTAATGAGTTCTCACAGGGTTACAGGTGGCTCTTGGACTTGTTTTTTAGATTTCTCAGGAGGGTACAGTGAAGAAAACTCTAATCTATCTCAGGTCTTGATATCTAGTATGACTGGAGTTAATTGCTCTTCTGGGTTAAACGTAGGCATAAACGGGTCAAACAGGCTATATTATGAATATATTACTGGTGCAGAGGGGGAGAATAGGCATAGGCATAGTGAGACTTTACCGAATCATTTAAAAAAACTAAACTTAGTCTCTGTGTCTAAGAGCCCACATATGCTTGAGGTCTCCCTGCATAAACCTAACGAAGGTACCGTATCGATCAAGTCTCCTTTAAATAATTATACAGACTCGGAAGAGCTTTTTTGGGGAGGGTTTTCTGATGGGGGAGGTTACAGCGGTTTTTATACAGGATTTTCTGGTTATATAAATACAATAGGTTTATTTCATGAGCACATTCCTGAAGTAAGCAGGAACACAATTGCAGATAGTTTTTTCTTAGAGTCTTATAGCGATGCAGGTTTAATTACTGGAGAACGAATTACAAAACAGGTTACGGGAGTTGAGGTCCAGAGCATACAGACAGGTTGGGGGGCAACCGGGTACAAGCTTGTAGCTAAGGACTACCATAAGAATGAAGATGGTGACAATGTTCCGGTGTATGCGCTTTCTGGGATAGAAGGCAGGTTGTATAAGGAGGTATTAGTAGATTTAACTGGAGATAGGAATATAAGTTCTATAACAGGTCGATATATAGGCGAAACGCCTAGTAGAAATCCTGAATATGTTGATGCTTCAAACGCTGTCCCGGGGCAAATAACATTTGTAGAGAGTCTAGCTGTGGGAGAAAGTGTGGAGATTTACAGTCATTCGAAATATTTAAATACTATTAATTATAATTCTGATACAGAATATTTCTTCGAAACAGTTAAGCCTAATAGTGACGAGAAAATCGATGTGCATGGATACCAGATAAAGAACGATGACCTTACTTTTGATTCATTAACTAGTCAACCTTTTATTCAAGTGTTTAGAAACGGAATAGCTCAGCAAGAGGTCTCTGGTTTGCACAGCGTGTCCGATATATTTAATAATATAGGGGGTAATTTAAAAGAGGTTGGGGATCGGTACGGTATTTACAAAGGTGATTATTTTATAAATGAGAATAGCGCTGGTCCAAATGGATCTGCCGGAGTAGCTAGCAGAATTAATAATAACAGATACGAAATAGTTTTAAACAGCAAAGAAGATGGTTTTAAAAGTGATGATTCTGTTAATTTTGATATTGTTTCTGGGCCTTCCCTTACTGGAGACTATCCGGGTTCTAATGTTCATTTTACTGGGGAGTATCTTAATAGGGATATATATTTAAATGGTAGAAAATTGCTTTCTGGGCACGAATATTCTGAAAGCTCTACTGCAGGTAAGACTTCTTATCTTCTTGATGCTGTAAAAATAGGAGCAGACAATAATGGGGAATTACTTTTCTTACCTCAAGCTTCTACTGATTTTTCTAGAGTCACAGGCGAAGATGGAGGAGAAGCTTTTGATGTAGATAATGTTTTCTTTGAGCAAGTGTGGAGGAATGGGATCAGGCAGATTCCGGGAATAGATTATTTCAGAGCGCCGAAAAACAGCTTAATAGGGACAGGTGGAGCTAGTTATACGAATGAATCTTTTGAGTTTAGAGAGTCTCAACAGAAAATAGATGCTCTGGTTAATGATTTTATTCCAGAGAGTAAAGGTAAACTGTTTTCTTTTAGTGCTGACGGTAAGGCAAATTTATTTACTACAAGTAGTTAAGTGTAAAAGTATTTAGGAACATGGCAAAAGATAAAGTAAGCGTACCGAGTATTCAGATAGGGGGCAACAAGCAGGGGTTGGCTTTTGGGGGTGTTATATATTCCGCTGATTCTCAGGTGGGTTACAACGGAGACCCAACCAAATTAAATGTAAATGTAGCTTTAGATACTAAGATTTCAGGTGGTAACATAGATAAAAGAGATTTTGATATCACGAAAAATGATCTTAATTTAACTTCCCCTATTGATATAAAGTTTGCGGGGAGCCCCATGTTCAGGAATATGTTTTTAACCTCCTATAATACAAGCACGTCAGTAGGTAACAAATTACTGAACTTGACTTACTCTGACGGATCTGTATTATTAGACAGGGTTTTTGTTGGTTTGATACATGAGCATTTTCATATTGGAGCCAAAGGTAGTGCGAACGGAACCGAGCCTCTGAGATCTAAGTATGAAGTGCCTTATATGATAGAAATGAAGGTTAAATGCCCTAAGCCTGAGTCTCACATAGTAACAGAAGGGACAACTAAGGTTACTTATACTGTCTGTAGCGCTACCGATACTACCGTGTCAAAAAGAAAAACCCTAAGGTATCTAGCTAATCCCACTGGGGTGCCGGGATTAAACTATAAACTAAGAAGGCAGGACGGAAGATCAGAGGTAGGAATATGGTCTGGGGGTTATATCGTGTTAGGTAAAGAAGAGTTCTCTAGTTCTAATTGTGATCTATCCGATGTTTCTTATAGTTTTGCAGACCTAATTGCTGCCGTAAGAGCTTTTAAAATTAAAGTAGATTTAACTAGGTACCCTGAAAGAAGAGATAATCAACATATGACAAAAAGGTATAGCGGAACACTTAAAGATGTCCTTCAGAATTGGGGCAATGATTTAGGCGTTTCCTTTTATTGGGACTTCACTAGCCAGAGGCCTGCGTTGTCTATTGTAGATTTGACAGATAAATCCATTCAAGCTAAGTTCCAAAAAGCTATTAGTAGTATTGATGGTTTAGATAGAGGGCACGGAATGTCTATGAGTGAGGGGACAAACTTGGTTATTAATGAGAAAAATCATAGTAATAGTTTAGATGGAACTTTTTCTCAGGCGTACTCTTCTATTTTTAATAGAGGGCCTTCTGCCAAAAAAGACGACAAAAAGACGACCACAGAAGTTTCTTTTAGCTGTCAGAAGTTAGAGGCTTTATCCGGTGGCAGGAATAAAATACTAGGAAGGCACACTTCTTCTGACTTCTTCACCAGTATGACTTTAGGTAAGTATGCTCCAGACTTAAGAGATGCTTTTAACGCTAGGACTGCGATTGCTGCTTACGAGAAAGGTCTCTGGAAAGCTTCTTATGGGTATTTTAACGCAATAGGCTTTAGTGACATAATACCTTTAACTTTCGGTAAAAGATGGTGGGAGCCAAAGAGCGGAATTAAAGAAAAGATACTCGCTGACAGCGCCGTAAAGGGGATAATGGACCATAGGAGTGCGAGCTATAGCCAAGGGGAGATGCCGGTAGGCCCTAATGGGGCCACTTACCATATATTTTTTGGTATCTACGATGAGAACGTAAAGGAATACAGCAATAGCTTAGAGCAGCAAATCGCCTCTGATTACTATGGAAGGAATTATACTCTATCTGTTCCTGCTGCAGAATTTTTTCAATGCAATAAAGCTTTCAAAATACTAGAGACTCTAGAAACTAAGCCTAGTAGCGAATACTATGGAGCAAACCAGCACTACAAGACTCCTATGGCAAAATTTCTTCAAAAATTAGAAGACTTAAGTATTGATTCTTTAGAGTCAAGTGGGAAATTGTACGTAAACCATTTACTGGACGATAATAAAAAGTTAAGGAACAGTTTAGTGAGGGATGGCGCTTGCGGCAAGGGTATTTTCACAGAAAGAAGGCAGAATGGATTTTTTCATTTTGACAGACAGGCTCCTTGGATGGCATCTAGAGATGACGTAGAAAGCTTGCTAAACCCATACACTTTACAGCCTAGGAACCCGCAGTTATTTGCAGATGGGGGATATTATAAAGAACACGAGCAACCCAGAGTTAAGAAAAATATAATAAAAGAATACCTACCTTTCACACAAGAAATGATGGCTCTGTCTCAGATCTTAGGAAGTTTTAGAGCGCAGGCAAACGATAGTATCGGTCGAGCTATGAGTATGATGAGCTCGTCTCAGTCCTCAGGAAAAGATGTTAGATTATGCATGGTTCTGTCGAACGAAGATGGGTCTTTTAGTAATAGGAAGATCGGGGACATACGGATTACTAAGCCTCACTATGCGGAAAACATTATAGAAGAATTAAACGCTCTTAGCTCTATTTGCAGTAGATCATCTGAGGTTGCGCCAAAAGACACAGAAAACTGTACTACTGTTTGCGAGGGAGATTTAGTAGAGAGCCTTTGTAACTCAGATCTTTTTGGTCAAGCTGAGTTAAGCTGCGGAGAGACTCAAGCAATAAAAGATTCGGCGTATAGTACTGAAATGTCGGCTATAGGTAACAAAATAACCGGAAGAAGGATAACGTTGCGCAGGAAAAGTAAAAAAGTATCAGGCCAGCTTTTTTACGCTGATGCAGAAAAGGTAGCTGGAGGAGTAAACAATGCGGTAAGTATAACCGCGCCAAGTGAGAACAACCATAAAGGAGTATTAATATATAATAGAAATAGTACTTATACTGATCTTGGTGTGCGTAAGGTTTTTGATGGGATAGATAGTAATTTTGTCCCAATTAGCCCTAAGACTTCTAGCATTAAGTATCAAACTCAAGACATCACGCAGGATGTAAGTTCTATTTTTAGTGAAGATAATAGAGCTAAAATAATAGAAGGGGAAATTCCCATAGATATTCTAGCAGATTTAACAGGAGAAATAACTAAAGAGGGCGATAGAAGTTATTTAAATCTTCAAAATATTAAGGCTTCAGAATATCACAATCTATTGAAAAATAATATGTCCAGCGCACAAGTTGACACTGTAAGAGAAGAGGTTAACTACAAAATATATTTAGATGGAGCAGGGGGAATGGAAGGTTTAATGAAGTATTTGAAACAGGAAAATGGACTACATTCCTTAACTATAACAAGTGATGATAGCGGGTACTATTTAAATGTTACTTTTAGTAATAGGCCTCCAGTACAGCCAGAGCTTGAAGCTATATATAGAAAGGTTGGGCCTATTTCAAGATCTGTGCAGCCTAAGAATGCATTTTATAAATCAATGTAATGAAGATATCTGGATACAAAAACAGAAAAATTTCAACTTTTGACAGCGACTCTAAGTTAGCGTACGATTTAGACATGTCGGTAACTAACACTACTGGAGAAGCCGTGTTTGGGGTCTCCGGTTTTGTTGGGAGCTCTAATAGCCCTACAAATTCTAAAAAATTACAATTTACTTTAAAGAGCGGTAGGGTGTTTGACCCGGAGGGCAGATGTGTTTACTCTTATCAACAAGACGAGGATATAAATTTAAAAGGAACTTTTCTGCCTAAAGAATACGACTACTTCATCGATAATAATTTGATATGCACTAAAGGAGCAAAAACAGATTTTAAAATAAGGAATTTCTTCTTTGATTCTGATGGGTGCGAAATAAATATAAAAAATTTAGATGTGTACGGATCCACGGGATCTTTAGATTTAGAGGAAAGTATGTCTTTCGAAGTCTTTGGCACCGCTGGTTCGTCTGGTACTTCTGGAACTGGTAATACTAGCAGTAGTGGAAGTTCAGGAACTGGGGATACTGTAACATTTACAGATGCTTTAAGTTTTAACCCGGGAACAAGTTTAGTTGGTAGCGTCTTGTCCGGGGAGGTAACTATAGGTAAAGGGAGTTTTGCTTTTGACAATAGCTCCTCAAACATAAGCTACTTGGCTGACGTAGCAGGAAACAATGCAAAAAAAGATTTGAATTTAATATCTCAAACGGAACTCTCGAAGCGTGAATATGTATTGAGTATAGATTTTCATACTACTTTTGGTAAAATATCAAAACAGTCCCTCATTAAAGGTGTTCCTCCTGAAAATCCAAGCGGGATATCTCTGTCTATTGTTGATGACGAGGGGGGTTTATTTGGAAATGGGTCTCCTTTAAATAGCGGTGGAATTAGTAATGATTTTTCGTTTATTAATGCTGGAGAGGGAGAAGACGTTAGCGGGATCTACTCTTTAATTTATTCTGCCGAAAAAATGTCTTTACCGGAAAGCTCCGCAGGTTTGCCTTATAAAATATATTTAGAACATGTAGAAGGAGACCATTCAAAGCAATACTCCTTCATAACTGGAGTTAAATTAAGCGGTAGCGGATTGGGGTATACTTCGAACTCTTCTATTAAAGATATAATTTTTAGAACTGGAGAGTTAGGCCCCTTGGGTTTTGATAGTTCAGCGGGTTCTGCTGGTATAGACGGGGCTTCTTTTGGGGTTGTTATTGACGATAAAGCTGTAGGTTTAATAGCTGTTAGCGCTGGTCATAGTACTGAAATGGTAGAAAGTTACGTCTCTTCTATAGGCACAAATCTTTATACTGGTGAAGACGGCACGGCTGGTTCGGACTCTTCTAAAATAGTCAAGACAGATGACGGAACTTTGATAACTAGGCACTCAGGGGTAGTAGATATATCTACGGTTATACCTCAGCCTAACAGTATCTCTGCTTTAACTAAGGTCCTAGCAACCGGAATACCGGAAATATTCAACTACTCAAAACCAGCGTCAGACTGGAGATTGTTCACTTCGGAATTTGGTGCCGACGAATTTATAGAACAAACTGCCACTGGAGAAAACGAAGCTCCATTAAAATACTGGAAATATGAAAATGGAAATGCGGAGTTTTTAGATGTGGCTGTCATGGCAAAAAATTATGTTGACTCAGATCCGATGATATACAGGTTGGTAGTAAGTGGTGCAGATGGGTTTTCAGTTAATACAAATATAACAGGGACGGTAATGGATAGTGGACCCTTTGATGTAAATGGTAATTTCGACGGCAAGTCAAAATATATGCCTATACACCCTTTAACAGCTAGTTTATAAAATGGCAAATCTTAAAAAAACATCAGAAAGGCAAAGAATACTAAAGGTTCATCCCGTTGGGATGTCAAAAGACCCTACTACGATGCCCGATCCTGATGTGCCAGACGATTGGGTATTCAAGGGGAAGCAGTGGAAGGTTAAGTCTTCGGATGATTCAAAGTCAGAATGGAAAGTTCCTCCAATATGGGTCGAAAGAAAAGTAGGTGAGCCTGACATTGGTTCTCGTGAAAAAAGAAAAGTTCTAATGGTGAGATACGCTGGTAGTAAAAATTTTCCTAATAACGCTAATGGTCAATTTGAAATAGACGTCCCAGAGTATTTTTTTGACTCGGTAGGGAACTTTACAGCTAGGCCTCTCTACCAATCTACTGATACCCTTCACATACTTTGGACCGGCACGGACGCGATTAAAGATTCGGGCTGGATAGACTTGAATTATCAAGAGAGGGGAGGCAATGGGGGTGGGGGCGCTACTGAAGTGGGTTGCGCAAAATGGAGCTAACATATGTTTTTTTATTCGAATGTTCCGCTTGTACTGAAAAATGTTTGCCCAAAGGCTGAGCATCATAACCTTTTAGCCCGCCAATTCAACAACAGGCTTGCTCAAGCTGGTCCTGCTTGTGCATGGTCTATATTCTATTATGCGGATAGTATATTCCTTGGTATGAGAAATACGGCTACCCCCGGGGTGCCTTTAGGGGTTAATCCTCCTGAAGACGAATGGTGGAAGATATACGCTTGTATAGAACAGCCGACAGGTGAGACAGGAGAAGGGAACTGGCCTATTACTCTTGCTAGCTATCCGGAAGGTGCCAACGTAATGAACCCTCTCAATGCTTTTATTTTCGGAAGGCAGACTGCGGAAAATAAAGCTAAGAGGATGGAGTTTATGGGGCCTTGGGCTGAGGGAAAGGTGTTTGACGGGTTGGTGCAGAGCTCTAGAGCAGTCTTAACTAATAGTCAGTATTGGGGAGACTCGTTTAAGCAAAGAGGGTCTATTATTTATAATACTTTATATTCAAAGTCGGATCATCAAAAGTGGTTAGGTGGAAATAAATATGCTAAAGTAACGCGTACAGAGTTTCCTGTTGAATCCAGATCATATAAGAGATATAGTCAGGTGCCATTTCTTCCTACCGCATATGATCCTGTGTGGGTCGGTCAAAGTCTTTTTGCTGCAGGGCGTTCTTCTGACAGATATTTTAAGGAGTACGCTAGTAATACGGTATATGCTCGTTACGCTCCTGCTGTATATGGTGGTAACTATAAATCTGTATATGCGGGAGAATATCGAGGACTTGTTTACCCTAGTACAGGGGTGCTAAAGAGAAAGAACGCCGCTAAGGATGTTTTAAGGTGGGGTTTATGGGCTTATACTTTTTATTTTCGTGGTAGCGAGCATCAGAGAAGTTTATTTTGCGAAAGAAAGGATTGGAACGTCCCTACTATAGAGTACCAAGCTACAAAAGAGTACATAGGAGAGCAGACTGTCGGATTAGAAAGCGTCAGGACTCATGGGCCTTTAAATATCTGCAAGGTTGGTTTCGATTTTTTTAAGTACTACACTAGGCAGAACTTACTTGCCCCTTCCCTTGGGTGGCTTACGTACAAAAGTAAGAGTCACAACCCAAAAGCCAAAAATGCAACCGAAAAAAGGCTGCTACCATATGATGGTATAGGCAACGCTGCGCTTGGCCAGTTCAGATGTGAATTTAAGTTTGCAATAACATCTGGTTCTATTGGTAATCATTGGCGTGGGTTAGTCAATGGGAAAAACGTAAAGGCGGCCAGAAGGCAGTTATTTGACCCTAGCATGGCTTACGAGAACTATGACGACGCAGAAATAGGAGTTACTACGACTTCTATGTATGGTAAGACGTTAAGATTTCGAGCTTCCGATGTCTACAGTGGGACTTTCAATAAAGCTATGACATTAAAGTGTTCTTTCTTGGATAACGGAGATCCAAGATTGAGCAGCGCGGCTACCTTACCAGCTGAAATTGGTAAAGACTATTTGCATGTCTACTCAACTCATAGATATAGGAAGGACGTTCAAAAGATTCCTTATTGTCTTGCTGGGTATTATATACGCACAAGTGCTGTAGAAAACCCTAACTTGACTTTCAAATTAAGAATATGGAGGTATGCGGGAGGCAATAAAGGGAAAAATGAGAATAAAATAATACATGAAACTATTATAAATAGAAGATATAGTTACGCTGTAAACAGAAAGGTGGCAAAGTTTGGGCAAGGGAGGAAAGGGTACGTATATAATAAAATATTTTATTTTAAAAATCCTCCTGCTAGTGGTAAATATAGGTTCGAGATAGTTCCTCTTCTTGAGGATAATATAACATCTTCTTCACTTTTAGAAGAGGGAGCGTATAATAATTATAAAAAAAGAATAGAAAAAGAAAAAGCGCGGGATAGGGTTATTAGTTTTGGAAATCCTTATTCAAACGTAATAAAAAACTTCACTGATATAATATCTATAGGTACAGCTACAGATCAGGTTGAGCTTGGTGATGGGTTCGTGTGGATCCCGACTAATAAGATTGAGGATTTAGGGTGGGAGACTGGAGACTCGATATCAATACAAACTTCCGGTATAGACTACTTAAATAATTTTTCAGAGGGAAGGCAAATTTTCATAAGAAAAGAAGCGGGGGTACCACTAGAACCAGAAGGGCCACAGTCTGGGAAAACCCAAGTATGGCTTTCGCCTAGGCAGGATAGCAGGCTAGCAACAGGCCTGACCCCTAGTCAAAGCGATCCGCCGCGTTGGATTAATATAAAAGATGCGATTGCTGATAAAATAACTAAAGAGGCGGGTCTTGAAAACAGGCATACGAAGATAAGATTCTATAAAATGAATTTGTATGATACTGAGAATAATTTTTTTACAGCCACGATAGAGCCTGCTATATTATTAAAAAGTAGGCCAAGTTTTCAAGATGCTTATGCGTTACTTAGGGTAGCGACAGAAAAGCAAAACCCTATGAATAGTATGTCTAGTCTAATAGGCCATGACTTACCGGGAATGGGTACTGTTGGGCATGCTTTTAATGATTCGAATAAAGTATTTCATAACTATATTAAGTATGGCTCTGGCCTCAACGTCTTTGGTTCTGGCGTAGTTCCTGCTTTAAGGCAGAAAGTTAGCTCGAACCCTGTATACGAGTCTATGAGAAAGTTCGTCAGTTCTTGTATGCGTATGGCAGATAGACGTAACCTAATAAACTATACTGTAGAAAACGGAAAGGGAGTGTTTTACTTCAGGAGATTCGCTTGGATGGGGTTAGCTAATAGATCTAAAGCAACTATATTAAGGAATATGGAACCAAGTGTTGATCCGTGCGGTAGATTTCACGAAGGTTCAGCTAGCAAATACGGAGGTAATGGTGATATAGGAAACATCTCGTACGCAAAATTTACTCCTATATTGCTAGGTAAACGGTACTATATGTATATACCTCCATATAATATGGATGGATTGATTAGGAATGGGATTACTCCAACTCTTAAATATAATGGTCGGGAGTATAAAAATGGAGACCGGTTTTACGGAGCTGTGGGAAAACAAAATCTAGAGAGTGGAACCTTAGATTTGCGAGACTTGATATCGGAGGCTGGAGCTTACGAGGTGGACGGCATAAGAGGATCTAATCAGACCCTCGAAGCGATAAAAGGCGGGACCACAAATGAGTGGGTTATGTTTATGAATTCTAATCATTACAGTCCGTCTTATTCTAGCATATATAAACCTACTGTATTTAATGATATAATGGGGTTCCTTAATAATAGATGTCACCATAGGTCTACTGAGTACGAAAGGGGAGCAGAGGATAAGTACCATATGATTAGGACAGAATTATGTAGGGTTCGAGATCACGCTAGTACTGTTCCGGGTCCACGTTTACAAATTTTCCTATCCAAAAGCCCAAAAAACTTTAATTATATTTTTAATACGAACTCACCTGATGGGGGGAACCTAGACACCTATGGGTCTCATGGGGATTTTGTTCATGCGTACAGGACCTCCTGCCCGCCTGTTGAAGGTAAGCCTTACTTGATAACCAGTTGCAAACTGGTAAATTCTTACAATCAGGACTTAGGGAATGCCCACTTTAACCCTTCCGCAATAAAGAGGGGGGGCCATGCGGCGGCTAGCCAGATCGTAAGAGTGGAGTTTACTCCGAAGCTAAAGGGTACAGGTAGGTTAAATGTTGGTCCTAGTGGTTGGGCGGGAGTTGATCCAAGTAGGTATTCTGGGGGTATTAGAACCGAGCCTTATAGGACGGATGAGAACGCAGTTATAGAATATCTACTGCATACATACGGGACTACCCAAAAAACCATTACGCTCAATGAGCCGGGCCGCGAATCTCATAACAAGTATGGGAAAACAACAATAAAGACAATTTACTCTAATTATCAATGCAATAGGAATATGATAGGAGACTACGGAGCTCTTTCTAATGTCCGTCAAGGGATTGGTTACAGGCCTTGGGGGGCCTGTTTTCCTAGGTTTTATTTTCTTAAGTTAATACCTTTAGTTGGACAAGACTCTCTGTTGGACGTAGAACCTTATGCTCAGATGGATTTTTACCTGAGAGCCATGTGTGGTCAATTTGTCATGCCTTACTTAAATTCTAGTGCCCCGGGGCAAGTGGACTCAGTTAATTGGAAATTTACGGAGTTGGCTTCCGTGTCAGCAGAAGAAGATCCTACTTCGTATTACTATGTTGACCCTAGGGAAGTGCAAAGTTAGTGTAATAGTATGTAAGGTTTAAGGTCATGCCAGAAGAGAATAGTAATAACATCACTTTCATTAAGAAGTTTTTTGAAGGAGAGGTCTCAAAAGACTACCCAAGCTATAACTATAGGTTAAGACTGGCGGGCCTGACAGAATTTGAGCCATATATCTCAGAGTCTCCTCGCCTTTCTTCAGAAACTGACGAGGGATATAACGCTAGAGTAGCAACTAAGGGCAGGTATTTTGGGGAACAGGAGATACTGCTGGATGATATAGTTCATTCAGAAGTTAATGTTGATGGACTAAATATACCAAGTACCTTCTATGACGGAAAAATACCTAAAACCTTATTGTTCCTAGAAAAATGCAAGCTAATAAATAATGGCAAAGAATACGAAGTAACCTCTAAAAATTTAAATGATCTAAACTATGTTAAAAGCCAGCCTCCCGTTGTTGTTTTTCCGGTGGATCTGTCAAGAACTGACAAAGGGTATGTAGTATACAGAAAGACTACTTCAGTTAGTAAAGGAGCCGGGAGCAATGCTAAACTAGTAGAATCGATATCAGGGTGGTACCCTGTAACGGGCATTTCTAATAACGATATTAGATCCGCAGTCGACGGTGGGTCAGCTACTGCTATTGGTTTTACTGACGACAATAATCATTTGGATGATGTGGTAAGGGGAGGTGTCGAAGGCGAAGACGAAGTCTTATACCCATGGACGCCCGCCTCAACTCCCTCTAACCAAATACACTATACTGGCTACGAGTCTTTTCAAAATGAGCTTTTCACTTCTTATAAAATAGTAGACAGCGGGGCGTTAGTTAAGCCTCCCTCTTCTGAGAGCGAGTTAGCTAGAGATAGAACTATCGATGTAAGAGTCGATCCGACAAAAAACTACAGTTTAGAAAGAAAGATTACCAGAAGGAGTAATAATGATACGAGCAACCCGGCAGAGTGGGAGAATTTAGAGTACAATGCAAGTTTTCCTTACAAGGATACGGAAAATTTAAGCGACTATATAAATACAAATGTAAATTTTGAGGTAAGTGGCATTTATAGTGTTGTGGAACCGACAGGGGATTATTCAGATAGTAGAGATTACTTTGAGATTCCTATTGTGGAAGATTGGGGAAAATCTGACACTAACATTAAGACTTCAAATAGGGAAAAAACAGACGAGCTAGCTTTTAGGGGAGGAGAAAATGTAAAAATAGTACAAAGGTCAACTTGGCAGGAATCCTACAGGGGTCAGTTTGACCAATACGCTTCTGTGGACGTTTATTTTAATCCTTATTCGACTGGTGTAAGCGGTTCTATTACAGGAGCAAACAATGAAAAGAATTTTTATGAATTAGAATATCAATTTCTACCTAACTCAAAAAGTAATAAAAAACTGCATTATGAGAAAGTAAGCTTAAGCGACGCAGATGAGATCTCTGTTGGAGATGAGATATTTTATAATACAGGGCAAGAGGACGGAGTTTACAAGGCTGTTTCCCCTAATATATTCGGAGCTACCCCGAACGTAATACCTGATGATAAGGGGCTGTTTGGAGAAGCTCCAATTCAGCCTGACGGGTCTAATATTGGAGCATCTTATAAGATTGGTGTCGCAGGTAAAATAGAGCCAGAGATTGTGTCAGATAAGATTTCTAGCGGTATCGGTTATTCTTATTTTACTTCCGGGGAAAAATACTTAGTTGTACCTAAGGGCGGATATTCTACATTGTTTTCTGATACTTATTTAGAGTTTGACTCTGCGGGAGAGAATAGGAAAACATTTTTCCAAGGAGAGCAGAACGATGATATAGATACTCATTATGCTCTTACCGAATATAGAACTTTCGACGATTTTATACCAGACGAAAAGTTTGAAAGAACTGAAAGGTTTATACATAATAAAGAAAGAGAGGTAAGGATAAACCAACAGAGTCTATGTTTGGGAGACTCAGCTTCAGACTTGGCTGACGTAGACGGTCCTGCGCCAACATATATTCTTGACGAGGGAGTAAGGGTACACGAGACTTGGCCTACGTATAAAAACGCTACTATATTAAATATAGATTCTTCAGATGGATCAATAAAATTATCAAACCTTAAAAATAATAAACAACAATTTGAAAAAAGCACTAATTTATTTTTTGAAAAGAATTACGTAGCTTCTCAAACTGTATTAGCAACAGGACAAAAGCAAAGTATAGAACCTTTAAAGCAGTTTATTGAAGACGGAAAAATTTATTACTTAGAAAGAGATATTTATATAGACTCTAATGTCAATACTCAAGCTAACACATTTGCTCCAACAAAAAGATCTGATGAAGTAGATTTGGCTTTTAGCCCTTTTTCTGTAGACGCAAACACGCCTAACCCTGAAGCCGTTGGCAGAGAGAAGCCGTACCTAACTCAAGTATACCATACCGATACAGAATTTCCTTATAACGATTTTGATTATTATAATTATCAACCTACTATAGAAGAGGAGTTTGTTTATGTTAATAATAAAGAAAGTATTATTGATAATTTTAGCGTCGAAAACGTAAGCAGAGAAGAGGTTTATGCGCCGGGAGACTATAATTGTGTCTTGTCTCATAATATCAAAACTCCGGGAAAGAATGAGGGGTTTTCTATTTTAATGAACTCTGGGTACGACTCTCATCATGCTGCAGGGCACAGTGTTTCGTGGCCAGTTGGGGGCGGTGATCAATTAGATGTAACTTTTACTCCTCGTGATAGGAATCTCTATTATGAGGTTCAGGTCAGACCGGACTCTATTTCAGATTGGACAACTCTGTCTTATGCTGTGGACGCTCATGGAGATGATACTGGCAGTATTACTGTCACGTTGACTCACGACACCTTAATAACAAATAAGACAGTAAATACTGAGATTAGAGTTGTAGAGTGGAAGTCCGGAACTGTGGTAGATGACTATAGGGGAATAGTCTTGCCGAATGAATCCCCGGACAGTCTAGTGCTTAAAAGCACAGGAGGTATGGGGGGCACCACTACAAACAGAATTTATGATGCATCAAAGACAGAACACTTCGTAGGAGACAACCCGGAATCAGCGGGAGCTATTACTTTAATAGACGAAGATTGGGATGGGGATAGTACTAACGATATAAAAGCTTTTAGTTTTCCTGGTGCGAGCGATAGATACTTATCTATATCTTCTCATAGGTCCCTTAACATACAGAACGGAGAGTTCTCTTTAGAGTTTTGGGTAAAGGGGGTAACTCAAGCTGGCACTATATTTGAAAGAGAGAACGTTATAAAGCTATCAATGCCAACTGCAACCACGTTAAAGGTGGAGCTTAAGCCAGAGGGCGAAGGGTTTAGCGAGGTTATAAGTAGCTATAGTGTTGGGTCCACCTCTGACTGGAAACACATAGCCTTAGCTAAGGTTAAAGCCGGGGAAGCTTATAGGTTGTATTTATATATAGATGGAGAAGCTCAAGAATTAAAAACTATAGAAAATAGCGATGGCTCCAAAGTCAAGCAAAAATATTTAAAGTGTAGTTACGAAGATTACTCTTCCTCCTCCCATAATAAGCCCTTAATAATAGGAAAAGGATTAGGGGCTAGTCTGTATCAAGTAAGGTTTTATGTTGGTAAATCTTTACATAAAGGATTAACGGCAGACTCCTCCAAAACTGATTTCAAAGTAGATAGTGGTAAGTCAAGGTATAGAATTTTAAAGCTGAATTATAATAGAGAGAAAAAAGAGGAAAATAATTGGATAATTAATAGGAACCAGTTTGAAAATGTTGGCCCTCCAGATAACTACTTAAGTCAAGAAGATGACATGTCTGACGAAGCTACTTTTCATACATATGAGTGGCTACAGGACACTCCTTCGGATGTGACTGATTCAAGTACTAGGGCTTTAGTTAACTATATGCAAAACTGGGCTTATAGCGCGCCTAACAACCCTCATATAAATAAAAATTATGAAGGTAAGCCTATATCTAAGGATTCTAGTGGTCATATAAAAGCATTTGATAATATAGTATTAGATAATTATTTTTTCAATGTCAGGGATGAGAGTCGCGATTCAACTAGTTTTACAAAAGGCAGAGCTCCTTACTTATACGAGTTTATAGGTAAAAATAAGAGCGTGAGGTCAATGCGTTTCAATAAGAAGGGCGGAGAAGATACTTCTATTATTCCTAATCATGCAAGTGAAAAGGCATCCTACTCCAGCGCCTCCAGACTTAGGATAACTAAGTATGTTTATAGATTGTATACAAAACATGCTATAGTTATTGCGGATATTGGACATAAGGATTCAAGAGCGTCTCAGTCTGGGTGGGATTACCAGCTCCAGTATTCAACTGATGAGGGTTCTAATTGGGTGGACACGGATTCTGTTAGTGACCATAAGGGCTACCCTATATTCTATAATGATGTAGGAGGGTTGAGGCCAAATTCTTTTGATAGTATAAATAGCGTTACGTTGCTGCCTACTTTAGTAATAAAGACCGATATAACAGATAGGTATAAGCCAGAAGATATAGAGTTTAGAGTAAAGAAAAAACAAAACATATCTATCTCTGATGGGGCTCTTAATACGCAAGTGCTTAAAAAGGTTAATATGTTACCTATGGAGGTTACGATACCCACATCTGGTACTCTGTTAGACTTAACTCAAAAAGCAGCAGGAGACCAAGGGGAAATGGATGACGGTAGATTTTCGTCTTTAGATTCTCATCATTATTCGGTTTATGATGAGGTTAATCAGGTAGCTGTTCACTTAGATTCTAGCTCTACATATGTAGTATATAAAGATCCCAATGAAAAGATTTTATTAAGCAGTAACATTGGAGATACTCTCAAAGTGGAGAGTGTCACTATGAACCTTAATACAGCTAAAGACGTAGCGCCTGATGAGTTTGGTGGAGCAAAGGGGGTTGACGATGACACAAGGGTTGCGTCTACGGCTACTTATGCTGACATAGAAGATAGAAAGCCTTACGAAGTTGCAGGGATAACTGGTCTCAGGGTGTATGGAGACAGCGTTAGCTCTTTAGATACCGTTAAGAGCGTTATTGGGCTTAAGCCTACTAGACTTTTGGTAAATAGAGTCGAAAAGTCTTATGGTTTAATTAAGACTGGGGAGGCTACGTCATTAGATTCAAGGCAAACTAAGCTACTTTTTGAACCTTCTGTAACTGGAAGTCACTTAGACGAGTTGGAGAACTTTGACATATACACAACGGACGACTCTACCCCTAACGAATCTCTTATACAGTTTACTTGCTCGTCTTTTACTTCAGGTTTATCGGCCTCGTCTGTTGAAACTGGGGTTAGTGGCGTTTCCTATAAGCCGGCTTATGACTTTTTAAATTCTCCGGTTATGACTGGAGGGTTTAATATTAATGCTGACGATGACGGAAAAACCTTTTTAGTTTCTGGCTCTGACGCTAGTGGTATATTTGTTGGTAATAATTATTCTTTTGATATTGTAAATATCGGCTCCTCGTCTGTTAAGTTGTTTAATAGTCCGGGTGTGGCCAATGCTTCCCCGACTCTTACCTCTAGCGCAGAAAAAGCAAGGACTATTACTGTTGAAAACAACGCAGAAAACAATAGAAACATATCTAAACAGTTTGTAGTAACAAGCCCTGCTGAGCCTTCTGGCGTTATTACAGTTCTGCCAGATATTAAAGTAGGGGAAGGGGTCGACGATAGCTTAGTTATAGTAGAGGGTATAAGTAAGGTTTCTGTATCAAGCTCAAATATAGATAGTGCGTGCACTTTGGTAAATGTTTCCACTGGGGATTGCTCTTTAGTTGACGGCATAGCTGGGCGCGACGGGCTGGGGTCTTTATCTGGGGTATCTTATAGCTCTTCCGCGCAGAGAGTCAATAATATTGATTCTGGAGTTATAGTCATTGATCATGATAAAATAGTTTTGACAGAAAATGACGCTAGTATGACGGGAGTGATAGACACTAGCTCCACTCTTGTTTTACCTAGCGGGTTTGAGAATAGTGAGAATGTAGCGTTCTTGAACGCTACAGATGACGAGATAAAGGTTATATCTGAGTCAGGTTATAAGATAGATTCAAAATCAGTTGACTATATCCCTAAGCAGACTACTAGAAAGTTTACTTGTTATAAGTCTGAGTCTGGCGGGAAAACTGTAAGAAGCTGGTCGACTAGCAATATAGAGGTCATCAAATACAACCAATTAAATGTAACGTCGTCACATAACCAAGAGGTATTTATTCATAATGAGGATGTTGATGTTAGGGTAAATTCTGCTAGCATTACTGAGGGTTTTAATTTTAGTGTAGTAAGGTCTCAGGCTAACGACTTCAATTTTTCTTTCCTAAGGGACCAGAAAACTCCGGCAATGAGGGTTTTCGTTGATGGTTATTTAAAATATACCGCTTCTCCCGGAGTGATGGGAGTAAGGGTGGAGAAAAAATCTTATGGTTGGTCTTTTGTTGATATAGATATTATAAACAACTCCGAAATAATGATTGATCCGGAGGCTCATGGTAAAATATTTTCTTATGCTGGCAAAGGTAACGAGGTCAGCTTTAAATTTAAGCGAGGAAGCTACCCCTCTAACTTTGAGTTTTCGTTTATTTCTGCTAATCCTAAAAGCGGGTTTAATTTTTGGTTTGAGTCGCAGGGTGATTCATACAAGTTTAATGACCAAGAAGACTCTGGGCTTTTTTATTATGGAGTAGATTCTTTATCTGCCAAAGATCTAGTAAGGATTGCTAAAAGCTCTGGTATCAAAGGGGAAGATACGGGCGGGAAGAATAGGTTTTACGTAGAGTCCCTTGGCTCGAACCTAAAAGATAAGGACATCAATAGGTATAAGTTTATTCAGCCAAGTGATTCAAAAGAGAGAGTCTTAATAAATAGAAATGACAATTTTACTCTTGAGTTGCCCGTTATAACTGAAGGAGGGCTTGATTTGACTTTTGTGAATGCATCTGAGGATTCGGTAGGAATACTATATCCAGACGAGTCAGAAGGATCTTTGGGATCTTTCGAGGCCTCGGCTTATCAGTATACACAGCAGGAAGGCTATAACGAGAATGGTGTCGATGACTCCCCCCTCAGTTCTCTAAGTGACGGAGACTTTATCGTGTTAGACGGATCCTTGAGCGAGGTTGCTCTGAGGTCTTTCTCATCGGTAACTTCAGCTAGTAAATACGGACCTGCGGATGATGATCCAAAGGGGCATAACGTTTCTAGAATATCTCTTATAGGGGGTAATAAGTTCAGCTTAAGTAATCACACCTTTGTCACTAACCAAAAAATGGTGTTTTTATGTGATAGGTTGACCTTGGTAGATTATTATTATGAGACCTCAGGTTGGGACCATGAAGCTTTTAATGGTAATATAGGTTCCTTGCCGGAAACTGTGCATAGCATAAACAATGGAGAAACTTTGTTGGTTTTCGACGCTACCTCAAAAACATACCTTTTATATACTGCCGAAGAAAAAGAGGGAGGCTACGTAGCATTAACTCCAACTGACTTTTCCGTACCAGAGGCCCTAGTGGGTAACTTTACGGATCAATCGACTTTTAATTATAACCAGAGCGGCCCAATGGAGGCTGGAGGGATGTTCGTAAGAATTGGTAAAGGGTCGAATAAAGAAGCAGCAACTAAGGCTGTGGAGGCCGGAAGCATATATGACCTTTTCTCGGATACATTAAGTGGGTCAGATAAAAAAGTAACAACTGATTCTATACCTTTTACTATTGCTATGGGAGCAGATATTGGTTCAGACGCAGAAGATGAAGATATTAAGGCTCAAACTTTGTTCGTCAAGGTGATAAACGAAAACGAGTTTTATTTATACTCAGACAGTAGCTTGTCTAGCCAAGTGGCTTACTCCAACGTTTCTGACTATACCTTTTTCTCAAAGGCATTTTACGTAAGTGATTTAAGTTACGGGAAGGTCTCAATAGTAAACTTAGGCGGCCCTCAAAACATAAAAGCTTTCTCTGACGATTCTACTGTCGTTAGTTCTTTGGGTAATAAAGAGTCTGTAGATTTGTTTCATTCATCTAATGGATCTTATACCCAAGGGGACTTAGCTTTTTCCGGAACCCATCTTCTAACTGGATGGGATGGATCGTCTGAGGACACGTTAAATATAAATAGCAACACAAAGCACGTTGTGACGAGCGGTAAATTTCATGCTTATGGAGCTTTAAGTAGCGATACGGATTTTGACAACACATATTTTATTAATGCTGGTTTAGGCGAAGTTGAAGTAACTAATACTGACCCTAACCCGGATATATCGTCTACTGTAAAGAAAAATAGAGCATACAAGCATACAGCTGATGGGTCGTTTACTCTACAAGATCAGAGCACCTCAAATAGAGACGTTATATTTTATCCCAAAAATGAAATACATATTCCAGATAGAAAAAATTTAGGAAAGGACTATGGCGTTAACAAGGTTGGATATAATTTTGTGTTTTATAAACCAGAAGAACATAATGAAGATTTAGGAATAATTCTCCCTGACTCTTATAGCAACTTAGATAATGTGGCTATTGTCAATATGTTCAATATGCCAATAACGGTCAGAAATTTTTCTAGAACTGCTTCTGTTATAGCTAACGCTAACTCTGTTTTATTTATAGGTAATGCGAACTTATCTTCTTCTAATACTAATGTTTCCCTACACGATGCTTACAGCGAAGACGATGGTGATTTTTCTATCACTCAGCTTAATAAAATTTATAAAATAAGCTCCGTAGATGACTTTGTAACTGAGGCGACGGTTAAACAGGGCAAAGCCGAGGACATTTTTTATGTTTTAAATGGTGGGGATATAATACTTGATTACGATACTCATAACGGAAAGAAGATAATTGTAGATGGGCAGCCTAATTTCTTGCGCCCTTACTTTTATAAGACGGATGGGTCAGGTGATTATTTATATGGCAGCGGAGAAGATGAAATCTTCAGGCCTAGTAGCGCCACGACATATTTTAATTTTAAAATAGTAAATATATCTACGTCTCCTGTGAATACTTCTGTTGAATATGACGACGCGATAGATGGGAGTTTAAGCAACCCCGGTATCATTAGCGATACCGACACTGTATATAGGGATGGTAGGCTTCATTCTATGGTTACTTACTCTGCTGAGGTGGCTAACTTTAGTGTTTCAGAGGAATACCCTTATTACTTTAGGCATATATCCGCAGTGAACGGTGAGCAGGAAAATATAACTCATTCTTCTACGTCTTTAGATAGTTCCGTGGACTATCATGTGTTCGGTAAGGAGTTGTCCTTAACTTTAAATGTTTATTATGATAAAATAACTTCATCAGACGCTGAAGAGATAAACCTAGGGGCTCTTGTTGACGAAGAGTACGAATTGTCTAAAAGTAAAGAGATAGATTTAATTTCTGATAGTGAATATTATAAGATTGTTGGGTTTGGTGCAGAAAACGTTAGTAATATAAATATAATAAATACTGTTTATGAAAATATTAAAATATCTTCTGTCGTTGCTGTAGATGCTGGCTCTAACGCTCTTAGCGATGACAAGAAAAATTTAATAGCTGCTAAAATTTTATCATACTTTCCTGAGGAGACGGAAGAGCTTTACTATTTGTTAAGTTTGGATGAGGATGCCGACTTTGGCATTGGCTCGCCATATATATCGCAGACTGATACTGTCAACTATTTAAATAAAAATAAAGTCTTAAGCCTTGGCATACAAGATGTTATGACTTCAGAATTAGGCAGCTTTAGCGGGCCTTTTGGGTTTTTCTTTGATGACAAAGGTGGAATGCAGCCGTTAACTAATGAATATAACCCGTATCAGATAACGCTGAATAATCAAAGAAGAGGTGAGGGTGAAAAAATAGGCTATAATGTTCGTGTTTTAAAAGAGAAGTTTGTGGCTTTGGGTCTATTAGAGGCGTTCTCTGCTCTCGATGAAGACAGCTATACGTTTAAGCATACATTTACCGAGCAACAAAATATCTATTTACCTTCTAGGCGAGACATGCTCGAGCTTAATAATATTTATTTTACAGTAGCAAATGCTTCTAGAAATTCATCCGTTCTCTCTTCCCCCGAAGGGGCCTCCGTGTTTAATGATGTTGTTATTGCTGCGGGGGCAGCTAAGAAGATTAAGTATAGCGGCGGTAGCTTTAGTGACGTGACTGGCGATGCTGATGGTGTAGAGGTGATTGCTTTAAGTAGCACTATTTTCTCTTCGGGATCTGGTGTTTTCATTGCTACTCAAAAAAACTCGGCTGCAGGAGCTTTAGGCATACACAAGGATGTCGGGTCTATTAAGATAATCAACAATACTGGATCTTCTTTTTATGTCAAAAATGAAAACGCTTTAAAAACAATAGTAAGCGGCTCTACTTACGCAATACCTGCATATACATACTGCGACTTTATAATAGACGCGGAAGATAATTACAAGATACACAACGGCAATAAGAATGTTTCTATAAAGACTTTAAGAGATGGGGCTGTGGAAATATCAGCCTCAATTTATGAAAATAAAGTTGTGCTTTTCGACGCCGACTCTGTAAAGGGTTTCAACATTGTAGGCTCTTCTTACTTTGACACTACTTTTGTCCCTTTCATAAGGGTAAAAGCTTTCAATGATGGTAATGGGCTAACAAGGGGAGGTTTTGGGGGTGAATTAAGCAGGGTAAGGTCTTGGAGTAAGCCTTATTTTCTGCTTAACGATTATAAGGATAAGGTAGAGATTAATCATTCAAAGCCGGTAAAATTTGATTCAACAAGTAAAATTCCAAGCATTAAAGCAGTCTCCTGTCATATGTTTGAGTTTATTTTAGATGAGTCCGTTAAGGATAAGGTCATTTTATCTAACAATTATTATGATTATGTGTTTAAGCACGATCAGAGAACGGAGTTCTGTTTGTATAATAAAGATAGGAGCCCAATCGGCCTAAGGAAGCTAGATTCAGAAAATAATAATTTTAAAGATATGGAAGCGGGAGAGAATGATTACGAAGGTAATCTTTTATCTGGTTCCACTAAATGTAAGATTATGATATCCTGCGCTCAGGAAGGGACGGGAGATCCGGTTGTAACTGAGTTGCAGAGTTATACAGAAGTACTGCGAATGGTGGGGCTTGACGACGTTTTAAAGCTTTATAAGAATTTTTATTTAAATAAGGCTTTTTATAACAATAAGATACTAATATTCAAAGACTCTTTTGATATTATATACCCGACTAAAAAAGACGACACACTAATTGGCAATATATCAAATAGTCCGTGTCAGGTATTTAAAAACAAATTAGATTTAGAAGAGTTTGACTCTGAGGCAGCGTGGTCTCTACCTGCTAACGAATCTATGAGAGCATTATTGGAGACGGTAGATTCTGAAGGGGAAGTGTCTTACCCAACAAGCGAGCAGAAAGCCATGCTCAGGCCAAAACATTTATTAAGCGATAATAGTAAGATAACTATAATTACTCAGCCAGCGGACATAGAATACGAGGGTACTGTTGATGGGTTAAAAGTAATAAACGCCTCCAGTAAAGCTGTTAATATTACAGCTGACGGGAAAACTAACAAGATATATTCATCTGAGAAAATTGCGTTTACTAGTTCAACAAAGCTTGACTATAATCTATGCCCAAGGTTTAACAGAAGGGATTGGTTTATTGGTTTGAAAGACGTACACATTCCACACCAACATAAGGACACGTCCTACTTTAATGAAGAAGAGAACAACGCGGAATGGGTGATTAAAAAGAAAAACTCTTTTAATGTGAATTACGTAGGCGTTAGATATAAGTTCTCTAATATGTTTAGGACCAACTTGTACTGGCCCGCTAAGGTAGCTTCTGGCTATGAGTCTATTAGTGAATTTGATAATCCATACAAGTTCGGAATAACTTTTTACGGAGATAAAAAGAGCTCTGCCTCAAGCTTGTTGGATTACGGTCTTGAGCGTAAGGAGGTTTATTATGGCGAGGACTCATCTGACTATATATTAAATGGTCTTAAGCTTTCTTGGGACATGCCGGCAAGAACGATAGGTTATTCCGTGAGTACTGGGCACGAGAGCATTTGCTACTCTAAGGAGTTTAACGAAAGGACGGGTTTAGTTACTGTATCAGGCATAGAAAATGGAAAGTATTATGTGTTAGACGATTTTGACCAATACTACCTAGTAGGAGAAGCCGTTTATCCTACAAAATACGATTTTGCCACTACAGCCGACAGAGATGACCATGGTAATATTTATACCGACGCCCCCGAGGCAAATCTATATAAGTATAGAAACGTGGTTTCTAAAGAATTTCATCCAACGATTTGGTATAATGGTAAACAATATGGACCCGGAGAAAAGTTCATAGGATTGTCGGAGAAGAAAGACTATCAAATACATTATAATTATTTTGCAATAGTTAAGGCTTCTATGTTTAAAGCCGAAGGAGTTGCGGAATCTGACTCAATGCTAAAAGAGATAGCAAAGAAAGATGCCAAAGATATAAATGATGAATTAGCTAACAAGGCTAATGACGATACCACAAGTTACGTTCCTCCTACTTGGTCTAAAGTTTCAAAAAACTATCAAAAAAATGACTTTTTAAACGGAAGGCTTAAGAGTAAAATAAATAATGGAAATTCATTAGAGTTAATACAAGGTAAAAAATTAAAAGATATAGAGGGGACTTTTGAGGAGGATTATTTTGAATTTAAGATACTAAAAGACTCAAGCTTGACTTTTACCCATAGTTTTTCTGACATTGAGTGGACAAACAAAAATAATTCTACTGATAAAGAATACATACTTAGAGTAAAATTTGCAGATAATAAAATAGATAGCCCCGGGTATGAATACGAAATACAAAGCAGTTTATCTTTTGAAAATAATACAGGGGGAGTCGTTTTATCTATCTCTTTGAACGATAGAGACTCCTTGCCTTTTGTTGCGGTTGGGGCAGTTAAAAGCATAAATCTTGACTCTATTGATCAGAAATATGTAACAAGAGAAGGTGGCAGTACTTACGACTCGGATATAACAAGGGTCCTTAATATGTCGGAAAGAGACAGGAGTAAAAGCTTAAAGCATCAGCAAGGTTATTCTTTTATTCCTTTTGGTATTATTAGTGAGGAGAAGCAGGTTGGGCTCTCTTTCATTAGTTCTAGAAAAAAGAAATCTTATGGAGCTATTAGGTTAAGGCTTAAAAAACTAACTGAAAAAAGACTAATATTTGAAAACTTAAAGAAGGACTTAGGAGTAGGCGGGTATTTAACTAGCGAAAGCAAGACCGCCGGGCTACAATATCATTTAGATACGGAAGTTAACTCTATAACCTATCATGATATTTTCAGGCCGGGAGGAGTTTTGAAGTTCTCTGGGACAAATAGAGACTGGAGGACTATAGGCGCTACTAGTTCTGATCAAGGCGACGCTTACTTAAGTAGTAATCAGCTTGTGGTCAGGGGAGCTGTCTCAGACGGAGACGCGATTGTATTTAAAAATAGCAATGGTTCTATAGTTGGCGGCAAGCCTTACTTTGCTAGGGTTACTAGTCAGACCACTAACGGTAACGAACTCAAAAACACTATAACTTTATTAAAAATATTTAGCAAAGACGCGAGCCTTGACGGTTTTAATAAAGTCGATGGGGATATAGAGGATACTGTGTCATCTGCAGACGAAGGAAACAATGAACCCGGTCAAGCATTTAAAGTAGTAAATTATTTTGACCTAGAGACAGAAGACGACGGCACTCATAGGTCTGAGAAGTCTATTCTACCTAAGCTTTATGAAGGGCCAGACAGCAAAGAGTCTAAAGTAACATCACTAAACTACCCGATAGTTATAGGGTCTAGAACTTTCTTTCTTGAGCCGGCCTTAACTAAAGATATCAACGGGCTTGATATATCTTCGGGGTCATGGCCTACCTCTTCTGTTATAAACGGTAAGACTATAAGGGCCAACTTGGAGCTGTCATCCATAGCTAAGCATTGGCATGGAGAGAGCTCAGGGGGGCGTGGTTTCGGGAATATCGTAGGGATAGATCACTACGTAAGAGAAGTTTCTGGCGATGACGCTATTCCTGAGATTCATTGGAGAGACGAAGATATATTCTCTTCTTGGAAAAACCTATTATATAGATCTAATACCCAAATACAAAGAGTTAACTACGACGAAACGACAGTAACGTTAAATATAAAGCTAAACACTAACCAAGGGTATAGATACATATACAAGAAGAGTAGAAGCGAGCTTTCACTTAACTCATCAAATGATATTAATTCTATTACTTTAAACGGTTTAGACCTAGGAGTTGAAACTTCTGGCGTGATCTTCAATACAACAGAGGATCTGAAGATTGTTTTAAATTATAAGAACACGGATGAGGCAAACAGCCCTTCGTCAAAAGTAAAAGTATGGGGTTACGGACAAGGTGAGAGTCTTATAAGAAGTAAGGTTTTCGAAGGTCTGTGTATAATTGAGGAACCGGACTATATTTCTGATTTTCCTGCTATGACAGATGGGGACAACGGAGAAGACTTAGCTGGTTCTGATTACTTCGATTATCAAATACCGGAACTTAATAATGTTAGAGGCGAAAAGTTTAAGCAGATTCATGATTCTTTTGAGACCGAAGGACATGACCATCTTTTATCTTATGGGCAGAAGGGAGAAAACCTTGCCCCATTAGAGGGGACTTCCCCTATATCTAGTAGCGATCCCTTCACGGCGGGCTTATTTTACAACATGGGCATGCCTGCTATCTGTAGTTATATATATCCTTATGTAAGCTCTAAAAATAACCAGTTAAGTTTCTATATTGACGATTTCTGGAAAGGCTTCGCTCATGGTTTTGGTGACTCCCGGGAGAGCCATAGAGTCAAGCCGGTCAGCTTTAAATATAATTTAGAAGATAGCCCCGATGGGGTAAGTTGGAGTAGTGTGCAGGCGGGGTTGGTTCACAGGGGAGGGGGGTTTGCTGTGAAAAGAGAAGGCTTAGACGACTCTAAAAAATATAGAATGGCTATAACTAACGTAGAGATAAGCTATTACGATACAGACAAATACGCTATTAAAGATATTCCATCAATAAGGCTGCCTTTTAAGTGGAGGTCCACTATCTATGATTCAGATCTATCTGGGGACGGTGTGTACAATGACGAAATAGGGATGTATCAACACTCTTTAAGCGTGGTTGAAAATCCTGTTATTAAAAAATCTGTATCTTTTCCGGAGAGTGGTTTAGTTAAATTAGGAGAGTTTAATTTTAAGAAAGAATACTATTTTGATAATGAGAAAACCTTTATCGTTCCTTGCTCAAGGCTATACATGTTTAATTTAGATTACAATATGATAGCTTCGTACAAGGATCCTATTAATAGAGGGGGTATATCTAAGGTTGTCATAACTGACTCTGGCGACAACTACAGAGTTCCTCCAACTATTTCTATAGAAGCGCCAGATAATAAACTTCCTCACTTTAGAAAAGCGGATCTTAGCTCCAAGATAGAGAACGGTAAATTAAAGTTTGTAAAAGTGGATAATGCTGGAACCGGATACGCTGACATTAATGAGTTTAAGACGGTTAGAATGGAGCAGTTTAGATCCGATATAACTCCTACAATTATACATAATTTAAAGATAGCTGAGGTTACTTCTAATCAAGAAAGAAGCCTTGACCATATATTAATTACAGACGTTCCGGGTTTAAAATTATACAAAGCAACTATAACAGAAAATGAATCTTCTCTGCCTAAAGAGGAGCAAGAGGAGTTTGGTTTAACTTTTGACGAGACAGAGAGGATAGCTGAATTCAAAGAATACGAGGACTTAAAGGCGAGTGTTAATCGCGGCACTGTGGATTTCATGAAGGGGTCGGCAGAGGATAACAAGGAGTGGCTAGACATACAGGCTCAGGCGGACAGGATAATGAAGATAAAAAGCTTTACTACTTCCGCTATAGAACAAACAAAAGAGTCTAAAAATTACGGAAGATTTTTGCCTGACGAAATTTCAGAAATAAAAGGTACAGAGAATGAGTATATAGATGGATTATTTGAGGCAAGTGAAGCAGACTCTTCTTCTACTGAAAACAGAACTGTGGAAATTAAAGTCCAGCCCGGAAGCGATAGGCCTTTTATTCAGTACGAAGTATACCCAAGTGTCGATCCGGGAGAAGCTTGGGCTTTAGCTAACAATTCGTCTATAGCAGAATATAGGATTATAGATAATGAAGTAGCCACTAAAGCGGCCCCTTGGATAAGCTCTCTTTCTAGGGAGGACGATCCTTCTCACCCTCAGTCTTTTGGTGTGTTTCCGGGGGCACCTGTTACCGCAGAGGTATTTAATAGTTACGCTAGAGCTATTAATAACCTACACAAGATTAGAGTAGAGGCTCCTCTGTACGCTAAGGTGAGAAGGTTTAAACAGGTTGAGTATAGGTATATAAATAATCCAGATATGGCTGGGCTGACATTCCCACCGGACATTAATGTTGAGGACGCTGGAAATACCAAGTCGTGGTGGGATGATAATTATAAAGAATCTGGCTACTTAACTTATGATAATAAATCTAGAGTGAATTGGATAACTTACCGAGACCCTTCTTCTAACAAGATTAAAACAGCTCACTTTTCTGCTTTCGAAGCCGAGAACAATCACGGGAAAGGGAAGGGTATACTTAGGCCTGACGAAAAAGGAGGGACGCAGATTAGCGAGGATAACCCGGAGAATATTACAGACTCTGTCGGCTGGGGAGAAAGTTCGATATGGGACGAAGTAGACGGGGAACTAAGAGATACGGAGCAAGGTCGAAAATTTAAAAAACAGAATACCGATGCTCCAGTCCATAAAACCCCTAAGAGTGTTGGCTTACCGAGTGAAGTTAATATCCCTAAAGAGCTGGGTGTTCACTGTGATCCTCCCGGACTTTATGAGGCTCAAGACACTTATCAGCCTATAAAGGGAGAAGGCATCCCCTTGCCTTCTCCGAGTAACAGAAGAGCTTTTGCTTATGGAGGGGAGCTAGTCTATCAGAGCGAAATATTTGATGTAAGCGATGAGCAGACCCCTCTTAAAGAAGGTATTCTGTATAGTTATGGGGGAGGAGTGGGTAATGATACGTTTGAGCCTATCATGGATGGCGTGCTGGTAGATATAAGGGGATCTGAATACATTAAGGCCGGATACTCGAATCAGATAGTTTTTGGTTGCCAAGTTAGAGGGAAGCCTTTTATGTCTGCGTTCTTAAGGACGGTAAAAGTTTGGACTGATTACGAGGTTGTTTCTTCTCCAGGGTTTACTAAGAGTCTTCCTGCCGGGATAAAAGAGAGGTATAAACCTGAAGAGTCGAATCTAAGATGCAATCTTATAGAAGGGAGAACTACGTGCGAAGAGGGTAAGCTTGGGGAGGTTTACAAAAGGAATGGGTACCACAGCGTGTGTGAGGACGGGAGGCAATCCCAGTATAATTCAGAATACAGTTACGAAGATTTATTTAATTTAAGCGAAGGAGATGACGTGATAGGGCCAAAGGAAAACTATACAGAAAGGTATTCTTCCTCTCAAATACCGGCAAAGGGAGTTTTTAAGGTTGAGCCTGAATTCGATTTAGCGCTAGCTGTTTACGGATCTAATGAATTCGTGTCTTCCGTTAGAAAAGGGCCGAAAGGGCATGGCAGCGCCGCGTTTGCTGGGCCTTGTGTTCATTATTGTTATCCGGGGCAAATACAGACATTAAAAGTTAGCAGCGATCCTCTAATTTTTGACTTAAAGAAATGAGCTTGAAAAATTTTTCAGAAGGCTCTTACATTGAGTCCGTTGGCTCTCCTCAGGTAAATAATCCCGGAAGAGAAAGGTCATCTTTAAAAAAAGATTTTATAAAATTAGAAAAAAAGAAGCTTCCTAGTAAGCGTCAGATGGCGGCGAACTTAACTAAAAGTCTTTCCAAAAGCGCAAAAGCTTTAGTATCTGGCAAGAAAATAAAAGCGGAGTTATCTTTAATAGAGAAAAGGACGGCTATATGTCATGGCTGCGCTTGGTTTATTAAAGAAAATCAGAGATGTTCCAAGTGTGGTTGCGTTGTTCCTTTAAAGGTATATTTAGCAGAGGAAACCTGTCCTGTTGAGAAGTGGTAACTACTCTGAAATTGCCTGACGTATCTTTTTCATCTTACCTTTTAGGAAAGAAATAGCGTCACAGTTTTTAGCGTTGGTCTGCATGATGTGTCCCAGACTGTATTCTATCTTGCGCGTAAAGTCTTTACGCAACGCATCCAGCTTGTCTGCATCTGCTCGCTTTATTGCGCGAGTCTTCTTGGCTTCTTTCTTCTTGTCAGCCTTCTTTATTAAATGTTTAGTCTTCACTTTCTTTTCTCCGAATGCCTCTAGTAACTTATCGTAATTGCTTACCTTCATATTAAATAAATGGTGGCGGGAGTATTTGTGTACCCGCACCTTTTCAGTACCCAGAAA
>Ga0302118_10000096_pt1 | contig 35140 bp, 32 predicted proteins | sample AG5_331_MG_FD_203126 | JGI IMG/M metagenome (GOLD analysis project Ga0302118, IMG submission 203126) | Marine microbial communities from Western Arctic Ocean, Canada - AG5_33.1 | ecosystem: Environmental > Aquatic > Marine > Oceanic | place: Canada: Western Arctic Ocean | collected 2017-10-01 | reverse complement strand
GCGTCGGCAACGGCGCGTATGGTGAAGCCTGTCGCTGGTGGTTTGTTGGCGCAGACAAAAGACACGGGCCACATCACGATGAATGACCTCAAAATTGTAACTAAGGTCGCGCCGACAGCAGACCAAACCACTGATATGCTATTCGCCTTCACTATCGCTAAACATGTGAAGTCGAATACGATTGTTTACGTCAAAGATGGCGCGACAGTGGGGATCGGCGCGGGCCAAATGAGCCGCGTTGATTCGGCGCGCATTGCAGCTGCAAAAGCGGTTGATGCCGCGAAAGGAGCGGGCCTTGATACGCCTGCGACCTTTGGGTCTGTTGTAGCATCAGACGCGTTCTTTCCCTTCACAGACGGCCTCCTGGCGGCGGTTAAAGCTGGTGCCGCTGCTGTTATTCAGCCGGGCGGGTCAATCCGTGATGATGAAGTGATCGCGGCGGCTGATGAGAAGGGCCTGGCGATGGTTTTTACCGGGATGCGCCACTTCCGCCATTAATCGACCGCTGCGGCTTAGGCTAAGTTTTCGTGCTTGGGTCTTTAACTGCTTGTAGCAAGAAAAGACCGAGGATCAGAAAAACTAAAATGCTAGCCATGCCGATGCGTTGGCTCCCGGCCATAAGGGTAAGGGCTCCGACGGCGAACGGGCCCATGAAACTTGTGATCTTTCCCGAGACAGCGAATAGCCCAAACATTTCCCCTCGCAACTCGGTCGGGGCGAGGCGTGCCATAAATGTTCGGCTAGCCGCCTGTACCGGCCCGACGAACGTACTCATAAGTAGAGCGCTGAACCAAAACTGAGGGATCGTTTGAGCTAGAAGAACGGCAATGGATGACAGCGTTAGGGCCCCTAAGCAAATCGTAAGCGTTTTCTTTGAGCCAAAAGCATCGTCAACCCAGCCAAACGCGGCCGCACCCAAGCCTGCCGTTACATTCAGCCCGATGCCGAGGATAATTATATCTTCTAGGGTCATTCCAAATGTCCCTGCGGCAAACACGCCACCAAACGCAAACAATGTGTTCACCCCGTCCGTGTAAAACATGCGCGCGAGAAGAAATCGGAAGCAATTGGCGTGCTGTCTCATGTTTCGGATTGTTGTAATGAGTGTGTGCAACCCTGTTTTAACAGCGACCCCAAAGGATGTGGTGGCTCGCGAGGTGTCGGGCGTGAATGCAAACAACGGCCACGTAAATAAGGTAATCCAACCAGCGACGAATAGAGCCGTCGCCCGAATATGTTCAGCGTTATTGGTGTCTAGGTTAAAGGGTGCTGGGTCCGCTTGAATAAAGACGACAAGCACAATGGCCAGGCAGAGCAAACCGCCGCCATACCCCATACCCCATGCAAGGCCCGAAAGCCGCCCAATACGGTCTGGGGTCGTTAAGTCGGGCAACATAGAATTGTAGAACACCAAGCCGACTTCAAATCCAATGAGACCGAAAACCACGGCAACCATTGCGAATGGAATTGAACCAGGCGCCGGCGCTGCAAACCAAAGAGCTGCTGTGGACGCAACACACAAAACCGTAAAAAACGCCAACCACGGTTTTCGGCGTCTAGTCTGATCAGCAATCGCACCGCAGACCGGGCTTAGAATCGCTATAATGAAACCGGCGATTCCGGTGGTTGTTCCCCAGAGCGCTGTTCCTGTTTCAACATCAGCAGCGATAGCCTGGGTAAAATATGTCGCAAAAACAAACGTGAGAACCACGGTGGCGAAAGAGGAGTTGCCAAAATCAAACAGGACCCAAGACCAGAGTCCTTTACGCCCAACGGACAATGGCCTGGCAAGGCCGTTCATAGGAGCCCAGCCTTGCGGCGTATGTCCTCGGCTAGTTTAAGGGCGGCCAAGCCATCTTGTCCTGTTGCAACCCGAGAGGTTCGACCCTGACAGGTTGCAGCAAAAGACTGCAATTGAGAGCGCAATGGATCTTGGGTCCCTACGGGGACAGGGGTCGCTGACCCGTCGACTAACCGAGTCACGGTTTTTTCGGTGAAGTTGACATGCAGGGATGACAGGGTTGTTTCGACAACCATTCCACGGTCTTGCTCTGTAGCAACTCGGCTGACGTTGAAACTGGCGACAATACCTGACACTAAAATGAGCTTTGCAGTCACTTGATCTTCCGTCGCGTCTTGTCCTGTTTCTATTGTTTTTACTTTACCGAGCTTGAGCGTGTTGAAGAGGTCTAGGTCGTGGATCATCAGATCAAGAACAGCATCGGCGTGATAGCTGCGATCAGCTTTGATGTTGATGCGGCGTGCTGAGAGGCCCGTTATTGTTGCTCCGTCTTTGAGATCGCTCTCTATAGCCTGGGCCAATGCTGAAATTGCCGGATTGAAGCGCTCCACATGACCAATGCTTAGGTGGGCCTGACCTATTGCCGCGGACTCAATCATTGCCCGCGCTTCGTCGTTAGTCGCTGCCATTGGTTTTTCTACAAGACAGGACACGCCAGACTTCAACAAAGGTATGGCGGACGCTGCATGAACGAGTGTTGGGGTGGCGATGACGGCTAAGTCGGTGTGTTGAAACAAGGTCTCCAGCTGATCGATTGGCTGGGCGCCTGTTTTTTCCGCAACGTTCTTAGCTAAGTTGGCGTCATGGTCAAAAACGGCGACCAAATTTATATCTGACACATCCATACAGGCGCGGACGTGATGCATCCCCATGCGTCCGAGCCCGATCACTGCCGCTCGCAACGTCTCGTGATTTGGCATTATTTTTCGGCCTTAACGCAGTGCTGTGCGGACTGCGGCGATAACGCGATCTTGTGCGCCCGGCTCGATATAGGGGTGCATAGGAAGGCTTACGACACTTTTGGATAGCATTTCAGTAACTGGAAGTCCGTTCCCGGCTATCGGGCAGTCACGATAGGGTGCTTGGCTATGAAGCGGCAGTGGATAGAATAGGGCAGTCGGTATATTCTCGTTCGAGAGTGACTCTCTGATCGAATCACGGCGCTCCGAGACCAACGTGTATTGCGCCCAGACAGATGTCGCACCGTCGATAACCTGCGGCGTTTGAACGATATCTGATAAACCGTCGCTATACCGCTGGGCGACCGAGTTTCTCTTTGCGCATTCATCATCAAATATTTTTAGCTTCTCAAGCAATACGGCTGCCTGAATGGTATCAAATCTTGCCGTGAGGCCAAGGCATTGTGCTTCAGCGCCTCCTCCTCCGTTGCCATGGACACGAACACGTTTCATTTGCTCGTAAAGCTCTGAGTCGTCAGTGAAAACGGCGCCGCCATCGCCATAGCAAGAGAGTGGTTTAGAGGGATAAAAACTAGTGCTGGTGACACGGCCAAATTTTCCAATTGGTATCCCTTTATAAGTAGCGCCAAAACTCTGCGCCCCGTCGTCTAAGATCCAAAGGCCGTGTTCATCTGCAATGTCACGGATGGCGTCGAAGTCTACGGGCTGCCCAAATAGGTCAACTGTCATGATTGCCCGGGCGGTAACGCCAGCCAGCTCGGCTGCAATCAGTCCTTGCCGAACACTGTCCGGGTTCATGTTGAACGTATATTTATCAACGTCAACAAAGATCGGCGTAGCGCCGCGCAGGGCCACCACCTCCGCTGAAGACGTAAACGTAAAAGAGGGAACCAGAACCCCGTCGCCCGGTCCTATGTCTGCGGCCATTAAGGGGATAATTAAGGCATCCGTGCCGCTGGCGCAGGAAAGACAGTGGGCTGCGCCAGTCCGCCCCGCTAATTCCCGTTCAACTTCAACAACTTCAGGCCCCATAATGAAGGCGCCGTGGTCGAGAACCTGTCCAATGGCAGCATCAATACGGTCTGAAATTCTGGCCCGTTGGGCTTGCAGGTCGATAAACGGTAGCGGCGAAGACGCGTTATCGCGCATGTTGCAAAGCACCTTGATTACGGGCAGAGAAGATGACCCGGGACAACACGCCATCGGATCGTTTAATAATGTGGACAATCTACAACCAAGGCCTGACCCTTGTAAATGTGAGGGCGGGTAATTAGAGGACCTAATTAGCTGCTCTGGACAAGACGTAGTCTGAGCCGTTAACTGCTCTGTAGCTTTATGTCAAAAATTGAAAAACATTCTCAATCTGGCCCACTCCTTCGACGCTTAGTGCGCGAAGCCGTGGCACCCTACGGCTCCCGTGTTGCGCTTGCCGCCGTTTTCATGGTGCTGGTGGCGGCGACGACGGCCGCTTTGGCATGGCTCATGGATCCGGTCGTGAACCGTGTGTTTGTGGAGCGCCGCAGTGATCTCTTGTGGTCTGTTGGTGGCGCTGTATTTGCGGCGTTTATGGTCAAGGGAATGGCAACCTATGCGCAGACCGTTCTGATGACGGGGGTCGGCCAAAGCGTTCTGATGGATATGCAAAACCGGTTGTTTCGTCACCTGATGCATCAAGACCTTGCATTCTTTCAGCGCCAGAGCACTGGCGGGTTAATGTCCCGGTTCACGACAGACATTGGCATGATGCGTCAAGCGGTCTCGACGGCTTTGACCGGCCTGGGCAAAGACAGCCTCTCCGTTATTTTTCTTGTCGGCGTCATGTTCTATCAAGACTGGCTTCTCGCGACGCTTGCCTTCGTTGTCTTTCCAGCAACAGTTATTCCCATCACCCGGTTAGGTCGGCGGCTTCGCCGGGTTACGGCGGATACGCAAATGCAGACCGGCGGATTGATGACGGTGCTGCAACAAACGTTCACGGGTATGCGATTAATTAAGTCCTATCGCATGGAAGAGTATGAAACCAATCGCGCTGCAGAGATGACCCAATCCGTGCGTGACCTTGTCATGAGGGCCGAACGTGTGAAAGCCCTTTCTAGTCCGTTGATGGAAACCGTCGGGGGTGTCGCGGTTACGATCGTCATTGTGTATGGTGGTTGGCGGGTGATTCAAGACACTACGACGCCAGGCGCATTTTTCTCGTTCATCACCGCGCTCTTGATGGCGTACCGCCCTATGAAGGCACTTGCGAACTTAAACGCCCAAATTCAAGAGGGCCTTGCGGGCGCTGAACGACTTTTCGCAATTCTTGATGAGCAACCAGCGCTCAAAGAGTCGGGCGACGTGAGGCCGCTGTCGGTTGTTGGTGGAGGCATTCAATTTGACCGGGTCTCTTTCACGTATGCTGATGGTAAGGTCGCGTTGAAAGAAATTTCACTTAACGCCGAACCTGGCAAGACAACAGCTCTTGTTGGGCCGTCGGGCTCGGGTAAGACAACGCTCCTCAATTTAGTACCGCGATTTTTTGATCCTGACTCAGGACATGTCAGCATTGATTCCCAGGACCTAAGGGGTGTCACGTTTGAGTCATTACGGTCATCTATCGCCCTGGTGTCGCAGGACGTTGTTCTGTTTGACGATACTGTGCGCGCTAACATCCGATTTGGCTATCCAACAGCAACAGACGATGAAGTAAGCGCTGCTGCCCGTGCCGCTGGAGCCGAAGACTTTATTCTTGAAATGCCGTTGAGCTACGACACCCGGCTCGGCGAGCGGGGTGAAACGTTATCGGGTGGTCAACGGCAACGCATTGCGATTGCCAGGGCCATTCTAAAAGATGCACCAATCTTATTATTAGATGAGGCAACAAGCGCGCTTGACGCGGAAACTGAAAAACAGATTCAGGTGGCAATGGATGCGCTTCGTAAGGGGCGGACGACTGTTGTCATCGCGCATCGCTTGACCACGGTTCAGCATGCAGACTGCATCCATGTGATTGTTGATGGCCAGGTTGTGGAGACTGGAAAGCATGCCGAGCTTTCTAATGCCAAGGGGCCGTATTCAAGACTTAGCGCCCTTCAGTTTGACAACCACGGCAGCGAAGCCACAAACCTAGCTTAACGGCTTTCTAGAATGAGTTGTTCAAAGATATCTGATATTTCACCGATTGCGGATGTGTCATTAAAAAGTTTCGGTGCGTTGGCCCTTATTTTTTCGCGAACAGATGTTCTAAAACCCTTATCGTGAACCAAACGGTAAGCCGTCTCGGCATAAGCCTCTGCGCTATCGACCACACAATCCATAACCCCCATCTTTTTATAGAACGCGAGTGTGTGGCGGCCCCGCATGAACGCGCCTGGCCAGTGAACGACCGGTGTCCCTGCGGCCAAGCTTTCTAGGCTTGTCTTGCCCCCAGCCCATTGCGGTATATCGAGCAAAACGTCGGCGCTGCTTAAGAGGCTAGAGAATTCGGCTGTTGGAACACGAGGAAGTACCTTTACACGCCTTATGTCTTGACCCACGCTTAACTTTAAACGGTTCATAAAAATATCGTCGGCAAGCGTTCTAATGCTCAGGAAGTAAATTCTCGCTTCTGCATCTTTTTTCAATATTCTGGAGATGATTTGATCGAAGTTTGGATGAATTTTATAAAGGCTTTGGACGCAAAAATAGGCTGGGTACCCTTCGTCCATACCAAAAAATGAGCGACCTTTCGCGGGGTTTCCTGACGTGGGGTTTTCTACGCAGATGGATAATCCCTCGGTTTTAATGAGCCGCTCGGTATAGTGTTCATCTGCGTTCTCTGGTTCCATCTCTGCAACCGATAAGAATGCATCTACATTCGGGATTCCGCTGGTTACCGGGTGCCCCCAACCCATTACTTGGACGGGAGCGGACCGCGCGAATGCTAAGAAATACACGAGATTTTCCATCCCAATTTCTGGGAAATAGATCAAGTCAGCCTCGACGCTGGCGATTTTGCCACGGGCTTTTTCAAGGTCGTCGGGCAGGTCGATCACTTGGTCCGCCAAGTCTTCGAGAACAGGGGCAAATGGGTCGCCCATCGGTAAAATAGGGCAACGCAATAAAATAACTTCAAACCTTTCCCGGTCTAAATATTGGATCATACCGTGGCAAAGGTGCCCTACCGTGTGATTGCGCAGGAAGCTAGAAACGATACCGATTCTGTATGTTTGACGTGGCGTCAACGTGTCTATGTGGGCGGCGGTTTCAGCGAGGGCCGGGCAGCATTCCAAATAGAAGGCAGCGATGCGCCGCTGCAGGTCCCGGTCGTTTTCGCCCTGGTAAGCGAGATAAAAATTCACAAATCCACCAGAGCGATATGGATCTATAACCGGTCCGCGCGGGAGAGCATTAAGTATTCTTGATATTTCTTGTCGGTTCTCGTCAATCTCTAAACCATCTTGGCTAATAACAGGTAAAGTTAGGGCGCTCTTGAGTCCCAAGAGTGTTCGGAAATCCGGTGTAATATCTAACGTCGCGACACGCAGATAATGAGTTTTTGCTATCGCCGTGCGACCAAGCCTCTCTTCAGTCTCTGCTAGCAAATAAAGCCCCAGTGGGTGATTGGGTGATTTTTTCAAGATCGATAGAAACAACTCACGTGCGGCTGATAACTTACGTGTCGAAAGGTAAGCTTGGCCTAAAGAGAGCTGTATGGCGGGGTCTTCAGGTTCGAGCTTGATGGCTTGTTCGCCTGACTGCACCGCTAAACGTGGCTGTCCGGTCATTAGGCGCGCCTCCGTAAGAAGGCGTAAAGTTTTAGTGTGCTTTGGACGCAGACTCGCCGCCTTAGCCAACCAGACCTCAGCTTCTTCAGCCTTGTCGGCCGACAACAAAAGTCGCCCGCAGTTCATTGCGGCGACGGCGTGATGGGGGTCAATCTCGAAAACGCGCGCGAAAGCTGAAATAGATTCCGTGGCTCGGCCGGCCCGTCCGTAGGCAGCACCAAGTGTGTTTAAAATATTGAGGCCCAGCGGGTTCAAGTTATGCGCTTTGGTCAGTGCAATTATGGCTTGTTCATTGTTGCCGTCCTGATAATGAGCTGTGCCAAGTTTAAACGCGATTAATGAGGAGCGCGGCGACAGATGATGTGCTTTCTCGAAACATCTCCTAGCGTTGCTATATGCGCCGCTAGAAAGAAATATGTCTCCGTCTCGCACATATTCGTTTGCACGCGCATCGTCAGTTTTTGTAGGACTTTTGGGTGGTGTGTTTGATGTTTCTGTCATGCTTAGACGAAAAAGAGTGTAAATGAGATACTCTAATTACCTTATAGCATTGCCGCCCCGACGGAACCGTAAAGGGTTAGTTTTTGAATTAGAAAAACGCGTCAGCATTATTCACGGCATATCGTCACCCACAATCTCATCGATGCGATTTAGGCGCGTTTATCAAAGCGTTCTTTGGCGTCTTGCGCGATAAATAGCGGTCCGCTTGCGCTGCACGGCAGAGATTCTTATGTCCCGAAAGGCTTTTTAATTCACAATATATGTTAATTACTCGAGTGCATGGGAATGACATTAAAGTGCACGCGATATACGTATATATCGATAGATTATGATTTAGTGGGCCTCCTCGCGAGTAAGAGTGCGGCTAAAGCAATCGAAGAAAGATACTGAATGGATAATGCGGAACTTATTGGTAAATATGAAGCGGCATCGCCGGTTACGGAGTTAAAATTTAGGGGTACGGCAGTGAAGTATACAACCCCAAGCCGGACGTCGTATTGGCGGTTAACTACATTTGAGACCAAGGAGCCTGAAACAGTTAAATGGATTGACGGTTTTGAACGCGGTGATGTGTTCGTGGATGTCGGCGCAAACATGGGTTTGTATTCATTATTTGCTGCGGTTCATAGCGGCGCCCGTGTCTTTTCTTTCGAGCCAGAGTCTCAAAACTACGCCCTTCTCAATACGAATATTAGACTCAATAACGCGGCTACTTCTGTCACGGCTTGGTGTTGTGCCCTGGCGAATACCCGCAGCGTTGACCGATTATATATGACAGATTTAACGGCGGCGGGCTCGTGTCACGCATTTGGTGCCGAGGTCGACGAGAGTTTAAGTCCAGTCAAAGCGGCATTTGCGCAGGGTTGTTTAGGGTATAGCTTAGACGAACTTGTTATCTCTGAGGCCGTGCCTATGCCGACACATATTAAGATTGATGTCGATGGGTTCGAACATCTCGTCGTTCGCGGCGCTATTGATACGTTTGCCAATCCCAAATTAAAATCGGTTCTAATAGAGATAAACCCACATATTAATGAGCACGCAGAATTAGTCTGTGAAATGGAAAGCCTCGGTTTCAAGACTGATGTAGGCCAGGTGGAGCGATCGCGTCGTAAAGAGGGGGGGTTTAAGGATTATGGAGAGTACATTTTCTGGCGCTGATGCTTTTCTGGCGCAGCAAATAGAGAATACGCCAACGACAGAAGATCCATTCGAACACTGTGTTATTGACGATGCCCTACCCCAACATTTGTTCGAGGAAATTCATCGACGGTGGTTGTCCGGTGATGCCATGAAGCCTTTGCCGGAGACCGGCCGGTCTTCTCACTATCCGGAACGCTATATTTTTCTTCTTGAAGATCAGTTTCTATCGCGCATGGATAGAGCCGACCAGGAGTTTTGGATTGGAATGGCAGAAGCTGTCATGGGCCCGTCCATTATCCGCGCCTGTTACAAAAAGTTCGAGCGAACCCTACTAAAACGGGTTGAACACCTAGATCAGAAAACGATCACGCTTGACCCTGAAATGCTTGTGGTGAGCGATCGAAAGGGCTACCGCATCGGTCCACATACGGATTCCAAGGCCCGCTTCGTCAGCATGCTCTTGTATCTTTCACCGGACCCGAAATACCGCTCTTATGGGACGGGATTGTATACGCCGAGGGATCCGAAGATGCTTGTAAATGACCGTCAGCATTATGGGTTTGAACACTTTAACCTTCAAGCCAGGGTTGATTACAAGCCCAACCGGGCTGTCATTTTTCCTCGCACAGACAGATCCTATCATGGCGTTGAGCCAGTTCCAGTTGCTGACTGCGACCGACGCCTCATCATCGTAAATATCAGAGCACCAAATGGCGCTCGATAGCACCGGCTTGGTAAAGCTGTGATGAGAAAATGGAGCGGGCGAGGCGATTCGAACGCCCGACCCCAACCTTGGCAAGGTTGTGCTCTACCCCTGAGCTACGCCCGCTCGATAGGCGACAGGCTATATGCCTGCCGGGGAAGGCGCGGACTATACTCATTCAGCAAGGGTTTGCAAGGGCTTGCTTGCTAGGGGCCCGGATCATTTTTCGCCCTTGTCCCTTGCGTTTCCAACCTTTTGGACGCATCTAAGGGACTAGTAAGTTTAATTGAATTGAATGATGAGGCTTTCATGTTGACCGGTGATTCGTCCGACCCCTCTGAGCCCACCCTGGCGCCACCGCTAGGTGACCTCGTAAAGGAGAGCGGAACAGAGACCTTCCAGCAAGACGTCATTGAGGTTTCCCAATCTGTCCCTGTGATTGTTGATTTCTGGGCGCCGTGGTGTGGCCCCTGCAAGCAGCTCGGCCCAGCGTTAGAGAAGCTGGTTCGAAGCTATGCCGGCAAGGTTAAAATGGTGAAGATCAACGTAGATGAAAACCAACCCCTAGCGGCGCAAATGAAGGTTCAGTCCATTCCTGCAGTGTTTGCCTTTAAGGGTGGGCGCCCGGTCGACGGATTTATGGGGGCGGTCCCAGATAGTCAGCTCAAAGCCTTCATCGAGAAGCTCACTGATGGACAAGGTTCGCCGATTGACGCTGCGGTCGAGCAGGCTGCAGTGCTTTCTGAAGGTGGCCAGTACGAAGATGCCCTATCCGTATATCAAGAGGTTCTTGGACAGGACAGAGAAAATGCCATCGCTCTAAGCGGTGCGCTCCGTTGCTATATGGGTATGGACCAGGACGATATTGCGCAACAAATGTTGGGCCAACTTCCAGATGAGCTGAAGTCGGCGCCTGAGATCATCGCCGTAGCCACGGCCTTAGAGCTAAAGTTGCAAACGGCTGATGGTGGTTCTAACGAAGAGGTCGCGGCGCTAGAGCAGAAGATTGCTGCAGACCCGAAAGATATGAAGGCGCGATTTGATCTCGCAATGGCCCGTTATGGCGCGAACGATAGAGAAGGTGCTGTTGCTGATCTCGTTGAGATTGTTCGGCTTGATCGAAAATGGGATGATGATGGGGCCCGAAAACAGCTCGTGAAATTCTTTGAAGCGTTTGGCCCGACAGACCCACTTACTATTGATGGCCGTAGACAATTATCATCCCTGTTGTTTGCATAACGCAAAGGCGTCTATTTGTGTTCAGTCCAGTATCCACGAAGTACAAAGACCTTCCTAAAGACCTTCCCGTATTTCCGCTGACTGGCGCGTTGCTGCTTCCGGGTGGGCGACTGCCGCTTAATCTGTTCGAGCCCCGTTATCTAAACATGACTTTGGACTCGTTGGCCAAGGGGCGAATGATAGGTATGATCCAACCGAATTTTGATGCAATGGGTGCTCGGTTAAGATCTGAAGAGTCCGAAACAGATTTAGATATTGAAGACGACGAAGACACCCCTTTGTACAAAACGGGATGCGTCGGCCGTATTGTATATTTCGAAGAAACTGAAGACGGCCGCCTCCTAATTGCTCTTCGTGGCCTTAGTCGTTTCCATGTTACCGGAGAGTTGGAGGGTATTGGGGGCTATCGCCGTGTGCGTGCAGAATACGGCGCATTCCGGCATGATATTGAACCCCGCGAAGAGTTTGAACTTGATCGCGAGACGCTACTTGAGACATTGCAGCCCTATATTGATGCGCAGAGCATGCGGCTCAAGGTCGATATGATCAAGGGCTTGTCAGACCATACGTTGGTTTCATCGTTATGTATGATTTGCCCATTCGACCCCCGCGAGAAACAGGCTTTGTTGGAATCTGAAACACCGCAAGACCGAGCAGACATGCTCCTTGCCCTGCTGCAAATGGGGGTTTTTGAGGCCGGTGCGCCCGAGGGGCCAAGGCAATGACGACCAACTGTAAATCCGTGAGAGAGCAATAATGGCTGCGTCAGGCGTTGATTCTAAGTTGCTGGATATACTGGTTTGCCCTGTAACCAAAGGGCCATTGGATTATGACCATGAGGCGCAGGAACTGGTCAGCAAGAAGGCTGGGCTCGCATATCCGGTGCGCGACGGGATTCCTATTATGTTGCCGGATGAGGCGCGTAAGTTGGATGACTAAAATCTACTCCTCGGGGTTCTATGGTGCCATCTAACGCGGAAGGCTCAACCTGGCCGACAGACCTTTCTTACGACCCTGAAAGAAAATCCCTAGCCATCGCTTTTGAGTCCGGCGAGACGTTTGCTCTTCGAGCAGAGTACTTGCGTGTTGAAAGTCCATCTGCAGAGGTTCAAGGGCATGGCGGAGAAAAAGTAATCATTGGTGGGCGCCGCCACGTTGGCATTCTGGAAATAGAACCTGTTGGCAACTATGCGGTGCGTATTGTGTTTGATGACTTGCACGACACCGGCATTTACTCGTGGCGTACGCTGTACGAGTTGGGCTCAGAGTATGAGGAGAGGTGGGCGTTGTATCTTGAGGCTTTGGCGCAAAAAGCGATGAGCCGGGATCCCTAATTAGGTGAACGCTCTAACCGGGCGCCTCGCCGCGCATCAGTTTTGGTAAATCCCCAACTTGTCCCATGGCGTGCCGCATGAAGGTTTTCTTGAGAGTTGGCAGTGAATTGACCGTTGCGAGCCCTAAATCGCGCATTACTCTAAGAGGAGGCACGTCATTTGAGAAAAGACGGTTTAGGATGTCAGTCATTCCCGCCATAAGGAGGTTGTCAGCGCGTCGCCAGCGTTGATAACGCTCCAGTCCGGCGCTATGCGCTAGATCTAGACCATAGCGTTTGGCATCGACAAGAATATCGATTAGCGCTGCAACATCCCTAAGGCCAAGGTTGAGGCCCTGTCCAGCAATGGGATGAATCCCATGCGCCGCATCTCCAACGATAGCCAGGCGTTCAGCTGTGTATGTCGCCGCAACTTGAAGGCCGAGCGGATGCTGGAATCGCGGCCCGACAAGGGAGGTGTCACCTAGGAAGCCACCGACGCGTTCAGAGACCTCCGCAAGGAAGGTGTTGTCGTCTAGGGCCATAAATGACTCGACGAGAGATTTGCGCTCGGTCCAGACTAGGGAGGATCGGTGCCCGCCTTTAAGCGGTAAGATGGCAAAGGGACCACTTGGTAAAAACCTTTCGTGCGCAATGCCTTGATGAGACACAGTGTGATCTATGGTCGCCACGATGGCGTGCTGGTTATAGCCCCAGTCTATGACAGCGATACCGGCTGCCTGACGTGTCATTGAGGTGCGACCATCGGCGGCGACAAGCAATCTACCGGTAACCGTCTGTCCATCACGTAGGGTGATTTTCGCACCTTCGTTGCTGCGGGCTATAGCCGTAACTTCTGCTGGGGCGATAACATCCAGTCCCGCGGTTTGCTTCGTCAACGCAAGCAGCCCAGACCGCATGTCTCGATTCTCGATCATGTAGCCTAGTGGATTATCGCCAAGGTCAGCGTGATTATAGTGCAAGAATAGCGGAGATGCCCCGTCCGACACCCTAATTTCTCTGATAGCTTCAGTCTTACCCGCCACTAATGGCCAAAGCCCAATGCCGTCTAGAGCTACCTTACTTGAGTAGGCGATCGCCGAGGCGCGTCCGTCAAAGGACGGAGAAATACTGTCTTCTGGCGCGGCCCTATCAACCATCACCGTTTGAATTCCGTTGGCAGCTAGGCCGCAGGCCAGGGTCGCGCCCGTTAGGCCCGCTCCAATGACTATGACATCGGTTTCTAGTTTCTTAGCCATACAAAGGCTTTCGCGCATGGAGGTCATTCCGTCAACCGCGTTACACAACAATCTCTTAGAACGGCTTTAAATTCGACCGTTCATGTTCTATGGTCCCGCCGCCTTAAGAAGGTTAACGCCGACGTAGCTCAGGGGTAGAGCAACTCATTCGTAATGAGTAGGTCCGCGGTTCAATTCCGCGCGTCGGCACCACCTTCTGTTCTTTCTCAGACAAAAAACCCGCGAGCATCTCTTTCATAATCTAACATTGTAGCAACACGTAGGTTTTTTATTTTATTAGGGCTGCGCGGAAACTGAAGGCGAAAGACACACACATCATGGCAACACCGGCGCAACCGAAGACTAAGTGACTTATTGAAGTTCAATCGTGTGATAGTTGATATTTGGTGGGTTCAACGATAAGGATTTTATGTCCATTGTCGTTGCCACCCGCTGAGAGGCAGTGGTTAGGAGAAGCGCCGGTGAGATATCTCTCATGCGGCGCATCACGCTGCGAAGATGACGTTCTCGATTAGTCACATTCATAATGCGATCTGTTTTTTCGATCAGCGGCATTATGGATTTATCGCAGAAGAATGGCGCCGCTTTAGCGCATGAGAAATTGCGCACAGGCCGAATTGCATCCGCATATGCACCGGAGTCCCACATCAAAGAAAACGCATCCGTGTTGCCCCATTCATTACTATGAAATTTACGCAGCCACGTCGCGAAGGTGGGGGTGCGGAGAGTAACGTTGATTCCAATCGCTCTTAGGTCTTGAGCGACTTGTTGATACAACAGTGTATCAATCGTGCTGAACCCAACGAGGACTTCGATGGTCATTGAAAACCCATCTCCATACCCGGCGTCTTCAAGAAGGGCTTTAGCTCGGTCCGGCGCGTATGGAATAGGGCTTAGGCTTGGGTCGTATCCGAACGTACCGGGGCTTGCCCCTTGGCTGGCTGGTTCCGCTTTTCCGCCAAATAGAACGTCGGCAATGACCTTACGGTTTACCGCGTAGTTGAGGGCCTGTCTGACACGAGGGTCTTGCAAGGGTGAATCAGGATTGCCGACCGTACGAAAGGCGATGGATGACACTTGTGCTCCGCCGAACGACCAGATTTTAAAACCGGCTGATTCTAATTGTTTAACGTCGTCTATACTCACGGCCTCCAGAACATCGACCTGTCCGGTAATGAGCGCCTGCACACGCGCTGTTGCGTCGGCTACAGTTCGCAGCTCGAGAACATCAATGTTGTTTGATGCGCGCCAAGAGTTTGGGTCTGCATCAAAGATCATACGACCTGTTGCCTGCCCCCAGTCCCGAAGTTTAAAAGACCCTGTGCCAACCGGGGCCTGAGCAAACCCTTCCGGCCCCAGAGTGCGCCATGCGATTGGCTCCGGTATTGCGATCAACGCCATGCGCTTCGGAAGAATTGCGTCAGGCGTAAGGGTTTCGATCGCAATCGTTTCTGTATCAATCACTTCAATGGAGGAGATCGTATCGACTTCAGACGATATATAGAAACGGCGTCCCTCAGGGCTCCTCAGATACTCAAGCATTGCGGCAATAGAGTCCGCGGTCATGGGTTCTCCGTTATGAAACGTTACGCCGTTGCGCAGCTTGAATAGCCAGCGGGTGTCGCTCGTTATTTCCCAAGACAACGCCAAGCCGGGACGCAAAGCCCCTCCGGGACCGATGAGCGTTAAGCCATCGAAAAGCACGCTCCATACGCCTGACCCTGGCTGCCCAACGCTAGTGAATGGATTGCCAAGGCTTGGAGGGGCAGCATTACGGGCGACCCTCAGCACGGTTTCTGATGTTGCGTGTTTAGGCAGAGCAAAACCGAGAGCTAGCAGTGACGCAAGTACCAGGTAGCGCACCCAAGTTTTATGGTGTCCTAAGTTCATAGTTAGCCCGGTCCATCATGATTGGCTTTGTACGATTCAGCGATGTCATCAGCGACGATCTTAGGGGCCCCTGAAAGACTAAACCACGTCCGCCATGCTCATGGCTGAAGCAAAAAACCGTAACATAATGCAAACGAGTACACCCCCACCCTTAATGACGAACGATTCCGCAACAAACCCTCTAGCCTGCGTTGCAGGCTGAGTGCAATGGAGCGAACCGTTTCAGTCGTGGTCTTTAGGGGGAAACCCCAGGATTGAGCTAAACCCTTCACCACACAAGAAAAAAGCCCGGACAAGGCTGTCCGGGCTTTCTCACAAGACCAGAAGGTCTCCAGTTCTAATTGCGGTTCCCAAGGAACATAAGCAGAAACTGGAATAGGTTGATGAAGTTTAGGTACAGCGCAACCGCTCCCATTACCGCCGCATGCTCTTCTCTGCTGGAGCCTTGAACATCGAAATACCCACTCTTAATGCGCTGAGTGTCATAGACGGTCAAGCCTGCAAAGATGAGCACGCCGATCACGGGAATGACGAAACCCATGACTCCGCTTGGCCAAATAATATTGACGACCATGGCTATGACTAGCCCGATCAGACCCATCAGCAAGAACGTGCCCATGCCGGACAGGTCCTTCTTTGTGGTGTAGCCATACAGGCTGAGGCCAGCAAACGCGCTCGCTGTAATGACAAACGTACGCGCAACACTAACGCCCGTGTAGGTCATGAGAATGGTCGAAAGACCAACGCCCATGGTGCCAACGAACAGCCAATAGAGCAGCTGCATGGTTCCGGCGCTGCGGTTGTGTCCAGCAAAGCTCATAAACAGGATAAGGCCTAGTGGCATAAACATGGAAATCATACCTAAGCCAGTGTAGCCAGCGATCTGCCCCGCCTCGACTCGGAAGAAGAGGCCGATCAGGCCTGTATTGGCCACTGCAAAAGCGACGGTGCCCGACAGCAACAGGCCTGAAGCCATGTAGTTGTAGACCCTCAACATATAGGTGCGCAGACCTTCGTGAATTGCAGCGGATTCAACACCCGCGCCGGTCATTGTTCGGCGATCAGTTTGGATAGCCATGATGCTCCTCACTTAAAGTTACGTTCGGTCCAACGTGGCCCCAACCTTGGCGTTCCACTGGCCCAATAGATCTAATATTGGTTGTTTTGTCCGCATCTTCAACGACAATCGGTCTCTTTTTGACAATAATTTAAGAAAAAACGTTTTGTTTTTAAGGCTTTTAAGGCGAAGTGGCCGCTAAGCGGGCTTAGTCGTTGCGTAACATCGGTGCCGCCTTGACCCCCAGGGCTCGCCAAACCCCAGAGAATCCGGCCATGAGGGTCACAGCTATGCAGGCTACAATCACGCCGCCGACAATTCCGGGGAATAAAATCCAATCGATTTTCATGACAAAGATCAGTACGGCCCAGGCTGAGAGGCTGCCGACTGCCGCCGCAATAGCGCCTGTTGCGAGACCGAGAAGGCAATATTCGAAGATAAAGGCTTTCAGCACATCCGCGCGCGTTGCCCCAAGGACCTTGAGAACGACGGACTCGTAAGTCCGTCGTGCATGCCCGGCTGCGATCGCGCCGGCAAGAACTAGGGCGCCGGCAACAATTGCTACGGCGGCTGTGACGCGTACTGCTGTGCCTAAGGCCCCCAAAACTTGTTCCAGAATTTCCAGAGCTTCTCGCACTTGCACGACCGTTACGTTGGGTAGTTCGTCAACTACTGCGCGTTCGATGGCTTCTTCTGTACCGTCGGCGGAGCTCACGGTTGCGATGTACATGCCTGGCGCGCCCTGAAGTGCGTTTGGCGAAAAAATCAGGGCGAAATTCATTGTGCCTGATTCCCATCGAATATCTCGAAGGTTAGCGACTTCGGCTGTGATCTCGCGGCCCAGAATGTTTACCGTTAATGTGTCTCCGATACCCAGGTGCATGCCTTTGGCTACCTGAGCGTCAATGGAAAGTAGGTTTTTGCCACCGTGATCTTCTGCCCACCATTCACCTTCAACAAGGTGCGCGTTCTCTGGCATGAGGGAGGACTGTGAAATGCCGCGCTCACCCCGAGTGGCCCAACGGGCTTCTGGTGTGACGTCGGCATCGGCGACTTTAACACCGTCAATCTTGGCAATACGCCCTCGGATCATAGATGCCAATGTGATTTTCTCGACACCCTCCTGGGCTTTAATAAGTTCAGAAATTCTATCTATTTGTGTCGGCTGAATGTCGATAAAGAACATGGTTGGCGCTTGTTCCGGTAACTCGCCGTTGATCTGCGCGTTGAGGTTCGATTCTAAGAGCGCGACACAAACAAGGACTGATAGGCCAAGGCCAAGCGACAACACAACAGACGTTGTTGGATTGCCCGGGCGGTAAAGGTTTGCCATGGCCAGGCGCAATGTTGGTCGACCCAACGTGATGCCGCCACGTTTATTCGACATGTTTGCCGCCAGCTTCATTACGCCACTGGCCGCGAAACGGAACAAGACGAGTGAGAGCGCCGCCCCTGCTACAAAGAAGAATGCAAAGCTTGGTTTGTCGGCGGTGAAAATGGTGAAGGCCCCAAGTGCCGCGCCCAACATGATTAGGCCAACGAGGTAGCGTTTGCGCGGCCAACGGTTAATGTCACTTAAGAACTGTCGAAATAGAGCAACCGCAGGAATGTCTCGGGCTTTTGCCAAAGGCCACAGCGTAAAGGTAGCTGCCGATAAGGCGCCAAACACGGCAGCTTTGATTAAGGGGTCTCCGTAAATACCAAAGCGCGCATCGACGGGAAGCATGCCGCCAATGGAATTGGCCGCGACGAACGGAACGGTTGCACCGATCAAAAGGCCGAGCATAATGCCGATCACCGAGAGGGTCATTAACTGAATGGCGTATATCGTAAAGATAAGGTCGCCAGGCGCTCCCAAGCATTTGAGTATCGCAATCGTTGTCATGCGTCCTTCCAGGTACGCACGGGATGCGTTGGCAACGCCGATCCCGCCGGTGAGCAATGCGGTTAAACCTACTAGAGTAAGAAATAGCGTCACGTTATCGAGGAAGATTTCTAAGCTGCGGGCCGCCTGGCGTAGTCCGCGCAACTGCCAGCCCGCGTCTGGGAAGCGGTTTTTGAGAGACTCGCGTAACTCGTTAGCATTAACGCCTGGATTGATGCGCACATTGTAGATGTTTGAAATCAAACTACCGGGCTGGATTAATTCGGTTTCTGCCATCGCAGCGCGTGCAACCATCACCCGCGGCCCAGCGGTGGCAAAACTGATCACACGATCCGGCTCTTTATTGATAAATGCACGAACTTGAAGGTCTGCTTCACCAACCTTGATGATGTCGCCCATGGAAATGTCCAAACGGGTTTTTAAAACCGGGTCAATAGCCGCCCCCCAATAGCCACCCTGTTGGGCCAGAATATCACTCAATGGGCGTTGTGGGTCCAAGTCGAGCACGCCATAAAGCGGGTAAAGACTATCAACCGCCTTTAACTCAATCAGGGTGCGTTCACGCGTCGAACCGGAAGGCATGTCGATGGACCGCGCCATAGAGCGCATGGAAATCTGTTCACTAACGTCGCCTGCGGCTTCTAATGCGGCACGCTCCTCAGCAGTCACTTCGCGATAGGTTATGCGCGCCTGGACGTCGCCGCCGAGGAGTAATTGGGCGTCATCCTCTAAGCCTTTTTGTATGGCTTGGTTGAGCGACCCGGCGCCAGCGATCGCGGCTACGCCGAGCGCTAGGCAGGCGATAAAAATTTTAAAACCACCAAGGCCGCTACGCAACTCACGAAAGGCATAGCGGGCGGCAAGAGAAAATGAAGACATTGCTGGTTTACTCCGCTGCGGCGGTGTTTAGGCCTTCTCCGGCAATCACACCGTCGCCAATGCGCACAACGCGATCACAGCGTGCGGCAAGTTTCATGTCATGGGTTATCAACATCAGTGTTGTGTTGCTGGTATCATGAAGTTTAAACAACAGGTCGATGACCTGTTGACCCGTGCCACCGTCCAAATTTCCCGTTGGCTCATCAGCCAATAATAATTTTGGTTTCACTGCAAACGCGCGTGCCAGGGCAACACGTTGTTGTTCACCACCAGAGAGTTGGCCGGGGTAATGACCGATTCGAGGCCCAAGGCCAACCGCTTCCAATTGTTCTGCGGCCTGCTCAAAGGCATCAGATCGACCGGCAAATTCCATGGGGATTGCGACATTCTCAAGCGCTGTCATGGTTGGGATCAAATGAAACGACTGAAACACGACACCAATGTTGTCTCGGCGAAAGAGGGCTAGCCCATCTTCATCCAAAGACGAATAGTCTTGGCCTGCGACAGTGACGCGACCGCCAGTGATACTCTCAAGGCCAGCGGTAATCATCAGCATTGTGGTCTTACCGGAACCTGAAGGCCCAACAACACCTAGGGCCTCTCCTTCCGGCACGTTTAAGGACACACCGCGCAGAATGTTGACGTCCCCGGCAGGTCCCGCCAAGGTGAGGTGAACGTCATCCAGTGCGATGGCCGTTTGGTGACGCGTTGCGTCGAGATTATGTGGAGTATTATTCATGATTGTGCGCACCCTTACCACGCGAAGGGGGGGTTTGTTAGCCTTCGTTATAGCGCTACTGCTGTGTGGTTGCCCCGAAGGCCCCCGCGCTGAAAGTAAGCAATCAGGAGAGACCCGTTCTCAAAATACGACCCCTGATGAGGCGCTATCAATCCGTATTCTTGCGCTTGGTGACAGCCTAACGGCCGGGTATGGGTTGGATGATTTATCGCTCGCCTTTCCAGCGCGGCTGGAAGGTGAGTTGAATGCATCTGGCATGGATGTGGATGTTCTAGACGCCGGAATCTCTGGGGATACGACGGCTGGCGGTCGGTCGCGATTAGATTGGTCTCTGGCCGAGAACCCGGACGCCGTGATCGTTGGATTAGGTGGGAACGATGGCCTCCGCGCTCTTGATCCCGATGTCACCTACGATAATTTGAACGCGATTCTGGCGCGGCTGCAGTCCGAAGGGTTGCCTGTACTGCTGGCCGGCATGATGGCACCGCCCAATCTTGGCCGCGACTACGGCGAACAATTTTTTGGCGTTTATAAGCGCCTTGCGAACGAATATGACGTCGTCTTCTATCCGTTTTTGTTGGAGGGTGTTGCCGGTGAGGTTGACCTCAACCAAGCTGATCGCATTCACCCCAATCCCGACGGGGTCAACGTCATGGTCGGTAAAATTTTACCCTTTGCCCAGCAACTCGTAAAACGGGCCCAGAAGGCCCGAGCCCGCGACACGGCGTCATGACAGATTTTGTTAGCGCTCTGGAAACCCCTTTCTGCAGATACTAGCGGATAATTAGCGGACACCTCTCGGGGTCGAGGGTGGGGCTTGGACGGCCTGGGTTTGATTTACACGAAAGCGCCCTTGACCTTCCATTTTATGGAACCTGTTATACTCTTAGCCACAAAAGCCGTTTTTCGTGGTCGCCCATTGGCATCTAATGGAGTTTTCTCATGCGCCTTTTGATACCTGCTATCTTATCTTCTCACGTGATCGCATTTTGTGGCGCCCTTGCGGCGTCAGGCTTCGCCCTCGCTCAGCAAGTAGATCACTCCCAAATGGATCATTCGACCATGGATCACTCTGGCCATGAGATTAGCAAGGAGGACTACCGTATTCTGCGGGAGAAGGTCATGCAGTACCGCACGATGTCCGATGAAGAGATTATGGGTAGCATGATGATGATGCCACCCACCTATGAACGCTACGTCAGCGAAGCAATGGTCTCAGATGACCTCGGGGTCCTTGTTCTGGCTCACGGTGCAGGCGAGCCGGGCGACACGTTTTTTGTCAAGTCTCTTGATGGCCTAGCGACCGAGTACCCAACCGCCATTGGCTTCGGTATGGCCATGATGAATGGCAAACACTTACAGTCCGCCGTCGACCACCTTGCCGAAGCCGGCGCTAAGCGAATCGTTGTTGTACCAGCAGCCCTTTCTGCGTCTGGATCGGTGTATGAGCAATGGGCCTATTACTTCGGTGAACGTGAAGAAGCGTCTTACCTTCCAGCGCCGCGTGTTGAGCAGACCATCCCAGTGATTTTCGGTGTTCCGCAATCCAGCCATGAACTAATAACGGATATGTTGGTCGACCACGCCATGGAAGTGGTGAAAGTTCCGAAGAACACCTTGGTAATCATTCTAGGTCACGGCCCCGAAAAGTACGAAGACAATGTTCTCGAGTTGGCCGTTCTTGATGCGCACGCAGACCGTATAAAAGCGAGAGGATTGTTCGCAGATGTGCGCTCTTACAATTTGCAAGATGATGCGCCTGAGCGCATCCGCGCCAACAACGTTAACGTCATGCGTAGTTGGATCGATAACGCCGATGCTTATGATAGAGAAGTGGTTGTGGTCGGTTACTTGCTGTCGACTCGTGGCATTCAAGCCAACATCGCGAATGACTTTGAAGGGCTAAACTATACGTTTAACGAAAAAGGATTGTCGTCTAACCCTAAATTTACAAAGTGGATTGAAGCTGGTGTGCGTGAGCTTGGCGGTAACATGTAAATACCCTTATCAAATGCTAGTGTGACGGCCGGGCCAGTAGGGTTCGGCCGTCAGTTTTTGTGGGGCTTAAAATGTCAGTGACTAAAGAAGATTATATTGCCAGAGCAGAAGCCTACTTTTTTGATGTTGATCGTTTTGAAACCGATGCCATCCTGTCTCACCTCACGGATAATGTGGTTATGGAGGTCCCAACGGATGATGTCCGGAAAGTCGGGATTGAGGCCGTGCGTGAGACCTATGTAAAGCGGGCTGAAATGGTCCGGGAATCTTGGCACGGGGACTTTGTTTTTACCGCGGATATAGCCGCGCACCGTCTCGCTATTCGTTTGGTTGTAAAGCGCATAAATGTTGATGGCTCTAAGGTTGAAATGGACAACTTGACGCTTCTCACATTTTCTGGGGATAGAATTTCATCTATTGCTGTTTGGATGAGCGGCGAAAACTCTCTAATTTAATTGTGTGCCAACTTTTCGTAGGGCGCGGGTCAACAGAGTTGACCTAACTTCTACCAAATAACGGAGCGTGCACGAGCAGTGGATAGAGATTGTAGAGATGGCGCAGTGTTTTAAAAAACCAAACGCAACTTTGTATCTGAGGGTTCGGTTGATCTCGGCCGCCGATTAAGGTGTTGCGCTCCAGTCCGAAGAACTTTCCGGTCGCTGTGACCGCGTCACCCTTAAAAAATCTGTTATCCGTCCGCCAGGTATAAGCGCGCATTCTTTTGGATACCGATATTGATAATGTCGTAAATGCGGGAATGGAGCGATGGGCTCGTAGAATTTTTAGGGGCGCTACAAAAAATCGCGCTGTATAGCCTCAATCAAACCACGGCTTCCGTCTTCAATGAGGTCGAGGGTTTTGTCGAAGCCCTCGACGCCACCGTAGTAGGGGTCGGGCACTTCTTGCGCGTTTGTTTTCGAGGCGTAAGTCAAGAACAGCTTGACCCGTTCGTAGGTGTCTCCTGGCGCCATCGCCGTGAGGTGGTGTAGGTGTTCACGGTCCATGGCCAGCACCAGGTCGAATTTTTGGAAATCGCGCTCTTGAACACGGCGCGCTGATTGCCCGGTCATGTCGTACCCTCGGGCCTGCGCGGCGCCGGTAGAACGCGGGTCTGGTGGTTCGCCCGTATGAAAGCTCTCAGTCCCCGCAGAATCAATAGTGATTTCTTTGGTTAGCCCTGCTTCGGCAACCATTTTTCGGAACACGCCTTCTGCCGTTGGCGAACGACAGATGTTTCCGGTACAAACAAATAAAACTCCAACCGCCACTAGCCGTCTTCCTTTATCTAAGGTTCTTTGCGCCGGGTGTTTAGACCGCTAGAATAGCATCTGGTCTGGTTCCCGGCGGCGCGCACTATGCCTCAAAGCTTCACGCTCGAGAAGAATTCTAACATTGTCATCCTCACAGGCGCCGGAATCTCTCAAGAATCCGGCCTAGAAACCTTTCGTGACCCTGATGGTATATGGTCAAAAGTCCGCGTTGAGGACGTAGCTACACCTGAAGCTTTTAAAAAAAACCCGGATTACGTGCATTCATTCTATAATATGCGCCGAGCGCGGCATTTGATTGCCGCCGCAAACCCCAACGATGCCCATATGGCATTGGCCCGCCTTGAGACCCAATGGCCTGGCCAGGTGACCGTGATTACCCAGAATGTCGATTCGCTGCATGAATCGGGTGGAACCCAGAATCTAATCCATATGCATGGTGTTCATTCAAAGGCACGCTGTGATCACTGCCAACACGCCGTCCTGTGGGAAGGGGATATGTCGACAGCGACGGTTTGTGAAGGCTGTGGTGATGTGGGTGGCATGCGGCCGCATGTCGTTTGGTTTGGTGAAACACCGTTGGAGTTGGGCCGCATTCAAGCAGTGCTTGTCGCTTGTGATTTGTTTGTATCCATCGGAACCTCGGGCAATGTCTATCCTGCCGCTGGCTTTATTTCTGTTGTGCAACAAATTGGTCGCGCCCATACAGTTGAATTGAATCTTGAGCCTTCCCTTGGCGCCGCGTTGTTTTCTGAAGGGCGATATGGCCCAGCAACTGAGGTTGTTCCCAGCTATGTCGATGAGGTGTTGGCGACCCTATGACTAAACCTAAAACTGCTCCCGCCCTTCTTGCGGGTTTGAAATTGCAATTGCGCCTTAGTCTGTCAGTCTCAGGGGTCTAAAGAAGAGGGTAGCCACATGGTCGTAAAACTTTCACCTGAGGGACGCTTAAAAGCGCTCTCGGAACTTTCTGAATGGTCTGAGCTGGAGGGGCGAGACGCCATTCAGCGCACATTTAAGTTTGTAGATTTTAATGCGGCGTTTGGTTTCATGACGCGTTGTGCTTTGAAGGCGGGTCAGATGGATCACCATCCGGAATGGTTCAATGTTTACAACCGGATTGACGTGACGTTGACCACCCATGATGCAGAGGGTCTCAGTGAGCGAGATATTGTGCTGGCAAAGTTTATGGATGCTGCTGCTGGTTGAGGCCACAGTAGCCTGAAAATAGGCCATTTTTAACCCCGGCACTACGCGGTAAACCCACCCTATTTTTATTCACTAAGTGAGTTTCGTGAGCTTATTTAATTCTACCTCTAGTGCGTTGCGAATAAAGAAGAAAACCTCAAGATACCGTCCGCGCATTGGCTCGTTCAGAGCAAAGCCGGCACCTGGCTTAACGGGTCCGCATTCTTTTAGGGGGCCGTCAGGCGCTCGGGGGGGTTGCTGCCGGGTCTGGTGGGGTTGGCGGGGCAGCCTGCACGCGGGCCCCACGCATCACGATGTATAAGGTTGAAGCCACGATGACCGCAGCCCCAATGAACGTTTCAACGCCAGGGCGCTCGCTGAAAAGGAAGAAGCCCGCCGTGCTGCCAAGGATGATCTGCACGTAATCAATCGGACTCATGACCGTAGCATCACCAATTGCGAAGGCTTGGATAAAACAGTACTGACCGCAGCTAGCGACGATGCCCAGACCCATGAGTAGGAGCAGTTCTCCAGTGGTTGGGGCCTGCCACACAAAGGCAGCGGGAACGGCGGCCATCACAACCGTGGCAATAGAGAACGTTAGCATGATGGTGACTGGCGCGTCGTAGGGCACGATCATTTTCACGGTGATTAATGCGCCGCCGACGGCAAGGGCTGCCAAGACCCCACTTAACACAGCGGGCTCAATCGAGCTCGCGCCCGGCTGCACCATAATGAGCATACCAATAAATCCGATAGCCGTCGCCAGGCCGCGCCGCCATCTAACAAACTCGCCTAGGAAGATTGCCGCAAGGATGATCATAAAAAGGGGCCGGGTGAATGACAGTGAAATCGCTGTTGCTAGTTCAAGGTGCGTCATCGCGTAGAAGCCGCCCGACATGCCAACCACGGCGCAGGTAGCCCTGATCAGGTGAAGCCCTGGCTTATTGACCTTCAATGCGCCGAGCCCACTCTTTATTAGAAGTGGAATCACCACCAACATGCCGAACAGGCAGCGGAAAAACACGATTTCAAAGGTGTGCAGCGTCTGTCCAGCTATTTTAATCAGCACGGCCGTCACTGAAAAGAAAAGCGCGCCGCCAAGCATCCACACCGCTCCATGCAAATTATTTGTAGCGACGGTATGTTCTGGTGGTGCAACGTGACTAGGCGAGGAAGACAACGGGTATCCGATATGTGAGCACTGAGAGGAAAAGCCATGCGGCGATGTTCCCGCAGTGTACACAGAGATTGCGCACCTTTGTTAGGCATTCTGCGCGCGGGAGTTATTCATGTCTGTTAACGCTGAGCTCGTTGATACACCGTTATGGAGCCCATCAAAGGTTCGTGTAGACACCTCCGCGATGACAGCGTTGATGCACGGCCTTGCTGCCAAATATGGCGCGCCCTCTAATGATGATGCGGAATTTCACAAGTGGTCTGTCGGCTATGCCGATGTATTCTGGTCGGCCGTGTGGGACGACTGCAACGTGATCGGTGTCAAGGGCGCGCGTGTTGTCGAGGCCCAAGACCAAATACCGGGTGCCCGATGGTTTCCTGATGCGAGACTAAATTATGCTGAGAATCTATTGAGACCACGTCCCGATACCGAAGACGCGATTGTGTTTAGGCGGGAAGACGGGGTTACTCAGACGTTGACGTTTAAGTCGCTCTGCGATGACGTCTCACGTTGCGCGCAAGTGCTTCAAGGGGCGGGTATTGTAAAGGGCGACCGTGTCGCTGCCTATATGCCCAATTGTCCTGAGACCATAATCGCTATGCTCGCGGCAACGTCACTTGGTGCCATATTTTCTTCTGCCTCCCCAGACTTTGGCGTGCGCGGTGTTCTTGACCGGTTCGGCCAGATTGAGCCTAAGGCTCTAATCGCGACAAACGGGTATGTTTATAGCGGCCGTGTCCATGATCGACGGAAGCAGGTTGAAGACATCGCTCAGAACTTACCGAGCGTGTCCTTGGTTCTCTCGGTTCCTTTTGTGTCTGACCTAGAAAGCTCCTCTGCTTTTTCCACTTGGGGCCGTGAGCTTGCAAAGCATGAACCGGCGAAATTGGATTTCACACGCGTTCCGTTTGATCATCCGCTATTCATTCTATTTTCGTCCGGGACAACTGGCGCGCCAAAGTGCATCGTCCATAGCCATGGCGGCACGCTGCTACAGCACCTGAAGGAGCATCGCTATCATCTCGATATAAAAGAGCAAGATCGCGTGTTTTATTTCACCACCTGCGGCTGGATGATGTGGAACTGGTTGGTGTCTGCACTTGCCCTAAGAACAACCCTCTGCCTGTTTGATGGGTCACCTGCCCACCCACACTTTTCAGTGCTGTTTGACTATGTGGACGAAGAACAAATTTCTTTCTTTGGCACGTCGGCAAAATTCATTGATGCCCTCAAAAAAAATGGAGTCTGCCTAAGAACAAATCATAACCTCTCGTCGATACGCACCATCGCATCCACCGGGTCGCCCTTGTCACCGGAGGCGTTTGACTACGTCTACACGGACATCAAAGCCGACGTGCACCTGGCGTCCATCGCGGGTGGAACAGATATTATTGGGTGCTTCGTAACGGGGAACCCAAGGCTTCCGGTTTGGCATGGAGAAATCCAGGGGCCAGCCTTAGCTATGGATGTCGTCATATTCGGTGACGGTGGCGAGCGGTTGAGTGGCGAGCCGGGCGAATTGGTCTGTGCAAATTCTTTTCCATCTATGCCCGTTGGATTCTGGAACGACCCAGACGGGAGCCGGTATCGGTCAACCTATTTTTCTCAGTTCCCTGGCGTGTGGACTCATGGCGACTGGGTTGAGCACACGGCCGCGGGCGGCTTTGTTATTTACGGGCGTTCGGATGCGACATTAAACCCAGGCGGTGTGCGTATAGGGACGGCTGAGATTTATCGTGTTGTTGAAAGGCACCCTAGCATCCAAGCGTCGCTGGTTATCGGCCAGGATTGGCAGGGTGATGTGAGGGTTATCTTGTTTGTTGTTCTCTCTGATGGAGTTATGCTGAGCCAAGATTTGATCAACGATATTAAGGCTAGCATCCGCAAAGAATGCTCGCCACGACATACCCCAGAAAAAATTCTATCTGTGTCTGATGTTCCGCGGACGCGGTCCGGTAAAGTATCTGAGTTGGCGGCACGAGATGTTGTTCATGGTCGAGTGATCAAAAACACAGAGTCACTTGCCAACACCGACGTCTTGGATCAATACAGGGCACGGCCAGAATTGAGCGACTGATATGGAGACGGTGCGTGCGTGGGTATTTCGGAATTGGCGTCGAGGGCGTAAGCAAGCAGTATAATGTTGGGAATCTTTTCCGGACGGCCCATGCTTTTGATGCAAACTTCGTATTTACGATAGCAGCAAATTACCACCGTAAGGTTGGGGCACTGACAGACACGTCTGACTCGATTGGCCAACTTCCTTTTTATGAATTCCCAGCATTGGGTTCGCTCGTTCTTCCCAAAATGTGTTCCGTGGTTGGCATCGAAATCGATGATGATGCAGTTGAGCTACCCAGCTTCAGGCACCCCATAAGAGCAGCCTACGTTCTTGGCTCAGAGCGCGGTGGTTTGTCGCCGGAGATGATAGAGCGCTGTGACCACCTAATTCGTATTCCGACTCGATTTAGTCTGAATGTCGGAATTGCCGGTGTCGTAGTGATGTATGACCGGCTTGTCTCTCGCGGCCGATTTTCGTCGCGGCCGGTTGTGCCTGGTGGGCCGTCCGAACCGCTTCCTAAACATGTGCATGGCGGCCCCGTTCTACGACAAGAAGATATGCAACGCTTTCGCCAAGAGCCTCCGCTGGCCGAAGTTCTGGCAGCGGAAAAGGGTGGGCCTGAAGATTGAGGGGCGACTCGGCAGAAACTAGGGGTTGCGTCCGGGTCACAACATCAACACAATCTTACCGATGGTCAGGTAAGATCGCGGGTAATGTTGGCAAAGGAGTTCCACTGGATGCGCAAAGCTAACGCATTGAAGGCGCCCATAATTTTCTTCTTAACAATAATGGGCGCGACGGCAGCCTTAGCTCAGGATGTCACGGTGATTGGGACGCATGGCGCCTGGACTGCATACTCGTATAAAGAAGATGCAGGGATTGTTTGCTACATGGCGAGCGAACCAACGGACGAAGAAGGTGATTATACCCGCCGTGGCGACATATTTGCGTTGGTGACCCATCGTCCCAGTGAAGATTCTCTGGACGTCGTTAGTATTGTCGCTGGCTATGCATATAAAGAGAACTCTGATGTTAGAATCCAAACCGGGTCGACCACATACGATATGTTCACGCATGGCGAGCGAGCCTGGAACAGAGACGAAGCCACGGACAAAACGATGGTCAAGGCCATGATTCGAGGCTCAAAGTTGACGGTAAGGGGCACCTCCAGTCGCGGCACGTTGACGACAGACACTTATTCTTTGAGTGGGTTCACTGCTGCTCACCAGGACATAACCGGCACTTGCACCGCAGGATAAGTAGCCTGTTCTATTTATAGCTGCGTGGCCAGCATTTGGGTTGTGGGTCCGGGCTCACCGTCACCGATAGGTTGGTCTGCCACGGCAATGAGCGCACGCACGCCCAGGGCATTGGTCAAAAAAGCCTCTTCCGCTTTTGCTAAATCGTCGACCACTAGTGGTTTCTCTTCTGCTCTAAAATGCGAAATCAGGTCTGCTCGCATGACCCCCGGTAGCGCTCCGTCTGAGACAGGCGGCGTTAGCAATGCGCCTTTGATCATAAGAAACAGATTTGAAACCGTAGATTCCGCCAATCGCCCTTGCGTGTTCAGAATAAGGGCGTCGTCGGCGCCATATTCGGCGGCTTCTCGGCGGGCTATGACGTTATCGACGTAGCTCAGAGACTTTATCCTCGAAGATGCGGAGAACTCGTTACGTCGCACTTTAATTGCCAGAATGGCTTTAACCGAAGGTGCTGTTTTCGGCAGAGGAGACGCAGTAATGACAAATGTTGGAGCTGCGACGTCTGGCGGTAGGAGTCCTCTTGGAGCGGGTCCATGGCTGAGTGTTATGCGGACGACGGCATTCTTCAGGTTGTTGGCTTCGACGATGCTAGTCAGTCGACTCTCAACGCCTGAACTTGTTGTGGGCAGGGGAATACCTAGGATTTTAGCACCGTAACGCATCCGCGTCATGTGGGCGGTAAACCGGTCCGGCTTACCGTCTCTCACGCGAATGGTTTCAAAAATACCATCGCCCAGCGTAAAACCACGATCTGCGACGTCGATTAAAGCGTCTCTGGACTCTGTGTGTTTTCCGTTGAGATCGATGATCATATTGTTGCGGTGGGATCGAGAACGGGAAGAAGTGGTCGTAACTTTACCATAGCCTCTTCATATTCTAGTGAGGGATCTGAATCGGCAACAATGCCGCCGCCAGCCTGAGCAATAACCTGATCGTCGTCCACGATAAGGCTGCGAATAACAATGGCCGAATCCATTGCGCCGTCAAAACCGATCCAAGCAATCGCGCCGCAGTATGGTCCGCGCGCAGAGGGTTCCAGTTCGTGGATTATTTCCATAGCGCGAACTTTTGGTGCCCCTGTCACTGAGCCGCCTGGGAAACAAGCCCGCAATAGATCGATGGCAGATTTATCAGCGCGCAGTTCCCCAGTCACAACAGAGACAAGGTGGTGCACACGGGCGAAGGTCTCCACCTGGCAGCATTGTGGCACACTCACGCTGCCGCTTTCGCAGACCCTAGAAATGTCGTTGCGCATGAGGTCGACGATCATGAGGTTTTCGGCGTTGTCTTTTGGGCTCTGGGCTAGGTCCGTTGCTAGCTGTCTGTCTGTTGCTGGATCTTTATGTCTTGGCCGGGTTCCTTTAATCGGCCGGGTTTCAACTGAACCATGTCGAGTAGCCTGCAAGAAACGTTCAGGGGAGGCGGAAAGAACATGGAATTTTGATGACCCTGCCACGTACGCGCCGAATGGCGACGGCAGTGTTTTGCGTAATTGGAGAAATAAATCCCAGGGCGTTGTATTTTTTGGTTTCTGAGCAATAAATCTCTGGGTGATGTTGGTTTGAAAGGCATCCCCCGCGTTGATGAGTTCAATTGCCGCCTGGATCGAATCTTTCACCTCTATTCTTGATTGTTCAGCCGACCATTCGGCAGAGCACATAGTGATCTGACTTTCGGGCCGACTTTGTATTTGATCGATCATCCATCGCGCGCGATCTTGCGCACGGTTGCGCCGCAAACTGTCGATGGGTTCAGGAAAACCCGTCGCAATGACCCAAGTCTTTTGCTCGACATGGTCGAAAGCGACGACCACATCGTAAAGACCAACCACCAAGGCCGGATTGGTTGCTCCTGTTTTTGGCGGAGGGAGGCTCTCAACGAGCCCGCCCATTTCATATCCGAAGAAACCGACTGCGCCACCCAAGAAAGGTGCCGGTCCTAGTTCCTCGATGGGGAAACTCTTTAGTGCAATATTTATGAGGTGGAATGGATCCCCTTGAGCCGGACGTCCATCGATCGTGGCCTCCATATCAGCATCCACGATTATGGTTCTGAATGGCGAGGCCGCGATGTAAGACCAGCGACCCATTTCATTGGCGCCGTCGCCATGGAGAAGTGCCGCGACAGGGTCGCCCGCAAAGGTCGAAAAGGCCTCAAGGGGTTCCAGCCACGGGACCTCGTGTACGATAAGCACGTTTTCCATTACGTGGTTCAATTCAGGTGGGGATAACGCGGTCGGGTGGGCGGTGACCGTCAAAAAACGTTTTTATGTTGATGATGACTTTTTCACCCATTTCGATGCGGCCTTCAATGGTTGCTGAGCCCATGTGCGGAAGAAGCGTTACATTATCCATCTCGAGAAGTTTTAGTTTTGCGGCTGGTTCATGTTCGAACACGTCCAATCCAGCACCCGCAAGCTGCCCGTTCTCGAGCATTCTTATGAGGGCGTCTTCATCAACAATTTCACCGCGCGCCAAGTTAACGATATATGCATCTTTTTTTAGAAGTTTAAGGCGCCGCTCTGAAAGAAGGTGAAACGTTTCAGGTGTGTGCGGGCAATGAATAGATACCACATCCATACGTGCGAGCATTTGGTCGAGATTTGTCCAATAAGTGGCTTCAACTTCTTGTTCTATATCGGACATCAGGCGGTGGCGATTGTGATAGTGAACGGCCATCCCAAATCCGCGGGCGCGTTGGGCAACAGCAAAGCCGATACGACCCATACCGATAATGCCGAGCCGCTTACCGGACATCCTGCGCCCTAGCATGTGTGTTGGCGTCCACCCTGTAAAGAGACCCTCTTTAATAATGCGCGCACCTTCAACCAGACGCCGGGGCACCGCGACTATCAGCGCCATTGCCATGTCGGCTGTATCTTCCGTCAGAACGTCAGGTGTGTTGGTGACGGCAATCCCGGCCGCTTGAGCGGCCGCGACGGCGATATGATCGGTGCCATTACCAAAGTTCGCGATTAATTTCGTTTTGGCCTTCACCGCGCCTAGTAATTCGCCATCCAAATTATCGGTGAGCGTCGGCACCAAGACGTGGCAAGATTGTAACGCATTGCCCAGGGCCTCGCGATCAAACGGCGTGTCGTTCACATTTAAGCGAACATCGAACAATTCCATCATCCGCGTTTCGACCATTTCTGGTAGCTTGCGCGTTACGATGACGGTTGGTTTCTTGAGGGTCATCCGGAACTCCCGGGGTGATGAAGCCCCTGCGTACCAGCAGCCATGCTGCTTGTCCAGAATCCAGGTAATGCGTTGCCAAGACGGCCATTTTTCGGCAAGACATGAGAGTATGACTTTGCACCAGAAAGATTGGCGCCGTTTGATGCGTTTTGTGTTGGTTCTTGGTGTTGTTGCGGCAACGCTATGGAGCGGATTCTTGGCTATTATGCCGCCCGCTCACGCGCAGCAAGGCAGGGTGTCATCTCTTCCGCTACCGCGATTCGTTTCACTTAAAACAGAGCCCGTTAACATGCGAACTGGGCCGGGCGTCCGCTATCCCGTAACCTGGGTCTATCAACGTCGAAACCTTCCCGTTGAGGTGACCGAAGAATTTGATGCGTGGCGCCAAGTAAGGGATCCAGATGGTGTTGAGGGCTGGATCCACCAACGCATGCTTTCCGGCCAGAGAACCGGCCTTGTCACTGAGGCGGCGTCTTCGCTCTACAAGAGGTCTGTAACGTCTAGTACCGTTATCGCGGAAATTGGTTTCGGTGTGGTAGTGGTTGTCGATCACTGTCCAAAGCAGGCAGAGCTTTGTCTGGTTGAAGCCCATGGAACTAAGGGCTGGCTCCTTCGCGGCCTTTTCTGGGGTCTCTATGACGGTGAGTTTATCGACTAATCTAAGTCACTAGCCAATTCCGCTTTTACACCATCCAACAGCACAGCTGTGTGCTGGTAGTTCTCGTGCTTAACACCTAGCGTGGCCTGTTCACCGATATTTTTGAATTCTTTAGCCTGATTGGGTGTGAACGGGAACCTGAGAAAATGCACAGCTGATGTTTTTCCATCTTCCGTTGTTCGGTCAACGTCGTCTTCTGGAACAGCGACGACGCGGTGTTCTCCAAAAGATAAAATAATCTGTTCTTCGATGTGTCCCAGCGTTGCCAAGGCTCTGCGTCGCCGGCCCTCTTCTTCAATCTCGATAAATAGTGTCGCGATGAGCTCTCGCCCTTGGGGAATGAGTGGATTGTAAGCTTCCAATTCGTCTGCGATTTGGGCCTCACCCCCTTTTTCTATGTAGAGCATTTCTTGCACTTGGGCCCACATCGTTTCGTAATTCTCAAAGTGGAATGTCGCATAAGGTCCGACATGAAGGCGGCGCTTCGCTTTTTTTGCAATTAAAGCCCGGCGATGGTCATGACGAATTTTCCCATACTCGTTAATAGGCATCAGATCTTTGGGCGTAAGTTCTTTTTTTGCGTTTGTCATAATTAAAATCCGTAGGCTTTCGCAAGAACCTGAATGGGGTGAGTTGATTGTTCGATTGCGGGTGTGTCTTCTCCGAGGGCGCGCATGCCTTGCACAATATGCTTTCCAGCAAGAGGGCATTCAGAACACACGTGTGTCGGTTTCACATCCGCTACCTTCTTTACGGTTTGTGTTGCGAACTTTGTGGCGATGTCGAAGTTTTGTTTTTTTACGCCCCAAGATCCACCGTGACCGGAACACCGCTCAATGACTGTGACTTTTGCATCGGGAATGGCGCGCAGCATCTCCGCCCCCTTGGGCCCCATTTGCTGTGCGCGCGTGTGGCATGCGAGGTGCAGAGCAATGTTACCGCCAATAGGGCTTAACCCATCTGCCAAGCCTTCATTGTTGGCGATGGCCATAACGTACTCAGATATATCGAATGTGGCCTGGGCTAAGAGCTTGATGTTTTCATCGTTTGGTACAATTAGCGGCCATTCGAATTTCATCATTAAGGCGCAGGATGGAACCAGGGCGATAATATCTTTGCCGTTATCGATATAAGGTCGAAGGGCTGCCGCCGTAGACTTGGCTTTCTCTGCTACGCGGGCAATGTCGCCTTGTTCCAACTGCGGCATGCCGCAACAACCGGGGTAAACGACCTCTGTCTCAACGCCATTATGACCCAGCACGTTTAGAGCCGCTGTCCCAATGTCCGGATTGTTGTAGTTGGCAAAACACGTGGCGTAAATTATAGCCTTGCGCCCATGGGCAGGCGCGTCTGTGTTTACTTTTGATGGGTTTTCTTTCGCTCGCGCCTGAAATGTTTTGCCGTGAAACTTTGGCAATTCGACGTCTCTGTGAACGTCGGCGACGGTTTCAAGAATAGAACGGGTGAAGCCGTTGCCTCGCTGCGACGCCCAATTAGCAATGCCTGAGACCCCGCCAGCTAGCTTGCCGTTGCGATCTGTTTCAGTCAGTTGCTTATCGAAAAAGGGAACACCGTTGCTGGCTTTTTCGGTAGCACGGTAGCGCAACATCAAATGCGGAAAATCAATATTGAATTCGTGTGGTGGGACATAGGGGCACTTCGTAAGAAAGCACATGTCGCATAGGGTGCAGGCATCGACGACGGATTTGAAATTCGTGCTATCAACGCCTTCGACCTCGTCTTCTTGATCATCAACCAGGTCAAACAGGCGAGGGAATGAATCACATAAATTAAAGCAGCGGCGGCACCCATGACAGATATCGAACTGTCGGCGCATTTCAGCATCTAGCTTCTCGGCATTTAGAAAGTCGGGGTTTTGCCAATCAATAGGTTGCCGTGTTGGGGCGCTCAGGCTGCCTTCGCGCATGGCCGGTGCTCACTGCTTAATTATAGAAAAAGAAATGTGCGGATCGATTGGCGTTCCAACCGATCCGCACAAGAGAAATTTAGGTGTCGAGGCTATCGAGTGCTTTCTGGAAACGGCCAGCGTGGGACTTCTCAGCCTTAGCAAGCGTTTCGAACCAGTCAGCGATTTCGTCGAAGCCTTCTTCGCGTGCGGTCTTGGCCATGCCAGGGTACATGTCGGTGTACTCGTGGGTTTCACCGGCGACGGCAGACTTTAGATTTAAACTTGAATCACCGATGGGCTCTCCTGTCGCTGGGTCGCCGACCGTTTCCAAATACTCCAGAT
>Ga0302118_10000090_pt1 | contig 35465 bp, 30 predicted proteins | sample AG5_331_MG_FD_203126 | JGI IMG/M metagenome (GOLD analysis project Ga0302118, IMG submission 203126) | Marine microbial communities from Western Arctic Ocean, Canada - AG5_33.1 | ecosystem: Environmental > Aquatic > Marine > Oceanic | place: Canada: Western Arctic Ocean | collected 2017-10-01 | reverse complement strand
ACCAGGTAAGTCGGAACCTTCTTGTCGAGCGAACGAACAGCAGCGAGACCGAAGGGAACTTGTCCGCCGAGGTACTCGCCACGACGACGCTGAGCTTCTTTGCCTCGGAGTAAACGTTCTTGAAGAACAACCATTTCGGTTCGAGATTGTTCAGCTTGAATGATGATCGCTAGTCGACTGTTCTCGATACCAGCGATTGCCGAATCGATGCTCTTGCTGTCAACAAGACGGCTTCCAGGCTTGGCTGCAATGATGTCGCAAAGTTGAGCCGCTTCAGCAGCACCCTTTCTGGTCCAGCGATCGAGCTTCCAAACAATCAACGTCTGGAACTCGGTGCCAAGATCTTCAAGACAGCGCTCGAACTCGGGGCGGTGATGATTCTTGATGTGACTAGCACTGACACCGTCGTCTTCTCTGTAGATAGCAACGACGTCAAGACCGAGCGCTTCAGCTCGTGCCTCGCAGTCAAAGAGCTGATCAGCTCGTGAGTGGTTGTCTTCTTCTGATGACTTACGCAAGTAGATAGCGGCGATTAATGAGTCCATACCTTTTTGAATAGGGCGACTCTTCGCTTTTCTTGCACTCTGGTCTTGGATTTCTTTCGGCATTTTGAGCTTGCTCCCTTTGGATCAAGCTCGACCTGGATTTGAGTGGTGTCTGGTTAGGGGTCGGATCATGTAGCGCCCACAACCAAAACCCCAGGTCCCAGACCTAAAACACGAGATAGGGGAGTAGCTAAGACAACATCACGATTCCTCACGTAGTGCTGTAATCAACAATGAGTTGAGAGTATCGATCTTGGAGCTGTTCAGCAGGGCGCGGAGGAACCATGACCTGAGTGACTCCGACTTCAATGAGTTGTTCTAAATGTTTCCGATCTCCGTTTGAGGATGTCCACAGTTCGATGCTTGAAGGGTCTCGACCAGCGTCCTCGGCATATTGTTTTGCTGCTGAGTGAAGTGATACCAGGGTTTCGACTGGCCGTTCTGCTGGGAAAAACACATCTCCCAGCTCGCCTGCTCTTCTGGCCGCTCGATCTGAATGGCCTCCTACAAGTATCGGTATTGAACTTTGGGTTGGTTTGGGTTGGCAATACACAGGAGCAAAATCAACGAATTCTCCATGGTATTCAGCTTCTGTTTCTGACCAGAGAACACGAATAGCACGGAGGTATTCATCTGTTCTGGCCCCGCGCTTCTCAAATGGCACACCCAACGCATCGAATTCTTCTCGTAGCCATCCCACTCCAATACCGAGATCTATTCGTCCGTTGCTAAGTCGATCAAGACTGGCAATTTCCTTCGCCGCAATAAGAGGATTGCGTTGAGGAAGGATAAGAATTCCTGTTGCTAGGCGAATCTTGGTAGTTACCGCAGCGGCAAAAGCAAGCCAGATCAAGGGGTCAGAAATATCGAGCTGACTCGCTCCTTTGAATAGACGACCGCCATCATCATAGGGATAGGTAGACGCGTACTCCAATGGCACCACCGCATGTTCCACGGCCCATATCGAATGGAACCCAACCTCTTCCGCTGCCCGAGCGAGTTCCCCGACAGCGGCTCCCTCAACATTCCCCATCAAATTTGCGGACATTAAACCGAACTTCATTACGTGCACCCCTCGTTGGCTAGGACTGATATCTGATTCCAAGATACATGAAAGAACACTCACTTTTCCGGGGTGGGGGTTCTTTCATGTATCTTGGAATCTTGATGTTGTCATAGCTGCTGGTCTTCTCGTTTTGCTATAGCTAAACGAGGAAATACTCCAGAAATTTAGTCCTCCTGAAATTAACGAACCCAACAACTACTTATCAAGGTGACGTCGTTTAACTTTTAGGTCGTCGCACAAACTTCTGGTAGATCATGTAGGCCGGGAAAATAAAAATAATCCATTTCATATACATCAGATTAGCCCTGATTTGCAGTCGACAGCTAATTAGAGATGAAGCACCTACAGACACCTTGTAGATAGTCTTGGTCATTACGTCAGAAGACAAGATGTAAATGAATTGCAGTTAGTTACTTGTCACTTCTGCCCAACTTAGTAGTTGCAGAGTTGCGTCTCTTTGGACCCCTTGTATAGGCGGTCCGCCCATACAAGGGATTTAGTCAATAGATCAGATTTTTCCATCTTCGACATAAAATCGGCAGGGCACAGCCACTCTTCTGGTCCCTGATTATTGGCCTTCAATGTCATGTGCATGTGCACGTGCGCCCATTCATCTTGACCATACAAATAGCCAAGAAACTGTCCCTGAGCGACCTCGTCGCCGGGCTCGACCGTCATCGACGCCATCATCTTCTGAGCAAGAACCTTTTGTTCGGCAATTTTGGTTGCATCAGCGGGCCCTGCAGACGGCTCAAGGCTATACGAGATGACTTCGCCACTTGGGGCCTGCCACCCCAAGTTAATTTGGAACGCGCCGTCGGGAGGTCTTTCAAATATTTCGATGAACATGACACGCCCGGATGACACTGCTTGAACCGCGACTTCTTCATAATCTGTGAAATAGTCAAACCCATTATGGAATTGAATCCCAAGCTGGTTTCCCTGAACATTGAACGGTTGAACACCCCAATAATCGTTGGTATTGACCAAGGGAGTGGACAAAAGACTTAAAGCGTCAGCAGGCGACGCTGAATTGGGTTCGGTCGGCTGATTCAGAGTTGTCGCAGCCGAATCCATCTTTTCTTGAGTGGCCATCGTCGTTGCTGGCGAGGCAACATTTGAATCTCCAGCTTGTGGAACCGAAGACCGAACCTCGCTCTCATGTTCCTGCTCAGGCGCCCGCTGGTTAGTAGTCGTTGCTTCTTGCGCAGCACACCCAAACAGGCCTATGACAAGAACGTATGTCAAACAAATTGCCTGCTTAAACTGCATAACAAAACCCTTCTAATCATGCGATCACAGTAAGTCACATTACTGACCACCTCCACTAGTTACAGCGGGTCCGATTGTGCACCTCTTATAAGACGTCCGGGTCGCGATCCCGTAGCCTCGCCGCCGCAAGCAACCTCGATACCGGAGACGAATGTGTGGGCGTAGCCACTTGGTCGTTGCACTAAACGCTTTCCGCCAGCGGGGAGATCACGGATGAGTTCGGGAGTCCCCACGCTTAACTGCTCAAAATCAATAACATTGAAGTCTGCCTTGTAGCCAGGTTTAAGCAATCCCCTATCTCTCAATCCATACACTTCAGCAGTTCGCCGGGTCTGTTTGTTCACCAAAAATTCCAGGGGAAGCTTTTCTCCTCGGGTTCGGTCACGGCCCCAGTGTGTCAGCAGATACGTTGGGTAGGAAGCATCACAAATCGTCCCAACGTGAGCACCAGCGTCACCAACACCACAAATCGTGTATGGATCTGTCAGCATCTCATGAATTTCATTCATAGATCCTGAGCTGTAGTTCTCAAATGGGTAGAGGAGCAGGTTATCGCCGCCCTCACTTGCCAAAAGATTGAGAACCAGTTCCCACGCGCTGCATCCCATTGCTCGTGCACGCTCAGAAACTGAGGTTGATGGATCCGGTTCATAGTTAAGCTCAGGGCCCAGATCGTATGCTCGTGTCAGCGCATAGTCCATCCATTCGCTCCAAGAGTCCACTGGCCGTTCGTTAATCAATTTGTTTCGTAGATCATGGTTGGTACGCAGGAGCGCTGCCCGTTCCCTTAATGGGAGATGTTCAATTTTTTTGTATGCCGGATGATTACCGAATGGGTTAACTGTCACATCTAGGCCAAGCAAAACCCCTATAGGGCGACATCCAACCTGTCCATTAGCCACTATTCCTTGCGCGTTCGCCTCTCCAATCTGGGCGAGGGTTTCCCGCCAGAGATCCGGAGCGTGGTCAACTTGAATAATCAGGGCGGACAAAGGTCGACCAGAAATCAATGCTGCTTCGCGTAGCATCTCGAATTCTCCGGGTCCAAAATCACTATTCACCTGCAAGACACCCGAATCCGCCAGCTTCATGGCGTTAGCGATTGCCGCTAGCTCCGGTTCTGCTGCACTCAACGAAGGGGTCAACCTTCCATCAGCGGCTTTGTGTTTTGCCGTGCGACTCGTACTGAAACCAAGAGCTCCTGCTTGAAAGCCTTCGACAATCAGCTTCTCAAATTGTAAAAGCTCGGCTGCAGTTGGCACTTCTTGATGATCAGCACCTCGCTCGCCCATGACAAAAAATCTGAGTGCGCCATGCGGGATTTGACTTCCAACGTCGAGCACCCGAGGCATGCTTTCTAGTGCATCTAAATATTCAGGATAGCTTTGCCACGTAAAGTCGATTCCTTCAGCCAGGACACTGCCGGGGATGTCTTCCACCCCTTCCATCAAGTTAAGAAGAAACTCTTCGCTTCCTCGTTTCACTGGGGCAAATCCGACGCCGCAGTTACCGAAAACAGCTGTTGTCACCCCGTGCCACGACGAAGGAGACATCTCAGGGTCCCAAGTGGCTTGACCATCGTAATGAGTATGAATATCCACCCAACCGGGTAGAAGCAATTGACCATCAGCATCTATTTCTCGGCGAGATCTGCCGTCTACTTCGCCCACATGAGTTACTACGCCAGTCGACGCTGCGAGATCTCCTACGAAGCCAGCGTTTCCGCTACCATCAATAATTTTCGCGTTCCGAATCACTAAATCGTGCATGGGAGAAAGCTTAATCAACTTTCATTTTTCTTTCCCGCCAAAGACCCTATGACCAATGCTGGCTTACTCAGTCATCTAGTTACGAGGTCTTTGCTCTAAAGGCTTGTCTGACTATCTGAAGTAGGCTTCCGGACAAGCAGACTTGTGAGTTACCGCTATGACCATTGAACCGGAATACCTTGAGTTTGAATCTGAAGGTGCAACACTGCGTGGAAGATTCCACAAATCAGTAGCTCCCGACGCTCCTCTCGTCGTCATGGCCCACGGGTTCTCCGCTACCGCACACATGTCTATTAATGCTTTCGCTCTGCGTCTCTCCGACGCTGGCCACCACGTGTTTGCCTATGACCACCGAAACTTTGGCACCAGTGATGGAGAACCAAGATTTGCTGTTGGCCAGTAGCGTCAAATTCGCGGCTATAGCGACGCGATCACCCACACGCTGAACCTCGATGGAGTCGCAACCGAACGAGTCGCCGTATGGGGTGAAAGTATGGGTGGAGCGACCGTACATTACGTCGCTGCATTCGACCAAAGAGTTACAGGGGTCATTGCCCACACACCGGGGTGTGGAGACAAATATCTTGAACCAGCCGGTGACTCTAGTGACTTCATCGCTATGCAGAGCTACTGGGCTGAAGGCGATTTGGCTGAAGAACCAGCAGCAAGCATTCCAGTTCCATTTGCCGATCTGCCCACTTCGGAAGCTCCCGTTGTACTCAACTTTGAGGCGGCTCGCGAATACGCTGAAATTTATGGCCAACGCCCAGGTGCACTCTGGTCGAACGACGTCAACCTTATTATAAGAAAAGGTCCAGAACTTTCAGTGCCCGTAGTCGCCGCCTAACTCACGGTCCCAACACTCTAGCTAGTTTCACCCGAAGATGAAGTTGAGGCAGCATCACCCAGCGTCGCCAAACAATGTTTCGACAGTATCTCTGCGGAGAAAGTTTGGGAAAGTATTGGCGGCGGACATTTCGGGTTGCTTTACGAAGACTCAGACCTATTCAACCAAGCAGTCACTGCTGACCTAAAATTTCTCGCCGAACACCTCTAGCCAACCGAAATTCATTGAGGGTTACCAAAAAATCTGAATAGGTTTAGGAGGTCTGCTAGCCTGACGCGATGTAGTTTCTGTCGTGTCACAAAAATAGGGGAAATCTAATGCATACCGGATACACCGTCGCTTTCCAGAACCCTTTCAATGGGCTACCCGACCAGGAGGTGTACGCAGAGGAACTTCGTCTATGCGACCTCGCTGTAGAACTCGGCTTTAAGTCTCTTTGGACTGTTGAGCATCACTTTGATGACTACACAATGTGCCCTGAGCCCGTGCAATTTCTTTCCTATATGGCAGGCAAACATCCTGATGTTCTCCTAGGTACAGGGGTCATTGTTTTGCCATGGCATGATCCACTGAGAATTACCGAGGACATAGCGTTACTTGACACCATGTCCAATGGTCGGATGATTCTTGGAATCGGCCGGGGGCTCGCACGTATCGAATACGAAGGCTTCAGGGTCGACATGAACTCTTCGCGCGAACGGCTCGTCTCATATGCCGGTCTCGTAATAGAAGCACTCGAGTCTGGAAAAATGGAGTACGACAACGAATTCGGGTCGCAGCCCCTTCGAGAGATCCGGCCTCGTCCACAACATTCGTTCAAAGGTAGAGCCTACGCAGCAGCTGTATCCCCTGAATCTATGCCCCTCATGGCTGAGTTAGGTTACGGGGTACTTGTTATCCCCCAGAAGCCCTGGACAGTGGTGCAAAAGGACCTCGCTACATACAACGAGGTGTTCGAGAAAGTCAATGGGACGCCAGGACCTCCACCGCTTGGTGGAGGATCAATTTTCGTTGATGAGAGCGCTGATCGCGCCGAAGAAATGGCGAGGAAATACATCGGGGCCAACTATGAGAGCGTGATGAGACATTACGAGTTCGAAAAGGCTCCACATGAAGGAATTAAGGGCTACGAGTTCTATACAGGCATCACCAGTTACATAGAAAAACAGGGTGCTGACCGCGCAGCACAAGACTTTGTGGATTTGATGCCCTGGGGAACCCCTGAACAAGTCCTTGAAAAGTTTGATCACATGCGAAAAATGATTGGGATGAACGCAGTCATGCCTGGCTTCAGTTACGGTGGCATGCCCTTCGACGATGCAGAAAAATCGATAAGGCTTTTCGCTCAAGAATGCCTTCCTGAACTACTCAGCTGGGAATGTCCGCCACTTGAAGTACCCGGAGCTAAGCCCGAATATCGCTAAGAACACCAAACTGTATGATTAGTTGATGAAGGGTTGGTCAGATGTGACTCTGTCACCAGCTATGGCTTGTAACCGTGATTGCAATCCCAAAAACCGGCAGATGCGAAGCCTACAATAAGCTATTGATGAACCGTTTTTGCTGATTCGCAGTACCCATTGGAAGTATCCGAAGCTCCGATATCACATATATCGTGATCTCTGAACCCCGAAACCTTTACTTTAGTTTCATGTTCAATGACCTTACCTGAGTACTAGTCTGCTCTCTATGAACACGAGCTATGGGGTAGTCGCCGAACAATATCGAAAGCGCATTCGCCACTTCTTGACTCAACAGCTACCCGCAGGCTGGAATGGTATTGCGGAGATCCGAGAGTCCGAACGGAGCGAGTGGCTCGAGAGGTGGCGACTTCTACTGGATGAAAACGGGCTCCTCGCACCTGCCTGGCCGTCGGAATATGGCGGAGGTGGTTTGTCGGCCATCGAGCACATCGTCATGATGGAGGAGTTCACAATCTCGGGAGTACCCACCGGCGTCCCCACCGACACGCTCAGCATTAACATGATGGGCCCGACAGTGCTGGCCTGTGGCACCGAAGCGCAGAAGCGGCACTTCCTGCCACGGATCTTGTCTGGGGTGGATCGCTGGTGCCAGGGCTACTCCGAACCCGATGCCGGTTCAGACCTCGCTTCGTTAAAGACAAGCGCTGTGCGCGACGGCGATCAATGGGTCATCAACGGGCAAAAGACATGGACCTCACATGCCCATCTAGCCAACTGGATTTTCGTGCTATGTCGAACTGATCCTCAAGCAGCGAAGCACAGAGGTATCAGCTTCTTGCTGTGCCCGATGGATCAACCAGGTATCGAGGTTCGCCCGATCATCAATGCTGCAGGAGGCCAAGAGTTCAATGAGGTCTTCTTCACCGACGCGCGCGCTCCAGCGGACTGCATCGTTGGCAAACCCAACGAGGGTTGGCGCGTGACCAATGAGCTGTTGGCATTCGAGCGTGGTGGCGACGCCACCACGGTTCCGCTCATTATCAGGTCGCTATTCGACAGCTTGCAGGAGACTGCTTGCGAGCAGAATCGATTGGCGGACCCGTTGGTGCGTCAACGTCTCGCTGGCTTGTACGCCAGAACAGAAATGCTTCGGTTCGATGGGCTCGCAACGTTGACATCGATGCTTGACGGAACGCTGCAACCTGGTGCGGCGTCGATGAGTAAGATTCGGTGGACCGAGCTTTACCAGGACATCACTCTTGCTGCGATGGACCTACTCGGATCGCACGGAGCAGCCCATAACGGTGTCGTCACCGACATAGCGCTTCCACCTGGTGTTAGCACGCGTAGTGACGCCGCCACATGGCTCAATCATCTCATGTGTGCCAGACCCGCCAGTATCTATTCGGGCTCCAACGAGATCCAGCGAAACATCCTCGGCGAGCGGATCCTGGGACTTCCGCGAGAGCCGAAGCTCACACTATGATCTTGATTGCAGCGACCTCCTCGACAGTATCTACGGTTCTTAGTAGAGTCTGGGCGAGATATTCCACTCGATATCGCCCCGTCGTGGGGCACAGGAACCTTTATGTCCATCAGTGTCAGTGCCCATGGGTCTCACATCTCCGTCGTCACTATCGACAACCCGAGCAAGGCGAACGCCATGTCGCGGGACATGTTGGCCGAGCTAGCTGACATCTGGGAGCGGCTTGATAATGATCACAGTTGCCGCGCCATCGTGGTCACCGGTGCTGGTAGCAGGTCCTTTACCGCTGGCGCCGATGTCTCTGGTGACCTCTCCGCCAATGAGGAGACCGCCGCCGTCATCAACCGGGCGTTACTAAAGACCGTGCCATTATCGAAGCCGATGATCGCTGCGGTGAACGGCGCCTGTCTCGGCGGAGGTATCGAACTTCTGCTCGCCGCTGATATTCGGTATGCGGCACCACACGCTACCTTCGGGCTTCCCGAGGTGAAATGGGCTATTTACCCCTTTGGAGGTGCAGCAGCGAAGCTCGTCCATCAGATCGACCACGTACATGCGATGAAGCTACTCCTCAGCGCCGAAAACATTGATGCCGAGGACGCCGCACGCATTGGTCTCATCAATGAAGTGGTCCCTGCCGAGCACCTCATAGAGCGCGCCATCATTACCGCCGAAGGGATAGCGTCGAACAGTCCGATGGCAGTTCAGGCGGTGAAACGATTCGTCGCCACGGGCGCCGCTGAGCAGGCCGAGGCCCGGGAGCCCTTCGAGCAAGCCCTCGGCGATGCGGTACGTGCGAGCCCTGATTTCGTTGAGGGAGTCGCCGCTTTCCGAGAGCGCCGACAGCCCAGCTACGAGTGAAGCGATGTCGACCTAGTCGGCGAAGGCTAGTTACCAGACCCAGTTCGAACTGAATTTTCGGTCTTGTCTCTCTTTGCCTCAGGTAGCTCTCAATTTGTTAGTTGTGTATAGCGAGGCGAGTGCGGTGGTGTTGTTGTTTTTGTGGCACTTGGGTGTCTCTGGGAGCAGCTGCCATAATATGTTGCGGTGTTTGTTCTGTAGCGCCCACGCCGAGACGGAAAAACCGGACCTCGGCTCTAGTTTCGCTCAGCCCGAAGAGGGTTAGTAAGCTTGGTTTTTGAATGTCTTGAGATCTAGGCTTTTGGTTGTTCTGGTTGCTCCCATTGTTGGCGTCTTTGTTTCAGTACCAGAGCTTGCCGTCGGGGCGTTGCATTGGTGGCCGTGCAGGGCAATCTTTGGTCGTGTCCTAAAGAGTCCCGTAACGATCTCAGTTATGAACCCATTGATAATGCTACTCAGTAGAGTTCACGCCACCCAAGAGACTTTGGTGGGTTGAGCCTCTTCATTTCAACTTCACGAACTCTCGATACCGTTGGAGTGCGATGCTCTCACACGTAGCGATGTCCTCGGCGAGTAGGTAGCGATCAGCGAGGAGCTGCTCCGCTTGCTGGCGTAACCGAAAACGATAGTCATCCTCATCGACATAGCGTTCGGCGATGGACAGCCGGGGGTCACCCGCGACCTTGCGGGTCTCTCTGTCTCGTGACAGGGGAAGAGTTGACCCTACATAATCGAGGATCTGCCCAGCCCCACCAGTCGTTGGGTGACGGGGGTTCCACCCAGTATTTGTTGCCACCGGCACTGCTACCTCTGGAAGGCGGATGCCCGCAATCTCATTTCCGTTCTCGTCAACCGCAGACACGAGGCATGGATATGCAGGGCCGACAGGCTGAGCCGGGTACGTACCTACGCCGTCTGGCTCGCCTGGACCCAAATCGAGTGGGCGAATAGTCGACAGAACGCTTGGTGCTGGCCGAGCGAGTCCTTGAATAGCTTCGAGTGAATCCACTACAGCTTCGCGAGACACTGCTGAGCCATCTGAGGTGCGAGGTATCGCATTGGGGGGTGGTTCCGCGTCATCGGCGATCCACGCCAACAAATTCGTAATCGCTGCCCGCAGCAGCGGGGTGTAGTCAACGGTGTTGAAGTGGTTGGCACCTTGGCTGCCGAAGATACTGTGAGACTTCAAAGGTAACTCGCCGGGACTGTGCTGGGTGGAGGAGAACAGATAACGGCGAGTCATTGCCGGTGGCTCGATATCTGAACCGTCCAGCATCGATGTGTGGGTAAGCGAGGCATCACCGCGCCAGTACTCCGACGATGTATCGGTAAAAAAAACTTTAGGGACGTGACCAAGTTTGAGTTGACGATCAAGTAGGCCCTCCGTCGATCCGCTGTAAGGGTCAAGTTGGGGGTCATCAGCGAAAGGAGGCCTATGACCAAAGCTTGGTGTGGGTTGCACCGATGGCTGCCCAACCCGATGATTGAACTCGCCTCGCCGGCCCCCAGCGACATGCACTAACAGTCCGTCGTAGACGGCGTTTCCATCCTCATCACGATTCAGTCCAAGGTGGAGCGAAGTACGCAGAAAACGTCCGCATTGGGACTGACCTGTCGCAATGAGATGGTCGAGTTCGCCGGAACACGGGTTCGATACCTTCTCTGAACGAAGGAAAGCACCGAAGTCGCGGACAGCCAATAGGCCGACCCCAACAACGGGGCAGTGTGGCGTGCGATACACGAGGTCATAAATCCGACCAGGTTCAAATCCTGTGGAAAGCCAGACGTGGTCAGGGTCGGGAATTGGCTGTCCTGATCCGTCGCCTCGAGCGAAACTCCATGAACTGCGCGGCATCTCCTCGGGCTCTCCCCAAATTCCATCGCGACGCAACAGACGAGCCGACGCGTCGTTGAGGTCACTCGTTGGGAGGGGTTGATGACCGCCGAGAAGCCCCACATGGTGATCAGTGAGGTCAACAGACATCATTCGTTCGTGAATTTGCAGGCGCAGTTGTACTTCGGCATCGACATGCTCCTCCATGTCATCAACAACTAGGGGGGCGGTCAGCCCCATTCGACCATCGCTGCGGGGGACATCCCACTGCCAGCCACACCAAGCCATTGTCCACCCATGGCGAAACAGGAAGCCGTCACCGGGATCGATCTCAGGTGTGGGCTCATCTATCTTGGGCGCCCGGTTGAACAGATGTCCAGCCGTTCGATATCCCCGATTAGGTACCTCTACCAAGGCAGCTCGGCGGGATCGGTTGGGGTCGGTTGGTCGTAGGACAGTGATGTCGCCCTCATAGTGGACCAAACCGTCGGAACCCCTTTTCGTTGAGGCCAGGTCAACAATTCCTTGGTTGGCCAAGGATGCAGGGTCGACGGCGTAGTGCGCCACAGCATCGATTCGCTCATAGCTTCCGGCATTGCCGAACGAAGTGCCGTTCGCGAAGCTGTAACGCTTCTGTATCTGGAAATCAATAATTGCCATGAATGCCCCGTTGATGACACTAACCCGGTTTGGGTTTAGGTGCTTTCTTAGTTGCCTTGCTTACGGTTTTCTTCGGCGTGCTTGTACCTGCTGAATCTCAGAGTCTTGAATACCTAGGAGGCTTTCTCCGTTCGCTACAAGGTCAGCTTCGACTTCCTCTCGAACAGTGGAGACTGTGGTTCTACCTGCTCTTGATAGTGGAGCGAGACCAGCACCGTAGCGCTCGCGTGGGAAGATGTGACGGCCTCACGTAGGTTCATTTGGCTCGCCTTGATGGGGCTTGCCAAGTTTGTTGAGGGCAGAGGGTCTTCATTCTTTGCCTTTCGGTCCTTGCCTAAGGGATCCGGAGGTTGTTTTAAGAACGGGCCTATTGATGCGTTGTGACCAACCTATGGACTACTCGATCGCCCGAGCTGTTACACCGTGTTCGCCCGAACAGATATCTATGTCGATGCCCGCAACTCTCTGACGGTATTGGCACCCATCTATGTTTTTGAACATCGCAGAGGCCATGATCATCAGATGGTCACCATCGATGTCAATGACAGTAGTGCCAGTGTTGAAGACGGCACGAAAAGATTTGACGTATTCGGCGTTCGTGTCGCAGATGGGATCGAGACTGCCTGCGGATGAACCTATTTGTACCTTGGTGGTTCCTTCGGACAGTTCGACATTGAAGCGAGGAGACACTTCAACATCGAAAGCGAAGGACGAACATCCATCGAACCCGACTAGGGTCGAATTGTCATCGAACCTGAACCAACCGTCCTCATCAATGGCGAACGAAGAAGAGGTTTCACTATCAAAAAAGCCGGTAACCGCCCATAACGTGCCGACCAGAGTGCGTTCAGGATTGGCATCTCGTTGGTCGAGAAATTCTATAGAGGTGTCATTGGTGGTCAGCGTCAGATGGTTGCCTGCAAGTGCGATAATCGGTGCCTGGAGGAGAAGGGCAGTGACTAACTCGTCCTGGGCGTGTAGCTCAAAGTCACAACCGATTTCGGTCATGCTTACATCTTTGGCTACGAGCGTGTCACCGTCGAGTGTGAAAGATGCGCCGATTAAGTTGCAGCCCGCTGATGCCGATATCTGCCGCTCCTTGAAACGAAGCATGATGCGGGTGCCTTCCAGCAGATCACGAGGTGCCCCTTGCTGGGTCACTGCAATTGACCAGAACTCGCGATTAGTTAACCTCTCGATGGTTGGTGAACCTTCATTTGATGAGATCATCTCGTCAGTGTCGCCACATGCGGCGATAAGTGGGGTGAGGCTGACGGCCAAGAGAAGAAGAACGCGACGCAAAGCGGGCATGCCTTTAAGAGTAGTTTCTGGTGTGTTCTTGGTGATAATTGGAAATGATTTTGCCGCCTAGCTGATCGGCCTTGGTGCGTAGTTGTCGTTCTTCAGGTGCGACGGATTTGCCGTCGTCCTCGGTTGACTTACACAAGTAAATAGCTGAGGTTGTTTCCATTTCTTTCATATGAACCGATCTGCCTGAGTTGTCGCGAGAGATCCAGGGTTATTTTATTTCGGGTATCTATGTTTGCCGTGTAGCTCCCACAATCGAAACTCCAGGTCACAGGCCGAAACCAACCAGTCGAGACGAGACTGTTGTGTTTGTTTGTTGGTCTAGGGGCACCTGCAAGGTACCAGAGATCTAGTAATCTTTGTTTACGTGGTATCGAAGCTGATAGAGCGAGGGAGCAACACCCATGGAACATAAGGGAATGCTCTATATCTTGACTACTCCCAAATGGCTATGGGTTATTGGCTTAGCTACGTTCCCGATACAGGCCATTACCCAGTCGGACAGTAAACTGTTTAAGCTTCTAGGCTTTCTTCTCGTTAGCTGGGGTACCTTGATCTGGTTAATCAGAACCTACCTACACCTCAAAACAATGCCAGAACCCGAGGAGTGAAAGGAACGATTAGACAGATATCTCCCACCTAATCAAACTGGTTTAGGGGAGTAATCGTAGTTCTTATGGAACAATGTCAGCCCATCTCGTGTATGCGCCGAGGATAGGTACTAATTGGGGTTTAGCTGAACCTGAATTGGGATCCTGATTCGTCTGGCCGGAGGGAGTGCACCCTCCGGCTTGATCATGAGTTTCTCTACCTAGGTGTGGTGGGTGCAAAGAAATTGAATCAGCTTCTTGTAGCGCTAATTATCTGAAGCTGATCGTGCCTTTGCAATCCCGATGATCATTAGGCCGTATAGGGCCTTTGCTGTTATGTCGGCAAAGGTGTAACCGACTTGTCGCAAGGTTTCAAGAGTTCCAGAGTTCGCATCGAAGACCGGGAACAAGTAAGCGATCGGATAAACCATCCACGTACCTAATAAGACGATGGTCGCATTCTTGATAGCTGTGGCAACCGCCGGTGTTTCCCTTAGCGCTGCGGCCTTCAGTTGGCCGTATAGCGTCCATAAGATAAACACGAACGGACCCATAGCTAGGAACCAGAACAACCATTTTGTTCCAGTGTTGTTTGACACTTCGCCGGGGTAACCCAGTCCAATCATCAAGACTGTTGCTGGTAACAAAGATGTCATCAATTTCTTGCGAAGTTCGGTACTCACTCCGAGCACGATCAAAAGTTCGATTACTAACAATGGGACTGTTATCAGCCAGTCTGCATAACGGTAGCCCTCATTCATTTTCATTTCGCCGAAATCTGACCAAATTCGGAAGTAGTGGTAGCCAGCTATACCGACGACGACTGCGGAAACGGCGATGGCTGACCGGTACTGTTCTTTGACTGCTTTGATTTGGGTGAGGAAGTAGACGAATGCGCCGAACATGACCGCAGTACCAAAAGAAAGTACGTTATAAACCAGAGTGAACTGATTTTCGCTAAGTGAATCAATGGGATTCATGAAAAGCTCCTAACACTTCGATGTGCTGAAAAGGCTAATGGCGTTTGGCTGGAAGTCGGCCGAATTTTAAGGCTTTACTTCTGAGAACCTTGAGTCAACTTTCGTAGCTATATGGCTGCGGTGATGTTTCCTGCGCTTTTTGGATGGGCGGAGTCCCTCGTGTTGTCTCATGAAGTCCTATATTTTGTTAGTTCACGTGAGAGTCGAGATTTGTAGCGGCCACATAAGCACGTGCAAAGACGCTCTCATCGCAAGTGTCGCTCGGCCCTACCCAGCTATAGTCAGCAATCCGTAAAAATAACGAAGGTTGAGAAACCACTGGCTAGTTGCTGTTCTTAAGCAGCGAAGTGCTTATTGCTGTCCTTGGTTCACTTGTGCAAGTGAATTAGATGCCAAGTCTGCGAGTATTCTTTTGTGGCCTTGACCATAAACTTGTCTGGCTACCGCAATGGTCTCGACTCATTGTAAACATGCAGCTAATGTGCTTGAACGATGACCAATTTAGCCATTGAAGCATGCGGGTTAGTTCGTGAGTTCGGCTCTAATCGGGCAGTCGATGGCGTTAATCTATCGGTTGCACGAGGAGAGATCTACGGGTTCTTGGGTCCTAACGGAGCTGGAAAGTCAACAACGGTACGCGTGTTATGTACCTTGCTTACACCGACTGCCGGTTCAGCGCGTGTGGCAGGCCACGATGTGGTTTCACAGGCAAGCGAGGTGCGTCTTCGTATCGGATTAGCTCTCCAAGAAGCGGCTCTAGATGACAAGCAGAGCGGGCGTGAAATTCTTGAGTTGCAGGCGCGTCTGTATGGGCTTAAAGCATCGATCCGGCGTGAGCGTGTCGATCGCGCAATTGAGTTAGCCGATATTGGCGAGGCGATTGACAATTGGGTTCGAACCTATAGCGGTGGAATGAAAAGGCGTTTAGATGTCGCAGCGAGCCTGATTCACGATCCAGAAGTTCTGTTTCTTGATGAACCGACGACTGGTTTAGACCCAGTAAGTCGGGTCCGAGTTTGGGAAGAAGTGCGGCGATTAAATGAGTTACATGGTGTGACTGTGTTCTTAACGACCCAATACTTGGAAGAGGCGGATGCGCTGGCTCATCGGGTGGGCATCATTGATCAGGGACGAATTGTTGAGGAAGGAACTCCAGCTGACCTTAAACGGGCCATTGGCGCCGACGTGATTGTGGTGGAACTCCAAGACAAACTCGAACTTGCTGCCGATACAGTCAGGGCACTTCCCAGAGTTGATGAAGTAACGATTGGAAATCAGGGACTGACGATCTCTACTTCGAATGGGGCGGCGCTAGTTGCTCAGGTTGCAATTGCCTTGAACGAGATCGGTTTAGCTGCTGAATCGCTTACTGTACGTACCCCTTCCCTTGACGATGTGTTTCTTCGCGCGACGGGCCACAGACTCGTAAATAGGACTTCGCAATGATTACGAGTGAAAAGCCGATAGCTCAGAGAGTCGGGTTTTTTTCTGATACCTGGACTATCGCTCGTCGCGCAATTCGCAGCTTGTTGAGGGAACCCGAGTTCATTGGTCCGGCCTTAGCCATTCCGATTTTCTTTTTTATCGTCAATATTGGTGCCTTGGAAGCATTTGTCGAACGACAAGCTGGAATCGATTATCGAGCTTTTCAATTGCCTGTTGGAATTGTGTTTGCTGTTACGGGAATCTCTCGTGCCAATATGCTCGTTACCGATATTCAAACTGGGTATCTCGATCGTATGTTGGTCACCCCGATCCGACGCGTGTCCTTGCTTTTGGGACTGATGATTGCGGACATTGTGTTGGCCTTGGCGTTAGCGACGGTCGTATTGCTGCTGGGATTTGCTGTCGGTGTGAACTTTGGTACCGGTGTGGTGGGACTGGCCGTGTTCGTCATTCTCGCAATGGCATGGAGCCTTGCGTTCACGGGGTTTCCTTACACGGTTGCCCTGCGTACAGGGAATCCGGCCGCTGTTAACTCCGCGTTTCTGATTTTCTTCCCGTTCGCGTTCCTCACTCCCAGCATGCTTCCTCGAGAGTTGATGAGCGGATGGCTTAAAAATGTGGCCGCCTGGAATCCTGTTACTTACCTTTTGGAGGGTATGCGATCGGTGCTATCAGAAGGGTGGGATATAGGTGCGCTCGTCAAAGCCTCTGCTGCAATTTTGGGTCTGGCAGTCATAACTTTCACTATGGCTTTTCGTTCTCTTGCTCGACGAGTAGCAACGGGTTAGCGATTTACTGTTGGTTGTCGGCTCGTGTGGCGACTAAAACTTGTCATGCGAATTGTCGAAGTAGTTCTTCGCTTCATATGTTTTGATCAATGCAAATGGATATCTCGCTAGGAGAAGTTTCATACGTTGCTGCTCAACGCTTGTTAGAAGGTCCGCCGTAACTCGTTTTGCCTGCTACTGCACGCATCCGTAGTGAGCCGATGACACGTGTCGTGAGTACCGACGCAACACTGAACCCTGCGGAATTGTGCTCGGTAATTCCCTCGGCTCGATCGTCGCCATCCGTCGCTGTAACTCGCTGTCGTCGATCGCTACGTCAAGAGTCCGATTAACTGGATCTATAACTATTATGTCGCCATCTTTCACTGCTGCGAGCGGACCGCCGTCAGCTGCCTCTGGACAAATATGTCCGATGAGGATTCCGTGCGAGACACCACTGAACCGGCCATCAGTGATGAGCGCGACGTCCTTACCTAAGCCGCGTCCTTGCAACTCGATAGTGAGCATTACCATCTCTGGCATACCCGGGCCGCCCTTAGGGCCCACGTTACGCACCACGACCACGTCGCCAGGCACTATAACTCCAGACTGAATGGCGGTCATGGCATCCGGTTCATTTTCGAACACCTTGGCGATTCCGCGAAACTCACCTGTCTTTAGAGTCTTGCCACCCAGTTTCAAGACACAACTCTCCGGCGCTAAATTTCCGTGCAGAACCGTGATGTGGTTGTTCGGTTGGGCTGCTGGGGCCGACACCGGTTGCACCAGGTCCTGGTCACCTAAATCAGTCAGCGAGGCCACGTCAGCTAGGTTCTCAGCGAGAGTCTTCCCAGTGACAGTCATAGCGTCGCCATGTAAGAAGCCGTTATCGAGGAGCTCTTTCATCACGACCGGCACTCCACCGAGTTCGTGCAGGGCGACCATCGAGTACTGGCCGTGCGGCTGAAGATTCGCAATGAGCGGCACCCGCTCGCCGATCTCCTGGATGCGATCGATGGTGAGTGCCACCTCTGCATCGCGAGCAATCGCCAGCAAATGCAGGTACATGTTAGTTGAGCCCCCCATAGCGTAGGCGGTGGTGATGGCGTTCTCGAAGCCCTTCATGTTCATAATGTCTCGGGGCCGAATATCGGCTTGGATCAGGGTGTACAGAGCTTCGGCGGTCGCCTCCACCTGAGCCTTCACGTCGTCATGAATATCGCTTTCGGCGTCGTAGTCGGCTGGATGTGATGCGCCTCGCGGCAACATCATTCCCATTGCCTCAGTGATGGTGCTCATGGTGTTTGCTGTAAACATTGCACCGCAGGTGCCACTTCCGGGCATTACGTTCCGTTCGACCTCTTCGAATTCTTCCTGGCTAATCCGATTAGCTCGCATTGCTGCTCGTGCCTCGGCCCAGTCGAGAATTGTCAGGTTGTTACCTTTGGACGCCCATGGCTCAATGCTTACACACCCGGGTGAGCTAGTCCCTGGGTAGATAACGAGTCCGACGTCGTTGGTGCGAGCTAGGGGCATCATTGCGGCTGCGCCCGTCTTGTCGCAGCCTGAGATGACAACCATAGCTTCGCCGTGATGGGCCCGATGCCCGATCTCGAACGAGTCGGCGATGATGTCTCGTGACACGAGGCTGTAGCTGGCATTGGGTGAACCTTGGGTGAGAGCATCAGAGACCGCCGGTGCGCCAACGACTAGCCCTTGTCCTCCACGCGAAGCAATTGACTCCGACAGCAGGTCCGATATGCGTTCGACTCGGTTGTTGCAGCGATGGGCGTTTGTGTAGGCCCCCGCCACTGTAACGATAGTGTTTTTCGTCGCGATGGTCTCGGGCTCAAACCCTGCCGCCCGTAACTCTAGACTTGCCCGCTTCCAATGATTCCCTGCCATCTCCCTATACTACTTTCCAAAATTGAGGGCGTCTGACGCGATCAAAGAAGACCAGGGCAGCTTCTCTAGGGCAAAGACCAGTACGTCGAGCGGCACCGAAAAGCCGGCAAAGCATGTGTTTGATTTATTAGATCTATTTCAACTTCTGTTTCGGCTCATCTCAAAAATCGGTTCTCCAACCACCAGCTGCCAGAATTTGGGAACACTCGGGAATAATTTCGTGTCCGACACGGGTGATCTGTTCATGGATTTCTTCAACTTCACCAGACGGGCAGTCCATTTTCGCGACCACTAAGGAGTAACCTGCGGCTGCAAATTTTTCTAAATCCTCCAGTACTTGTTCAGCAGTCCCAGTGCAGATCTTCCTCGGTGTTTGGTGGGTGAGGGGATCATCACTGTCAGTAACTCTCATAGTCGTAGCAGCCATCATGATGAAGGTCGACGGGTCTCTCCCTGCTGTGTCTAGGTCGCTTTTGATGATGGTCTGGAGATCAGAGTGACGGTTCGGGTCAGCGAAGGGGTCAAGAAACACTGGATAAAAACCGTCGCAATAAGCTGCCGCTCGACGCGCCCCAAGTGGAGACATCCCCCCATAGATGATGGCCGGGTGAGGCTTCTGCAAAGGCTTGGGATCCATTGAAACGTTAGCGAACGAGTAGTAGTCACCGTCGAAGGAAACAAAGTCATCTTGCCAACTTCGCTTATAAATCTCAATGCACTCGACAGTTCGTTTCCCGCGCTCAGCAAAAGGAACGCCAAGAGCATCGAACTCTTCTGCCATCCAACCGGCCCCAACTCCGAGCAGTAGACGACCCCCAGACAGTACATCCACGGTCGCGAATTGGCGGGCGTCGCTCAACGGGCTGCGATAAGGCGCAACCAGCACACTGGTGCCGAGCTTAATTCTGGTCGTGGAAGAGGCAACTGCACCCATGACAACTGCACCATCGAGCATCTCGTGTCGCGGTGAATAGGAGCGGGCACCGGACTTATTGGCGATATGGGCACTTTTTGTTTCAGCAGGCATGCACACATGGTCAGGAAACCAAATGGAATGAAAGCCGTTACGTTCAGCAGTCTGTGCAATCGCAACAGGCTCGAGATTTTCTGCGGGGACGCTTCTGGTGTAGTTATTGTCATTGTCTCGGTAACCGACACCATGGGTGTTTGCATATAAGCCAATCTGCATACCACTCACTCCTTCTTATAGTGCCGTAATCATGGCAGATCTCTCGCTGTTATGTAGTTTGGATCCGATGTAGAAGGAGCTAAGTATCACAGTTGTTGTTGATCTACGGTTAGGTTGCTAGAAGGACAACAAGGGTGCTACTTGAGACTAAACAAAGTCGGGCCTATCTAGGAAAGCGCGTTGCATGACTACCTAGGTATTTCAGAGCTTCGAGCTTAGAGGCTTTCGTCTTTATGGTTACTCTTGAGATGAGTCAAGGTCTCAAGTGAAACTTCTGGTGGGAGACATCTACACCTCTGGAGTCGGTCGTAAGATCCAGTCGTTGGATGTAAATGGATAACTGTGATAACTCCCGTAGGGTTGTGATCAAAATCCCCGAAGAAATCTGAGGAGTAATTACGATGGTCGGGCGGCTTGAAGCCAAAGAATGGGCGAAAGAGCATCTAAAAGGACTTTTTTCAAGTCCATCGGCGCCCTTCACGCAAGATTTTAAACTGGACGACGCAGGCGTCATCATAAATGTCGAGCGCTTAATCTCCGCTGGTGCTAGCGGAGTGGGTTTCGGTTTTCTTGATGCGTGGGGCCTCACCATAGCGCAGCGAAAACATGTTATGGACCTGATCACTAAGGCGACCGGCGATCGTGCGATGTGCATTTTTTATACCGCTGATCACAGCGTGGCTGAAACAATTGCTCTCAGCCGTCATGCAAAGGCAATCGGAGCGGAAGCAATCATCTTATGGGTGCCCTATGAATGGGCGACGTCGCAGGACCTGATGCACGACTACATCGAATACATCGCTGAGAAAGTTGACATGGCGATCATTGCTTTCAACACCCCCCATTCTGGCATGACAATGACGCACGAAACCATGATGCGTATAGCGAAAATTCCTAATGTCTGTGCCTTCAAGAACGCGATCAAGGATCCGCAGCACACGATCCGGGCAATTGAGATGTTCGGCCACGAGATCGTGCTGTCATACCCGTTTGAGGAGCAACTGCTAGAAATGACTACCGAGCACGGTCAGCAGGTTCTACTGGGATCAACCAGTGTCTACCTTATGCAAAGCCCCGAGAGACAGCCAATTTTGGACTACCTGCGTCTTGCGCAACAAGGTGACATGGCGGGGGCCATCGACATCCATGATGAACTGGCGCCTCTCCGAAAAACGTGGGGCAAAATTTACGCTGGTTTGTGGAACGAGAATAAGGCCGTTCACCCCATGGGCCTGATCAAATATTGGATGGACATATTAGGCATGGCTGGTGGGCCGCTGGGACCACCAATGCAGGAGCTCGATGAAACAGCCAAGGCAGCATTCCGCGAACAGCTAGATGCAGCAGGCTGGGAGCGACTGCTTTTCCCGAGCCGCTTTTAATGGGACCGAAGTATCGAAGAGGAACTAATGACAATGCTAAAAGGTAAGACGGTTATCGTGACGGGCGCAGCTGGGGGCATCGGTCGAGCGATCGCTGAAGAAGCCGGACATGCAGGTGCGCGATTGGCGCTAGTGGATTCTGACGCGACGCGTCTAGAACAGACGGCTATGGAGATCCGAGCCAATGGTGTAGCCGTTCTATCCTTGGTGGTGGACATGACCGACCGCTTATTGTGGCAAGAGAGTATTGATGACATCGCCACCGAGTTTGGCAGTATCGATGTGATGGTAAACAACGCCATGTGGGTCAAATACGAGCCGATAGCTGAGGTTCAAGAAGACGTTTATCGGCGTCAGATGGCGATTGGCCTTGACGCGGTCTATTGGGGGGTACAGGCGGTCACTCCACACATGATCGCACAGGGATCTGGCAGTATCGTCAACATGACGTCGCCTGCGTCAGTCCATGGGATTCCCAATGGGTCAGTCTATGCAGCGATCAAGGGAGCGATCTCAGCGCTAACGCGACAGTGCGCTGTCGAACTAGGACAAAAGGGTATTCGTGTAAACGCAGTTGCTCCCGGCCCGATGCCAACGCCCGGCACCATGAGCGTAGTAGACGAGCAAGGGTGGGAAAAACGCCTGGCGACAAGTCCGTTAGGTCGCCTATCCACCCCAGAAGGGGTGGCTAAGGTCGTTGTGTTTCTGGCATCGGATGCGGCAGATTGCGTTAATGGCGATGTACTATTTGCGGATGGAGGCCGCTCGATCTCCAAGATGTGATCCCCCTGGCTTGATCTCGAGAGGGCCTTATGATGCGCGAAAATGTGGAATTTAATGCACTGGATGGCACGGAGCTTTCTGGATTTTTTTATACACCGGAGACTGGTAGAGGACCATTTCCAGCAATCGTGCTCAGTCATGGTTTCGGCGCAGTTAAAGAAATGGCGCTGGGCCTCTACGTCGATATTTTCTGCGATGCGGGGTTTGCTTGCCTTGCTTATGACCATCGGAACACCGGATCAAGTGGTGGGCCGCTTCGTGGCGAGATAAACCCGTGGGAGCAGATATCTGATATGCGCGATGCGATCACCTATGTAGGTAATCGCGAAGAGGTGAACACTGATCAAATTGGTCTGTGGGGGACCAGCTTCGCCGGCGGCCATAGTCTGGTAGTGGCTGCAACCGACCGGAGAGTCAAATGTGTTGTTTCCGTGGTACCGACGATTAGTGGGCACCAAAACACGATCAGGGCCCTAACGACTAATGGCTACGCTGATTTCATTCGGGATGCAAATGAAGAGCGCAGCGCCCGTCAACGCGGTGAAGAGCCGCGGATGATTCCAATTTCGTCGGAAGGCGATGAAAGCTATGAATGGAGTAAAGTCGCAGGCGCTGGAACTACCTATGTTAATTCTTGCACCTTGCTGAGCAGATCATTTCGCGATTCCTATGAGCCTGGCAGCTATATCGCTACCGTTTCACCTACCCCATTGCTGATGGTATTGGGGACACATGACACGAAATGCCTAACTGATCTGCAGCTCGAGGCGTACTCGGCGGCGCATGAGCCGAAGCGACTGAAGATGTTCCCTGGCGGTCACTATGATCCTTACACCACAGAACTGGAATCTGTCGCGTCTGCGTCTAGCGACTGGTTCGGAATGCATTTGAAATAGTGACAAAAAGCTGTTCAGCTTAAGGTCAAGTGAAGATCCCTTGATCTGGTGTCACCTTTGTGATTGGGGAGTTCATTCAATTGTCGGCGAATGTTTGTGCTGGGGTAGGTATCCCATTTTTTTAAATAGCTAGATAGCCGCCATCTACGGGTAGCTCGATGCCTGTGATATAGGATGCCTCATCACTCGCCAAGAACAGGTTTGCATAGGCCACTTCTTCGACTCGCCCTTCGCGTTGGGCTGGAATGGCAGCGATCCTGATACGGCGCGCCTCTGGGTCAGCGCTCATCATCGCATCTTTCATGGGCGGCATGATGCCGGGATGCACTGAATTCACGCGTATGCCGTCCGCTGCGAATTGCACGGCGGCAGATTTTGTTGCGAGGCGCACTGCGCCTTTGGCGGCGTTATAGCCCATATGAACATAAGCCTGTCCCACGAACGCTGAGATCGAAGAAATGTTTACGATTGACCCTCGCCCGGCTTTCTGCATGATCGGGATGACGGCCTGCATGCTCAGGAACACACCCTTAGCGTAGATATTCATCTGCTCATCCCAGGTGTTGGTGTTCAGTTGGTCTGGGTGGCTGCCGCTAATGCCGGCGCTGTTGACCAATATGTCGATCTGGCCGTAGATAGAAATTGTTTCGGAAACAGCGTTCCTCCAATCAACCTCACTTGAGACATCTAACTTTACGAAATGAGCCTGGCCGCCGGTGTCAGTAATTTCTTCAGCCACCGCCGAACCTTGATCAATTGCCAGGTCCGTGACGACTACTTTGGCGCCTTCGCTAGCGAAAAGTTGAGCTGTAGATGCCCCCATGCCAGATGCAGCACCGGTAATAATCGCTACCTTGTCTTTCAATCGCATCTTTTGTGTCCCCTCATCCCTCGTCAAACGAGGGTAGTAAGACATCTTTCGGTTAACAACGCCCTCGAAACGCCGTTACACCAGAAGCTAACAAGAGTAACCAGTCAACCACTTTGGATAAATACGTCATGTGTCGAATGTTTGACATAGCAATTCTTGTAAAAACTTGTCAAACAGAGTGCACCTTAACTACAGGTGCTCCAGAGCCGGCTCGATCGTTGACAGCTAGCGGAACTTGAAGCTACTGTCCACATCGTGACCGGGAACTTTGCAGCGGTGATGGATTTGAGCACCAAAGGCGAGGACGTGTACGTTGGGCCACCGTCGCCAGATCGCGGTTTGCGAACCTATGGTGGGCAACTCCTGGCTCAATCGTTAGGTGCTGCACAGCGGACGGTTTCAGTCGGTCAAGCTGTGCACTCAACCCACTCGTATTTTTTAAAAGCCGGTGATGCAGCTAAGCCCATCGAACTCAAAGTCGAACGGCTTCGAGACGGGCGCTCGTTCAGTCAACGTCAGGTGGTGGCGCGACAAGGAGAGGTCGATGTGTTCAGAAGTCTGATTTCGTTTCACGTTCCCGAGACTGGCCTTGAGTGGGAAGAGTCGATCACTATCGGTGTTGCCGCGCCGACAAGCGAAGAGCCCTACACCGATTACAGTGATGTGATTGAGATGGTTCTACCATTGGAAGAACAGCCGTGGCTGGGTCGGGACCGCCCTATGGACGTCAGCTATATCAACCCTCCAACGGCACCGGCAGGTCAACCAGTGACTGAACCCCAACTTATGTGGATGCGGGTTCACGGCGAGCTAGGAGGCGATCAAGCTCTTCATGAATCTGGGCTTGCCTACCTTTCTGACCTTGGGATGGAACCGGTAATTGTGTTGCCCCACGGCTACCGTTGGAGAGACAGTCGACTTACGATGGCCAGTCTTGATCACGCGATGTGGTTTCACCGACCGGCCAGAGTCGACGACTGGATCTACTACGATCAACGCGTTGAGTCTACGTCGCACGGTCGAGGCTTGGCGAGCGGCCGATTCTACGATCTTGACGGACATCTCGTTGCCACTTGTATGCAAGAAGGCCTGATGCGTTGGAACGGCTGACACGCTGTTGATCTATAGCTAGAGACAGGGGCTCAGCGTCGATGCAACACGATTCGACACCCTCAAGAACAACTATAAGGTTCGCCTACCAGCACCTGAGCCTTTGTAAATAATTTCTCTCATCGCATCAGAGGCCCGTTTATGGAAGTCCACGGCATTTGGCTCTAAACCAGTCGAAGGTTGAGGGCAATGCTCAAAATGTTGGTAAGGGTCTTCGCCACGTACTAGTGAGGCACTGTCCCACTCGCTAAGTGTTTGTTCTGTATGTGGCGGCATGTAGTGAAAAGAGAGTCCGATCCGCCGGTCGTTTGTTTGGTTTGGTCCCGACCCATGCGCTGTTCGAACATTATGGAATGAAACCTGTCCAGCTTCCAACGCCATTGAAACCGTCTCACGTTGCGAAATGTCAATCTCGAGCTCTTGACCTCTGCTCAGAAGATTGTTTTTAGCGTAGGTCTCCGCATGGTCCATGATCTCTTTGTGACTGCCAGGAATGACGTTCATACAGCCTGCTTCCTCACCAGCATTACTGAGTGCTATCCAGACCGACACCACATCTGAATTAGACAAGCCCCAATACTGGAGGTCTTGATGCCAACCAACATAACTAGGGCTTTGAGCTTCTTTTATCCAGAACACTGAGTTCCAACAGAGAATGTTTGGGCCAATCAGATCTTCGACTGCATTCAAGATTGTGTCAGCGCGCATCAGTTCATCAATCCAAGGGAACAAGATATGTCCCCCTGACCGTTCATGCGCAGGTAAAGAACCGCCACGAAGTAGCTCCCAAGCCTCTAGCTGACTTCGACACTCAGCAACTTGTTCTGAGGTAAGGAGGTCAACTGGAGACACCCACCCATCAGCCTCGTATTGCTTGATCTGCTCTTCAGTAAAGACCTTCCCCATGCCCTGAGGTTAATCCATACAAGCACGTGGCATGTAGAAGCTTGCAGCGCTGTCGATTAAGTAGCGGATCTTAATCTTGAAAGTGAGTAAATATCTTGAACTGCAGCCACCCCCTTGCGAGGTCCGCAGCGCCTGCCCGATAATCTTTGGGTTAGTCGGTTGTGTTTATGTGGTGGTGTTGGGGTGTGGACGGAGATCTTATTCCAGGCCTAAGGATCATAAGGTTGGCGAACTGATTCTGAGTAGCTCACGGATTGAGTTTCAGCTGCGGCGATTAGATCCCCTAAAGCAATATTCACATCGAAGCCATGCAAACCTGATTGAGGGTCAAACCCTTCGCTGATGTGTGCTGCTCGCAGATCTCCTAAACCGGCGCGAATTTCCACAGACAAGTAGCCAAATGTCCCATCATTGATGCATTCGCCAACTATTACACCCGGATACGTCACCCAAGGAGTCTCTACTTTAAACGCTTTTTTGACGTCTTCATTAATGGGAAAATATGGCGTCAACTCTGCCTTGCCAGAAGTGAAGCTTCTTGGGTTCACACATAGTGAGGGAGCAGACACGACATCTTTCCAAGAGAGATCCTCCCAAGAGGTAATGCTCCAAGAAGCATGGTGCCAGGTCCGACCGAACCATGAGTCTGGAGGAGGAGGCACATCGTCGAGAAAGGTGTTGTACGCAATGATGCATCCGATTTCTGTAACTTGTTTACAACCAGAAATTGTGTCAAATTCATTGCTGCCTGCGGCAATATGTGCGCCTCCGAGTAGATGAGCGGAAATGAAACGATTACGAAGAATAGGGGTTTGATCGATTTCTCTTCTGAGTAGTTCCGTCAACATTGCGGTGCCTTGAGAATGGCCGATAAGTATAAAGCCACGCCCCTTGTTGGCATTTGAGATGTAATGCCTGAACGCATCAAAAACATCTGCGTAAGCGATTTCAAAACCAGTTGTGCCGGGGCCACCAACTAAGTCGTCCTCGGGAACATCAACCAAGGCAGAAATAGCCGGCACGGGTCTTTGTCGATACACCGGTGCGTATATACGGCAGACTTCGCTATAGCGAGAAACTTGAGCCCATACGGTGGCTATCTCATCTTTTTCATCGGGGACCAAATCACTGTTTGGGGTCATATCTTGACTTACTGTGGGGTAGATGTAAAAACAATCAACTGGAGGATCTGAGGTCCTTCCAACAACAATTATTTCGGTTCTTCCATCAGCATAAATTGCCGTTGTTGTTTGATCGCTTTCACAAACGTCGTCAATGTTTGGGAAGCACAACCAAACATTCGAGTCACTGTAAACAGTGCTCACGTAGTCTTGATATCGAGTGTCGGGTGTTTGAATCTTATTGGAGTCAATAGCCATGAAAGCGGTGGTCGACGCGCCAGTGCTCGAGTTGTCGGTAGTTGCGCAGGAGCTTGCCATAGCCGTCAACACCAGGAAGCAGGCAGTGGTAAGTTTTAGTAGAACCCTGTGCATCCAGACATCCTAGATTTTGCAGGAATTACAGGTGCCGAAGGCATCAAGTCGATGGCTGTCAATTTTAAATTTTATGTTTTTACCAGCTTTGCTTAAGGCAATCTCAAGCTCATGTTCGACACTGATTGGGAGCATAAAGTCAGTGATGTCCCCGCAGTGAGAGCAAATGATGTGATGATGATGTTCAGTGAGGTGTTCAGCTAGTTCGTAGCGAGTAAACTCGTCATTGGCCACTATGCGAGTTACCGCACCAACTTCTTCGAGGACTCGTAAGTTTCGGTAGACGCTTGATTGGGCGAGTGAGCAGTCAAGATCAACAATTTGACTGTTGCTCAGGGGTTTACCAGATGTTCGTAACACATTCACAAGTCGACGATGTACTGAGGTGTATCGATAGTCCATTTCGCTAAGCAATGAGCCGATTTTTTCATCAACTTCTGAATCCCTCGCTGATGTCATCTGACCAGGTTACTGGAGAAACGCCAGAAGTTTCATGTAAGAATTTTTTTGCTGGAGATCAGTGAGCGTGATGTGGGTCATCTAAGACGAATTTATTCCCAACTCGCATAAAGTTGCCTCCAAAAGCCTTACTGAGGTGTTTTTCTGTCAGTACTTCTTGCGGTCGCCCAACACATATTGGGCAGGTACTGAGAAGAAGCACTTGGTCTGAATGGCGGGCGTCATCGAGGCTGTGCGTAGTAACTACTACGGTCTTTCCGGAGTGAACTTCTTCGCCGATCACCTCTTTAATTATTGCGCGAGAAATAATGTCGAGTCCATTGACAGGCTCGTCTAGCAGTAAAACCTCTGCTTGTTGAGCAAGCCCTTGAGCGACGAGTACACGCTGTCGTTCTCCGCCGGAAAGATTATGGAATTGCGCAGTAGCAAGGTTTGCTATTTCGAGACGTTCAATTGCTTGAGTTACTGCATGCCTGTCAGCCGGTCTAAAACGACGGAAAAGTCCGAGACGTGAGTAGCGGGCGAGTGAAACCACATCGAAGACAGTGATTGGTAAAGAACGATCAACGTCTGTTGCTTGGAGAACTAAGGCAGGAGCAGTTCCTGAAACGCAACAGCTACCACCACTAAGTTCTGCTGTGCCTGCTAGTGCATTTAGTAAGGCTGATTTTCCTGCGCCGTTAGGGCCAATGACGCTTAGTAACGAACCAGCGGGGACCCTGAGGTCAACTCCTGTTACAGCTATTGTCTCGCCATAACGGACCTCAAGCCCTGAAGTATCAATCGCTGTCATCACGCTCCGTATGCTAGGCCGAAAATAAGTTAAAAATGATTCCCATTATTAACTCTGTGTGTTTGTTGTGGCCAGATGACCTCATAGTATAATGAGAGTCATTATCAATATTGCTATTAAACTGTAAGGAATCTGATGCGGACCTCTATGTGGAAAAAATTTCGATTGCTATGTTTGGCTGCGGGCTCTCTGGCAGTGCTTCTTACCGGCTGTGGTGATGATCCAGCTTCGCCTGGTGACTCAAAAGCAACTCAGGCAATAACAATAGTAGTCACGACCAATATCTTGGGCGACGTGGTTGAAAATATGGTTGGCGATCAGTTTGTGGTTGAAACGATCATGCCAGTAGGTGCCGATCCCCACGTATTTCAAGCTTCCGCAAAGGATGTTAGCAGCATCATGAATGCTGATGTCCTCATTGTGAATGGCGCCAATTTTGAAGAGGGGCTAGTAGACATCATTGAAGCTGCTCGCGGTGATGGCGTTTTGATCTTTGAAGCGATTAGTGCTGTTGAAACACTCGACTTTGGTGATCATGACGATCATGGTGATGAAGACGATCATGGTGATGAAGACGATCATGGTGATGAAGACGATCATGGTGATGAAGACGATCATGGTGATGAAGACGATCATGGTGATGAAGACGATCATGATGATCATGGCCACAACGGCGTCGATCCGCATTTCTTCAATGACCCTTTGAGGATGGCCCAAGTCGTAGATTCACTGTCAGACTTTTTGATCACTAATGTTAAGGGAATTGATTCTGATGCATTAGCTGACGCCTCAAAGAAATACGTTGACGCAATTAAAGCTCTCGATGTCGAGATAGTCGAAATGTTCTCATTACTTCCTCTGGCTGAGCGGGTTTTAATTACTAACCATGAAGTATTTGGTTACTTTGCTGAGCGATATGAGTTCGAAGTTCTTGGAACGATAATCCCAACTGGTAGCACGCTTGATTCGACGAACGCAAAGGAACTGGTTGAACTCGTTGAAGTAATTAAGAGTCAGAATGTTAAAGCAATTTTCTCAGATGTCTCGGCCTCGAACAAACTTGCGGACACGCTCGCTCAAGAGGTAGGGGAAATACGGGTTGTGGAGCTGTTTTCTGAATCGCTCGGATTAGATAACACTGATGCGTCAACATATTTAGATATGCAATATGCCAACAGTAGCCGGATAGCTGAAGCATTGAGGCGATAGGATAACGTGCTGAACATGGGCTTCCTAATTGATGCTTTCGAACCTGCATTCATGCAGAGAGCGCTTTTGGGAAGCCTGATAGCGGTGATAGCTACTTCCCTGGTCGGTACCTGGGTAGTGCTGCGTGGTCTCGCATTTCTCGGCGATGCTTTAGCTCATGGCGTGATTCCCGGAGTTGCATTAGCGATGCTGCTGGGCTTCAGCCCTATTATTGGTGCATTTGTCGCCGCTCTTATAATGAGCGGTCTGGTTACTCTCGTTTCTAATCACACTGATGTGCGCGACGACACGGCTATTGGTCTGCTGTTTGTAGGGATGCTGTCATTGGGGGTCGTGATTGTGTCTCGAGCGAGATCATTTGCCACTGATGTCACCGTGATTTTGTTCGGTGACCCTTTGGGGGTCTCTGTAAACGACATCACAAACCAGCTCATTGCGACCGTTGTTGTCGTTGTTGTTACGATCTTGCTATATCGGCCTTTTCTAGCTTTGACCTTCAACCGAGTGAAAGCTCAGACGTTGGGTATGCGTCCACGGCTAGCTCAAGCGGCTCTTCTAGGCTTGCTCGCTCTGAGTATTGTGGCGAGTTTTCAGACCATTGGAACTCTGCTCGTGTTTGGTCTAATTGTTGCTCCGCCTGCGACAGCCTCGCTAATCGTGAACCGTGTCATTGGAATTATGGTTGTTTCGATAATGCTCGGTTCGGCCGCTGTGGTTTGTGGGCTTTTGATTAGTTTCCATTACGGCACTGCGGGTGGTGCGACTATTGCTGGATTATGTGTACTTGAATTTTTTGTCGTACTAGTTGGCCGTGCCGGGTGTCGAGCATTAAGTGGAAGAGGTCAACCTAATGCTAAGAACAATTAAGGCTGCGGGATTCGATGACATCGCTTTGCGGACTAAGTATTGTGAGTAAGCGATCACGTTTGAGCTCGAAAGGGTGTGCCCTATCAAACGGTATCCAATACGGTTCTGAGTATCGCGAGGAAGTTGTATTGAATAGGCGTTGAATATAGCCATAGGAGTCATGTGGATGGAGTTAATGCATTGAATGAGAAGTAGAGAAAATCGTGAGAACAAGCGTTCTCGCGCCCACACCCACGCTCACACCCATTCTTGGAATCGGTCGATGACTGATTCAGATAAGAGATACGAGGTGGTTATCCGTTGGCTGTTTGCATTTGTTGCGTTAGCTGGGATTGCTACGATTGCAGGACTCATTATGTTGTGGCCTGATGGGGAGGGACAGAAACAAATAGAAGAAAACGCGGAGGAAATTGGTTTAGTTGCGGAACTGCTCAGCGCCACTGTGGAAGAAGTGCAAGATAGCGTTTGCTCGTATTCATTTTCTGGTGAAAGTGAACTTTGCCGCAACGTCATAATTACTGTAAATGAAGGCCCTGAGGCAGGCTCGCTCGTTGCTCTGCCAGAGGTTAATACTTCGTTTGACCACACGTTCCCCGAGCTTTCGGCGGGTGAAAATGTGATCGTTGGTTATCACGAAGATATTAATACTTACTATTACGAAGATCGTGACCGCCGCTCCTCATTATGGTGGTTAGCTTTACTGTTCGCAGCATTGGTGATTTGTCTAGCCAGAATTCGCGGCTTATTAGCCTTGTTCGCTATGGCTGGTACCGTTTTGGTCCTCATAGGGTTTGTCGCTCCGTCGGTTCTTGACGGTAATAATCCTTTGTTGGTGTGCGTGGTCGCAGCAGCTTCAATTGCGTTCTTCAGTCTTTACTTCACGCATGGGTTGACGGTTATGACAACAGTCGCGCTTGCCGGAACTCTTATTGCTCTGGGGTTTACATTAGGGATTTCTTGGATTTTTTTTGAACTTGCAAATTTCAGCGGTTTTTCGAGCGAAGAGTCACTTGTTTTGCCATTGATATCAGAAAGCCTCGACTTGAGAGGCCTGCTTCTAGGCGGAACGATCCTTGCTGCTTTGGGGGCTCTCGATGATGTGACTGTGACTCAAGCTGCAACGGTCTTAGAGCTGAGCGCCCAAAATAGTGAGATGTCGGCGACACAATTGGTGAGGTCGGGACTCAAGATTGGTAGAGAACACATAGCCTCGACCGTGAATACTCTTTTGCTGGCATATGTAGGATCCAGTATTCCTCTTTTGCTGTTGTTTGCGGTTTCAGATCAATCGCTTGGACTAGTTGCGAATTCCGAACTTATCTCGATTGAAATAGTGCGTACTTTGTGTGGGTCTATCGGGCTTGTAGCGGCTCTTCCACTAACAACTTTTCTTGCTGCTTTTTTAGTCAGTGGAAAACGCAAAAAATCGAGCATCGATAATTTAGATAACCAAGGATGATCAGCGTCCAGTTCAAGTTGAAGTTGTAGCTGATTATCTGGTGTGTGTCTCCTAGATAAATAGCTGTCAATTTCAAAACAGTAAGTGAAGTTAACCCCGGTTCTGTTGTAGGTCGAGATGCTAGTTTTAGATCGCTCGGGGTCTGACGGCAAATACTGTCTTGGGTTGTGTGTGAACGAGTTAGAAACAGATGTCGTGGTCTCTGCCGGTACCTAACTTCGCTGCTAAAAGAAACTTCGAGAAGTTAGCGAATCTCCACGTTCAGCAAAAGAAAAAGGAACTCAATCGCAAAGCCAAAATGGCAATGTATGATTAGATCATCTGTCAATAGGCCTCCCTTCCTCCCCGGAAGAGGGGGTCTTTTGGCGTTTTAGGAAAAACTAAAATTATCGATGTTCGTTCTCAAGGTCGTCGTCGAGGCCGTTGCATTCACCTTGAGTTGCACTATCGGACGCGAGAGTTGCATCTGCTGCCACATTTTTTATTCGGTTTTTAACCTGAACATCATTATTAGAACCAAATCCAGGAACACCGATCACAGTTACAACCAACAAAGCCCTAATACTGACAACAAACAACACGGGTTTTCGCATCGGTGGGTTGAGTTAAGACACCGCACGATAGGCCTCACTTTGGGGAGGTTTTTGTCATTTCGAGCTAAAAACCTAAATCTTAGCCAACCACCGTATAATCACATCACTCGATGTCTAACCCTCATCGAGTCCTCCTTATCGGGAGAGCTGGCAGTTGATTCTGTCAGCAGCTCGGGGCCTCCCTTCGCGGGGGGTTCTTTGCGTTCTGGGTTCCGAACGCATTGAGTGTTTTCGGCTAGTCGAGCAGATGTATAGGTTTCAATTTCAAAACAGTCATTGAAGCTAACTTCGGTTTTGTTGTAGATCGAGATGCCAGTGGTGTGTCACTCGGGGTCTAGTGGCAGATACTGTGTAGCGTTGGGCGTGCGCTAGCTAGCCACCGATTTCGTGGTTCCCGCCGATACCTAAAGGTGCGCTCGCTCCGCCTGAGCGAGCATCGGCGACGACCTTTCGCAAAGTGAAAGGTGCCTGGAGGTCTTGTTGTGACGAGTTGGGTCCGAGTTCGCCGACGCGAAGATACTCGCCGCGATCGGCTGCCAGACGGAAGTCGCGCAGAGCACCCGCCTGTTCGCCGATTAGTCCCTGAGCGCCGAAGCCATGACCTTCGTTGGTTTGGCTGCCGGTGGTGGCCTGGAATCCCATGCGTTGGAGCAGCTTTTGGCTTGCTCGTTCGAGTACCTCAGGCCGGACCGAAAGCATCCAGTTCTCTTGCTGACGCTTCCAGTTCGTCTGCATGGAGTTGAGCATCACGATCCGAGGTTCATCAGTGTGGTTAATGCCCGTGCCGTGAAGGATGCGCCCATCCGTTAGGGTTATGGATCCCGCCGGGGCTTCAAGATTAATGGCAGGTGGCAACTTGCCGACAGGTCGGCGTTCGCGCATCGCCCGAGAAAGCACGTCGTGACTTCCCGGAATGAGAAGGGTTCCGCCGTTATTCTGGTCGATGTCGCTGATAGCTGTGAGAGTGTTAACAAGTGTTGGTTTCAGCGCTTCCGCCGAGTCGGTCTGGTCTTGATGCAAAGCCTGTGGCACGCCTCCCTTGAGGGAGATAGCTGCGATGAGCGACGTGCAGATCCAATCAGGCCCAAGTGCCTCAGTCATCAGCTGCTCGATGAGTGGGCCTCCTTGGACGATGCTTGGGTCCTGCTCAATAAGCCCTTCGAAGCATCGACCCTTGTTGATGCAGCAGTTGATGTTCTGGCCGCTTGGTGTCTTCTGAGCGATGCGAGCCTGCCGCTCGCCCTCAGCTTGTTCGAGAACGCGTTTGCGCATCGCCTCAATCTGGTTAGTGGCGATGGCGTTTTCAATGATGCAGTAGCCCCACTTGAGTAGGTCTGAGCGCAACTGATCAATGTCCTTGGTGGGCGAGGGGAGCTTCTTATTCTTCCAGTACGGGTGCTTCGAACCGGTCGTGGTGTCATAGTATGAGCCCGGTTTGAACTCCCATGTTCCCCACTCTGAACCGCGCTGCGGCGGAACGAAATAGATCTCAGGATTATTTTCAAGAGCTGACTTCATAGGCTCTTTTGCCATGTCGTCGTTGTACATGCGAGCTTCGGGCGGCGACTTCGCTTCGATCTGAGCGGGGTCAAACTCCATTGGAACTGTTGTCATAGCTTTTCATCTCCAGAGCTAACAGAACCTCTATTGTATTGGTTTTGTCGGACCAGCCATGCCGGAACGGTCGGGGATTAACGGCGAAGCCGGCATCGGCGCTCGCGCTTAGAACCAAGGTTAGACCATGCGGAGCTGCCGCTATCGAAGAAGAGTAAGAAAGGACTCGGGTGTTCGTAGGCTGGCAGTATGGCCAACTCGGTGTTGCAGAAGTTCCCCCTCGGGTCACAATGGCCTACTGTCGACCCGTTCCTCTTCGTGGCCTACCACAACGATGACTACCCGGCGAGCGACGGGGCGTTGGCACCCGGAGTACCGCTCGCAGGACGCCAGATCGGGAACGACTTCTCGGGCCGAGATGGATGGAGTATGTATCACGGACAAGCAGTGCCCGGATTCCCACAACACCCGCATCGGGGTTTCGAGACGATCACCTATGTACGCTGCGGTTATATCGACCACGCTGACTCGCTAGGCGCCACCGCCCGTTTCGGCGAAGGTGATACTCAGTGGATGACCGCCGGGTCAGGGATTCAACACTGTGAGATGTTTCCACTGCTCAACGACGATGCGCCCAACCCATTGGAGCTCTTCCAGATTTGGTTGAACCTCCCGGCTAGAGACAAGATGGTTGACCCCTATTTCACGATGCTCTGGAGCCACGTCACACCCACCGAGGTGATCACAGGCGCGAATGGTGAGGGCTCCGTCAGTCTCACTGTCTTAGCCGGTCACATCCGTAATCTTGAGCCCGCTACTCCTCCGCCCGACAGTTGGGCTTCCCGTGACGGAGCCGACGTGGCTATCTGGCACCTGTCCATGGAACCCCACACGCGCTTCGAGCTCCCTGTGGCAGCTGAGGAATCGACCCGGGCGCTGTATGCGTTCGAAGGATCGACCGTTACGATCGGTGCCACCGAGATTGACGCAGGAACTGGTGCGTTGATCCAATCCGACGAGGTAATCGAGCTGAGTGCTGGGCCCGAAGGCATCGAGATCATGATCCTTCAAGGCCGACCGATTGGAGAGCCTGTGGCGCAGCACGGCCCGTTCGTGATGAATACCCAGAGCGAGATCCAAG